>ULUY01080223.1_pt1 | contig 139313 bp, 121 predicted proteins | sample 1959031 | NCBI WGS metagenome assembly ULUY01 (sample SAMEA4835774, study PRJEB28245) | human gut metagenome | biome: gut microbiome; material: fecal sample | place: Denmark | collected 2008
CCGTACTTCGCCTGGATGGCGTTGGTGTTCGCCGCCAGGTTCAGTAGGTCGCGCTCCTCCTGGCTGATGTTGTCAATCCCCTGCCTGTCCGCATCAGTGGCAGCCTGATACAGCATGGCATTGTTCGCCATGTCCGTCATCCCCATGTCCCAGGTGCTGACCTTCCCGACGGCATGCGCCAGCCCGCGCCAGCTCCCGATGCCGAATGCGGCAAGCTGCTTGGCCTTCCTTGCAGCCCAGTTCGACGAGTCGTCGATCCACCGGTCGGCAGCCTTGTTCCGCTTCGACGCGTCCAGGACGGCAAGCCCCTCGTTCACCTGGTGGAGCTGCGCCGTCAGTGCCTTGTACGCAGGGTCCGCCAGACGCCCGTTGACCGTTGTCGAGTTGTACGTGTGCACCAGGGCGCCGCCTCCGCGCGGCATGTCACGCCACGAGAACCCCGCCGACTCCACATCCAGTTCCTTGCCTCTCTTGCCCATCTCCGTTTCGATGCGCCGCTTCTCCTTCAGCAGGTACTCCGTCTGCACGTCCTCGGGTTTGTCCGGATCCAGTCCCATAGCCCGCATCCGGTCCGCCAGGCGTTGCTCGTCCCGTGCCTGACGCGCCGCATACTCGGCATACTCCGCATCCATCCGCGAGGTCGTCAGCGAACCGTCCGGCAGCACCCATTCCGTCCGGGGCTTCCCGTCCTCATACACCACGCCGTGAGGCACGGGCGACTGTCCGCTCGCCTTCACCTGCTCTTGCTCCTGCACAGGAGCATCACCTGTCAGGCTCTCATCCTTGACGGCAGCCTTGGGCACACCCAGCACCCTCGTCGGCGTCCCCGCTACGTGTGCGGCCCATTCCGCCTCCCGTGTCGCCTGACGTCCCTGTGGCGTGTTCCTGTCGGCAATCCGCTTCGACCGCTCGATGACATCCTCCGTGCCCGCGGCAATCCGCTCACGTTCCCCCTGCAGGAAGTCGCTCATCTCGTCAGGCGTCAGCATCCGGGCAGGCTCCGCAGGCTCTGCCGCCTCCTTGCCTCCATCCGGCTTCTTATCCTCCTTTCCCCATGTGGAAGTTTTCATTTCCCATCCACCGATTTCCTGAGGAGCCAAAGGCACAGTGATGCCTTCATTTTTGCTAGAGGCTGCTTGCGGGGCTACAAGACTGTCAAATTCGGCTTGGTCTTTCCCTACGTTCAACCCCTTGGCCTTTGCTGTTGTGTATGCCCATTCACGCGAAGCCTTGTTTGTACGCATGAGATTGTCAAACTCGTCCACGTCCCGGCCCACTTGATATCCTTGTTTGGTTAGCTGTTCATACAACCATATTGTGCTTTTATTGTCTGTCGGCATAGTTGTTCGATTTAGATTATTTTACTCCCGGCATGGTATTGCCATTATTCCAAGGTACAGAGTACTGAAATGTAATGTTGTCGCCAACTCCCGGCATGATGATACCGTATGGACTGCTTTCCTTGAGCTTTTCTTCCGCGTCGCGTCTTTCCACTTCCGCCGCGATGAGCGCAAGGTCTTTGTTATACCGCCGTGTCTTGGTCGGGTTGCCGTTGTAGCCACTACGTTCTGTCACGACTTCTTCATAGGGCAGGATGCCATACTCCTTGGCCGCATTCAGCACGTCCCTTTCATAATCTGCCTGCGTCTTGTAGTCTTTCTCCCTGAATCTGCCGTAATACTTGTTCGCACCCGAACCGCCTCCATTGCGGTAATAGTTGGCCCGTTCCTGCGAAGCGATAGCAGATGCTTGGTTCTTCTGTACCTTCGATTTCTCATAAGCGCCGGCATATTCGGCTGCTATTTCGGCTGTCTTAGCTTTGCCCTCGGCTTCCCGTACGGCATACGGATGCAACTCCTTTTTTCGTTTCTCTTCCTCCTCCGCACGTGCGTCCGCCACTTTGTCCCGTTCAGCCTTTGCCTTGTCAAGACCAAGCTGGCGTTCCCACGCACGTTCATTATTGGCATTTTCATCATCCATCTGCCGCGCCCTCATCAGTCCGTTGATGTAAGCCGTCATGTTGGCATTTCGGTCAGCCGTAAGTTTGTCCCAACGGTCTTTAACCCGCTGTGAAGCCGTGTTGCGCCCTGAATACATGTTCGGAGCATATTGCGTGGTAAAATACAGGTTGGAGAGTGCCGATATGCCGTCACCAATGGCGGCGAATATTTGTTCCCTCCGCTGTTTTTTCCGTTCCTTCTCCAAGTCCTGCTCGGTAGGAGGCTGGTACGGATTGAGTTTCTTGAACATATCTTCGTAGCCGATTCTTTGCGGCTTCGGCGGTTCTGTCGGTTGCTTAGGAATGGGAATGGCCTGTGATGGGGAAACGCCCTTCTCATCGCCCGATATAAGCTTGTCGGCATATTTCGGCACAATCGGAGGGGGAGCGGTCGTTTTCTTCTCTCCACCCAATATGGTGTTAAGTATTTCTGTAGCCATAATGTCCTCCTTTATTCGTTAGAATGGCATTTGTGAAGCCGCTTGTGTCACGCCCTGCACAGCTCCCGATATGGCCTGTGCCTTACCTATCTCAAGCTGCTGCAACTGGTTCTGCAAGTCTGCGTCACGTTGCAGGTATTGCTGTTCTATCTGGTCTTTCCTCTGCTCCCCGTTCACCGCAATCTGTGCCGTGACATCAGCAAGGGCTTGGCTGTTGGCTGCTTTAGCCGCCGCCGTGCTCTCGTCAGTACCTCCCATGACGGCCTGAGTTCCTGCCGCCTGACGGTTGCGGTTCTTGATGCTCTCCTCTGTCATTGTGAGGATGCGTTGCGCATCAGCACGCTGCGTGGCATCTTCGTTATACCTACGGTCATACCAGTCCTGATTCTTCTGCATCTGTTGTTGCACATTCTTCTTTGCCTTCTTCATCGCTTTCGATGCGGATATGCCGCCGAAGATGCTGCCGACGGCTCCCAATGCGCTGCCAATTAATCCCATATCTGTCTGTTATAACTTATCATTATGCGGCGAAGTTAAAGCCTTATATTTGCAGCTAAGGTTTAACTTTTTACACACGTATAATGCGAGGAAAGAAAACAGGAGGAAGGCAAAAAGGCACTCCGAATAAAATAACAGCATTGGCAAAAGAGATGATTGAGAAATGGCTTAGGGCACATGACACTGTTCCCAAAGGAGAAGCCATGACGTTAATGATGAAAGATTTCATGGAACTTGACCCGCGGGACAGGGTGAAAGTTTCCATGGAGTTTATCAAAATCATCATGCCTCGGAATATCAATATTGATGATAGTGAAGTCCATCTTACCATCGAGGACAAACTTCTTGCACTCTCTTCCGATGAAAGTTCGGACGAAGATTAGCTCCGTCTATTTCCCTCTACTTTAGACCGACTTCTTTTTCATTTGTGCTCATAACCAATGGCGGTGCCTTACATTCCGGGCATCGCCTTTTTTATGGGCAAAAACCGCTATTCCTTACCCATTTATAGCTATTTCTTCGTAATAAAAGGGTATTTCTTCCGAAGTTATGCCCATTTCTTCCGAAGAAATACGTATTCTTTCCGAAGAAAAGTCTTTTTCTTCCGAACATACACAAAAACAGGGCGAAAAAGGCCGTTTTTAAGGCAAAAAACAGGTCTGAAAACCACTTTATTTCTTCGGAAGAAATGGGCTTTTCTTCCGAATTTATTGCTATTTCTTCCGAAGGAATCCGCATTTCTTCCGAAGAAATGCCCTTTTCTTCGGAATTTGGGGAACAAAGAAAAGAGAAGAAATATATAAGTATATATATTTCCTTCTACTTCTTCTTCTCCATCGCGCGCGTAGCGCGTGCGCGTGAAGGTTCAAAAAGGCAAAAAAAGAAAGCCCACAAAAAAGTAGCGTTTCTTGTGGGCGTAAAAAGATAAACCACAATGTGTAGGATTAAAATCCTTTCCCCTTCATCCGCTGGTACACCACCGTCTGCCCCTTGTCAACGTTCTTTATCCTGAACATCATCATCGAACGTGTGGGAATGTCGTCAGACAATAGCCCTGCCAGCTTCGCTATCACCTCATCCACGTTGTTGAATCCTGTATCGGTAAGCTCTGCCACCGTTTTCCCCTGAAAGAAAGCCGTGCCGTGCACTTGGTAGCGGTATGACAAGCGGAAGTGCGGCTCCTCCTCCTTGCGTCCCCCGACCGATGGCTTGTCCGAGAAGAAAATGAAGTCCACCACCTTTTCATTCAGTTCCCATGCCGGGGTGAAGTCCAGTTTGATATAGCCGCGCGTCACCTTGTGGCCGCTGCTGTGGTTCATCGCAAACGCAACGTCGCTGATGGACGCTCCACAATCGTTCTGCGCCACCGTACCCCAGGTATGCCGAAACGTGTACGATGAATAGTCCTCGTCCTTTGACATTCCCATTGCCTGGCACACTTGCTTGATTCCCCCGTTCACATTGGCACAGAAACTGTCATTCGTCGTATGCCGCTGACTGAACACAAACAGATGATCATCCTTCTCATCCATGTTCGCATACTTCTCGAACAAAGGCTGGATGATGGCCGGAACACGCATTTCCATATACGCACCGTCCGCCCTGAACTTCTTGGTCTTTGCTCTCTGGTAATGGATGATGCCTCCGTGGTAGTCCTCCCTACGAAGGTTGAACAGGTCGACCGTGTTGATTCCGGCAAGACACAGCACCATCATCGCCACGTCACGGCCAAGCTCCATGAGCGGCAGCTTCATCTTGCTCTCCGGCAAAGGAAACGAGAAGAACTCTCGGCAGGCCTCCGGCGTTATCGCCAGCTTCTCTGTGCGATCCGCTTTCGGTATCTGCACCTTCACCCACGGATTTGTTTTTATGCGGATGATGCCGTTGTCGTAGTCATTCATTTCCAGCTGCGCCGCCTTGAATACCTGCCTCATGCAGATGGGGTACATTTCCTTCGCCCGGTGCGTCTGTTCCAATGACTGTATCCACCGGGCCACAAAGCTGGAAGTAAGGTGCGAGAACATAACCCTTGTAGTACCTGCAAACCGCTCCATGTGCTGCAACGCCAGCTCATAGTTCCTTGCGTTGCGCTGCTGCCCCCGGTCTATCATGCGGTCAATGTGCTTACGCGCATAGTCCGAAAAACAGATATCGCTATAACCACTCTTAAGATAATCCACAACGTCCTTGACTGTCCAATTCTCCGTATCAATCTTGTTGAGTATTTCCATGTACTCCACGATACGGGCCGTACAGTACTGCAACACATACGGGTCATCAATCTCTCCCGTTTTGGTCAGTCCCTTGTCATTTACCATCTTGTCAGTCGGCATATAAGCCACTTTCTTGTGATGTATCACCCTGATATACACAGGATAAAAACCGTCTTTTCGTTTTGCTTTGACACAAGCCTTTAATGTAGCCATGTTCCAATCATTTTATGAAGTTATTATTCGGTTCCTTTGTTTAAGTATATAACTTGTTGAGCTTATGACTTTTATCTTGGTAAACCTTGGGTAAACCACCACTTAGTTTTAGGTAAACATTTGGTAAACTTTCCTGCATATTCTGCATGAAAACCATGTAAAACCGTACAGAAACAAATAGGCGGTAAACCCTTTACCAATAAGGGATTACCGCCTATCTTACTGATAGTTAGCTATTTTATAGCGTATCTTCAACCGCTGCCTGCGCCGCAGCCAGACGTGCAATAGGCACGCGGAACGGAGAGCAGCTTACGTAGTTCAAACCGACACGGTGACAGAACTTGACAGAAGAAGGTTCACCTCCGTGCTCACCGCAGATACCACATTTCAGGTCGGGGCGTACAGAACGTCCTTTCTCGGTAGCCATCTTGATAAGCTGACCTACACCATTCTGGTCAAGTACCTGGAAGGGGTCGAACTTCAAGATCTTCTTCTCCAAATAGATGGGCAAGAAGGAAGCGATATCATCACGCGAATATCCGAAGGTCATCTGGGTCAAGTCGTTTGTACCGAAGGAGAAGAATTCAGCATGCAATGCAATACGATCAGCAGTAAGGGCTGCACGCGGAATCTCGATCATGGTTCCCACCTTATATTCGATGGAAGTATTCATTTCACTGAACAACTTGTCAGCCTCTTCACGGATAATCTTTTCCTGTGCTTCGAACTCGTAGCGAATACCGGTCAGCGGTACCATGATTTCCGGACGGCAGTTGATGCCTTCAGCCTTCAACTCAAGAGCTGCGCTCAAAATGGCGCGAGTCTGCATTTGAGTGATTTCAGGGTATGTATTACCCAAACGGCAACCGCGGTGACCCAACATCGGGTTTTGCTCCTTCAAAGATTCCACACGTTTTCTGATGTAGTCCAAGCTTACGTGCATGGCATCTGCCATTTCCTGCTGGCCCTTGTCATCGTGAGGAACGAACTCGTGCAAGGGAGGATCGAGCAGACGGACTGTTACAGGATAACCATCCATTGCGCGGAAAATACCCTTGAAGTCTTCCTTCTGATAGGGAAGGATCTTTTGAAGAGCTTTTTGACGTTCTTGAGAGGTTTCAGCGAGAATCATCTCACGCATAGCCTTAATCTTTTCACCTTCGAAGAACATGTGTTCTGTACGGCAAAGGCCGATACCTACAGCACCAAAGTTACGTGCAACCTGTGCGTCGTGGGGAGTATCGGCATTGGTACGAACCTGCAGACGGCTGTATTTATTGCAAAGGTCCATCAAGTCGGCAAAGTCTCCGGATACTTCAGCAGCCTTTGTCGTTACCTGGCCTTCATAAACTTGTCCGGTAGTTCCGTTGAGTGAAATGAAATCACCTTCTTTCAATGTTAATCCGTCAACCTCAATGGTTCTTTCCTTATAGTTAATGTTCAGCATGCCTGCACCAGAAACGCAGCATTTACCCATACCACGTGCAACCACGGCAGCGTGTGAGGTCATACCACCGCGAGCAGTCAGGATACCTTCAGCCACCTGCATACCGGCGAGGTCTTCAGGTGAAGTCTCGATACGAACCATGATGACTTTGTGACCATCTTTAGCCCATTTTGCTGCATCATCAGCAAAGAAGACGATACGTCCACAGGCAGCACCCGGAGAAGCGGGCAGACCCTTGGCGATAACTTTAGCCTTGGCCAAAGCTTCCTTCGCGAAGATGGGGTGGAGAAGTTCGTCAAGCTTGTTCGGTTCGACACGCATGATAGCTGTCTTTTCATCGATCATGCCTTGACGCAACAAATCCATGGCAATCTTGACCATGGCAGCACCAGTACGTTTACCGTTACGGGTTTGGAGGAACCAAAGTTTGCCTTCTTGTACCGTGAATTCCATATCCTGCATATCGCGGTAGTGGTTCTCCAATTTTGTCTGGATGGCATCAAGTTCCTTGTAAATTTCAGGCATGGCCTCTTCCATCGAAGGATATTTGGAAGCACGAGTCTCCTCGTCAATACCAGCCAAAGCGGCCCAGCGACGAGAACCCTCCAAGGTGATCTGTTGCGGAGTACGGATACCGGCAACGACATCTTCGCCCTGAGCATTGATCAGGTATTCACCGTTGAACAAGTCTTCACCGGTAGCTGCATCACGGGAGAAGCAAACACCAGTAGCGGAAGTGTCACCCATATTTCCGAACACCATAGCCTGTACGTTGACAGCAGTACCCCATTCAGCGGGAATACCTTCCATCTTTCTATACAGAATAGCACGTTCGTTCATCCAGGAATCAAAAACTGCGCAAATTGCGCCCCACAGCTGTTCGTGTGAATCGGTCGGGAAGTCTTGTCCGGTTTGTGCTTTTACGGCAGCCTTGAATCGTTTTACCAATTCTTTCAGGTCTTCTACATCCAACTCATTGTCCAACTTCACACCTTTGGCTTCTTTCACCTCTTCGATGATAGCCTCGAAGGGGTCAATATCGTCTTTATTGGTAGGCTTCATACCCAATACCACGTCACCGTACATCTGTACAAAACGACGATAGGAATCCCATGCAAAACGTGTGTTACCGGTTTTACGAGCCAATCCTTCTACAACTTCATCGTTCAGACCTAAGTTGAGGATTGTATCCATCATGCCCGGCATGGATGCACGTGCACCGGAACGTACAGACACCAACAACGGGTTCTCTACATCACCAAACTTAGAGTTCATCAGATTTTCAATATGTTGGACGGCTTTTGTCACATCATCTTTGAGCAACTCTACCACTCTTTCCTTACCTATGGCATAATATTCGTTGCATACGTCAGTCGTAATTGTAAACCCGGGAGGCACAGGAACACCGATGAGGTTCATTTCTGCAAGGTTAGCACCTTTACCTCCTAGTAGATTTCTCATGTCTGCTCTACCTTCAGCTTTTCCATTGCCGAAGATATACACTCGTTTTTCGGTCATAAGATTTTGTCTATTAGTTAAAAATCACATTTGAGTTATTCGCGCGCAAAACTAGTTCTTTCTTTGGAATACAAAAAGCATATTGTCGAAAAAAATAGGGCCCCTTACAAAAAAATAAGAGTTTCATAATAACTTTCATCATTCTCATGAGAAAATATCTATCTTTGCGAAAATTTTCATTAGATTGACTAAGAATGGCTCGAAAGAAAAAACAGCTGCCCTTGTTGGAAAAGGTATTGATAACCGATGTCGCAGCAGAAGGAAAGGCCTTGGCGCGTGTAGATGATTTAGTCGTATTTGTACCTTATGTGGTACCGGGAGACGTCGTCGATTTGCAGGTGAAACGCAAAAAGCATCATTATGCAGAGGCTGTTGCCGTACATTTTCATGAATATTCCCCCAAGCGTGCAGTTCCTTTTTGTCAGCATTACGGTATATGCGGAGGATGTAAATGGCAATGCCTTCCTTATGAGGAACAAATCAAGTATAAGCAACAGCAGGTAGAGGATAACCTGACGCGGATTGGGAAGATTGAATTGCCTCCGATTTCCCCTATATTAGGCTCTGAGAAGACTGTATTCTACCGCAATAAACTGGAATTTACGTTTTCCAATAAGCGTTGGCTGACGGAAGAAGAAGTGAACCAGAATGTGGTCTATGAACAGATGAATGCTGTTGGCTTCCATATCCCTAACGCTTTCGATAAAGTGCTCGCTATTGAAAAATGCTGGTTGCAGGATGATATTTCCAATCAGATACGTAATGCTATTCGGGATTATGCGTATGCACATGATTATTCATTCTTTAAATTCCGCGCCAAGAGTGACGAGCCACGTGGGCTGCTGCGAAATCTCATGATACGTACTTCTTCGACGGGAGAGCTGATGGTGTTGCTGCAATGTTGTGTCACCAACGAAACTGAGCACACACAGATGACCAACCTTCTGCAGTATGTAGGGGAAACCTTTCCGCAAATTACATCGCTACTTTATGTTATCAATAATAAGTGCAATGACACTATTACTGATCTAGAGGTTCATACCTTTAAGGGGAATGATTATATTTATGAGGAAATGGAAGGTCTTCGCTTCAAGATTGGTCCTAAATCATTCTATCAGACCAATAGTGAACAAGCTTATCAATTATATAAGGTTGCACGTGAATTTGCTGGTCTGACTGGAAAAGAATTAGTCTATGACTTGTATACCGGAACTGGAACGATTGCGAATTTTGTATCGAGACGAGCACGTCAGGTTATTGGTATCGAATATGTACCTGAGGCCATAGAGGATGCTAAAGTCAATTCGCAGGTAAACGGTATCGATAATACGTTGTTTTTTGCCGGTGATATGAAAGATATCCTTACGGAAAGCTTCATCAGGCAATATGGGCGTCCTGATGTCATCATTACAGACCCTCCACGTGCCGGTATGCATTCCGATGTCATCAATACCATACTTTTTGCTGCCCCAGAGCGAATTGTATACGTCAGCTGTAACCCTGCCACTCAAGCACGGGATTTGCAACTATTGGATGTATCTTATCAGGTAAAGGCAGTTCAACCTGTTGACATGTTTCCTCACACTCATCATGTTGAGAATGTGGTGTTGTTGGAGAAAAGAAAATAATGAACCGAGATTTTAATAGTACTCTAAATCGCATTGTATGAGCAGAACAACCAAAGACCGCATGCCACAGCGCCCCCGTGCGGCTTCACAATATACGACGTTTAATGTGTATGAACCGGAGGAGTTGATGACTTTTCTTTTGAAAGTCATGTCAGGTATTAGCCGGAACAAGGTAAAGGCATTGCTGACCGGGCGTGCGGTATATGTTGATCAGGTGATCACTACGCAGTATAATTTTGCCTTAAAGCCGGGGATGAAGGTACAAATCAGTAAGAAAAAGGGACAAAAAGAATTCCACAGTTCGCTGTTGAAGATTGTTTATGAAGATGCGTATCTCATTGTAGTAGAAAAACGTGAAGGACTTCTCTCCATTGCAACTAATCGCGAGAAGGAGCGTACTGCTTATTCTATCCTGACAGATTATGTACAACGTTCAGGCAGACAGCACCGGATATTCATAGTTCACCGCTTGGATAAGGATACGTCGGGACTGATGGTATTTGCAAAGGACGAACAAACAAAACGCAACTTGCAGGATCATTGGCAGGAGATTGTAACCGATCGCCGTTATGTGGCTGTGGTATCCGGAGAAGTTGAAAAAAATAATGGGACCATCACTTCCTGGTTGAAAGATAATAAGGTTTATGTCACCTATTCCAGCCTCTCCAACAATGGGGGAGACAAGGCCATCACTCACTATACGGTAATCCGTCGTGCCAATGGTTATTCATTGGTGGAACTGGAATTGGAAACAGGCCGTAAAAACCAAATTCGTGTGCACATGAAGGACCTTGGTCATCCGGTTGTAGGAGATACTAAATACGGTAATGGTGATGACCCTTTGAGACGTCTGGCTCTTCATGCCTTTAAATTATGGTTCTATCATCCTGTTACCGGCGAACTGATGAAATTTGAGACTCCTTATCCTTCCTCTTTCAAAAATCTGGTGACAGGTAAATCATCTTCAGGCACGGCATTGCAAAACGCCGAACCGACACGACAATAGGTTGAAAAATGAATTTCAGATGTATATGCGGATAAGGCTATAGGCTTCCGATTTATATACAATGTGTATTTCCAAAAGATACCATTCTGTGTATAAATGGAGACAATAGATAGCAATTTGCTGTATCTCCAGACAAATTTCAAGAAGGGAATTGGTCCTCGCCTTATCTTGCGTATACATAAATTAACTCTTATAATCACGCTATCATTTAATTTTGGAAAACTTAATATTTTATTGTGGGAAAAGATAGATTTTGAGGCGAGATTCCTGGAAAACGTTGCGGCGAAATTGGAAAATTGATGCGACGAAATCTTGAGTTTTATCCCATAAGTCCGCATTTTCCTGCTGTGAAGGGATTAACTTGACGGTTCAAAAGTCGGTTTTCTGATTTTTCCGCCTTGGGATGTCTTAGGAAATGCTTGTTTTGTATTTGACGAGATGAATGCATAAGGCATGCATTTCGTACACTAATATACTTTATGCAAGGAATACCCGTAGCAACTGCTACCAGGTTTTATCAATATAGTAGCATCCTGTTATCTGTGAATTACACGAAATGGCAAAGAAGATTCCTTTCAACCGGGCTGAGTGCGAAAATGGAGTCACCTCAGAGGATCTCATTTGACAATTTGACAAAATGGCATTTCAGGGAAAACAGTTTTGTATCTATGACTCCTGCTTCATAAAATAAACTCTTCCACCACATGAGCGACACCATCCTCATCATTGGACCGGGTCACATAATCGGCATGTTCACGCACCACCGGTTGTGCATTGGCCATGGCAACTCCTAGTCCGGCATACTTGATAAGAGGCAAATCATTGAAGCCGTCCCCACAAGCAATCACTTCCTCAGGAACAATATCCAGCCTTTTAAGCAAGACCGCAAGCGACTGAGCCTTGTCGATTCCTTTAGGAACAAGTTCCAGAAAATAGGGTTCAGAACGAAAAACTCCCATCCGGTCTTTCAAATAATCAAACATTTCTTTCTCTAAACGAACCAAACGTGCCGGATCACCGACAATCATGCACTTTACAACAGGGAATTGTATGGCATCAAGAAAATGTTCCACTTTTTTCAGTTGCATGACATTCAACAAGGCCTCCTTTTGTACGTATTCGTCATCAGGATATTCAGTAATGACGAATTCATTATGATAAGTCACAATGGCAAAGTTATTCTTTTGGGCGCATTCGTATAAATAAGGAAGGACTTCCGGTTCGAGTACATTTTCATAAAGCATTTCTTTGCTTTTCCAATCCACGATTTCTCCACCATTATACGATAGAATGTATCCGCCGAAATCAGTCAAACGCAGTTTATCAGCTACCGGTGCCACCCCATAAGTCGGACGTCCTGAGGCCAGGACTATTTTAATTCCTCTTTCCTGTGCATGAATTAATGTTTCCAAGGTATGAGGAGTAATTTCTTTTCGGCTGTTTGTTAATGTTCCGTCAAGATCAAGAACCAGAAGTCTGTATGCCATGTTCGTATTGATTAGATAGGTTATATCCGATTGAAAATATAAAGTTACCGAGATTATTGTCTTTCTTCAGCGGCACGTAAAATCACAGTGGTGGCTCCCAAAGTCAGAATAGCTCCGTCCTCAATACGCACCTGTTCACGATCTCCGACCAACTCATTCATGACGAATGTTCCACACAGGCTTCCATTGTCACGCAAGGTATAGAGAAGTTTTCCCTGTTTATTCCGTTTGACATTGATTGTGCAATGCTTCCGGTCCATATTAGGATCATTCGTTTCAATAGGCACCTCAATATTCATGCCTTTATTGCGTCTACCGATTACGTTGTCACCTTCCTTCAATGGTAGCACTTGTTTGTAAGCAAATGCATTTTCGACAACTACAATACTTCCGAAGCTGTCTTTATTTTCTTGTTCATCAATCTTTTCTTCTTTCCGGATGGCATTAAGTTTAGATGCTCCAATACGAATACTGAACTGTTTCTTGCATTCATCACAAATAAATACAAGCGATTGTCCCTCTTCATACTTGGTCTCATCGAAAATAATGTAGTGATCACACTTCGGGCAACGTACTCTTTTCATCTTTACTCTGTAGGTTAGTTTCGCGTTGTAAGCATCCACGCACCTTTAAACATGTCATTCTTTCTCAGTTGGAGCATACGGTTATTCAACGTTTCCTTATCCGTTCCTGACATCAGTGCAATGCGTACACGACCGTCACGTTCTATGATCGTTGCTCCCGGATAACCTTTGGCCGCCAAGTCTTTCACGGTCTTTTCCGCATCAGCCCGATTGCCTACACTTGCCACAATGATGTGGTAAAGTTTTCCTGCATGCACTTTCTCGCTTTTGGCTGCAATCGCATTTTGTTTTTTTTCAGACGTAACAGGTTTCTTCTCGGCAACTGTTTTTGTTGCACTAGGCTTCGTCTTTTCAACCGATTTGCTTACCAATTCGATTTTCTCTTCATGAATTGTCGGGTGCGTTGTTTTCGTTTTCTTCTCTTTTTGCGGAACAGGAGTTTGTGGCGCAGCCAATAGGGTAGTGGCAAGCGAACGAGAACGCAGCTGGTCAAACCATTCGCGATTACCCAGCGAAGCATAACTTTCTGCTTCCACATAAGTATTATCTACCGGAGTGGAAAGAAAGAAGAAAAGAATGACGGCTGCTGCAATCGCTACCGCATTATTTAGCCACGTGCGGTTAATATTGATAACTAGTGTATTGCTCTTTCTGTTGCTGTCAATATGCTGCGGAAGCATCGGTTCCATTTCCACCTTTTTACTGCGTAAGTCTTTTAACTCACTCATTTCAAAAGCACCCCATCCATAGAGACTCATGGATTCAACATGCTCTTCCGCCGGCTTAAAGTGGATTGTATTGTCAATATTGACAGACAGTCTTCCCAGTCGTCCAATCTGTACTTCACCTTCTTTATACAGGACCTCGCACAGTTCATTCACGGCACTTTCCACCATCTGGTGTGCAACCGGATAACTGACTTCGTAGGTTTGCATGTAAGATTGGATAAGCAGTCCATCATTCATGCGTAACAAAGGATTGAAACCGATGGTACGATAGGGGGGAAGGAAACGGTTTTCGCTGTCAATGTGCCGTGCCGGTGTATAATAGGTAATAAAGCCACCTAAATCCGGTATGATAACACATTCGTTGTCTGCCAACAGCCTCTCAATATGTAATAACAATACTTTCATACTGCAAATGTAGCCTTTTCCTTTGAAAAACGGGGTATGCACCGGAGATTAATTTTCTTTAATAAGAGTGTTATTACCTGACGAGTTTTATGTACTTTTGTGTGATAAAAAAAAAAGCAATGAATTACATTCCTACAAATATAGAAGGAGTATGCCTGATTGAGCCGCGTGTGTTCACAGACTCAAGAGGCCATTTTGTTGAAGCTTTCAAACGTGCCGATTTTGGACAACATATAGGAGCAATAGATTTTATACAAGAACATGAATCATCAGAAAAGGATCTGAAAGCCGTTTGGCTACGCAATGCTGAAGGATATGAATAAGTTGATACAAGTCGGATGTGTTCTTGGAGCGGCTCTTGGAAGTCTATGTGCCTGTCATCGCCCGATGGAACCGGCTGAGACAGCCATTGTGGTTGAAGACACTGTCGCAAAAAAATCACTGCAAGGTATTTGGGCTGACGATAGTGGAGATGTTGTCCAGTTTCGTGCTGAGGGTGATTCGCTCTATTATCCAGGAAGAGAGTCACAACCGCTTTATTTTAAAGTGCTCAATGGACAACTGATGATATGTGGGACCGATACGGTTTCTTATAGGATTATGCAGCTGGATAGCAACAAATTCTGGTATCATTCCATTACAGGTGAACTCATCAAGCTCCATCGTTCCGAGTATGAATTGGATTCGTTGGAATTTTTAAATGTTCTCCGTGAGCCTATCGCTCTTTACGACAGTGTGGTTCAAAAGGATTCCGTGGTAATGTTTGATCGCCATCGTTATCGAGGTTATGTATATATTAATCCTTCGACCATGCGTGTCGTCAAAACATCTTATAATGAGAATGGAATAAAAATAGAACAAGCCTTTTATGACAATGTCATTCACATCTGTGTGTATGAAGGGAAAAAGTCACTTTATGCCAAGGATTTTACCAAAAAAGACTTTGAGGCATTAGTTGACGCCAAATTTTTGCAGAATGCAGTATTGGGCGATATGGACTTTATTGGAGTGGATAGCCGAGGATTTTGGTATGAAGCTTCTCTATGTATTCCTGACGAGACCAGTTGCTACCAGGTTTATATTCAGATATCTCCAGAAGGGGAAATGTCACTTCACAATGAGATGTAAACTGCTCCATGAATAAAATAAGGTCCCTTGAGAGCTGAAGGTATTGTTTCCTCCTGTTTTCAAGGGGCCTATTTTTATGACTGCTTTTGTGAAGATTGTTGCTTACGCTTGCGAGAGGAATGCCCTCGACGGGAATTGCTGTTCTTTTTCCCTACAGGTTTTTCTTCTACACAACCCTTCTTGGGTGTTTTATCATTCCGTCTACGTCCATGTGCGCCTTTTCTGCCACCATGTCCAGTTGTGGGCTTGTATTCCGGCGCCTCACCTAATTCGGATGGAAGAGGTAGCTTGTAAATATCTTTCTCCAGGAAGTCTTCGATCGCTTTGAAGTTCGTTTGCTCCTTTTCACTCACAAATGTGATGGCGCATCCGTCATGATTGGCACGAGCCGTACGTCCGATTCTATGTACATAATCCTCGCAGTCATGAGGTACATCATAGTTAATCACCAAACGGATATCATCAATATCAATACCTCGCGCTACAATGTCAGTGGCAACCAATATGTCAATACGCCCGTTCTTGAATTCATGCATGATATGATCACGCTGTTTCTGATCCAAGTCAGAGTGCATCTCTCCGACATTCAGTTTCATGCGTTGCAGTGCCCGGGTGACATCTTTCACCTTAAGTTTGGATGAAGCAAAGATAATAACCCGTTCCGGCTTGGTTGTGGCAAACAATGATTGGATGATACCTAATTTCTGCCGTTCATAGCAAATGTATGCGGTCTGTATAATCTTTTCAGCAGGTTTTGACACAGCAAGCTTCACCTCTACGGGGTCATGGAGTATGGTCTGTGCCAGCTGCTGAATCTTGTTAGGCATGGTTGCAGAGAACATAATCGTTTGTCGTTCCTTAGGCAAGCGATTGACAATCTGCATAATGTCATCATAAAACCCCATATCAAGCATGCGGTCGGCTTCATCGAGAATGAAGAAAGAAACCTCAGAGAGATCGACATTTCCCAAGTTCAAGTGACTGATAAGGCGTCCAGGAGTTGCGATGATAATATCGGCTCCCAAGGCTAACCCTCTTTTTTCCTGCTCATAGCGTATTCCATCATTTCCTCCGTAAATGGCAACACTGGAAACCGGCATAAAGTAGGAAAACCCTTCAATCTGCTGATCAATTTGCTGGGCCAATTCACGGGTTGGAGCCATAATCACACAATTGATGGCATCCTCTTTATAAGTACCCCGACTTAATTGATTCAGCACGGGCAGGAGATAGGCAGCCGTTTTTCCAGTACCTGTCTGAGCAACACCTATCAGATCTTTCCCTTCCAATAGAATGGGAATTGTATGTTCTTGAACCGGGGTGCATTCGCGGAAATTCATCGAATCCAGCGCATCTAGAATGCAATCCTCTAGGTCTAGGTCGGAAAAGTTCATAGATTATTTTCTGATTAAAAGTTTTTAGAATGTGTTTATTATAATGTGATCAAGAAAGTCTTTTTCCACGTTCATCCAAGTAGGAGTCCTTAAATCCAAGGAAATATAGGACACCGTCCAAGCCTATGGTATTGATTGACTGTTGGGCAGTAGCAACTACCTTGGGCTTGGCATGGAAGGCGATACCCAAACCGGCCAACGAAATCATCGGAAGGTCATTGGCGCCGTCGCCTACAGCAATCGTCTGTCGTATATCTACATTTTCCACTTGTGCTATCAGACGTAACAGTTCAGCTTTACGACGCCCATCCACAATTTCTCCTACATACCGTCCTGTCAGTTTGCCATCCACAATTTCCAGCTCGTTTGCATAGACATAATCAATGCCAAACTTGTTTTTCAGGTAATTGCCAAAATAGGTAAATCCTCCGGAAAGAATTGCAATCTTATATCCATAGCGTTTAAGAACATACATCAGACGTTCCACTCCTTCCGTAATAGGCAGATGCTCGGCAATGTCCTGCATAACGGATTCATCAAGCCCCTTCAACAGTGCAACACGTTCACGGAAGCTCTCGTTAAAATCAATTTCACCCCGCATGGCTCGTTCGGTTATTTCCCGAACCTCCTTTCCGACTCCTGCACGATCTGCCAGTTCATCGATAACTTCTGTCTTGATAAGCGTTGAATCCATATCAAAGCAAATCAGGCGGCGCATACGTCGGTACATGTCATCCAACTGAAAAGAAAAGTCCATTTCCAGGTCGCGCGACAGTTTCATGAGATCTTCTTGCATCTGTGCTCTGTTATTCGGAGTTCCACGAACTGAGAATTCGATACAAGCTCTCGTGCTGGCTGCCTTCTCATCGAGTGGTATACGGCCGGTCAAACGCTTGATGGCATCAATATTCAGTCCTTGATTTGCCAAAATACGAGTGACAGCTCCGATTTGCCGGGCAGTAAGTTTACGGCCCAATAATGTCAATATATAGCGGTTCTTCCCTTGCAGGCTTACCCAATTCTCGTATTCTTCGGTTGAAATCGGATAGAAACGAATGTTAACACCTAAATTTGAGGCCTCAAAGAGTAACTCCTTCATGATATTGCCCGATTGATCTTCACGTGTCTTAAAGAGAATACCTAACGACAAGGTACTGTGTATATCTGCTTGTCCAATATCTAGAATTGTTACATCATATCGAGCTAATATCTCAGTCATAGAGGCAGTTAAACCAGGTCTATCCAATCCGGTAATACGAATTAGGATAAGTTCTGTATTGATGTCATTCATATCTTTCTTCAGTGGTTATGGTTTAGAATGAACAAAAGTAGTTATTTCGGACGGAAGTGAATGAAAATGCTCCTTGAAAAAGGCGCAATATATGTTATAAAACATGATTTTCTTTAAAATGCTTGTCTGTTAGCGAAATATGTTGGAACTTTGTGCCCGGATTTCATCATTATGATATCTTCTATCTCTTATTATTGTGATAGAGGATAAAGAGGTAATAGTCCGGATGGAAATCACTGTCATCTTTTAGGGCAGGTCCGGATAAGTATGAACTAAAATCATATTGCATGAGACATGTAAGATGGATTTTTGTTGCAGTATTACTTTTTTCCTTAACGGCTTTCATTGATAAAGACAAACCAACAACCGGACTGAGTGTTGGAAACAAAGCTCCCGATTTTTCAATTGAAGAGCATAATATGAGAGCCTGTCTTAAAGCACTGAAAGGTAACTATGTGCTTTTGAGTTTTTGGGCAAGTTATGATGCATCGGCACGTGTGAACAATATGTTGCTGGACCATGCGCTCAATGACTTGCCACGAAATGTAAAGATGGTCTCAGTCTCATTTGACCGTTATCAGTCAATATTTGACGAGACCCTCAAACAGGACCGTTTAGGAAATGCCCGTTATTTCGTGGAACCTGACGGTGAAGCTTCGAATTTGTTTAGTCTCTATCATTTGGACAAAGGCTTCAAAAACTATCTACTGGATGAGCATGGCGTGATTATAGCCATGAACGTTCGTGTAGAACAACTCCCGAACTATCTTCACAATAAGTAGTTGGGAACTGATTTGATAAGGTTACAATGAAAGCCTTATCCAAAGGAAATAAAGAGGTATGCAACAAGGCGTCGTATCCAATTGGGGTACGGCGTTTTTCGTATTATTTCTGCTCATTCCATGTGTTATCTTTATTCTTGCTACTGAGTAATGTCATTTTTGAGTACCGAAACCACTCCCATATTCTAGAGATACATTACCAGTTGTATGGCTACTACAAGTAATACCATCATGCATTCTACACGAATATTGATTTGTAGGGAACGTTCCAGGTCTACGGTCGTCAAAAGCCGCTCTTGGGTACCAATATATGGTTTCCAGACCGTATTGCCAAAATAATCGTGCGGACCTCCAAAACGGCATTGCAGGATGCCGGCTAACGCTGCTTCCGGATAACCGGAATTGGGACTGGCATGCTGGTTCCCATATTGCCTTACAAAATGAAAAAGCTGCAGATGACCGGAGGCAATGACCATCAGCAAGGCAGTCAGACGTGCCGGCAGGTAATTTGCCATATCATCCATACGTGCGGCAATACGCCCAAACAGATTATAGCGTTCCGTCCTGTATCCAATCATGGAATCAAGTGTATTCACCATCTTGTATGCCATCATTCCGGGAACTCCTAACAGCAGATACCAGAATAGGGGAGCTACAACACCATCACTCAAATTTTCGGCCAATGTTTCCAGGGCTGCCGTTCGTATTTCTTGAGAAGATAGCGTATGGGTGTCACGACCAACGATGCGGGACACTTGCTTTCTTCCTGCCTCTGTCGACCTTTCTACGGCACGGAATACGGCACGGACTTCACGAATGAGTGTAGTACCTGCCAAGCAATAGAATACCAAGACAGAGGACAGCAGGTAATAAAGCCATGGCCAACCAGCTTCCTGAGTTGCCTGTAAAACCGTATAAGTACAAATATAAATGCCTAAGACCAAGGTTATAGCCATGACAGCTCCTTTAAGGAGGCGGAATTTTCCACGATTCAGCCAACGCTCTCCTTTGGCAATCAGTTTGCCAAAGCCAACGATCGGATGGGGCAACGCAGGTGGATCTCCAAAAATCTTATCAAGACTCCAACCTGTAATCAGGGATAATATAGGTGTAAGGATATACATAAAATGAATATTATTGTTGCAACCAGTGCATAAATGCCTGGATAAGCATCTTGTTTTCACGGGGTGTTTGGGTGGCGAGACGGAAAAAACTTTCGTCAAGTCCACGGAAATTAGATGCATCTCGGATTAATATTCCATACTCACGAACCAGAAAATCTTTGAGCGCAGCAGCCTTACCTTGACGCAAACGAAGTAAAAAGAAGTGGGTATCACTGTCCCATACATCTACCATTCGGGTCTGTTTCCAGGCATTTATAAATTTTTCTTTTTCGTTGAGATAGCCAACCAAGTCAAATGGAAGAGACAAATGTTGTTCCAATGCATAAAACCCCGCTTCAATAGCCAGAGCATTCACTGACCATGGCATCCGTTGTACACGTATATCGCGCAATATCTTCGGGTGTCCTGTCAAATACCCAATGCGAAGACCAGGGATAGCAAAATGCTTTGTCAGGGAATGAATTAAAAGAACATTGGGTAGAGCTGCTGCTTCATAAACGCTATACAGCGGATGCAAGGTAAAAGCCTCATAAGACTGGTCTATAACGAAAAGCTTGTGAGGATTGCAGGATATCCAGTCTTTCAATTTGGACAAGGGACGCACTTCTCCTGTCGGATTATTCGGATTGCACAACCATACGACTTCAGCATCTGCCGGAAGGCTATCGTAGGTGTAGAAATAGGAAATCTTGTGATGATGCAAACGACATGCATCTGCATATTCACTGAAAGTTGGTGCCCATACGGCGCTTTTGCGCCCGCGAAAGGCTTGGGCGATGAGATAAATGGCTTCTGTTGCACCATTGGTGACACATACGCTCTCCCCGGTTACCTGAAAAAAATCAGCAAAAGCCGTTTCTAACGTGACAGGTGCAGGTTCAGGATAATTACAAAGGCATGAAATTTTCGAGCCAAGTCGTTGGAATAACTCTTGATGATCGATTCCGCAGTATACATTGGAACTGAAATTACTTGTTATCGGATGAGTATAGTGATGGATGTCATCGCCGTGTCCGTTAATCATTTTTGTTACAATCTTTTTAGTTATACGGTGCAAATATACACTTTTTTATCTGCCGTATGATAAGCTGGACAATACCAGATTGGCGACAGACAAGGAGGTCTGCCTGCTTATTAAATGATATTTAGTGCATTGTGAATGTTGCTTGATTACTTAAAATACTCTACATTTGTGGGCTATTAGCTCTCCTATAATTTATAAGGATTCAGCAGTACTGTAAATCTCTAAATATTCATTTTTTAAGTATGAAGATTACGATTATTGCCGGCGCACGTCCCAATTTCATGAAAATAGCCCCTTTAGCACGTGCAATCAGAGCTGAACAGGCTCAGGGCAAAGATATTCAATATCGTTTGGTCTACACCGGTTCACGACAGGATGCAAGTTTGGACTCTACATTGTTTGAGGATTTGGGAATGGATGCTCCCGATGTATATCTCAATGTGGAAGCAACGGACTTCTTTGAACGTTTGGCGGGAATCTTGGTTTCTTTTGCACATGACCTGGATGCTCACCCTACAGACTTGGTGATGGTTGTCGATGATATGACCCCAACCATGGCATGTTCCATCGTAGCAAAAAAGAAAGGCATCAAAGTAGCGCATTTGGTTGCAGGAATCCGTTCCTTTGATATGAATATGCCCAAGGAGGTTAACCGGATGATTACAGATGGATTATCTGATTATTTCTTTACTGCGGGAATGAATTCCAATCGCAACCTGAATCAAACGGGGACAGAACAGGCCCATGTCTATTTCGTAGGTAATCTCCTGATTGATACATTGCGTTACAATCGACAGAGATTCGTGCGTCCCGATATGCCGGCTGATATCACTGACGGAGCCTACCTGTTGTTCACTCTGAACCGGCGCGCAGTGGCCGATAAGCCGGAAACATTGCAGAATTTGTTGGAAACTCTTTTGCGGGAGACGGATTTGCCAATCATGGCTCCACTTCATACGTATGTAGCAGATAAGATACGTTCTTTGCATCTTGATTTGTCCCGCCTTCATTTGTTGCCTCCCCAGCCTTATTTGCAATTTGGCTATTTGGAAGCACATGCAGCCGGAATTATCACAGATTCAGGCAATGTGGCGGAAGAAGCAACGTTTCTCGGAATACCTTGTATTACCTTACATGATTATGTGGAACATCCTGAAACAGTAAAACAGGGGACCAACGTTGCCGTAGGTCTGGATATGAAAGAACTGGCAGAAGCCCTCCGGGTTCTGAGAAGAGGAGAGTGGAAAACAGGCTCCCTTCCGGAACGCTGGGATGGACGTACGGCAGAACGTATCCTTCAGATATTGGAAGAGATTAAATTCTGAACTTAAAAGACTGTTGCAACCTATTACATATATATTAAATAAGGTATAGACAGCTTCTAAATTAGAAAAGATTCTTGCATGCGTACAACTATTTTTTCTACTTTTGCAGCATCTAAACAAATTATTCATAGGTAAAAAGAACATCATGGGAACAATTAAATGTATTGGTATCTTAACCTCCGGGGGTGATGCTCCGGGAATGAATGCAGCAATCCGTGCGGTGACTCGTTCAGCCATTTACAACGGATGGAAAGTAAAAGGAATCTATCGGGGCTATGAGGGATTGATTAACAATGACATAAAAGACTTGACCTCAGAGAGTGTCAGCAATATTATACAACGTGGCGGAACCATTCTTAAAACAGCGCGTTCGAAAGAATTCATGACTCCTGAAGGACGTCAGAAAGCTTATGAGAATCTTCAGGCACATGGAATCGATGCACTGGTTGTGATTGGTGGAAATGGTTCCTTATCGGGAGCCCAACTGTTGGCCAATGAGCATAATATGATTTGTATCGGATTGCCTGGTACAATTGACAATGACTTGTATGGAACCGACTCCACAATTGGTTATGACACAGCCTTGAATACTATTATCGAATGTGTTGACAAGATACGTGACACAGCAACGTCACACGATCGTATTTTCTTTGTAGAGGTAATGGGACGTGACGCCGGTTTCCTGGCACAAAACAGTGCCATTGCTTCAGGAGCTGAAGCTGCCATTATCCCGGAAGACGAAACCGATATTGACCAGTTGGAGGAATTTATTGGTCGTGGTGTACGTAAAAGCAAGAGTAGCAGTATCGTAATCGTGTCGGAAAGTCCCAAAAGCGGTGGTGCCATGCACTATGCAGAACGTGTACGCAAGGAGTATCCGCAATATGATGTACGTGTGACAATCCTCGGACACTTGCAACGCGGAGGTACCCCTAGCGCCTTTGACCGTATCTTGGCAAGCCGTCTGGGAGTAGCAGTCATTGAAGCTCTGAAAGAGGAACAGCGTAATGTGATGATCGGAATCAGTAACAATGAGATTGTTTATGTTCCTTTCAATAAGGCTATTAAACGGAATAAGCCCATTGATCGGGAACTGATTAATGTCTTGAATGAACTATCTATCTAACTAAATAGAATCGGATAATTAATCTTGATGAGCCTTGCATGTTACGTTTTATACATGCAAGGCTTATTTTATGCTTGAAAAAGTATCTGAGTAGAAGTTATTTTAAGGCTTTTTTGTAGGTTAGCCGTATATTCTCCCAACGGATGATGCTTCATCCTTATTATTTTCACTAATTTTGTCCGCAAATTGAAAATACATAAAAACTTAATCGCAATGTTCAGAACACATACATGTGGAGAACTGAGACTCTCCGATGCAGGTAAAGAAGTAACTCTTGCCGGCTGGGTGCAGCGTTCACGCAAGATGGGAGGTATGACTTTTATTGATTTGCGTGACCGTTATGGCATTACACAGTTGGTTTTTAATGAAGAAAATAACGCAGCACTTTGCGAACAGGCTAATCGTCTGGGGCGTGAATTCGTCATTCAGGTGAAAGGTACCGTCAATGAGCGTTCCAATAAGAATACCCATATTCCAACAGGTGATATTGAAATTATTGTCAATACTCTCACCGTATTGAATACAGCATTGACTCCTCCGTTTACCATTGAAGACAATACGGATGGAGGTGATGACTTGCGCATGAAGTATCGCTATCTTGATTTGAGACGTAATGCCGTACGCAAGAATCTGGAACTGCGCCACCGTATGACCATGGAAGTACGTCGTTATCTCGACAGCAAAGGCTTTTTGGAGATAGAGACCCCCATGCTGGTAGGTTCAACTCCTGAAGGAGCCCGTGACTTCGTCGTTCCTTCCCGTATGAACCCGGGGCAATTTTATGCTCTTCCACAATCACCACAAACATTGAAGCAACTCCTGATGGTTTCCGGAATGGACCGTTATTTTCAGATTGTGAAGTGTTTCCGTGATGAAGACTTGCGTGCTGACCGCCAGCCGGAGTTCACTCAAATCGACTGTGAGATGAGCTTTGTAGAGCAGGAAGATATCATTGAGACCTTTGAGGGGATGGCCAAACATTTGTTCAAGGAACTCCGTGGAGTGGAATTGACAGAACCTTTCTTGCGCATGCCTTGGGCAGATGCCATGAAATATTATGGTAGCGATAAACCAGACTTGCGCTTCGGAATGCGTTTTGTTGAACTCATGGACATTCTTAAAGGATATGGATTCTCTGTGTTTGACAATGCAGCTTATATTGGAGGAATCTGTGCCCAAGGTGCCTCTCATTACACCCGTAAACAGCTTGACCAACTGACGGATTTTGTAAAACGTCCACAGATTGGCGCCAAGGGGTTGGTATATGCTCGTGTTGAAGCTGACGGAAATGTAAAATCAAGTGTTGATAAATTCTATTCACAAGAAGTGTTGCAACAGATGAAAGCAGTCTTCAATGCGCAATCGGGTGACTTGATCCTGATTCTGAGTGGTGATGATGCTATGAAAACTCGTAAACAACTTTCAGAGCTACGCCTGGAAATGGGAAATCAATTGGGATTGCGTGATAAAAATAAGTTCGCATGCCTCTGGGTCGTAGATTTCCCGATGTTTGAGTGGAGTGATGAAGAGGGACGTCTGATGGCTATGCACCATCCCTTTACCCATCCGAAGGAAGAGGATATTCCTCTATTGGATACCGACCCGGCTGCTGTTCGTGCCGATGCTTATGATATGGTAGTTAACGGTATTGAAGTCGGAGGTGGTTCTATTCGTATCCATGACTCACAGCTTCAGGCAAAGATGTTCGAAATATTGGGATTCACTCCCGAACGCGCACAAGAGCAGTTTGGCTTCCTAATGAATGCGTTCAAATATGGAGCTCCTCCTCATGGAGGATTGGCTTACGGGCTTGACCGCTGGGTATCGTTGTTTGCAGGTTTGGATTCCATCCGCGATTGCATTGCATTCCCCAAAAACAACTCCGGTCGTGACGTTATGTTGGATGCTCCTGCAGCTTTGGAACAAAAGCAATTGGACGAACTACATTTGATTGTTGACTTGAAGGAAAAGTGATTGGAATAAAATAACTATTCTGTTATAAGGACCTTATTTATGGACATTTCAGTAAGAACGGTTCATAAATAGGGTCTTTTTTATTCAATCACCATCAACTTAATAATAGTCGATTGGAATAATTGATTCGTATCGTAAATTTATGGAAATACGTAAGGCCGAATTGGGCGATCTGACTCGCTTGATGGATATTTTTACTCATGCCCGTCAGCTAATGATTGCTACAAATAATCCCCATCAATGGATTGACGGCTATCCTTCCGAGCAGTTGATTAGGGAAGAGATTGAGCAAAAACATTGCTATGTCTGTGTGGGGAGAAACGGACAAGTAGTCGGTGTGTTCTGCTATATCGAAGGAGAAGACCCGAACTATGCACATATTGAACAAGGAGCTTGGCTAAATGATTTGCCGTATGCCACAATTCATCGATTGGCGACATCCGGAGAAGAGAGGGGAGTAGCGGATGCTTGTTTCCGCTGGTGCATGGAGCGTAGCAATAATTTACGCGTAGATACTCATCGTGATAATCTTATATTACAACATCTCGTGGCTAAATATGGATTTACCTATTGCGGTATTATCTACGTTTCAAACGGGACTCCCCGCTTGGCCTATCAGCGATATGTCGGGAAGTGAGAAATAGTCTGAATAACTACTGACGCGGATAACAGGGTCACAAACAGACTCGTATTATCCGCGTCAACTAAGAAAAAACAAGGAATAGCTTCAAGATTCTGCAACTAGTCTATAAATCTCCTAGTCAGCTCTTGAAACTCATCAATTCGTCTATCCCGTAAGAACGGCCACCAGCGACGCACATTCTCCGAACGTTCCAAGTCTACTTCCACTACGAGGTTCTCTTCTTTGAGACTGCCGGCTTGTGCCAGAATTTCTCCTTGCGGTCCGGCAACAAAACTATTACCCCAAAACTGGATACCCCTGGTCTGCCCGGAAGGATCAAGCTCATGTCCAACACGATTGACAGCCACGACCGGCAACCCGTTGGCTACGGCATGGCCCCGTTGAGAAATCATCCATGCACCCAGTTGTCTGGCCTTTTCATCGTCAGTGTCACTGCTCTCCCAACCAATCGCTGTCGGATAAATCAAAATGTCGGCACCTTGCAATGCCATCAGACGCGCTCCTTCAGGATACCATTGATCCCAACAGACTTGCACACCAAGTTTTCCAATCGAAGTTTGTATTGGTTTGAAACCCAAATCTCCAGGAGTAAAATAGAATTTCTCATAATAAGCAGGGTCATCAGGAATGTGCATTTTCCGGTATTTTCCGGCAATACTTCCATCTTTATCGAATACAACTGCTGTATTATGATAAAGTCCCGGCGCACGCTTTTCGAACAATGAAGTGACCAGAACAATATGAAATTGTCGTGCAATCTCGCTATAAAACCCGGTAGACGGACCTGGAATAGGTTCAGCAAGGTCAAAATTCGTTGTGTCTTCTGTCTGACAGAAATAGAGTGTGTTGTGTAGCTCTTGCAATACGACCAACTCAGCCCCGTAAGCTGAAACGGCAGCTATATTGCGATTAAGCTTTTCCAGGTTGATACGTAAATCGTTACTGTTTGCCTGTTGGATTAAACCAATCTTTATCTTTCTCATATCGTGTTATTTATTTTCTTTAGCTGTTACAAAACATCCTGAAGGATATTGCATGGTGGCACAATGCAATGAACCATGCTGCTTGATGAGTGCCCGGCAATCCACCCCGATGATGTCGTGATGGGGGAAGGCTTGTGACAATACTTTTTTAGCTCTCTCATCATTATCTGGCTGGGCATAAGTCGGATATAATACCGCTTCATTCATAATAAGAAAATTGGCGTAAGTAGCTGGCAGGCGTTCCCCGTTACATACAATAGCGTCAGGCATCGGAAGAGGCAACAGGCGGTAAGCGCATCCGTCGAGTGTACGGAAAGAAGACAATTGCTCCTCCATCCGTTGAAGTGCTTCATAATGCTCATCATTTTCATCCGTGCATTTCACATAGACCAATGTGTCTTCCGGGCAAAAACGTACTAAAGTATCTATATGGCTGTCTGTATCATCACCCGATAAATATCCGTAGTCCAACCATAAAACCTGTTCGAGATGGAACAGAGATTTGAGATGGTTTTCGATGTCCTTTCTATTCATGGTTTCATTGCGGTTGGGAGCCAGCAGGCAAGTGGAAGTCGTCAGTAGCGTTCCTTTGCCATCACTTTCAATCGAACCACCTTCCAGAACGAAATCAAGGCAGTTGCGATAAGCTCCATGCAATAATCCGGAAGCGAACAGCCGACGATTGATTTGATTGTCCTCATTGGCAGCAAACTTCATACCCCATCCGTTGAAACAAAAATCAAGTAGGAGAGGCCCTTGTTCGGTAAGCATTGTGATGAAGCCATGGTCACGTGCCCACGTATCATTGGTCGGACATTCCAGGAAGTAGACATTATCCATATTCACCTTATTATATATAAGCTCTCGTACACGTTCCGGTTCCGGTGTGACAATGAGTAGCGGTTGTCTGTCAGTAATCTCTTTAGCCAGCTCCATGTAGCAGGCATCCACCTCGCCAAGCATGGGTGCCCAATCTGTATTTTTATGGGGCCAAGTCAGTTGGATCAAACTCTGTAAATGCCACTCAGCAGGAAGAAAAGCGGCAACAGTCTCGACTCCAAAGTTCAATTGCAACGTTTTTTCTGTACCGCCTCCTTGGGGTTGGCTAACAAATAATCCCATAGTGTTCTATCAATTTATAATATTCTGTTTTTTGTTCAATTGAATGTCTGATCATGATTTGTTCTGATTTTGCGAATAAAATGAGATCATGGATTGACATTCGTATTTGTTTGTGCGGCAAAGATAAGTCTTTTCAACCAAAAAATGTATTTGGTACTAGGATAGCGCATAGATTTCCACTATCTTTGCGGTAATTTTAGAAATAGAATGAAAATAAAGGAACTTGTATGCGCCCTTGAAAGCTTCGCGCCTCTGCCTTTGCAAGAAAGCTATGATAATGCTGGCTTGCAATTAGGATTGACAGAGTCGGAAACGACAGGGGCTTTGTTGTGTCTTGACGTCACCGAACCTGTCATAGACGAAGCGATAGCATTGGGGTTTAACCTCATTGTGTCGCATCATCCACTGTTGTTCAAAGGAGTAAAATCCATTTCCGGTTCAACTTATGTGGAGCGCTGTATTTTGAAAGCTATAAAAAATGATATAGCAATCTACTCAGCACATACCAACTTGGACAATACAGTGGGAGGTGTAAACTTCAAGATTGCCGAAAAGATTGGTTTAAGGGATGTTACCTTCCTGACTCCGTCTCAGAATGACGGTATAAGCGGAAGCGGAATAATAGGTACATTGTCGGAGCCTGAAACTGAGACCGACTTCTTGCGACGCATCAAAAAGCTCTTCGAGGTCGGTTGCCTTCGCCATAATAAAATGACCGGACATCAGATTCAACGTGTGGCCATTTGTGGAGGAGCCGGTGCATTCCTGATTCCGGATGCTATTGCGGCTGCGGCCGATGTTTTCATTACGGGGGAAATCCGTTATCATGAATATTTTGGACATGAACGAGAGATTCTTCTGGCTGAAATAGGCCACTATGAAAGTGAACAATACACGAAGGAATTGCTTGCAGAATATCTGCAGAGACAATTCCCCGGGCTTAAAGTGGAACAAACAAAGATCAATACAAATCCCATCAAATATTTATAATCATATGGCAAAAGACGTAAAGAAAGACCCTCAAGATCTGTCGGTAGAAGAGAAACTGAAAGCACTGTATCAACTGCAGACTATGCTCTCTGAAATTGATAAAATTAAGACTTTGCGCGGTGAACTCCCCTTGGAAGTACAAGACTTGGAAGATGAGGTGACAGGCCTGACGACCCGCATCGAGAAGATCAATAAGGAAATAGCTGAGCTGAAAGAGAACGTCACCACTAAGAAAAATGAGATTTCTGAGGCACAGGCATCGGTAGATAAATATAAGACTCAATTGGATAATGTACGCAACAACCGTGAATACGATGTGTTGAGTAAGGAAATCGAATTTCAGACTTTGGAAATCGAATTATGCGAGAAAAGAATCAGAGAATACAATGCTTCTGCAACTGCTAAAGCCGAAGAGTTGAAAAAGAACACGGAGTTACTTGAGGAACGTAAGCAAGATTTGGAGGTCAAAAAGACAGAATTGGATGAGATTGTGTCTGAGACCAAACAGGAAGAAGAAAAACTGCGTGAAAAAGCAAAGGCATTGGAAACAACTATTGAGCCTCGTTTGCTTCAAGCATTTAAGCGTATCCGTAAGAATTCTCGTAATGGTTTGGGAATTGTCTATGTACAACGTGATGCTTGTGGCGGTTGCTTTAATAAGATTCCCCCTCAACGTCAATTGGACATTCGAATGCGTAAAAAAATCATCGTATGCGAATATTGTGGCCGTATCATGATCGATCCTGAACTGGCTGGCGTTGAATAAGTCTTGTCATTCCTCTAGAATTAATAAAAGCGGTAGCATATCCCTGAATAGAAAAGGATGTGCTACCGCTTCTTCTTGTTCATTTATTAAGAACTTTGGGAAGTATCCAAAGAAGAACTTATTGTATTTTTTATAAAGACGAGTAATCCGGTATCTCTTGGAGAAAGGTATAGGTTTGTCGGGCATAATCCATCTTACAGCAGAAATGCTTCAGCCCATTGCTGACTATCAAATAATCTACCCTCAAGACAATATTATAATTGCTGATTTGTGAAAAGACCTGTTGGGTTATCTCGATATGGGGGGCTTTGTATTCTATAATCATTTTTGCCGACAGATCACGATTATAAAGGACCGTGTCGCAGCGCTTGGTCGTTTTGTGCAGCTTCAGCATGACTTCATTGCCCATTAATGCTTGAGGATATCCCTTATGCTCAATAAGAAAATGGACAAAGTGCTGCCGGACCCATTCTTCGGGAGTTAGCACTACATATCGCCTGCGCAGAATGTCGAAGATAGTTGTTTTCCCATCATGAAGTTCTATTTTTGGTTGGAAAGGAGGTAAGTTTAATGATAACATTTGCTACTTTTGTGAGAGTTTATATCAAGCCATATTCATTTAGACAAAAGTATAGAAATTATGAGGACGAAGCAAGAAATTGTCGAGAATTGGCTTCCGCGCTACACACACAGGCGTCTGGAAGACTTTGGAGAATATATATTGTTGACAAATTTCAACAACTATGTGGAGTTGTTTGCAGAAGAATGTAATTCTGAAGTTGCAGGTGAGGATGCTAATATGAGATCATCTTCTGCCAATGGTATCACAATAATCAATTTTGGAATGGGAAGTCCCAATGCGGCTATCATTATGGATTTGTTAGGAGCAATTCGACCAAAAGCCTGCCTGTTCCTTGGAAAATGTGGAGGAATTGACAAGAAAAATCAATTAGGAGATTTAATACTTCCCATTGCTGCAATACGTGGTGAGGGTACATCAAACGATTATTTTCCCCCTGAAGTTCCGGCCCTCCCGGCTTTTATGCTACAGCGAGCCGTTTCTTCTACAATCCGCGATCATGGACGGGATTATTGGACAGGTACTGTATATACAACCAATCGGCGCATTTGGGAACATGATGTAAAGTTTAAGGAATATCTGTTGTCAACCCGTGCTATGGCTGTTGACATGGAAACAGCAACTCTATTCAGCGTGGGCTTTGCCAATCATATACCAACAGGGGCGTTGCTGCTGGTATCAGATCAGCCAATGGTTCCCGAGGGCGTTAAGACGGAAAAGAGTGACACACTGGTTACGCACAATTACGCGCGCGAACATGTACGAATCGGTATCGAATCCCTCCGCATGATTATTGATGAAAAACGGACGGTGAAGCACTTGAAATATGAATGGTAATCAAAAATGAATTTAAGATGGCTAAGCAGGAAATAAGCATTGAGGAAATAATCCGTAACTTAAAAAATAGACAATATGCTCCCATTTATTATTTAATGGGAGATGAGTCTTATTACATTGATAAGATTGCCGATTATATGGCAGATACAATCCTGACTCCTGAAGAGAGAGAGTTCAATCAAATGATTTTCTATGGAGGAGATACTGATATAGAAACTATCATCAATGCAGCCAAACGGTTTCCGATGATGAGTAAATACCAACTGCTTATTGTCAAGGAAGCCCAAGGCTTAAAGAATATCGATAAGCTGTCTTACTATTTGAAGAAGGTACAGCCCTCTACTATCTTAGTATTCTGCCATAAGAACGGCTGTTTGGATCGAAGAAAAAAAGTTACATTAGAGATTGAGAGAAATGGGGTACTTTATGAGTCCAAGCGTTTGAAGGAATCACAGCTACCTGCGTTTATTACAAATTACCTGAAGCGAAAACGGGTGGATATAGAACCTAAAGCTTGTGAACTGATGGCTGGTTTTGTTGGTTCTGACCTGTCCCGAATGAGTAGTGAGTTGGATAAACTGATTCTCACTTTACCCAAAGGGATGAACCGGATTACTTCTGAGCAGATTGAAAGAAATATAGGTATCAGTAAAGACTTTAATAACTTTGAATTGAAAAATGCATTAATTGAGAAGGATGTATTTAAGGCAAACCAGATTATTAAATATTTTGAGGAAAATCCCAAAAATAATCCTCTCCAGATGACATTGGCTGTGCTCTTTAACTTCTTCTCCAATTTGATGCTTGCTTATTATGCACCTCAGAAGACAGAAGCTGGAATAGCTATTCAATTAGGATTGCGAAATCAATGGCAATCTCGGGAATACATGCTCGCAATGAAAAAATTCAGTGGAGTAAAGGTTATGCAGATTATCGCGGCCATTCGCCAATGCGATGCCAAGTCTAAAGGAGTAGGTAATTCTTCAATAACAAATGGAGAGCTTCTCAAAGAACTTGTCTATACAATCCTTCATTAAATATGTCCCTGTAAGATATTATTTCTTATAGGGACTTTTTATATTATGATTGTAATAATCATTATAAAATGCCCTACATTATATTACAATCATATAATAAATAGGTGATAAGATAGATAGGATGAAACTTGATTTATAATATTTAAATATTGCGCTATATATAATAATACAACAATACAATTGTTTTAATGTATATTTATCCACTCTTCTTGACTGATAATATCTTAATGAATACCAATATATTAGTACCTAAGCAGTAAGGTTATATGGTAGGTAGGGTTAAAAATGAAATGTATATAGACTTAGATTTGTATAGCATGCTCCTTTCTTTATATATAACATACTGTATACTAACACTATATTTAATTTAACACAAGTTGATTATAGATTTGTTATTAGTTGAATATTTAAGTATGTAATACAAATGCAATCATTAGTCAATACAAATATATTTTATTTTTGTCATAGACAAATTTGGATATTTAATCTCTCCTATTTACATTTGTAACATCTTAGAGAATTTGCAAAATGAAAGAGCGGATAGAAGAAATTATGAGAGAAGCTAAAGTTACTTCTTCTCAGTTTGCCAAGATTATTGGAGTGAAGCAGGCTTCTTTATCACACATTCTGACAGGAAGAAATAACCCTAGTCTAGATGTTATTATGAAGATTAATCAAGCTTATCCTGGAATCCATTTGGAATGGCTACTCTATGGAAAAGGCGAAAAAGGAACTGTACATGAAAGTAACTTGATAAACAGTCCAGAAAATGGAGAGGGGCAAATCATTGCGCCTGTTATGAATGAACTTTTTCCTGCAGATGATATAAATGAAATAGAAAATACGCCCGGAAAGCCTGAAAATATCCCTTCGATGGAAAGTGTTCGCTATATAGAACGACCTCCTCGAAAGATTGTAGAAGTTCGTATTTTTTATGATGATGGTACCTATGAAACTTTGACTCCTTCTAAATAGAGATTTATTACCTTTCATTCGTTATAAATGCATATTTACGGTATGAAGCAAAATACGTATCTTTGCCCACAGAGTATATAATACAGTTTTTTCTATGATGAAGAAATACATTCAAGATTTATCGGTTACGGAAAATATCCGCCTACATGCTAACTATGTTTTATTGAAACTGACTCCTACAGGTTCTTTACCGGAGATGTGCCCCGGACAGTTTGCAGAAATTCGCGTAGACAATTCTCCCGCTACTTTTCTGCGACGTCCCATATCTGTGAATTTTGTTGATAAAAAGCAGAGTGAGATTTGGTTCCTGATCCAACTCGTGGGCGAAGGAACCAAGCATCTCGCACAAGCGAAAAAAGGAGATCTGATAAATGTAGTCTATCCTCTTGGAAAGGGATTCACAATCCCAGAAAATATACATTTGAAGACTCTGTTAATCGGTGGGGGAGTTGGAACTGCTCCCATGCTTTATTTGGGAGAGCAACTCAAATCAAGAGGTTTTGAGCCAACATTCCTTTTGGGAGCACGTTCCAGCAAAGATTTATTGCAATTGGAAGAATTCGAAAAATACGGTAAGGTATATACAACAACCGAAGATGGAAGCCAGGGTGAAAAGGGCTACGTGACCCAACATTCGATACTCCAAAATGAACGTTTTGATATGATTTATACCTGTGGTCCCAAACCGATGATGGTTTCTGTTGCCAAGTTTGCCAAAGCAAATGGAATAGAATGCGAAGTATCCCTCGAAAACCATATGGCTTGTGGAGTAGGCGCTTGTCTATGCTGTGTTGAGAATCTCAAGGATGAAGGCAATGTCTGCGTATGTAAGGAAGGTCCTGTGTTTAATATAAAACGATTGTTATGGCAAATTTAAATGTAAAAATAAATCATCTTAATATGAACAACCCGGTAATGACGGCATCGGGTACTTTTGGTTATGGTATTGAGTTCGCAGACTTTCTTAGTTTGGAACAATTGGGAGGAATCATTGTTAAAGGAACTACCCTTAATCATCGAGAAGGGAATCCCTATCCCCGCATGGCAGAAACCCCTTCTGGAATGTTGAATGCCGTAGGTCTTCAAAACAAAGGTGTAGATTATTTTGTAAATCATATTTATCCCAAGATAAAAGATATACAAACTAATATGATTGTGAATGTATCGGGGTCCGATATAGAGAGTTATATGAAGACAGCCGAAATTATCAATGAATTATCCGGTATTCCTGCCATTGAATTAAATATATCTTGCCCTAATGTAAAGCAAGGAGGCATGGCCTTCGGAGTGACTGCTAAAGGAGCTAACGAAGTAGTAAAAGCTGTACGAAAAGTCTATAATAAGACTCTAATTGTAAAATTATCCCCCAATGTGACTGATATTACAGAGATTGCACGCGCTGTAGAAGACGGTGGAGCTGATAGTGTTTCGCTCATAAATACTGTCTTGGGCATGGCTATTGATGCAGAACGGCGTCGCCCTATACTATCAACTATTACCGGTGGTTTGAGTGGTGCAGCGGTTAAACCAATAGCACTCCGAATGGTCTGGCAAGTTAGTAAGGCAGTTAAGATTCCAATAATTGGATTAGGAGGCATCATGAATGCGCGTGACGCTATTGAATTTCTGTTAGCCGGTGCTACCGCCGTACAAATAGGAACAGCTAATTTTATAGACCCAACGGTTTCTTTGAAAGTGATTGATGGTATTAATGACTATTTGGATCGCCATCATTTTGAATCAGTCACTGACATTATTGGAGCTTTGGAATGTTAATCATCTAAATTTTATGAAGAGTCCTCTAGCTGTTGTTGGGGGACTTTTTTATACCTTATTGTATTTTATGATCAAATATATTCTTGAATATGCTCTCATGCAATTTATCTGTACTATATAATAGAGTGAATAGATATTATTTAAGCAAATCGGGTCGTAGAAGACGAGTTCTTTCAATAGACTGTTGCAATTCCCAATCACGGATATTACGTTCATGACCCGATAACAATACATCAGGAACACGCCAGCCCTTGTATTCTGCCGGGCGGGTATAAACAGGCGGAGCCAGCAGGTTGTCTTGGAAAGAATCTGATAAAGCAGATTGCTCGTCGGAGATTACTCCCGGAATGATACGTACAATAGCATCAGCCATCACGGCAGCAGCCAGTTCTCCTCCTGTCAAAACATAATCTCCAATACTGATTTCTTTGGTTATAAGATGTTCACGGATGCGATAATCAATACCTTTAAAATGTCCGCATAATATAATCAGGTTCTCAGTTAGCGATAATGCGTTTGCCATTTTTTGGTCAAATTGCTCACCATCAGGTGTTGTGAAAATCACTTCATCATAGTTTCGCTCACTTTTTAACGCTGAGATACAACGATCAATAGGTTCAATTTGCATAACCATACCGGCACATCCCCCATACGGGTAATCATCAACCCTACGGTGTTTGTCAAGTGTATAATCTCGCAAGTTGTGAAGATGGAACTCGGCCAATCCTTTTTTTTGGGCTCTCGCCATAATCGAACAATTAAAGAAGCCCTCTATCATTTCCGGTAAAACGGTGATTATATCTATTCTCATTATCGCAATTAAAATCTTTTTCGTGCAAAAATACGAAAAAGATATCGGTCAATGGGAATTTTCTTCATTGGAAATTCATCTATCTTTCTCATCAGCTCATAGTCTGTTGGCTTTTTTGTTGTAACTTTGCTCACCTAACATTAAAATTCAATTTGCTAATTTTATGACAGAACAAGAACGCATATTGCAACTACGAAACGAATTGCACGAACATAATTACAACTATTATATTTTGAATGCTCCCGTAATAACCGACCAAGAGTTTGATTCCTTAATGCGTGAGCTTCAGGATCTGGAGGCAAAACATCCGGAAATAGCTGACCCCAATTCGCCAACCATGCGTGTTGGGAGTGATTTGAATAAAGATTTCCAGCAAGTTTATCACAAGTACCCTATGCTATCCTTGGCAAATACTTATTCGGAAGCGGAAGTCACAGACTTCTATGAACGTGTGCGTAAAGGGTTGGAAGGAGAAGATTTTGAGATTTGTTGCGAAATGAAATATGATGGAACTTCGATATCATTGCTTTATGAAAATGGCAGACTTGTGCAAGCTGTAACTCGTGGAGACGGTGAAAAGGGAGACGATGTAACGGATAATGTCAAGACAATACACTCTATTCCTTTAATACTTAAAGGTGAAGGTTATCCGCAATCGTTTGAGATGCGTGGTGAGATTTTAATGCCTTGGGAGGTTTTTGACAGCTTGAATCGAGAACGAGAGTTGAGGGAAGAACCATTATTTGCCAATCCTCGTAATGCAGCTTCTGGGACGCTAAAATCGCAAAACTCTGCTGTAGTCGCATCGCGTAAGCTAGATGCCTACCTATATTATATGTTGGGCGAGAATTTGCCAAGTGATGGACATTTTGAGAATTTACAGATGGCAGAACGTTGGGGATTCAAAATCTCCCATGTCGCACGTAAATGTCATACGCTGGAAGAAATCTTTTCATTTATCAAATATTGGGATACAGAACGAAAGAATCTCCCCGTAGCGACAGATGGTATTGTTTTGAAAGTAAATTCATTGCACCAACAACGTAATTTGGGATACACCGCAAAATCTCCTCGTTGGGCCATTGCCTATAAATTCCAGGCGGAACGTGCGATAACCCGTTTGGATTCCGTCAGTTTTCAGGTAGGCCGTACGGGAGCCATTACGCCAGTTGCCAACTTGGAGCCTGTACAGTTATCAGGCACCGTGGTGAGAAGGGCATCCCTGCATAATGCAGATATTATTGCAAATCTGGATTTGCACATCGGTGATATGGTTTATGTGGAAAAAGGAGGAGAGATAATCCCTAAAATTACGGGTGTAGATATAGCCTCCAGGCAATCAGATAGTACAAAAGTGCAGTTTATTACTACATGTCCGGAATGTGGGACTCCTTTGATTCGTTATGAAGGAGAAGCTGCCTATTATTGCCCGAATGATATTGCTTGTCCTCCTCAAATTAAAGGCCGTATTGAACATTTTATCAGCCGTCGGGCAATGAATATAGACAGTTTAGGCCCAGAAACAGTCGACCAATTCTATCAACATGGATTAATTAGGGACATAGCCGACCTTTATGATCTGCAAGCTGATGCTATTTGCCGTATGGAACGTATGGGAAAAAAATCTGCTGACAACATTATCAAGGGTATAGAGGATTCACGTAATGTTCCTTTTGAACGAGTGCTTTTTGCATTAGGCATACGCTTTGTTGGAGAAACGGTTGCAAAAAAACTGGCACGTGTATTCAAAAACATCGAGGAATTGTCTCATGCCACATTGGATACACTTATTCATGTTGATGAAATTGGAGAAAAGATTGCTAGAAGTGTAATTCTTTATTTCTCCAATGAAAATAACCGCTTACTTATCGAACGATTAAAAAGAGCCGGAGTGCAGATGAGCTTGTCCGAACAAACACTGCAAGGACAGACCGAGAAACTAAAAGGCATGTCCATTATCATTAGCGGTGTATTTATTCATCATTCGCGTGATGAATATAAAGCGCTGATTGAACAACATGGAGGCAAAAACGTAGGTAGTATTTCTTCGAAGACTTCTTTTATACTGGCCGGAGATAATATGGGGCCTAGCAAATTGGAAAAAGCAAAGAAGCTGGGTATAAAAATTGTCAATGAAGATGATTTTTTGCAGCTCATAGAGTAAGTATTTTAGCGTTTTTAGTATTTTTGCGGTCAATTAAATACGGATTTATAATATATTTATGATACATCGGCAATTTAGAGGGATGGGGGTTGCATTGATAACTCCATTCAAAGAGGATGGGAGTGTGGATTATGCCGCCTTAATTCGTTTGGTAGATTACCTCCTGCAAAATGGAGCTGATTTCCTTTGTGTTTTAGGAACGACGGCTGAGACCCCCACTTTAACGACAGAAGAGAAAAATGAAATCAAGCGTCTTGTCATAGAACGTGTTAATGGGCGTGTGCCTATATTGCTCGGTTGTGGAGGAAATAATACGCAAGCTATTATTGATTCCTTGAAGCAGGATGACTTTACGGGTGTTGATGCAATATTGTCTGTTGTTCCTTATTATAATAAGCCGTCTCAAGAAGGTATTTATCAGCACTATAAAGCAATAGCTACTGCAACAGATTTGCCCATCGTTCTTTACAACGTTCCAGGTCGTACAGGAGTAAATATGACTGCAGAAACGACCTTACGCATAGCCCGTGATTTTCCGAATGTGATTGCTATTAAAGAAGCTTCAGGGAACATTACGCAAATGGATGATATCATCAAGAATAAGCCTGATAACTTTGATGTTATATCCGGAGATGATGGTATAACTTTTCCTTTGATAACTTTAGGTGCAGTAGGGGTTATTTCCGTTATCGGAAATGCGTTTCCTCGTGAGTTCAGTAGAATGACGCGTCTGGCATTACAAGGAGATTATGCCAATGCTTTGACTATTCATCATAGATTTACAGAACTGTTTAATTTGTTATTTGTGGATGGGAATCCGGCAGGTGTAAAAGCCATGTTGAACGCTATGGGATTTATTGAAAATCGGTTACGTCTGCCATTGGTACCTACACGTATTACGACCTATGAGAAGATGCGACAGATTTTACAGACATTGAATATTAAATATTGAAAGGGAAAGGGGATCTTAGAACATAAATTACAGTTCTCCATCTGATAAAATATTGGCACTTGCTTGCAGGCAGAGTGTAAGGCACTCCGGCCTACAGGCAAGTGTTGTTTTATGGAGAACTATCCGATGTACAATGTCCAATCACCCACTTTTTATTATGGTTTTTGCTTCATTGTATCATTTGCTGAAAATGTTTATCTTTGTAGCAAGTATCACTTAAAAACATTTGTATGGGATTATTCAGTTTTTTCTCTAAAGAAAAGAAAGAAACCTTAGATAAAGGCCTGGAGAAGACAAAGGAAAGCGTGTTCTCGAAAATCGCGCGTGCTGTGGCTGGCAAATCAAAGGTCGACGATGAAGTGTTAGACAATCTGGAAGAGGTGTTGGTAACTTCTGACGTTGGTGTTGAAACAACCTTAAAGATTATCAAGCGTATTGAGGAGCGTGTAGCGCGTGACAAATATGTAACCACAGAAGAGCTCAATAAGATATTGAAAGAAGAAATCGCAGCGTTATTGACCGAGAATAATGCTGTTGATGCTGTGAATTTTGATATTCCAATCGATAAAAAGCCGTATGTTATTATGGTAGTAGGTGTCAATGGCGTCGGTAAGACAACCACTATTGGCAAATTGGCTTATCAGTTCAAGAAAGCTGGGAAATCTGTGTATCTAGGTGCAGCGGATACTTTCCGTGCCGCTGCTGTAGAGCAATTGGTTATTTGGGGAGATCGCGTCGGTGTACCTGTTATCAAGCAGAAAATGGGGGCCGATCCGGCTTCTGTCGCATTTGATACCTTAAGTTCTGCTGTAGCAAATAATGCAGATGTTGTAATTATTGATACAGCCGGACGATTGCACAATAAAGTTGGCTTGATGAACGAGTTGACGAAGATTAAGAATGTAATGAAGAAAGTCATTCCTGATGCTCCGGCTGAAGTTTTATTGGTGCTGGATGGTTCTACTGGTCAAAATGCCTTTGAACAAGCAAAACAGTTCACGTTAGCAACAGAAGTAACTGCTATGGCCATTACTAAATTGGACGGTACAGCCAAAGGAGGTGTCGTTATAGGTATATCAGACCAATTTAAGATACCTGTGAAATATATAGGTTTAGGAGAAGGAATGGAAGACTTACAGTTATTTAATCGAATGGAGTTTGTTGATTCGCTATTTGGAAGTAATAAATGAGAAAAAATACGATAGATATCATCACCCTCGGGTGTTCAAAGAATCTTGTAGATTCAGAAAAGTTATTGCGGCAGTTGCGTGCCAACGGTTATAAGGTTACTCATGATTCAGAGCATCCGACTGGTGAAATCGCCGTAATAAATACTTGCGGTTTTATAGGGGATGCTAAAGAAGAATCCATCAATACGATTTTGGAGTTTTGTGAAGCAAAGGAGGAGGGCCGATTGCGTCATCTCTATGTGATGGGATGTCTTTCGGAACGGTATTTGAAGGAGCTACAAGTAGAAATACCTCAAGTCGACAAGTTTTATGGCAAATTTAATTGGACAGAATTACTGCAAGATCTAGGTAAGGCGTATCATCCGGAACTTCAGCAGGAACGTACCTTAACTACACCAGGTCATTATGCTTACCTGAAAATATCAGAAGGCTGTGATAGGCAATGCGCTTATTGTGCCATCCCAATTATCACTGGGCATCATGTATCACGCCCAATAGAAGATATCATAGAAGAAGTTAAATGGTTGGTATCACAGGGCGTTAAAGAATTTCAAGTGATTGCTCAGGAACTGACATACTATGGTGTAGACTTATATAAAGAACAAAAAATAGCAGAGCTGGTTGAACGCATGGCCGAAGTTGATGGGGTCGAATGGATACGTTTACATTATGCCTATCCTTCTCATTTCCCCGACGACCTATTTCGTGTGATGCGTGAGCACAAAAATGTTTGTAAGTACATGGATATTGCCTTACAACATATTAGTACGCCTGTTTTAGCTCGTATGCGCCGACATGTTAATAAGGAAGAGACTTATCAACTCATTGAACGGTTTCGCCGGGAAGTCCCAGGGATTCATTTACGTACGACTTTAATGGTTGGATTTCCTGGAGAAACTGAAGATGATTTTGAGGAATTGAAAAGATTTGTCCGTGATGTTCGGTTTGACCGAATGGGAGCATTTGCCTATTCAGGGGAAGAGGGGACGTATGCAGGAGAGCATTATGAGGATGATGTGCCTGAGAATGTCAAACGTCAACGTTTGGATGAACTCATGGCTATACAAGAGGATATATCAGCTGAATTAGGAGCTGCAAAAATCGGTCAAATATTTAAAGTTATTATAGATCGTATCGAGGGAGATTATTTTGTCGGACGAACAGAATATGATTCCCCTGAGGTGGATCCGGAAGTTCTCATAGCTCTTGAGAACAAAGAGCTCCGAATAGGTGACTTTTACCAGGTTAAAATAACCTCAGCTGATGATTTTGATCTCTATGGAACAGTCGTAGAGTGACCTCTTAAAAAAATGAACAAAGATAACTAGCTAATTAATCAAAAAGAATGCAATAATTGGGGTACAATCCGGTCTCGGATTGCACCCTCTTATGCGAGGTCCGGGTTGGTAAAAGCATTAGATAGGGTTTTAAGACTTTCTTACGTTTATATGGTTGGATTGCAAATACTTTTAAAATCTAGTATTTGAGAAACTTTTTTAGTAAAAATTAGTTGTCCCTGTTAATTATAAGCTATACTTTTGGACAACCCTAACAAGAGCAACAGGCTCTTGACAGGAATTGAAAACTTAAGACTAATAGAACACTAAAACAAAAAAGAATTATGGCTGAAGCAATTGATATTCGTGAATTAAATGAGCGAATCGAAAAACAAAGTGCCTTTGTTACAAATTTGGTGACAGGAATGGATCAGGTGATTGTTGGGCAAAAGCACTTGGTAGAATCACTGTTAATTGGCTTGTTATCTGACGGACATATTTTGTTGGAAGGCGTTCCTGGATTAGCAAAAACTTTGGCTATTAAAACATTGGCATCTTTGATTGATGCAAAATATAGCCGTATACAGTTTACTCCGGACTTGTTGCCTGCCGATGTGGTAGGTACCATGATATACAGTCAAAAAGAAGAGCGTTTCCTTGTTAATAAGGGACCGGTATTTGCGAACTTTGTCTTAGCTGATGAAATCAACCGTGCACCGGCAAAAGTCCAAAGTGCTCTGTTGGAGGCGATGCAGGAACGTCAGGTTACTTTAGGTAAAGAGACTTTTCAATTGCCAGAACCCTTCCTGGTACTTGCCACACAAAACCCCATAGAACAAGAAGGTACTTATCCTCTTCCGGAAGCACAAGTCGACCGTTTCATGCTGAAGGTTGTGATCGATTATCCTAAATTGGAAGAGGAAAAGAAGATTATCCGCCAAAACATTTCAGGGGAAAAGATTACGGTACGCCCTATCTTACGCAGCGAAGACATTTTGGAAGCACGCAACATTGTACGTCAAGTTTATATGGATGAAAAGATCGAGCAATATATTGCCGATATCGTTTTTGCAACCCGTTATCCGGATAAATACGATTTGAAGGAATTGAAGGATATGATTGCGTTTGGAGGCTCGCCGCGTGCATCTATCAACTTGGCATTGTCAGCACGTGCTTATGCATTTATCAAACGCAGAGGTTATGTGATTCCGGAAGATGTACGTGCGGTTGCCCATGATGTATTGAGGCATCGTATAGGCTTAACTTATGAAGCTGAAGCGGGAAACGTTACATCTGAAGAAATCATCAGCAAGATATTGAACCGAGTTGAGGTACCCTAATCAGATACTTAAAAATAATGGAGACAAACGAACTTTTAAAGCGGGTTCGCCAGATTGAGATAAAGACTCGCGGGCTATCTAGCAATATTTTTGCCGGACAATATCACACTGCGTTCAAAGGTAGAGGTATGGCTTTTTCGGAAGTTCGTGAGTATCAGTATGGCGATGATGTGCGAGACATTGATTGGAATGTGACAGCCCGTTTCCACAAGCCCTACATCAAGGTATTTGAAGAAGAGCGAGAGTTGACTGTGATGTTGTTAGTGGATGTCTCAGGAAGCTTGGATTTCGGAACAATCAAACAGATGAAACGTGATATGGTAACTGAGATTGCTGCAACATTGGCATTCTCAGCTATTCAAAATAACGATAAAATCGGTGTCATTTTTTTCTCAGATCGAATAGAGAAATTCATTCCACCTAAAAAAGGGCGTAAACATATTCTCTATATCATCCGTGAGCTTATCGACTTTCAGCCGAAAAGTAGACGCACTAACTTGAAAGAGGGGGTCGAGTATCTGACGAATGTCATAAAGAAGCGCTGCACAGCTTTTATATTAAGTGACTTCATCACAAATGATGATTTTCGCAATGCCTTGGTCGTTGCAAATCGTAAACATGATGTCGTTGCCATACAAGTCTACGATCGACGAATTGAAGACTTACCCGATGTGGGCTTGATGAAAGTACGGGATGCAGAGACGGGACACATGCAGTATATTGACACTTCTTCTAAAGCTTTAAGAAAAGCACACCATGATTGGTGGATATCAAAGCAAACAACTTTGCACGAGATATTTACAAAAAGTAAGGTAGACTCTGTATCCATACGTACGGATCAGGATTACGTGAAATCATTATTAAACTTGTTTGCAAAACGTAGCTGACATGAATAGACTAGTTCTACATAAGAGATTGAAAGAAGCCTTTTGGGGAATTTTGGTTATGCTTTTGCCCTTATCGGTTAAAGCACAAAATGTAACCGTAGAGGCTTCAATTGATTCGATGCAAATACTTATTGGTGAACAGACAAAAGTTAGACTCGAAGTGAGTCTTGATGCTCATCAGAAAATGGTTTTACCGGTCATACGGGATACTTTAGTACATGGGATAGAGGTGCTTGATATTGCTAAACCGGATACGCAATACCTTAATAATAAACAGCGTTTACTCGTAACGCAGGAATATCTGGTAACCTCTTTCGATTCAGCATTCTACTACATACCTCCGTTTGTAGTAGCTGTTGACGGAAAACCTTATCAATCAAAGAGTTTGGCATTAAAAGTACTTACGCTGCCTGTACCTATTGATGAAGCTCATCCGGAACAGTTCTTCGGACCGAAAGGGATTATGGAAGCTCCTTTTGTATGGAGTGATTGGGCTTTAGTTATTTGGCTGTCCCTCTTTGTCATACCTCTTGTTATCTTGGTAGTTTATCTGGTTATACGCTATAAGGATAATAAGCCTATCCTACGTACCATCAAGGTTGAACCCAAATTGCCACCACATCAACAGGCTTTGAACGAAATTGAACGAATTAAGGCTGATAAGAGTTGGCGGCAAAGCGGAGAATCAAAAGCTTATTATACAGAACTGACTGATACTATCCGTACTTATATTAAGGAAAGATTTGGATTCAATGCCTTGGAGATGACTTCTTCGGAAATAATTGATCGTCTGCTTCAAGAAAAGGATCAGAAGCTTATCGACGAACTGAAAGGCCTATTTGAAACAGCTGATCTCGTCAAGTTTGCCAAACATCATCCCTTGATGAATGAGAATGATATGAACCTGATCAATGCCATTGATTTTATTAATCAGACTAAGATTGAGCAAGATCCGAATGCCAAGCCTATCCCTACAGAGATTACGGTAGAAGAGAAACGCTCTCGATATGCCAAGATTGCATTGTTGTCTTCCATTATCATATTGGTTGTTGCCATTGTAGGTATGCTGGTAGTGGTGATTCGTGATATTTATAATTTATGCTTTTAATTTAGAAGGACATGACTTTTGCGAATATAGAATATCTGTTTCTGCTTCTCTTACTTATACCTTATATATTATGGTACATTCTGTCTAAAGGGAAGACGTCGCCGACACTTCAAGTGTCAGACACCCACATGTATGCTTCTGCGCCGAAAAGTTATAAAGTTTATCTTCTACATGCACCGTTCCTGTTGCGTTTACTTTCATTTACGATGTTAGTAATCATATTGGCACGTCCACAAACTACTGATAACTGGCAAAATACTGAAGTGGAAGGTATTGATATTATGTTGGCAGTCGATGTTTCAACCAGTATGTTGGCCGAGGACTTAAAACCTAATCGGTTGGAAGCTGCGAAAGAAGTTGCGTCGCAATTCATCAATGGACGTCCTAATGATAATATTGGCTTGACGATATTTGCAGGCGAAAGCTTTACACAGTGCCCACTTACTATAGATCATGCTGTTTTATTAAATTTGTTTCAAAACATAAAGTGCGATATTGCTCAACGAGGACTTATATCTGATGGAACTGCAATAGGAATGGGAATAGCTAATGCCGTATCTCGTTTGAAAGACAGTAAAGCAAAGTCTAAGGTTATCATCCTTCTGACTGATGGAACCAACAATGCCGGAGATATTTCACCTCTGACGGCAGCAGAAATAGCCAAGAGCTTCGGGATTCGTATCTATACGATTGGCGTAGGAACAAATGGAACAGCTCCCTATCCTGTACCGACTTATGCAGGCGTGCAGTATATGCAGGTTCCTGTTGAGATTGATGAACAGACTCTAACGCAGATAGCAGGAACAACCAATGGAAATTATTTCCGTGCTGGTAGTAATGCTAAATTAGAGGAAGTATATCAAGAGATTGATAAGTTGGAAAAGACAAAATTGAATGTCAAGGAGTTTAGTAAACGGGAAGATGACTATCAGCTGTTTGCGTGGATATTGGTTGTATCTATTTTGCTGGAGGTCATTCTTCGCAATTCTATCTTAAAACGAATACCTTAAAATCGATTAAAAGGAGAACTGATTATGTTTCGATTTGCAGATCCTAACGTCCTGTATTTATTGATAATATTGCCATTTGTGGCTATATTCTATTTCTATTCAAACTATCGCCGTACTAAACGATTGCGTAAATATGGTGATCCGGAGCTTTTGAGTATGTTAATGCCCGAAGCTTCTGCGCATCGACCGGTCTTTAAGTTCTGGGTACTGTGGATTGCTTTAGGACTTTCCATAGTCATGTTGGCTAGGCCCCAATTCGGCACGAGACTGGAAAAGGTGAAGCGAAGTGGCATTGAAACGATTATTGCCCTTGATATTTCAAACTCCATGCTGGCTGAAGATGTTGTCCCGAGTCGCTTGGAAAAAGCAAAAAGCCTGATATCACGTCTGGTAAGTAATTTTAATGATGATAAGGTAGGATTAATTGTTTTCGCTGGAGATGCTTTCACCCAACTGCCTATCACAAGTGATTATATCTCGGCCAAGATGTTTTTGGAATCAATAACGCCTTCGTTAATCAGCAGCCAAGGCACCAACATCGGCGAAGCGATACGACTAGCCATAAAGAGCTTTACTCCCCAAGAGAAAGTTGGAAGAGCCATCATTGTCATAACGGATGGTGAGAACCATGAAGGTGGGGCTGTAGAAGCTGCGAAAGAAGCTGCATCCAAAGGGATGAAAGTCTTTGTACTGGGTATAGGCTCTCCTGATGGTTCACCGATACCTTTGGAAGGCAGTAATGATTATCGGAAAGACAACCAGGGAAATGTTATCGTAACTCGGCTAAATGAACAAATGTGCCGGGAAGTAGCACAGGCAGGTAATGGGGTTTATATTCGAGTAGACAATTCCAGTTCTGCACAGTCTTTATTGCAAAAAGAAATAGATAAGCTTACAAAGCGCGATTTGGAAAGTACAGTCTATTCGAATTATAATGAACAGTTCCCGGCTTTAGCATGGATTATTATAGTGCTTCTCATCATTGAAGTGGTAGTACTTGATAAGAAGAATCCTCTATTTAAGAATATCAAACTATTTCGTTGACAGAGATATGGATATTAAGGATATGAAACATATAAAATACATTGGAATCTTCCTGCTGGCCATCTGCTCGTCGACTAGTGTGATGGCACAGAAAAGCGAACGCGACCACATCCGTCGTGGCAACAAACTGTACAATGACAGCTTATTTGTCAAGGCAGAAGTGGAATACCGAAAGGCATTGGATGCAAATCCAAAATCTACAGAAGCTTTATATAACTTGGGGAATGCTTTGCTCATGCAGCAGAAAGCGCAAGAGGCTATGAAGCAATATGAGACAGCATCCAAGATTGAGACCAATAAAACCAAATTGGCAAAAATCTATCATAATGCCGGTGTCATTTTGCAGTCTGGTAAACAGTATCCTCAATGTATCGAAGCCTATAAACAATCGTTGCGTAATAACCCGACGGATAATGAGACTCACTACAATCTGGCCTTGGCTCAAAAGATGTTGAAAGATCAACAGCAGAACCAAAAGCAGGACCAACAACAGGATAAAAATGGTCAGGACCAAAAGGAAGATAAGCAGAAACAGCAAGAACAGAAACAAGACAAACAGAATCAGGACCAGAAGCAGCAGGAAAACAAGAATCAACAGCAGCAAGAAAACAAAGATCAAATGTCAAAAGAGAATGCTGAACAACTGTTGAATGCAGTCATGCAGGATGAAAAGAATGTGCAGGAAAAGGTAAAGAAGAACCTTCAAATGCGAGGTAAGAAATATGATAAAGATTGGTAATTATATAATTAAGTAATAGCGAAATGAAAAAAATAGTCTTCCTTGTAATGCTATGGATGGTGAGCATCGGTACGACGTGGGCTGATAATGTAGAGTTCACGACCCATGCGCCGGATGTAGTGGTGAATGGTGAACAGTTCCGACTCACGTTTACTGTAAATACGATGAACGTGAAGGAATTCAGAGCACCTTCTATCACTAACTTCGATGTACTGATGGGACCTAGCCGCTCACAACAAACTAGCGCACAAATCATTAATGGTAATATGTCTTCTTCAAGCTCTATTACCTACACTTATGTATTGGCTGCTACAAAGGAAGGGACTTTTAACATCCCTGGTGCATCAATCAAAGTAGACGGGAAGGAGTATAAATCCAATTCTGTCACAGTTAAAGTATTACCTCCGGATCAAAGTAATGGAATTGGAGGGAATGGAAAAGGGAACTCCAATTCTCAACGGGGGACGTCAGTTTCTCAAAATATATCCAACAACGACCTGTTTATGACGGCTACGGTTAGCAAATCAAAGGTACATGAACAGGAAGCCGTTTTATTGACTTATAAGATTTATACGACTCTTAATCTGACAGAGCTTCAAGGAGGGAAAATGCCGGACTTGAAGGGTTTTCATACCCAAGAGGTCCCATTGCCACGGAACAAAACATTCTCGCTTGAGCACTATCGGGGGCGTAATTACAAAACCATTGTATGGAGTCAATACGTTCTCTTTCCGCAACAGACAGGAAAGTTAGAGGTTCCATCTATAACTTACACAGGTGTTATCGAACAACCTAATCGAAACATCGATCCCTTTGATGCCTTCTTTAATGGTAGTTCAGCGTATGTTTCTGTTCGCAAACCAGTTGTCACTCCGAAAGTCAGTATTGAAGTGCTTCCTTTGCCTGACAATAAACCGGCATCATTTGGTGGAGCGGTCGGCAATTTTTCACTCACATCATCCATCAATTCCAAGAATGTAAAGACTGGAGATGCTGTGACAGTAAAGATAGTCCTGTCTGGTACAGGAAATATGAAACTCATCGATACTCCGGAAGTCAAATTCCCTTCAGACTTTGAGATTTATGATCCGAAGATAGATAACAAATTTTCATTGACCCAATCAGGCTTGAGTGGAAATAAGGTGTTTGAGTACCTTGCTATACCTCGTCATCCGGGAAAATATACTATACCGGCTGTTGAATTCTCTTATTTTGATTTGAAAACCAACAGTTACAAGACCTTGACGACAGAAGCCTATGAACTCAATGTTGAGAAGGGTAAGGGAGATGCCAGTCAGGTACTTGCGGATTTTACAAATAAAGAAGACATCAAGCGCTTGGGAAAAGACATTCTTTATATTAAGCTGGGTGACACGACATTCAAACAGCGAGGTGACTTTTTCTTTGGCTCTATGGCTTATTACCTTTGGTACATTATTCCATTGGCATTGTTTATTGCTCTCATTATTATGGGGCGGAAACAAGCATTGGAAAATGCAAACACAGCAAAGATCCGTACGAAGAAGGCCAATAAGATGGCTGTGAAACGGATGAAACAGGCTGGTTCTCTAATGAACCAAGGCAAGAAAAACGAGTTTTATGATGAGGTACTGAAAGCGCTATGGGGCTACATTAGCGATAAGCTTAATATCCCAGTATCAGAGTTGTCGAAAGATAATATCGATTCAGAACTAAAACGGGCAGCGGTATCAGATGAACTGATTAAGGAATTTATGGATACACTGAACGACTGTGAATTTGCTCGTTACGCTCCGGGAGATGAGAGTGAAGCGATGGATAAAGTATATTCCTCTGCAGTAACTATCATTAGTAAAATAGAAGACAGTTTCAAACATTAAATCGATAGAACCTATATATGAGAAATATTATTTATATGGCTATTCTTCTTTGTCTGCCTGTGATTTCTTTACAGGCACAAGAACAGTCATCTGAAAAGGCACAGACAGACTCGACTCAAATAGAGGCATCTGCTCCAGCTGAGAAATCTGCATTTGATCAGAATGTGACAAAAGCACTGGCTGACAGCGCTTATGCAAAGCAAGACTATATTTCGGCAATCGGGCTTTATGAGCAGCTTTTAGCACAACAAGGCGAATCGGCAGATATCTATTATAACTTGGGCAACAGCTATTATAAACATAAGGACATAGCACATGCTGTGCTAAACTATGAACGTGCCCACTTGCTCAATCCGGGAGACAGCGACATACGTTTTAACTTGGAGATGGCGCGGAATAATACGATAGACAAAGTTGATACTGTCAATACATTCTTTTTGACGAGCTGGTTTACTTCCCTGCGCAACTGCTTGGGAACAGACGGCTGGGCTAGAGTGGGTGTTATTACGTTCATTCTGGCACTTATATGCTTGGGCATATATATATTTGGGAAGAATTTAGTATGGCGGAAGGTTGGATTTATAGGAACTGCGGTCTGCATAGTAATAATAATTGCTGCAAATGTGTGTGCGTTCCAACAAAAGGATCTGTTGGTCAACAGACAGTCCGCTATCATTATGAGTCCTAGCGTGACGGCAAAAAGCACCCCGGATACAGGTGGTACCGATTTGTTTATCCTCCATGAAGGACATAAAGTGCTCATCAAGGACTCGACAATGAAGGAGTGGTGTGAAATTCAGCTGGAAGATGGCAGCATAGGATGGATACCACGTGAAGTTATGGAAATCATTTGAATCTTTATAACGCAGTGATTATTTTAGGACATATAAGTGGATGGATAGGAAAGGAGCTGATTGAACTCCTTTCCTGCATCTACTTGTATATCCCTTTATTGCTGTCATGGTTCATAATACTACTCCGAAACAATTCATTAAAAAGGGGAATTTCTATCTTAAGCACGATAGGATTGCTGTTGTTACTTGTCTATTATACATCAGACCTTGCAAAAGAATATATCATTGGAGTTGAAAGTTCTGAATATTCAAAGGCTGTAGGCATGAGTGCTGCAATATTGGTATTTTCGTTGTGCCTTTTTCGCAGTCGTTCTTTGTTGCTTATTACCTTATTAGAAGGCATACTGCTCTATTTCATGCTCCCTTTGTTGAAGGTTATAATTATTTTTGATATTCTTTATGATGGCATATTGGCCGTAATTGTTTATTTTCTGTTTATCCTGCTCGATTATAAATTATCCTCACAAAAGGCTACGTGGATTACGGAGCGTTACACCCGTAGTGGATATGCAATATCTGATATATTTTTCTTGGGTAATATACTGATTTTAACAGGATTTGTTCAACTGATAGGCGTATTGTGGAAACTTTCCGGTTTCTGATTTTTCATCCGGTAGACATAATATTGTCACATTTCTTTGCATGTCAATAAATCTTTTGCTATTTTTATTCCGTAATTCATTCACTCAAGTATTTATTCTTTAAACTTGTAATATCATGGAAAGGACAATTACATTTAATGAACTTCGTAGAATCAAAGATTCATTACCCGATGGAAGCATGCATAGAATTGCCGATGAACTGAATTTGTCTGTCGATACAGTCCGCAATTTCTTTGGAGGACAAAACTTCAAAGATGGTAAGAGTGTAGGACTTCATATTGAACCAGGACCTAATGGAGGCATTGTCCAATTGGATGACACGACTGTATTAGATAAGGCATTAAAAATTCTGGATGAATTGAATATCAACTATCAAGAAGAAAAATGAGAAGAACAATTGGCAATTGAATTGTTCTAGCTTGATTTAACCGTATTTGGGGATAATACCCAAATACGGTTTTGTTTTTAGAGAGAGCAATAGGAGATGCGCTTATACTGGGAAAAAATCTATTTCCGCCTTTATATTAAACATAATAATTATTATAATTTGAAATGAAGATATTCAGCAAATCCCATAAAACATGTGATGAAAGCCAGATACGTTTTCCTGCAACCATGAAAGTGTTTTCCTGCAACCATAAAGTTTCTTTGGGGAAAGTATTGAGTCACTTTACAGACGGTATCGTCCAGTATTGCAAGAATCATTTTAAGACATTTACAGAACGTTCTTAAGAAAAAGCATACCAAAGTTTGTATATTACAAAAAAACACCTACCTTTGCAGACGCTTTTTGACAATAAAGTGTTTCGACAGTTCGGGGTGTAGCGCAGTCCGGTTAGCGCACCTGCTTTGGGAGCAGGGGGTCGTGGGTTCGAATCCCGCTACCCCGACAAAAGGAATTTGAGGAGTTATCATGGTAGATAGCTCCTTTTTTATTGCTTCTATCCTATTATGAAACATCCTGATACATCAAACGGGAAGAAAGCTGTCGTCTCCTTCCCGTTTAAAACATCTGGATAGAAAGTTTGAAAGGAAGTGCACATGCACACTCCTTTTAATAACCATGCAGAGAATAAGCTCTACAGAATCAATCGTTATCAGTCAGTTGAACAAAGAGTTCTCCGTCTTTCTCTGTCACTACCACTTTATCCTCTCTTAGTAACCAGCCTAAGCCAAGAAAAAAATCTTTATCCAACAATTTTGAAGTTGCAGCTTTCTTGATTTGCTTTTGTGTAAGACCTTCTGTCCCATTAAGGGCATTCCAAATGATACCAGCCACGTTTCCAGCTTTTTCTTTCAACATAATTATACCTTTTAGTTATACATAAAGAAGCTCCTTAGGCTTCTCATTAATTGCCTTTTCTCTAAAATCGCCTCAAAATTAGATATTTCAATACTAATAACCTAATATTAGAATAACAAAAACAACCTATACCCTATTATCTATCCTGTTTTTTCATGTTTTCGTAACATTCTGCCCATAAACGAGCTGCCAATTCTACCATCCGCACACAAGGACGCTTGGCATAATATTCCGGAGTGCGTTCTTCTGGAGTTGATACGATAGGAGTATCCTTACGCAAGCGAAGCATCTCAGCACAGCAGATGGAACCGGTGCGTGACTTAAACTCCGCAGCCAATTGTTGGACCAAGGCATAGTTTGCTCCTTTACCTTCCCGGTCATGAGGGTCCGTAGCTCCAGTCTCCAGTCCGGCAAGCATAAACATTCCACATGCTGCTCCACACGTCAGTCGCATACGCCCTATTCCTCCACCAAAGGAGGCAGACATACGCATGGCTTGTTCCTGGGTAAAACCATAGATATCTGCAAATGCACCAACTACCGATTGCGAACAATTGAATCCTGACAGAAATAAGCTTTTTGCACGTTCTATGCGTGCTTCCTTATCAAATACCATAGTGTAAACAAAAATAAAGCAGATGACCTCAAGACAAAGGAAATAATCCTGCATCAGTCATTGCAACCAAATGATTTTACAGTTGCAAAATTACTCATTTTTGTGGATGTACATATCAAAAAACACTGTATCTTAGCCATTCCTTATACATATCATAGAAAATAATTATGAAAATATTACCATTCTTCATGCTAGGCTGCCTGACATTTATGTTTGCAGCATGCAAGGAAAGCCCGCAAGAGCGTTGCGCACGTTCTGTAGATGAGGTCAACCGAGGCTGTCCCAAAACCATTGATGCATATACGCAGTTGGACAGTGTAGCCTATTGGGTACATGAAAATGCAATCCACTATTACTATTCTTTACACGGGGCCCCTGACAGTGTGTTGAGAAGTGGTGTGGATGATAGTCCGGAAGGTTGTCGCCGAATGGCGGAACAAATAGCCAATACTCCTGATATGCGCTATTTTGTAGAGCACAATGTTTCCTTCCGTTACCATTATGTATCTAAAGAAACGGGAAAGCAATTGGGAACTATCGTAGTGGACAATTGACTGTAAACATTCAAAAGAGAGAAAAAGACTCATGCATTTATGAGACTATAAATGTATGCTAAATATAAATTTTACAACGAACTGACGAGATGTATTACAACAACATTCTGGAAACTATCGGACAAACTCCGATGGTACGCATCAATAGGCTTTCACCCAATCCAAATGTCTCGATATTTGCTAAGTTGGAAGGATTTAATCCTACAGGGAGTATCAAGGACCGGATTGCTCTGAAAATGATTGAAGATGCAGAGCGCAATGGACTGCTCACTCCAGGGAAAACAATTATTGAACCGACTTCGGGCAACACCGGTATCGGCTTGGCTATCATAGGTGTCATAAAAGGATATCCCGTAGAAATAGTCATGAGTAGTGCAGTTTCTGTCGAACGGAGACAGATTATTCGTGCTTATGGTGCCACAGTCCGCCTTACACCGGCTGAAGAAGGCACCGATGGAGCCATCCGCATGGCACGACGATTGGTACAGGAACAACCGGATAAATATTTTATGCCTGACCAATTCTCCAATGCATGCAACTATCAGGCGCATTATGAAAGCACTGCCTTAGAGATCTGGCAACAGATGAACGGACAAATCGATTATCTGGTATGCGCATTGGGAACTTCAGGTACCATCATGGGACTCTCCCGCTTCCTGAAAATGATGAAACCAGATATTCAGACTGTGTGCGCCCATCCGGTAAAGGGACACTATATCCAAGGGCTGAAGAACATGGAAGAAGCAATTGTTCCTGCCATTTATGACCCTTCAAAGATTGATATTCAGGAAATGATTGAAAGTGAAGAAGCGATAGCCACAGCACGCCGCATTATTATCAGTGAAGGAATATTTGCAGGAATGAGTAGTGGCGCAGCCATGCTGGCTGCCATGCGTACTGCTGAGAGGATTGACCGCGGCAATATCGTTGTCGTATTTCCCGATCGTGCAGAGAAGTATTTGAGCACCCGTATGTTTCAGGATTTTAAAGTCTAGAACCTTGCCCCCTACTCTAACACATCTTTTGACGGAAAAAGAGATACACAATAAAAGCAGGAATATGAATTGCAGCCTGATTTCAACCATGAAATCACCTTCAATTCGATATTCCTGCTTTTATACATTAGTTCATTGAACCACCAATAATGTCAAGCAATTCGCTGGTAATAGCTTGCTGACGTCCCTTATTGTACATCAGATTAAGCTCTTGTAACAACTCGTTTGCATTATCGGTAGCCTGTTGCATTGCCACTGTACGCGCTGCATGCTCTGAAGCATTTGAATCCAACAAGATTGTATAAATCTTCATTCTCAAAGTCTTAGGCAGCAATCGTGCAACCAGTTCTTCCGGAGAAGGCTCAACAATATAATCTTGAGCCGAAGCACTCTCCTCCCCTTCACTACCGGAATTGAGAGCTAATGGAAGAAACGTTTCATGGGTCACGATTTGTGTAGAAGTTGATTTATAATGCGTATAGATAAGCTCAACCCTGTCTATTTCTTTTTGAAGAAAAAGATTCATCAGGTGTTCGGCCAACTCCGAGGCTTGTTTATAAGCCGGCTTATCACCAATCATCTTGAAATCTTCGCTCAAATCAAAACGTTTACCCAGTGCCTGAGCAACCTTACGTCCGACAGGAAATACCAGCAGCCGGTCTTTCCCCAGCTTATGCACGTAATCAGCCAGCACACTGTCAGCTTTGCGGATAATATTGCTATTAAATCCGCCACAGAGACTGGAATTCGACGCTACCACCACCACTGCCACACGTTCGACAGGACGTTCTTCGGTGAAAGGAGATTCCACCGTCACGCCACTTGCCAGGAAGTTATGCAGGATGGTGCTCAGCTGTCGGTCGTAAGGAAGCATATTCTCAATAGCAGTCTGTGCCCGTCGCAGTTTAGTCGACGCGACAAGCTTCATTGCAGATGTTATCTTCAACGTACTCTGCACTGATCCTATTCTTCCTTTTATCTCTTTCAGTGAAGCCATAACTTATCGTTTTAATTTCAGACAAATGGCTGCTGCAACGTCTGTGATAATCTTGGTTACATCATCATTTATTACACCTGTTGCAAGCACATCCAGCACATCTTTCTGGTGGGCTGCCCGCAAATTCTCCAGAAAGGCATCTTGGAATTCATGAACCTGACTCACCTCAATATCCTTCATCAGCCCCTTCGTTCCGCAGTAAAGGATGGCAATCTGTTCAGACACTGGCATCGGTGAATACTGAGGCTGAATAAGCAATTGATTATTCTTACGTCCACGATCGAGTGCCATTGCTGTTACCGGATCGACATCACTACTGAATTTGGAGAATGCTTCCAATTCACGATACTGAGCCTGGTCTATTTTCAAGGTTCCGGCTACTTTCTTCATTGCTTTGATCTGAGCACTACCACCCACACGAGATACAGATATACCGGCATTGATCGCAGGACGGAAACCTTGGTTGAACAAGTCAGTCTCCAAGAATATCTGACCATCGGTAATAGAGATGACGTTAGTCGGGATATATGCCGAGACGTCTCCTGCCTGTGTTTCGATAATAGGCAATGCGGTTAGTGAACCGCCTCCCTTGACACGTCCCTTCAAACTTGCCGGAAGGTCGTTCATCTGTTCTGCCACTTCCTGCTGTTGGATTACTTTCGCAGCACGCTCCAACAGACGGGAGTGCAGGTAGAAGATATCTCCCGGATAAGCTTCACGTCCGGAGGGACGACGCAGAATCAATGAAACTTCACGATAGGCAACCGCTTGTTTGGACAAGTCATCGTAGACAACCAATGCGTGTCGGCCTGTATCACGGAAATATTCACCGATGGCGGCACCGGCAAAGGGTGCAAAATACTGCAATGCAGCAGGGTCAGCAGCTGTAGCCGAAACCACCACTGTATAAGGCATGGCGCCTTTTTCGCGCAAAACGTTTACAATATTGGCCACGGTGGAGCCTTTTTGACCTACTGCCACATAGATGCAATAAACAGGTTTCCCGGCTTCATAGTTGGCACGTTGGTTGATGATCGTGTCAATTGCAATAGATGTTTTTCCCGTCTGGCGGTCGCCGATGATCAGCTCACGCTGCCCACGACCAATAGGAATCATGGAGTCTACTGCTTTCAAGCCAGTCTGCAAGGGTTCAGTTACAGGCTGACGGAAAATGACACCAGGCGATTTACGCTCAAGTGGCATCTCAATCATCTCGCCACCAATCTCACCCTCGCCATCAAGGGGTTCACCCAAAGGATTCACAACGCGGCCCAACATGTTCTCGCTCACCAGAATGGAAGAAATACGTCCGGTACGCTTCACAACCATACCTTCCTTAATCTTATCAGTCGGTCCGAGCAACACGGCGCCCACATTGTCCTCCTCCAAGTTCATCACGATGGCTTTTACTCCATTTTCAAACTCAAGTAGTTCTTCAGCCTCGGCGTTACGAAGTCCATAGATACGGACTACGCCATCGCTTACCTGAAGCACCGTACCCACCTCCTCAAACCGAAGGCTGGTATCAATGCCTTTCAACTGCTCAAGCAAGACACTGGAGACTTCGCTGGGTTTTATATTTTCAGACATGTTTACTTGTTTAATTATACAATTCTTCTATTCTTCTCCATAAACTGCCGATGAACACGTTTGAACTGTGTAGCCACACTGGCATCCAGTCTGTTGAAGTCTACATCAAGGATGAATCCACCTTCGATGGAAGGCTCCACCTGTGTCTCAAATTCGACAGTTGCTTGAGTACCTTTTACAATCATGGCTCTCATGCGGTCTTCGATTTCTTTACTGACCGGTATCGCCGTAATCAACCGTCCGATAAGGATGTTGTGTTTCTTGCGATAAAGGTCTATGTAAGCAACAGCCATGAACTGCATGAACTTCTCACGGTGCTCTGTAAGGACCAACATGAAAAAACGCTTGGTCTGCGGACTGACTTTGCCTCCACAAGCATTGCAAAGCAAATCAGTCTTTTCAGCCACCGAAAGCAAAGGATTATCCAGCGCCTTACGCAAAGCGGGTACTTGCAGATAGCTGTCAGCCAAAGTCATCATTTCACGATAGACTTGTTTCTCACATTGACCTTCAGCGGCATACTGATACAATGCTTTTGCATAGCGGTTTGAGATTACTCCTATGTTCATGGCTCATTACTTTTTAGAATCGGAAACTTCATCGAGCATGCGTTCGATCATTCCATTTTGTTCCACCTCGCTCGAGAGTTGTTTACGAAGAACCTTTTGAGCAACTTCTACCGACAACTCTGCCACCTGTTTACGGATATCGCGGATGGCATCATCTTTTTCTTTCTGGATTTGTTTACGCGCTTCTTCCAACAAACGCCCTCCTTCAGCCTTGGCCTTGTCACGCGCTTCGTTGACGATTTGCGTACGAGTGTCCATGGCTTCCTTCAGGATACGTGCTTGCTCTTTGCGGGCTTCAACCAAAATGGATTCACTTTCTTCTTTGATATGCGATAGTTTCTCATTGGCTTCACGTGCCGACTTCAACGAATCGTCAATGTATTGCTTACGCTCATTTACCATATTGACCAATGCGGGAAAGCCGAATTTAGCCAATATGACAAAGACGATGATGAAGGACACCAGCATCCAAAAGAACGTACCGAAATCCGGTGTAAGTAGTTCCATAAACTAAGCCTCGTTTAGAGTTATGCGTAGAGAGCCAACAGACAGATGATAACGGCAAACAATGCTACACCTTCAATCAAGGCACCAATAATAATCATATTCATACGGATGTCGCCGGCTGCTTCCGGTTGGCGACCGATGGCTTCCATGGCAGAACCACCGATTTTACCAATACCAATACCAGCACCAATAGCAGCTAAACCTGCGCCGATTGCGGCACCCAATTGTGAAAGACCTGCAGCTGCAGCTTGCAACATAATTAAAGACAACATAATTTTCAGTTTTTAAGTTTATTACTAAGTTTTATTTCTCTAATGCTTTAAATGATTTAATCAGGCATGTTCTTCATGACGTACTCTTGAAAGACCGATAAATACGGCTGACAACATCGTAAAGACATAAGCTTGAATGAAGGCAACCAATATCTCCAGGCAAGACATAAAGATGGAGAACAGCACAGATAGAATGGTCATCGAAGTACTTAACACGGCACCCAAAGATGCAGTGATAAAGATGATGGACACCAATGACAGGATGATGGCATGACCGGCCATGATGTTAGCAAACAGACGGACTGTCAATGCAAAAGGTTTTGTAAAGACACCGAACAACTCGATAACAGGCATGAAGGGAACAGGCACTTTCAGCCACGTGGGAACATCAGGCCAGAATATCTCTTTCCAATATTCCTTTGTTCCGAAGATATTTACAGCCAGGAAGGTCATCAAGGCCAGGAACAAGGTAATGGCAATATTGCCTGTTACATTGCCGCCGCCCGGAAAAATCGGCACCAGTCCCATAAGGTTGTTGATGAAGATAAAGAAGAAGGCTGTGAGCAGATAAGGAGCAAAACGCTTGTAATCCTTTCCTACACAACTCACAATCACATCGTCATGAATCATCATCACAAACATTTCCATGAAGCCTACGAAACCTTTGGGGGCTTCGGAACTGGGTTTGCGGTTCTTGTACCAACGCGCAACGCCGACCATGATAAGAACCAGCAACAAGCTGTTAATCATCAAAGACAAAGCAGTCTTGGTAATTGATATATCCAATGGACGGACTTCCTGTCCGTCGGGAGTAGTTTCAACTACCTTACCGGCGTAGCTACCTTCAGAAGCTATATGGAAACCTTCATATTCAGCCCCGTGTCCTAACCTTGAAGATGAAAAGGCATGCCATCCTGTGGTCTGACTGTAGACAATCACAGGAAGTGGAATGGACACATGCTTTTCGCCCAAAGTAAACAAATGCCACTCATAGGCATCACGAATGTGACCAAAGACGATTTCCTGTACGTCTACCGTACTTTTTTCTCCGGCTACCTCCTCTCCTGCTGCATGCAATGGCATGATACCCAAGAGACAGGCTAACAGAAATAGTCCAAAATGGCGTAATAGTTTCATTGTTTCTTATTCACTTTTTTCATTTCCATCTCAAAACGGAGGAAAAAACAACTTTCAAATATCAGATATATGACATAATAGATAAGGAATGTCCATAAGTAAGCTTTCGTGTGAATGCCAATAAACATTCCATAAAGCACCATGAACACCAGTCCAATAAGTAGTTTGGCTCCCTTATTAATGACATATACCATCAAAGATTTGTCAGGCATGTGCTTGTGCATATATTCGAACAAATAGATAAAAATAAGTCCGAACACATAAAAGAACAAGGGAATCAGCGGATAATAGGGCGAATAGGATTCCTCAAAGAAATGATGGAATATCATGGCTCCACCCCATCCGAATGCCAGCATCAGCAAAGTCAAAGAAATGATAAATATTCTTTTTACTTTTGACAACATAGCACTCGCCGATTATTGTTCTACACAAACTGACACCTCATTTTTCCTTACTTCCACGAAACCTCCTGTAATTTCCAGTGACTGTTCGCCTTCCGCTGTAGTATAAGTGAGCGTACCTTTCTCAAGCGACGAAATCAGAGGAGCATGCTTGGGCAATACCATAAATATTCCTTGTGATCCCGGCAATGTCACATCAGTAACTTCACCTTTGAACAATGTCTTTTCAGGCGAAACAATCACTAAATGCAAGTTTTTCGTTTCCATAATCAGTCATTACTTTGCTTGGCAGCAGCCAACAGACGGTTTCCTTTCTCAATAGCATCCTCAATTGTACCGACATTCAAGAATGCCTGTTCAGGCAAGTGGTCAACTTCACCATCAAGAATCATCTTGAATCCCTTGATTGTATCGGCAATAGGCACCATTACACCTGGAACGCCCGTAAATTTCTCAGCCACAGTAAACGGTTGCGACAGGAAACGTTGTACACGACGAGCGCGGTTAACCGTGATGCGGTCTTCTTCAGACAATTCATCCATACCCAAAATAGAGATGATATCCTGAAGTTCCTTGTTACGCTGCAAAATTTGCTTTACACGTTGTGCAGTTTCGTAATGCTCATTTCCGACTACAAGCGGGTCAAGAATACGGGAAGTTGATTCCAACGGGTCTACAGCCGGATAAATTCCCAATTCTGTAATCTTACGGCTTAACACAGTGGTTGCATCCAGGTGGGTAAATGTTGTGGCAGGAGCAGGGTCTGTCAAGTCATCGGCAGGTACATACACAGCTTGCACAGATGTGATAGAACCATTCTTTGTAGAAGTGATACGCTCCTGCATCTGTCCCATTTCTGTAGCCAAAGTCGGTTGATAACCCACGGCAGAAGGCATACGACCCAATAAAGCCGACACCTCAGAACCTGCCTGAGTGAAACGGAAGATATTATCAATAAAGAGGAGGATATCACTGGACTTGCCATCCTTTCCACCTTGATCACGGAAAGATTCGGCGATGGTCAGTCCGGACAGAGCCACAGAGGAACGTGCACCGGGGGGCTCATTCATCTGGCCATACACCAATGTTGCCTGTGACTTGTTCACCTCCGAATAATCTACCTTCGAAAGATCCCACTCGCCACGTTCCATTCCTTCTTCGAACTCCTTACCATAGCGGATAACGCCTGACTCAATCATTTCCCGCAACAAGTCGTTACCTTCACGGGTACGTTCACCGACACCGGCAAACACTGAGAAACCGTTATGTCCTTTGGCAATGTTGTTGATGAGCTCCATAATAAGTACCGTCTTACCCACGCCGGCACCTCCGAACAGACCAATCTTACCACCTTTTGCATAAGGTTCAAGAAGGTCGATGACTTTGATACCTGTGTAGAGCACTTCACGGCTCGTTGACAGCTCTTCAAACTTAGGAGGCTCGCGGTGAATAGGATAAGCACCATGACGATCCAGCTCTTTCATACCGTCGATAGGGTCACCGGTGACGTTCATCATACGTCCTTTCACCTGCTCACCCACCGGCATTGTAATAGGCAGTCCTGTGGGGACAACCTCCATACCTCTTCGCAAGCCGTCGGTACGGTCCATTGCGACAGTACGCACCGTGTCTTCTCCGATGTGTTGTTGTACTTCAACCACCAAGATACGACCATCGGGACGCTTAATCTCCAAAGCATCATGGATGCGTGGGAGACGCAATTCGGCATCCACGTCTTTTCCTTCAAAAAGGACATCGATTACCGGACCGATAACTTGCGAAATATGTCCTACTAGTTGTGACATAAGCAATCTTTTATTATTAATGAATCAATTTTTCGTTATCGAGTTCAAAGATAGAAAAAATTTCTCCCATAAAGCTACCTTAAGCAAACCATTTTTAGAAAAAATAAACATGAAGTATATGCCCTTAACTTTCATTTTTCCACTTGCTATATATACTTACCTTTAGGACATGAATAAAGTATATTCAACTAACACTTTGCTATATACCTTATTATTTTAGTGACTTTTATCTATTAATATATCCTAAGTTTTTCCACGTATTAAAGCTAGTTTTTCTTTCGCTTTTAACATATAAAAGGATATTCCCTCCACGATTCGACACTTGTATCGTGTTTTCTCTTCTTCCCCTCCCTATTTCTCTCATGAACCCGAGTATCCATGTTTTACAATAACATGACAAGAAATGAAACGGAGGATAAAGAACTCAAGATATATTCCTGTACCTGATGAAGAAATAGCAAAATGTCAAATGGGATGTTACTAACATTCCGTCCACGTGCCTAGGAACGAATTGGTGAGTAAAGCAGGGCTCTTTACTTGAGTGCCTATCTACATATTGAAAGTTATAATTTCCCTTTCCAGCTCCTGTAGTCAGCTTTGAGTTGACAGAGGTACATTGGCGACACACCTGCCCGCTTGAGGATATCATTTTATCAGTTTTCAGGATTCATAGTCCACGCAGCTTCCAGAAGAGAAAACCCACCCAGGCCATCTTCGCTCTCCCTTTTTTGCCTCTTCCTGATATCATTTTTGGCATTATACAGGCAAAAACTCATCCATTCGTCGTCGCATTTTTTAATTCCGTGCCGGGGAATCATCAAATTCGTCCCTACGATTTCGACTTTTTATGGCTATAAATTATTAAGTTTTCTGAAATAATACATCCAAAAAGAAGGCAATAACTAATATAAATTAATACTTTATTTGCACTTTGTCCGGAGTTTTCCTATTACCTGCTAGCAGAAATAGACTATTCGGATAACCCTGTCAAGCAGAATCAGCCAAATCCAAGCTTTCTGCCAATATCTTGTTTTTCGCTTGAAATCGACGCCCACTACGTCTTCAGCAAAACGAGTGACACAAGTATCCATATATCTACTTATGTCACTCATACAGTTTCAAAATTCATACGTCTGTCATGCAGATGCTGCCTGATAAGCCGTATAATTTATCAGAATACTTTCACCTTTGCGGCTGTCGCCTTACATTTCTCCCGCAAATCAGTCAGATTGCTTCCAAGGGGAGCATAACAAAGTGCCACTCCCATACGGCGATTAAGCTTGGTGTACGGCTTACCGAAGATACGTAAGTCCGTACAGGGTTCTGACAAAGCATCAGCCTCTCCTTCATAACGCGGTTTCTCTTTTGAAGCTATCGGCGACAGGATAACAGCACTTGCTCCCATACGTTCTTGAGTTATCGCCGGAATAGGCAATCCCAGTACGGCACGACAATGCAATTCAAATTCATTCAGATTTTGTGTACCGGCGAGCGTAACCATTCCTGTGTCGTGTGGTCGCGGCGATAATTCAGAGAAATAGACGCCCTTGTCATGACTCAGGAAAAATTCCACGCCCCACAAACCGGCGCCTCCTAAGGCACGGGTCACTTTATCAGCCATCTCTTCAGCTTCTTTCAGATGCTCAGATGAGATGGGTGCCGGTTGAAAACTCTCCCGATAGTCCCCTCCCTTCTGGACGTGTCCAATGGGGGCACAGAAAAGCGTACGTCCCTCGCGTTGGGTCACAGTAAGCAAAGTGATTTCGCTATCAAAACGGATAAATTCTTCAATAATAAGCTCCTTGATGTCACCACGGCTTCCATTACAACCATATTCCCATGCATGTTCTAGTTCATCCGCACTCTTCACTATGGATTGTCCTTTACCAGATGAAGACATCAATGGTTTTACAACACACGGGAATCCGATCTTGGCGGCAGCCTCACGCAATTCTTCGAGACTCTTCGCGTAAAAATAACGGGCAGTACGTAGTCCTAATTCCTGAGCTGCAAGGTCACGGATTGCCTTACGGTTCATGGTAAAGTTGACAGCGCGGGCACTGGGAACCACCTGTATGCCTTCCTTTTCACAATCATAAAGACGTTCTGTACGTATCGCTTCAATTTCAGGAACAATGATATCCGGTTTATGTCTGTTGACTACTTCCATGAGGCTGTCACCATCGAGCATATCAAAGACTTCACACTCATCGGCCACTTGCATGGCGGGTGCACCGGCATAGGAATCACAGGCAATGACGTACTGGCCGAGCCGTTGAGCTGCAATCACAAACTCTTTACCCAGCTCTCCAGAGCCTAACAAAAGGATTTTCTTTGTCATAATGATTTGTATTTTGATGAATTGATGTTACAAAAGTAGAACTTTTTGAAAGAAGAATAAAAGATTGGAGCCGACTTCATGAGGGACAACGTATAAATAACAGAGGCGGACACCATGGCCCGCCCCCGAAGTTCATAGTTAAGTATCTGTCCTTACAGGTTGTCATCAGAAAAGACGGCTAACCTCTATCTAGTCCTTTTTCGTAGTAGTCTTCCGAGTGGAAGCTTTGCGCGGCTTTTTAGCTGCCGGTTTTTCAGCCGTCTCTTCAGTTGACGGGACCGGCTGTTCAGCCTTAGTCAGCTTCATCTGCAAATTCTCTACCTCCTTCTTCAATGCTGAGATTTCTTCATCTTGGTTACGGATGGTTGTCAACAGAGCATTGAGTTCCTCGTTATCCATATCAGCCGGATAGAGAGCATTGACGCGACGGATAAAGTCACCCAGAATATTCATGTAGTTAGTAAATGCATCATAGGGAGAATCATAAATACCACGGTTCATCGTCAAGCCCGTATGCTTGGTTGTCATAAAGCGGAAGTTGTTACTTGCTTGCAGATAATCCCAGTCCTGCTTAATGCGACGGTCATCGCACAAATGTACCCGTTCTGCTACACTGTACAATTTGTTGAAAGCTTCACGTTGCATGACATTACCCAGCCAGCAACTGATATCACGCTCTTCATCCACCCAAGACATCGGATAAGCGACATCAAGAGGAGCTACAGAGTGCAACTTGGTGCAAAGTTCTGTCGGTGTCGAGAAGGTAATGCCCCGCTCTTTAGCCACTGCCGGAAGCGCCTTGATAAAATCAAGTATATTTGATGACAACGGCTGGTAGATGCCCAAAGCGCACAGTTCCATAAAGATATTGATGACTTGTTCTTCTTCGGGCAGTGCTTCAATCCAGTTCATATAAGTATCTGCAAACAACGGATACTCATTCCACTCGGAATTAGAGAAACGCAGGCTGATATCATCTGAAAGTTTATAATCACGCAACAGAAGTTTCAGATTCGGATTCATATTGCAGTGATAGAGATAGTGAGGACTCTTCCAACCCAAAATATGACGAGCTCCTTCTGTCAACATGCCCTTGAATCCCATATCGGCAACAATAGCACCAATCTCATCCGAATAAATCAAGCTGGAATTGCGGCATACTTTAGGCATCTGTCCGAAAAGCTGACGCACTTTCTTGCGCATACGTTCCAAATCAGCCCGGAAACACTCTTCATTAGCCAGTGAAGACAAACCATGCGAATAAGGCTCCGCCAGGAACTCACAGCATCCGGTCCCGTTGAGCTGGTGCAAAAGTTCGATGACCATGGGCGCATGAATTTCCAATTGTTCCAAAGCTACACCGGAAATTGAAATTGCAACTTTGAAATAGTCGCCGTGCTCACGCGCCATCTCAATGAGCGTCTTCAAGGCCGGGATGTAAGAACGTTCAGCTACTTCTGTAATGGAACGTTCATTTTCATAATCATCGTAGTAATAATGGTCGGTACCAATATTAAAAAAACGGTACCGTTTTAAATGGATAATCTGATGTATTTCGAAATAAAGGCAAATTGTTTTCATAATCTTCGTGTGTTTTTGATATGTGTTGTCAGCTATTTCTTATCACTTGTTCGTAGATTCCACGAATCTTCACTCCCACTTTCTCCCAAGTAATGGCATCGACTTCTTTCTTCCCTTCGTCCTTAAGATATTCATAGAGTGACTGGTTGGTACAAAGTGAATAAATGGCATCTGCCATGGCATGAATATCCCAATAGTCCACTTTAATACACTTATCAAGAATCTCAGCACACCCCGACTGCTTGGAGATGATTGAGGGCACACCACATTGCATGGCTTCCAACGGTGAGATACCAAATGGCTCCGATACGGAAGGCATTATATACACATCGCTTGCCTTCAGACATTCATAAACCTGTTTCCCCTTCTGGAAACCCGGGAAATGGAAACGATCCGCAATGCCACGTTCAGCTACCAGCTGTATCATGGCATTCATCATGTCTCCGCTACCCGCCATAACAAAACGAATATTATGTGTGCGCTGAAGAACCATGTTCGCTGCCTCCACAAAATATTCCGGTCCCTTCTGCATCGTGATACGGCCCAGGAAAGTCACCAGCTTCTCATGTGGGAACTTCTGCGGAACAATAGCCTGGATTTCATCCGACAAAGGAGAAACTGCATTATGTACGGTAGATACTTTACGCGGATCCTGGAAGTATTTATTGATAACAGTCTGTCGCGTCAGTTCGCTCACACACATAATGTGGTCTGCATGATCCATACCATTCTTCTCAATGGCATATACAGTCGGATTCACATTACCACGGCTTCGGTCGAAATCAGTTGCATGTACATGGATAACAAGAGGCTTCCCCGATACCTGCTTGGCATGAATACCTGCCGGATAAGTCAGCCAATCGTGCGAGTGAATGATATCAAACTGCTGTTGACGTGCCACAACACCTGCCACGATGGAATAGTTATTAATCTCCTCGTGCAAATTATCCGGGTAGCGTCCGGAGAACTCCAAACAACCCAAATCGTTGGTGTTCATATAATTGAAGTCGGCATAAATATGGTCTCGCAAATCATAATACAACTGCGGATCCATATAGGAACCTACACGGCCTTTTACATAGTCCCATTGTACATCACGCCATACAATAGGGACACTGTTCATACCTATGATACGTAAAAAGCTTTGATCTTCATCACCCCACGGTTTAGGGATGCAGAAGGTGATTTCCATGTCAGATTGTTGGGCCAGTCCCTTTGTCAGACCATAACTTGCTGTACCCAGTCCTCCAAGGATGTGAGGAGGAAATTCCCAACCAAACATTAATACTTTCATAGTTCTATTCCTCCTTTAATGATTCGTTATACATTTGGTTATATTTAGTCAACAGCTTGAGGATACGCAACAGTTCAGCCACATTCATGGCAAAAGACACAGCGCCTCGACCTTTAAAAGGAGGATTCCCGTCAAATAATTCGGGTATTGTACCAATACAATGAAGGTTCATCTCATCCTCATAGGCTATGAGTTGTCGTTCTATAAAGGAGATGGCGCTCATCTTATGTATCTTCATGTAAGCTTCCAGATAGAAACCTTCCAACCAGGGCCAAGCTGTACCTTGATGGTAAGCATAATCACGTTGTGTCTGTGGTCCCACATAGTTAGGATTATAACCTCCACTCTTAGGACTCAGAGAACGTAGTCCTTTAGGAGTAAGCAATTCGCGAGTGACAATATCCAAAATTCCTTTTTTCTGTGGAAGTGACAAAGGAGAGTAATCGAAGGCTACCGGGAAAATCATGTTCGGGCGTACACTCCAGTCCATCATCGTCCCGTCAACATAGTCAAACAAATACCCGTGTTCATTCAGGAACACTTCAACAAACGAGTTTCCAGCCGTAGCTGCCAATGCATCCAGCGTATCGGCATAGGTCGGATTACCACCTTCACGCACCAGGTCTGCCGTGAATTTTAAGGCGTTATACCACAAAGCATTTATTTCTACTATATAACCTGTACGTGGAATTACAGGACGTCCGTTGACAGTGGAATTCATCCAAGTCACCGGTCGTTCGATACCATTCGTATATAGAAGCCCGTTATCATGCAGGAACAGATTAACATGTTTGCCATTCCGGATATATTCTATAATGTCTTCTATCAATTTACCGTACTTGTCCCGGCATTGTTCACGCGAAAGCATTTTAGCATATTGCTGCAACGCCCAAATAGCCCATAACAACACGTCTGGCTGTTCCATCTCACTGATTTTGCAGGTCGACGGACGATCCTCAATATACTCGTAAATAGCTTCACGGGCCGTGTTCATGATTTCATCAAACACTGAATTTTCTTCAATTGCCAATGTCAAGCCCGGCAAAGAAACAAACATGTCGCGAGCACGACATTTGAACCAGGGATATCCAGCCAAAATATAACGTTTGTCACCCTGACGGTTATGGAACTGGTGGGCAGAGTTATATAAGCAATGGAGAAAACTGTCGCGCGGAATACGTTTGTCTACCTCTGTTTGGAAAACGGTTCCAAGAGTTGCTATATCAGCCGGAGCAATTCCACCGGAGAATATAATACTCTCTCCTTTCTTTATAGGCATCTCAAAATAACCGGGAACGTAGAGGTCTTCATTTGCTGCATAACCTCTCTCCTGCTCTTTGGGATATTCTATATTCTTATACCAGTTGGGATCAAAGTGATAGTCCACAGGTTTGCTAAACTGCATGTGTAATTCCGGATATCCCGGATACATGCATGTTTTAATGCCATTCTCTACCTGCTGATAATCGCGACTGGCTTGTGCATTTTCGTGAGTAAACTGCCGTACACTGCGGAAAGCCAAAAATGGCCGAAGCCGTAATATTGTGTCTGAATGGGCATCAACCAATGTATAGCGAATCAGAATGCGATTCTCATGATGAACGAACACCTTCTCTTTCTTCAACACAACGCCACCAACGCGGTAAAACGTTGTCGGCACTTTTTCGCAGTCAAACTCCCGAATGTACTTATGTCCTTTAGGACTGAAATTGTTTCCTTGGTATTTATGAAGCCCAAGATTGAACTCTGCACCATGCTGTACCACCGTTTCATCAAGAGATGATAGCAGGACATGGTTTTCATCATCCAATTCAGGAACCGGTATTACCAGCAGACCGTGATACTTGCGCGTATTACAATCCACAATCGTCGAGCAATGATACGCACCCGAACGATTGGTCCGCAATATCTCTCTGGGCAAAGATTCCTCCAAATTGGTCATCAGAGTCTTGTCAAATCTCAAATAACTCATAGCTTATATTTTAAGGTTCTCGAATTCATTTTCGTAAATCAATATTATTTTTCTCCCGTCATGTAGGAGTGTTCAAAAGTAACAATTTTCATATAAAAAAAGAAAAGGACTGGATTTATTTTCGAAAAAACGACCATTTGGATAGAAATATACAAATTAACACCCAATAAGAGTATACATATGCTAACTGGAGTAATCAATCAGCGAAATAATTCAAAAGCAAATTTACAGCCGAATGATTCGTATTTTCCATTGACAAAACTAACAAATGCCGCACAATCGAAAATATGGGTTCCGATGCCATAACCTACCTCAATATAAGGCAACAAGCGTGGCATAAGTAAGACTCCACCATAAAGTCTCTCCGATTCAATAAGATTTACATATTTCCTCAAATGACGAAATACGAGAAAAGGAGTCTCGTAGGACACGTGTCCGCGTACATACTTATTAGACCAGTTATACCAACGAAAATCAAGCAGCTGAAAAGTTCCTCCCAAATCATCATTCCAATCGTCCGGGAGATTGTTTCTACGCAGATTAAAGAAGTCTACAAAATACATATCTTCCTGATCCGTAAATGCCCCACATCCGACTCGGTAAGAAAGATATCGAATGCCTCCGAAACGGAATTTCTGCTGCATATCCAACTCTATACGCTCATACTTTCCACTACTACCGAATACGCCCTGTATACCTCGTTCCCAATCGACTGAAAACGTCGGGTAATGAGAATATAAATTGATCTTTCTATGTCCATCCATATAGTAATACTGTCCAGGAGTCCACTCCACACGAATACGAGGGGCAAAACTTGAATACGTGTCACGAAGTTTACCTGACAAATATTGTTGTAAGTCGGGATTGTACAAATTGACTTTGTCAACCAAAGTACGACGGTGATAAGACAAGCCGACACTTAGCAGTAACCCATTGGTTATTTCAATATCATTACTGAGCTGTACATACAAATCCTTAAAGTAATCAAGTTTCAGCTTGTTAAAATCCAGCACGCTGTCCGAAGGTAAATCCAGCCGGTCCACTACTTCGTTGCTGTAGATCCGGTTTCCATTACCCATGTGTAGGGTTATACGCCCCAGTTTCTCCGGATAGTAGGTAAAGTCTGCATCACACCGCCAATAAAATTCCTTATGCCGAAAATAGTAGCCAATACGCGGCAACACATACAGGCTTCGCCCATTCGCATAATACTGATTGTATTTGAACCGCTGTACATAAGACACTCCGTTCGAATGGCTATAGCGAAGTTGCAAAGGATTCAGTAACGGATAGAACTTCACACTCGTCAAATCATTGAAACGGAAGGTATAATCGCTAATCAACATGTCTCCTACTTCCCCCCAAAACACCCGACTTTTCGACTTTGGCTCGGGAGGAGTATTACGCCGATATTCTTCGCGCTCAGCAAATACGTCATATAAACGCTTCTCAATGCCAGTCAAAGGAATCGGACGCAAGGTATCCATATTAGCAATATGCGTGTTAGTCGTATCCGTATTCACACTCAAACGATATAGGTCTGACAAATTGTAGTCACGTTTACGAGGCAATGTTTCAGGTAACGAACCGGAAAGCTTTATGTCCTTATAGGTATATAAAGCCGTATAGTCGGCACCTATTTTATTGCCGATAAAGTTGAAAAGCATTTTGACATCTATCCGCTGAGGAAGATACATCTCACTACCTTCCGCCCCCATTTTGACGCGAACCTTAAACTTGACCTGATCGACTTGTCCAGCCATATAGCCTTCGGATACAGTCCAGCTACGGTCACGCACCGTAACATAGCCATTTACCAACTGATTGCTTTTATAACGAGGAACAAGGAGTACTTTATATTCCACAGGAGTGCGCTCCGTAAAAATCGAATCAAGAATATAGTAGTAGTAACGGTGTCCATTTGAAGTAAAAGGGGAAATCAGTTTGTCAGGCAACAAATCATTGGAATAGATATTCATATTAAAATACTTCATGGCGTTACCCACTTCTCCATTATTACGGCGAAATGTTCCGGTCAGTGCCTGTACTTTAACATCATAGATATCGGGAGCAGAATAATGTACTTCATTCTTTGATTCTATGATATAATCTTTTACCCCCTTATCAAACCGGAACATGGAAGGGACAACCCGTAAAAGTATATTACGACGATATGCCTTGAAATGCCCTTTTACATAGAGGTCTGCCCGATAGTCTCCCACAATGCGTGCATACCAATCGGCGGACGCCACCACATTATGAATGATGGAGTCGCCCGTCAAAGGCTCACCCAGTTGAGGTTGTAAGGTCGTTTGCCCTCTTAACGGAACAATTACGAACCACAGGAGCCAACAAATATGTAGCAAGCGTCGCACTTTTCGACCAATTTAAAGAGACATTTGTGTCACTTAAAGCTTATAAAAGCCTCATGTAGTAGCAAAAATATAGAAAAGACTGAAGGTGACACTCCTATAAGTCAGAATTTACGTTAATTTATCTATAAATAGAGAATGGAACACTTTTTCTTGTCGTTTAGAAAGATTGAGAAGCTAAAGTTTTTGCTATTTTTGTGCCCTATAACATAGTTTTGTAACACAGATATGGCTAAAAAAGATATCACAGAAGCAGAAATCATTGAAAGTATTGCTGATATATGGACGCTTCTCACTGATGAAGAACGCGTCACTTTGAGGCAGAACTTCACCATCCAAAAATACAAAAAGAATGAGACGATCTATTGTGAAGGAGAAACTCCTACTCACATGCTGTGTCTGCTTAACGGCAAAGTCAAAATCTACAAAGATGGTGTTGGTGGACGCAGCCAAATAATCAGAGTCATCAAACCTGTAGAATACTTTGCTTATCGTGCCTACTTTTCTGGAGGAAATTTTGTAACAGCCGCTGCTGCTTTTGAGCCGTCACTCATCTGCCATATCCCGATGGATGTCATCAATCACATGGTCATGGAAAACAACCGCCTGGCCATGTTCTTTATCCATCAGTTAGCTACAGACTTAGGTATCGCAGACGAACGCACCGTCAACTTGACACAAAAACACATACGGGGACGACTGGCTGAGTCTCTTCTCTTTCTAAAGGACTGCTACGGTGTAGAAGAAGATGGATGCACATTGAGCATCTACCTCTCCCGAGAAGACCTGGCCAACTTGTCAAATATGACTACATCCAATGCCATCCGTACACTATCCAACTTCTCTACAGAGAAATTAATTATCATAGACGGGAGAAAAATTAAAATCATCAATGAAGACAAGCTTAAAAAGATAAGCAAAATCGGATAAACTATCAGTTGAGGATTGAAAGATTTAATTTTGGAGACCTTTCAATTCTCAACTAACGTAACAACTCTTCTATCTTATCCAGCTTCTCTTCCATCGTCAATGCCGCATTAATCCAATGGATTGTAAATCCCCGACGTTCCATCCCCCTAAACCAAGTCATTTGTCGCTTAGCAAACTGATGAATTGCAATTTCTAATCCATGCACCATCTCTTCGTAGGTCAACTCTCCAATCACATATTGGGTAAGATACTTATATTCTAACCCATAATACATAAGATCCTCTGGAGAAACACCTTGATCCAGCAAATGACGTACCTCATCTACCATGCCATCCTCCAAGCGTTGACGCAAACGACGTGATATTTTCTCCCGACGTGACTCCCGGTCAATATCTACCCCTATGATCAAACTCTTCAGTTCAGGAAATTCCCTTTCTTTAACAGGCATATTTCTGTAGTACTCTTCAATCTCAATAGCACGAATCGCGCGCTTTACCGTATCTACATCCGTCGAATTATGGAGCTTTTTATAGGAAGAAAGAATGTCTGTCAGTTCTGTAAGAGAATATTTTGCCAACCGCTCACGAAGCTCCGGATTTTCTGGGACAGGAAGAAGGCGATATCCCTTTAGAACCGACTCAATATACATCCCGGTACCACCACATAAAATTGGCAGCTTTCCCCGATTGCGAATGCCTTCATAGACTGACAGAAAATCACGCTGATATTCAAACACATTATATTTATATCCGGGGGCTACTATATCAATAAGGTGATACGGTACTTGAAAGCTATCGAAAATATAGTCCTCAAGATCTTTCCCAGTACCCAAATCCATTCCACGATACACTTGCCGGCTATCGCCACTGATAATTTCAGCCCCCTTCCGATATGCCAAAGCTGCAGCCAACGCCGTCTTTCCGGAAGCAGTCGGTCCTATTATAGTTAGCAAATCAATATCTGCCATACGCTCCATATAAAAAAGAGAGGCCATGTCAACTCTATGACACGACCCCTCCTGATTTAAAAACAAATTGCGAATAATAAATTAGCAGTTTACAGATGCCATGTGAGCAATCAAATCAAGAACCTTGTTAGAGTAACCGATTTCATTGTCATACCAAGAAACAACTTTTACGAAGGTGTCAGTCAAATAAACACCAGCGTTTGCATCGAAAATTGAAGTCAACGGGCAACCCAAGAAGTCAGAAGAAACAACTGCATCTTCAGTGTAACCCAAAACGCCCTTCAATTCACCTTCAGAAGCTTCTTTCATGGCAGCGCAGATAGCCTCTTTAGATGCAGGCTTAGCCAAGTTTACAGTCAAGTCAACAACTGAAACATCCAAAGTCGGAACGCGCATAGAGATACCAGTCAATTTACCGTTAAGTTCAGGAATAACCTTACCTACAGCCTTTGCAGCACCGGTTGATGACGGGATGATATTGCCAGAAGCAGCACGACCACCTCTCCAGTCTTTCAAAGACGGGCCGTCAACAGTCTTCTGAGTAGCAGTAGTAGAGTGAACAGTAGTCATCAAACCATTCACAATACCGAATTTATCATTCAATACCTTGGCAATCGGAGCCAAGCAGTTGGTTGTACAAGAAGCGTTAGAAACGAATTGAGTACCCTTTACATAAGTTTTTTCGTTTACACCACAAACAAACATCGGGGTATCATCTTTCGAAGGAGCAGACATTACAACATATTTTGCGCCAGCTTCGATGTGAGCTTGAGCTTTCTCTTTGGTCAAGAACAAGCCAGTAGATTCTACTACGTATTCAGCACCAACTTCGTTCCATTTCAAATCAGCCGGATTTCTTTCTGCTGTTACGCGGATTTCTTTTCCGTTAACAATCAGCTTGCTGTTTTCAACGTCAGCTTCAATAGTACCATCAAACTTACCGTGCATTGTATCATATTTCAGCATATATGCCAAGTAATCAACCGGGCAGAGGTCATTGATACCTACAATCTGAATATCGTTTCTTGTTTGAGCTGCGCGGAATACGAAACGTCCGATACGTCCGAATCCATTAATACCTACTTTAATCATTTTGTTTAAACTTTTAAGGGTTCTATAATGTTTAGAAATAAACTCTCGTTTAATTCACTACCTCGTCCTTATCGAAGTGCGCTGCAAAAGTAAGAAATTGTTTTCTAAATTCATATTTTAAGAGAACTTTTTTAAATGTTGAAGGATGATTTAACCCAAATCAATCATCAGCCTTTAAATTGTATTTCCATCAGACCAAGACAGCTTCTACCGACTTCTCCTAAATGCAACATTTTACCCACAAGGAAAAGGAAGCAACTCAATTCTTTGTCATTATTCCTGTACTATCCAATTTTTTTGTTACTTTTGCAATCTATTCATAAAACCCAGAGACTAAAACAATATGCAAGAAAAGATCATTATTCTTGATTTCGGTTCTCAGACGACCCAGCTTATCGGACGCCGGGTGCGCGAAATGAACACGTATTGTGAGATTCTGCCGTATAACAAATTTCCCCATGATGATCCTTCGGTTATCGGTGTCATCCTTTCAGGAAGTCCTTTTTCTGTCTATGATGAGAGTGCTTTCAAGATTGACCTGACCCAAATCCGTGGTAAATATCCTATCCTCGGAATATGTTACGGAGCACAATACATGGCTTACACCAACAGTGGACGTGTAGAGCCGGCAGGAACTCGCGAGTATGGACGTGCACACTTGGCACATTTTGAAAAAGACAACCCTCTTTTCAAGAATGTGCGTGAAAATTCACAAGTATGGATGAGCCATGGAGATACTATCACCGCAATTCCTGACAATTTTAAATGCATTGCCTCGACTGACAAAGTAGCGATTGCAGCCTATCAGGCTCAAAACGAGCTCTTGTGGGGAGTACAATTCCATCCGGAAGTGTACCATACCGAAGACGGGACTCAGATGTTGCGCAACTTCGTCGTAGATATTTGCAAAAGCAAACAAGACTGGAGCGCTGCCTCATTTATTGAAAGTACTGTAGCACAGCTGAAAGAACAACTGGGTGATGACAAAGTCGTGTTAGGATTGAGTGGCGGTGTAGACTCGTCAGTGGCTGCCGTCTTACTGAATAAAGCGATCGGGAAAAACCTTACTTGTATTTTTGTGGACCATGGCATGCTCCGTAAGAACGAGTTCCAAAATGTGTTGCATGATTATGAATGTCTAGGACTCAACGTCATTGGTGTAGATGCCAGCCATAAATTCTTCAAAGAATTGGCCGGAGTCACAGAGCCGGAAAGGAAGCGAAAAATTATTGGCAAAGGCTTCATTGATGTATTTGATGAAGAAGCCCATAAGATTAAGGATGTAAAATGGCTGGCTCAAGGCACTATTTATCCGGATTGCATCGAGTCGCTTTCTATCACTGGAACTGTTATCAAAAGCCATCATAACGTCGGAGGTCTTCCCGAAAAGATGAATCTCAGACTTTGTGAACCGTTGCGTTTGCTCTTTAAAGACGAAGTGCGTCGTGTGGGCCGTCAGTTGGGAATGCCTGAACATCTCATAACTCGCCACCCGTTCCCGGGGCCAGGATTGGCAGTACGCATTTTGGGAGATATCACTCCGGAAAAAGTCCGTATTCTACAAGATGCCGATGATATCTTTATCCAAGGCTTGCGTGATTGGGGACTGTATGATCAAGTTTGGCAAGCAGGAGTAATTCTATTGCCGGTGCAGAGTGTTGGTGTGATGGGCGACGAACGCACTTATGAACGCGCCGTAGCCTTACGCGCCGTAACCAGTACAGATGCTATGACAGCAGATTGGGCTCACCTGCCCTATGAATTCCTGGCTAAAGTATCCAATGACATTATAAATAAGGTAAAAGGAGTTAACCGTGTCACCTATGACATTTCCTCAAAACCACCTAGCACAATTGAGTGGGAATAATCCTTGTCTATAGTATCAATTTTGATTAGATTATGAAAATCGCTGTAGGAACCATGTATAGAGTATATAGTCCTACAGCGATTTTTAGCTTCGCCTATTCAAACATTAAGGAATCTGGAAATCCTGGCAGATCGTATACAGGATCATAAGTTCATCAACTTCTCTATCTCTTTTCCTCTACAGGGAACAAATCCATGTCAGTAGCTACAGATGATACAGAGTTACCTGCTGTTCCAAGATGAAATATACCTGTAGGAAGACTACGCCTGAGAGGGATAACCTGTATATCCTCTCCTACTCGAATGCCTAACTCCCCCAAACGCATCTCAACTGTTTTATAGGCTAAATCCGGGTGATTATTGTCTTTGCTCAAATGGCAGAGCCAAACATAACGCCAACGAGGTGAATAATGGGTTACAAGGAATTCTGCCGCTTCACGGTTGCTCAAATGTCCGGTAGAACTGAGAATTCGCTCTTTCAAATAAGTCGGATAAGGTCCCATACGGAGCATTGTCTCATCATAGTTTGCTTCAAGAACGAGATAATCCGCATTACATAAATAAGCAATAACGCTTTCGGGCAAATGCCCAACATCGGTAGCCAGACAGAAATTGCCTTCTGTTGTCTCAATGAAATACCCAGCATTATCTGTAGAGTCATGAGGTACATCAAAAGCCGTAATACGTAGAGAACCAATCATAAACGGTTCTTCTTTTTCAATAAAATGCGCACTGGTTTTCAAACGTTCTGTCATACAATAACTACGGCTGATACCTGAATGTACCTTGTGTGTAGAGTATATCGGAATTCCGCTCTTCTCACCCAAACTACCTACGGCCTTGATATGATCTACATGGTCATGAGTCACAAGAACAGCCTGAATATTCTGGAAGTCCAGATCCAGTTCTTTAAGGCGTTTCTTAATAGTTCGCGATCCAATACCGGCATCAATGAGTATAGTCGTATGTCCGTCTGATAAGTAATAGCAATTGCCACTACTTCCACTAGCCAAACTTACAAAATGTATCATATTCTAATACTTATGTTTAGGTCTTTATTCATAACAGGAAACAAGCTGCTTCAAAATGGATATCCTACAGCAAAATGAAAAGCAAAATCACGCCCGAAATCAGGGCGGATTAACGGATAACGGTCCTTTCCACTCTCGTAGGCAGGATTGATAGCTTTCATTCCTCCATCAAAACGTAATATGAAATAGTCAAAGTCGAAACGAAGCCCTAATCCATAGGCAACAGCAATCTCTTTATAAAAGCTATTGAAGCGGAAAGCTCCTCCAGGCTGTTCTTCATAATCATGAATGGTCCATATATTTCCGGCATCAATGAAGAAGGCTCCGTTGAGTTTCCAGAATAACTTCGTGCGATATTCCAGATTCACATCAAGCTTGATATCTCCAGACTGATTAATAAAATCAATGTTGCGATCATTACCTGCAAACTTTCCAGGTCCCAGCCTTCTGACCAGCCACCCACGTACACTATTCGCACCACCTGAGAAATAACGCTTTTCGAAAGGCAAAATTCGAGAATTACCATATGGATAAGCAACCCCTAGACCAACATGAAAAACGATGGAGTTCCGATGGTCAATCAAAAAACTTTTTGTAAAGTCCACATCTGTCTTCAGATACTGGGCATAAGCAATATTCATCACAGTATATTGATGAATATCGTTACGTTGAGCTTTGAGTAAATGTGAAAAACCATAAAGCAGATTACCGGCCGATTCGACATTGAAACGAACCGAATAAGCATTTCCTAATGTTGCTCGGGACTCTCCCCCCTCAGACCGATAGGTAAATCCATAGCCCATCTTCATAATCAGAAGGTTCTCATAGTTGTATTTCAATATTGAATTCTGATTATTTATATTATCGAGATACTCTTCCCGAAAAGTCGTCGAGATCCAGGGCATATAGACATAGTTAAGGTCAACAACATCGATGGAATGCCGCCACTTATGATTATACGACCAACGATACCCCCATGTCATGGAAGCTGCCCGTCGCCCAAATTCCGGTCGCTCTTGTGAGTTGTATTGTAAGGCAATCTCTGAAGTAGCCTGTATACGTCGGCGTACATCCGGCGAAATAAAGGGAAACAAAAAACGTGGAAAATTTATACTGGCTTCGACTCCATATTCTACATAGTTCCCATTAGAATAACCTTGCAAACCGGTCACTGCCTCATAAGCACCACGCACCTTGAACGTGAAAAGCTCAGAACCATTGAAGAGATTGCGATTCTGGTAAGATAATGAAGCCGCAGCTCCCAAGTCTCCGGCAGAATTCGTTCCTTCCAGCTCTGCACTAAAAGAGTTGGGTTTATTACGCGACAACAACACATAACAGTCCAACAGTGTAGAGTCATTATGGTTCTCTACAAAACGTATGTCGGAATATTTGATGGCATGCAGACGTCCTAACATCGATTGAGTCTCCTGTAAACGGGCCTCGCTGTAAAATCGCCCCGGCTCAATAGTAATATTTTGGGACAGAACTTCCGGACGCAGGAAAGAGTGCCTGCGAGTATAAATATTCAGATCCTTATAGTGGAGAGAATCAAAATGAGACAAGTCACGTTCACGGGCGGCTTCAGCAAGGTCGTAATCTGTTAATACATTGACCTTTCCTATTCGAAAACGTTCGTGCATGCGTCCGGACCGGGCATCATAAGGAGCTACGTGATAAGTCAAATCAACGATATGTGTGCCTCGCACTGTATCAGCCGTACAGGTAATGTACTCTTTATTGAAACGGTAAAAGCCCCTATTCTGCAAATGATTGGTCATCTGTTGACGCTCCGCATCCAAGATGTTGACATTAAACATCATGCTGTCTTGCATGAGATGTGACTCATAATCCGCCAATTCTTCACGGACGCCTTCATCTCTAATATCATATTTCCATGAGCCTATACGGTAGGGAGCTCCTGCATGCAGCTGGTAGGTAAGCTTAAGTTTCTTTTTCCGGATCTCTTCATTGAGTTCAACATACGCCTGCATATACCCCATGTTTCTCAGAGCGCGTTCCATATCAGTTCGGGAACGTTCAGCATAATATGCATCATAAATCACAGGTTCATCCCCAATTTTCTGAATAAACCGATTTATCCATTTAGTCGTGTCCGTTCCAGAAAAAGCATATACGTAAAGCGGCACTTTCATTAAACTGAACCACCTGCTGTTAGGGTTCTGGCGAATATACCCGCTTACGTCTGATGGCTTTACATCCTTATTGTCAGATACTACCTTTACGTCATCAAGCAAATAACGTCCCTCGGGAATAAATTTCGACACAGAGCAAGCCGTAAAGACTCCCGAAATCGAAAACAGAATACATATATGCTGCCATTTACTGCTCATGATCAAAATCCGAAGGTGATAATGGGTACAAAATTACGGAATTTGGCTCAATAGAGGCATACGCTTCTTCTTAAATGATATGAAGGAGAAGCACCCAATTAAAAATTAGTTCGTAATTTTGTTGATACATTTAAACTCAATCCTATGCTTAGTAAAGCCAAAATAAAATACATACGTTCGCTAGAACTAAAGAAATACCGCAAAGCCGGTAATGTCTTCTTAGCTGAAGGTCCCAAGTTGGTTGGAGATTTATTGGGACACTTTACATGTAAACTAATTGCAGCTTCCCCTGAATGGTTTGCTACACACCCATCTGTTCAGGCTGACGAATGCATTAAAACAGATGCTACCGAACTTGCAAAAGCCAGTCTGCTTAAATCGCCCCAAGAAGTGTTGGCCGTATTCGAACAACCATCTGATCCTCTTGATTATCATTATCCTCAACAATCATTATGTCTGGCACTCGATGACATACAGGACCCTGGCAACTTGGGTACAATCATTCGCCTTGCCGATTGGTTTGGCATAGAACACATCTACTGCTCACTTTCTACCGTTGACGTATACAATCCCAAAGCAGTACAAGCCACAATGGGTGCATTGGCACGAGTAAAGCTCCATTATACCTCATTGACCGACTGCATTGAGGCTCTGAATGCACACACACCCGTTTATGGCACATTCCTGAAAGGTGATAATCTTTACACACAGAAGTTATCTTCTAATGGATTGATTGTCATGGGTAATGAAGGAAATGGGATATCTCCAGATGTAGAAAAACTCATTAACCGCCGCCTCTATATTCCGAATTATCCAATGGAACGGTCAACTTCCGAATCACTCAATGTCGCCATGGCTACCGCTATTGTATGTGCTGAATTCAGAAGACAGATTCTACAACAATAAGGGTGGAAATCATTTAAAGATGTTTGCTAAAAAAGCCAACCACAGCATAAGCTGTAAGGTTGGCTTTATCAATTCGTTTCGTAAAAGAGCCTTACTTCATTTCCACTTCTTCTTTCATATCAATTTCTTCTCCTTTCATGTCGTAGAACTCGTATTGAAGCAGAGCCAGCTTCTGGCTGGGAATAATCTTCACTCCGAATCCATACTTCAACTGCCATTGACGTTTCAAGGAGACAAGACCCTGATTGACATAAGCAGCCACATAAGGATGAATATGAAGCTTGAACTTCTTAATGCCCAATTTATTGACCAAATAATCAATTTTACTCTCCAGAGTATCGGTGAACAGAATGGAAGGCTTGATGGTACCTTTACCAAAACAGGTCGGACACGTCTCAGCTGTATTGACATCCATTGCCGGACGCACCCGCTGACGGGTAATCTGCATCAATCCGAATTTACTAAGTGGTAGGATATTATGTTTAGCCCTATCTTTCTGCATGTTATGACACATGCGTTCATAAAGTTTCTGACGATTCTCAGCTAAACTCATATCAATAAAGTCGACAACAATAATACCACCCATATCACGCAGTCGCAATTGTCGGGCAAGTTCGTCAGCAGCCCCCAGGTTTACATCCAACGCATTGGCTTCCTGGCCATTATTTGCTTTAGAACGATTACCGCTATTCACATCGACCACATGTAAAGCTTCGGTGTGTTCAATAATCAGGTATGCACCATTCTTATAAGATATAGTCTTTCCAAATGATGACTTGATTTGCTTGGTGATGGCAAAATTATCAAAAATGGGAAGTTGCCCTTTATAAAGCTTCACAATGTCAGCTTGCTCCGGAGCTATCAGAGAGACATAATCCTTCACTTCATGGAATACACTTTCATCATTGACATAAATGTTTGTGAATGAAGGACTGAACAAGTCACGCAACAATGCTACCGTACGGCTGGTTTCTTCATAGACAAGTTGCGGTAACTTACTGGATTTTTGAACACGGGTAATGCTTTCTTCCCAATGCTTAAGCAGGATTTTAAGTTCCGCATCGAGTTCGGCCACTCGCTTGCCTTCAGCTACTGTCCGCACAATCACTCCAAAGTTCTTGGGCTTGATGCTTTGCAAGAGCTGCTTCAAACGAGCACGTTCCTCACCCGATTTAATTTTTTGTGAAACAGATACCTTGTCGTTAAAAGGTATCAATACAAGATAACGCCCGGCAAACGACAGCTCACACGTCAGTCTGGGTCCTTTGGTTGAGATGGGTTCTTTGACAATTTGTACAATCACCTCTTGCCCCACCTGGAGCACGTTGGAGATACTCCCATCTTTTTCAATATCCGGAAGAACTGACGCCCGGGAAATAGGGAACAGCTTTTTACGGTCGCTTAATACCTGCTTGATATACTTCTGATAAGAGTGAAATTGAGGTCCTAAATCGAGATAATGTAAAAAGGCATCACGTTCGAAGCCAACATCTACGAAACAAGCATTCAGTCCAGGCATAAGTTTCTTCACTCGTGCCAGGTACATGTTACCCACCGAAAACGAAAGATTCCGTCCTTCACGCTGAAACTCTACCAAGTTCTTGTCTTCCAGCAATGCGATAGAAATCTCTTTCGGCTGTACATCAACTACTAATTCGCTTGTCATTATCTACAGTTAAGTTTATAATAAACCTCGGTTAAACAAAGAACAAACCCGAAAGACAAAGCTTTGCAAGTTTGTTCTTTATTTCAGTCGTAACAGACTAAGATTTATTTACTTTTATGTCTGTTCTTTCTTAGTCTTTTTTTACGCTTGTGGGTAGACATTTTATGTCTTTTTTTCTTCTTTCCGCTTGGCATAGCTTCAAAAATTTAAAGGGTTAATACTATATTGTTATCTGTTTATTTCTTCACTTGAATGGTGAAAGTCTTGGCAGGCTTAAATGCCGGAATATTGTGTTCAGGGATAATAATCGTGGTGTTCTTGGAGATGTTACGAGCAGTCTTTTGCGCTCTTTTCTTCACAATAAAGCTACCGAAACCACGAAGATAGACATTTTCTTCCTTAGACAAAGAATCTTTTACAGATTCCATGAATGCTTCTACTGTGGCCAATACGGTTGCTTTGTCAACACCAGTCTTTTTGGCAATTTCGTTTACGATATCTGCTTTAGTCATCTTGATAAGTAATTATTGTTACACGTTTATCTTAATTTTTTGGTCTGCAAATATATAGCTTTTCTAGCTCTCTAAGAAATATATTCCGAACTATTTTTCAAAAAAACATTTCTCATCTATGTCATTCTTATCTATTTTTGCGTTCCGAAAATCAAAATATAAGAATGTGTAATGAATGAGTTTGCAACGACCATAGAACGATGGTATAACGAACATAAACGAGACCTGCCTTGGCGAGAAACGACCGATCCTTATCAGATATGGATTTCGGAAATCATACTCCAGCAAACACGTGTAGCTCAAGGCTATGCCTATTTTCTGAAATTCATGGAGCGTTTTCCTACGGTAAAATCCCTGGCTGAAGCTCCGGAAGATGAGGTCATGAGGTTGTGGCAAGGGCTGGGGTATTATTCACGTGCCCGAAACCTTCATGAAGCGGCTCGTATGATTGCGTCCCGCGAAGATGGATTTCCGAAAACCTATGAAGAAGTACGAGCCTTGAAAGGCATTGGTGAGTATACCGCAGCTGCCATCTGTTCATTTGCCTACGGGCTGCCTTATGCAGCGGTTGACGGGAACGTCTACCGGGTACTGTCACGTTGGCTGGGCATAGATACCCCTATTGATACGGCCACCGGGAAAAAGCTGTTTTCCAAATGGGCGAACCAGTTGCTTGATACACAACATCCAGGACTGTACAATCAGGCAATCATGGATTTTGGAGCATTGCAATGCCTGCCTCAGTCTCCAGATTGTAGTACTTGTCCTTTGGAAGTATCCTGTGTGGCACGGAAGGAAGGATGCGTAGACAAATTACCCGTAAAATCGCACCGAACCAAGGTCCTTCCCCGATACTTTAATTATATATATGTTCGCGCGGGCGCGTTTACCTTTATTCATAAGCGAACGGATGATGATATTTGGAAGAATCTGTATGAGCTTCCACTCGTTGAAAGTGACACCCCTTGGACGGAAGAAGAATTATATGGCTCCGACAAATTACAGGCGTGGATTGTCCCGAGAGAGACTCCGGCATTTCGTTGCTTGCAGCGGGAAATAAAACATGTACTTTCCCATCGTGTAATCTACGCGACTTTTTATGAAGTGATACTTCCGGAAGATACTCATTCGTTTTCTGGCTTTGAACGTATAAAAATAAACGAATTGGAGGAGTACGCCGTCCCTCGGCTTTTGCATCGGTTTTTTGAACAATTCATCTTTCAGCCGTGAGCCACACGATTGAAATTTTGAAAGTCATCTATGGATGTGACCTGACAAAGGCAAGCATTTTGTACCTTTTTACGAAATAAATATTTCCTCCTATGCTTTTTTCTTGTATTTTTGCGCGTTATTAAAAGTGACATTGTAAAAAATAGATAACAGCTATGGGTAAGAGATTTGCTGAACATGGTCAGCTCGACCTATCACAAGTAAACAAAGATGTATTGAAGGAATGGGATGAAAACGATGTTTTCTCCAAAAGTATGACAGAACGTGAAGGCTGTCCTTCTTTCATTTTCTATGAAGGTCCTCCTTCGGCCAATGGTATGCCGGGTATACACCATGTGATGGCACGCTCCATCAAAGATACGTTTTGCCGTTATAAGACCATGAAAGGCTATCTGGTGAAACGCAAAGCCGGATGGGATACACATGGACTTCCTGTGGAACTTGGCGTGGAAAAGAAACTTGGAATCACCAAAGAGGCTATCGGCAAGACCATCTCCGTAGCTGATTACAATAAGGAATGCCGCCAGGACGTGATGAAATACACCAAGGAATGGACAGACCTGACCCATAAAATGGGCTATTGGGTGGATCTGGATAATCCCTACATCACGTATGACAACAGATACATCGAAACGCTCTGGTGGCTTCTGAAACAGTTGTATAATAAGAATCTCCTTTATAAAGGTTATACCATTCAGCCGTATTCTCCGGCAGCCGGAACAGGATTGAGCTCACACGAACTGAATCAACCGGGATGCTACCGCGACGTGAAGGACACGACGGTTGTGGCACAATTCAGAATAAAAAATCCCAAACCGGAAATGACACAGTGGGGTACTCCTTATTTCCTGGCATGGACCACTACGCCGTGGACATTGCCTTCAAATACGGCTCTTTGTGTTGGACCGAAGATTGATTATGTAGCTGTTCAGACCTATAACGGATATACCGGAGAGAAAATCACGGTCGTTCTGGCCAAAGCACTTCTCTACAACCACTTCAACAAGAAAGCGGAAGGTCTTCCTTTGGAAGAATACAAACAAGGAGATAAACTCATTCCCTTCAAGGTGATTGCAGAGTACAAAGGTCCCGAATTGGTGGGCATGGAATATGAGCAGCTCTTCCCTTGGGTTAATCCGGGTGAAGGTGCCTTCCGCGTAATCCCCGGTGATTATGTAACTACTGAAGACGGTACGGGTATTGTACACATCGCACCTACTTTTGGTGCGGATGATGCCATGGTAGCCAAAGCTGCCGGTATTCCTCCCTTGCAAATGGTTGACAAGAAAGGGGAACGTCGCCCGATGGTTGATTTGCAAGGCAAATTCTATCTGTTGGACGAGCTGGACGAGAACTTCGTCAAAGAGTATGTCAACGTAGATTTATATAAGGAATATGAGGGCCGCTTCGTGAAGAATGCCTACGACCCGAATCTGACCGACAAGGACGAAACACTTGATATCTCCATCTGTATGCAGATGAAGGCTGCCAACCAAGCATTCAAGATTGAGAAGCATGTACACAATTATCCGCATTGCTGGCGTACAGACAAACCGGTACTCTATTATCCGCTGGATAGTTGGTTCATCCGTTCTACGGCTTGTAAAGAGCGCATGATAGAACTGAACAAGACCATTAACTGGAAACCTGAGTCAACCGGAACCGGACGCTTCGGCAAATGGTTGGAGAACTTGAATGACTGGAATCTGAGCCGTTCGCGCTATTGGGGTACTCCGTTACCTATCTGGCGTTCGGAAAATAAGGAAGAAATCTGCATCGGTTCTGTTGAAGAGCTGTACAACGAAATTGAAAAAGCTGTTGCAGCAGGTTTTATGAAGTCCAATCCCTATAAGGATAACGGCTTCATCCCCGGTGTTTACACCAAAGAGAATTATGACAAGATAGACCTGCATCGTCCTTATGTGGATGACATTATCCTGGTATCTGAGAGCGGTCTGCCGATGAAACGTGAAACAGACCTTATCGACGTCTGGTTCGACTCAGGTGCTATGCCGTATGCACAAGTTCACTATCCGTTCGAACATAAGGAGGAACTTGACAGCCGTCTCATTTATCCGGCAGACTTCATCGCCGAAGGCATTGACCAGACCCGTGGATGGTTCTTCACACTCCATGCCATCGCAACCATGGTGTTCGACAGTGTAGCCTACAAGGCTGTTATCTCTAACGGACTTGTCCTGGATAAGAACGGTAACAAGATGTCCAAACGTTTAGGCAATGCCGTTGACCCGTTTGGTGCCATCGAAGAATACGGCTCCGACCCGTTGCGCTGGTACATGATTACGAACTCCTCTCCGTGGGATAACTTGAAGTTTGACGCAAAAGGAGTGGATGAGGTTCGCCGGAAATTCTTCGGAACCCTCTATAACACCTACTCTTTCTTTGCCCTCTATGCCAATGTTGACGGCTTCGAATATGCAGAGGCTGAAGTCCCGATGAACGAACGTCCGGAGATTGACCGTTGGATTCTCTCGGTACTCCACTCCCTGATTCAGGATGTTGATGCATGTTATGCCGATTATGAACCGACAAAGGCGGGACGTCTGATTCAGGACTTTGTCAATGACAATTTGTCCAATTGGTATGTACGTCTGAACCGTAAACGTTTCTGGGGCAGCTCGATGTCAACCGACAAACTGTCTGCTTACCAGACTCTTTATACCTGCTTGGAAACAGTAGCCCGCCTCATGGCACCCATCGCTCCATTTTATGCCGACCGGTTGTACAAAGACCTGGTTGCTGTTACCGGACGTGGTAATGCTGTTTCTGTCCACTTGGCACAATTCCCCGTCTTCGATGCTTCTTTCGTGGATAAGGAACTGGAAATGCGTATGCAGATGGCACAGGATGTCACCTCTATGGTACTTGCCCTGCGCCGCAAGGTAAATATCAAGGTACGTCAGCCCCTGCAGTGCATCATGATTCCTGTCACGGATGCTAAACAGCGTGAACGATTGGAAGCTGTACAATCACTTATCTTGAGCGAAGTGAATGTCAAGGAATTGAAGTTTGTTGAGAACGACCGCGCCATTTTGGTGAAAAAGGTAAAATGCAACTTCAAGAAAATGGGTCCGAAATTCGGAGCACAAATGGGAGCTGTAGCTGCCGCTGTGGCAGGATTGACCCAGGACGCAATTGCCGAACTTGAAACCAACGGCAGCTATACACTGGCACTGCCAACGGGAGAGGCTGTCGTCGAAGTAGCCGATGTAGAAATCCTCAGTGAAGATATCCCGGGATGGCTGGTTGCTAACGACGGAAAACTGACCGTTGCTCTGGATGTGGTGGTGACTGAAGAGCTGCGTCGCGAAGGTGTAGCACGTGAACTTGTCAACCGTATTCAAAACATCCGTAAAAGCAGTGGCTTCGAAATCACGGACAAGATAAGCATCTGTCTGTCCAAAAATTCACAGACCGATGATGCCGTGATAGAATATAATGACTATATTTGTAACCAAGTTTTAGCCACCGGACTGGAACTGGTAGATGAGGTAGAAGACGGTACGGAACTTTCATTCGACGACTTCTCCTTGTTTATCAAGGTTGTAAAAAACTAAATCTTAATCTTAAAACTATAAATACTACTATGGCTGAGAAGACTAGATACTCAGATGCAGAGTTGGAAGAATTTAAAGCAATTATCCTTGAAAAACTGGCTACCGCACAAAAGAATTACGAACAGTTGCGGGCAAGTATGATGAACGTAGACGGCAACGATGTGGACGACACATCCCCTACCTACAAAATCTTAGAGGAAGGAGCCAACACCTTGTCCAAGGAAGAGACAACACGTCTGGCGCAACGGGAACTGAAGTTTATCCAAGGATTGCAAGCCGCATTGGTACGCATCGAAAACAAGACTTACGGTATTTGCCGTGAAACCGGCAAACTGATTCCCGCCGAACGTTTGCGTGCCGTTCCTCACGCAACATTAAGTATCGAAGCCAAACAAGCTAAAAAGTAATTGGGAATTGAAAGTGAGTGAGCTGACGGGTATTTTAGTATGAGCCTTGACAAAAGACTTGGAACTAAAGGACTCGTCAGCTCTAAGACTTTCAACCCAACAACTTACAGATCCAATGAAGAAACTATTGACTCAAGGTAGACTTTCCCTGATAATCATCTTTTTGGTATTGGTCATCGACCAACTTATCAAGATTGCCGTAAAGACAAACATGTATTTCCACGAAAGCATCCGGGTCACTGACTGGTGCTATATCTACTTCACCGAAAACAATGGGATGGCATTCGGTATGGAAATATTCGGCAAGCTGTTCCTGACCACTTTCCGCATCGTTGCAGTCGCCGCTATCATCTATTACCTGCATAAGATGATCAAAAGAGGCACCATGAAGACAGGCTTCATTGTCTGCCTGTCACTCATTCTTGCCGGTGCAGCCGGAAACATCATTGACAGCGTGTTCTACGGGATGATATTCTCTGAAAGTACCCCGTTCCAGCTGGCGCAGTTCGTTCCTTGGGGAGAAGGCTACACATCCCTCTTCCACGGTCGTGTGGTCGACATGTTCTATTTCCCGATCATTGATACCTATTGGCCCGACTGGATGCCTTTGGTTGGTGGCAACCGCTTCATCTTTTTCAGTCCAATCTTCAACTTTGCAGATGCTGCCATCAGCTGTGGCATCATTGCTTTGCTGCTGTTCTATAGCAACTATCTGAACCAACACTCTTCAACCCAATCAACCGATAAGAATGAAAAAGCTGCCTGACCTGCTTCTGTGGTTGGCCGTAGGCGGTTGCCTCACGCTGACTTCATGCAAGAAACGGATGCCCTCCGATGTCATTCCACCCGACCGTATGGAAGACATTCTCTATGATTATCACCTGGCGCAAGCTGTGGGAACGGAGTTCAATGGAGAAGAACGTTACAAGCGTGAGTTACTCACCGACTATGTCTTTGAGAAACATCACATCACTGAAGCGCAGTTCGACAGTTCCATGGTGTGGTACACACGCAACATGGAGAAGTTGGATGACATCTACCAGAATCTCAGCAAGCGGTATGAGGATGCCAACAAGAACCTCGCCACCCTGTACCAGGAACGGAAACAGCAGACAACGGTTTCAGGTGATACCGTATCGCTGTGGCAAGGAAAGAAGATGTATGTACTTACTCCGGCAGCACTGACCAACAGACTGACATTCAATCTTACCGCCGATACAACCTATCACCAGCTTGACCGATTCACATGGGAAATGGATGTGTTACGTCCCGATTCGCTCCCCATAAACCTCTATGCCGGTCTCACGTTGAGCTACCGCAATGACTCCACACAGGCAGTCATGCGTACTGTTACGAGAAACGGACGTCTCGTTCTCAACATCAAGGCTGATACCTTGCAGCTCAGAAGCATACAAGGCTTTATCTATCTGTCGGACTCGGTCAAGTCAGCCCTGCGCCCGGTGGTACTCGGTAATGTATCACTGACGCGCATCCATCCGACTTCCGTCGAGCTGAAACATCTGGAAGCAATGCGGCGAAAAGCAGCAGAGAAAGCCGATTCCATCGCCCAATCAACGACAGATACCTTGAATTCCAAAAAGGAGAAGCAACCGGAGACTCCTGACACTACGTCAGTTACAAAAACACCGCAACGCCTCTCTCCTGCCGAGCTGCGTCGTCAGCAACAACGCCAACGCTAATGTCCGGTCCCGTCAGACAATATGCAGTGCATCAGTTATGGCGCAACGCCACAACTGCGGAAAGTCTGCAAGTAGTGGTTGTGGAAGGCGGACGATACGTACGCTCCTTCCCGCTTCGTGAAGAGATGGCATCTACCGAATGGCTGGGAGGTATTGCTTTTTTGTCAGCACAGCCAACGCTTACTCTTCAATTGCCTGCTCCCTTCGAGACCTTATTTGCTGCAATGTTCTCCCCTGCGGGCCCCTACATCTGGCACATAGTTCCGGAAGAGGGACGTGGCGGAATGCCTATCCATCGGTTGCACCGACTTCTGTAATTCTTTTCGACTGGAAAAGCCTTTCCTCTCCTTCCTTTAATATAAGAAAGATGAGCATTACATCCGGACAGATAATGGACTTATGGATTGGTTATCCGAACGCAATGACTCCTGTACTTCAGTCAAAGTTCCCCATCATTTAGCTTTTTTGTGTTCCGGGAGAAAAGCTTATCGGAAGTTTGTTTGTATTTTTACCACGATTTGTTTAGTACAAAAAAATAAGATGAACAGAAAGACTTATCTGATTGCTGCCGTGTGCATGATGGCGTTGTCCGGATGCACACAGAAGACAGAACTCCCCGAGAATCCGAAAGACAAAGAAGAATACCGTGACTCACAAGGCAACCAATGGATTTACAATGCCATGCTGATGCGTTGGGCACTGATGCCATCCATTGCCAACGGACTTTCCACCACTCATTATTATTATCCGGGCAGCGGAACATGGCGTAATGCACAAGGAGCTACCGTCGATGCCCCTTCAGGTGTGAAGATGAGTACTCCATCAGCCAAGACCAAAGGTTCGGTGTTTGGCTCGACCGGACGTTCACGTAGTATTTACGCTTAAATGACCTGATGCACCATGGACAGAATATCTGTAACACCCCGCCCCAATTACCAAGAAAAGATTGAGCAACTTGGATTTGATTTCCACGCGGCATACTGGAAAGAAGAAGCCTACTATCTCCTCCGCGCAGACGAAGTGGAGAAACTGGAACAGGCTACCCGCCAGGCTTACCAGATGATGTGTGAGGCTGCACGACATATTATCGAGAAACGTCCACAATGGATGGAACAGGTCCTGAAGATTCCGCCACACGTCTGCAGACGCATCAAATATGCCTGGGATGAAGACGAGCCCAGCCTGTACGGACGTTTTGATTTTCTGATTGCTCCGGATGGAACGCCCAAAATCCTGGAGTTCAATGCCGACACGCCGACCTCCCTGCTGGAAGCCTCACTCATTCAGTGGCAATGGAAGGAGGATTTGTTTTCCTACCGTGACCAGTATAACGGCATCCACGAAGCCCTGGTCCAATCGTGGAAAGATATGTACAAGCCTCACAGCAGCGTACACTTTGTAGGTTCGTTGGAAAACAGTGAAGACACCGGGACCCTGCAATACCTGGCAAGCACCGCCATGGAAGCCGGCATCTCCACACGGGTGATGGACATCGCCGATATGAACCTGAACGAAGGCCGGTTCTTCGACCCCAGTGGCGAACGCATCACCGACTGCTTCAAGCTCTATCCGTGGGAATGGATGATAAACGAGAGCGAAGTAGGCTGTCTGGCCGACATCCGTTGGATTGAACCCATCTGGAAAGCAGTCATGTCAAACAAGGCAATTCTCACTATCCTCTATGAACTGTTTCCCAACTCGCCTTACGTACTTCCGGCATTCCTCTCACGTCCGCAATTCGGCATTTTCTGCAAGAAGCCTATCTACTCCCGCGAAGGTCACAACGTAAGCATCGTCGATATCCATGACTGGAACGAGGAGGTCCGCATCGCCGAGACGAAGGGCGATTACGGAGAAGAAGGCTATGTCTACCAGTCCTACATCCGCCCGACTTCCTATCAGGGACGCTACCCCATCATTGGCTCATGGGTTATTGGCGGCGAACCTGCCGGAATCGGTATCCGCGAGAATACCAGCGAAATCACTGACAACCTTTCCGAGTTTGTCCCGCATGTATTCTAACCTCAATCCCACTCTACCTTGACTTCATTCGGGGAACTGGATACGGAAGCGTGTCAGTCCGTCTGTGTCCGTTCGCAAGGAGAAAGTGCAATGATGCTTAAGCAGGACATCACGCACCAGCATCAGACCGATGCCCTGTCCGTTGGGTTTGGTGGAGAAGAAGGGTGAGAACAGCTTCGACGCCGTTTCTTTATCGATACCTTTGCCGTTGTCGGTCACTTCCAGCAACGGCAAAGTTTTTTGTGTACGGATATAAATCGTTCCTCCACATCCGATGCTCTCCACCGCATTCTTGAAGATGTTTATCAGCACTTGCTGGAAGAGTACGACATCCATCTGTACCCATACGGGAATCTCGGAGAGCGATGTTCGCAGCGTGATGGCATGCTGATTGCAAAGATTCTCCATGAACTGCATGTTCACACGCACCACTTCGTTGAGATCGGTACGGACCAGGATGGCATCGGGTATCTTGACTACATTGGCAAAGTTGGTGATGAAGTGTGCCATGTTGTAGCTACGCTCGATACAGATACGTATCACCTCCCGCATCTCTTCACTGTCCTGCATGCCCTCGCAGGCAGCATCCAGAGTATCCAGCGTGGAAGTCACCCCTGCCACCGTGTTGTTCACCTCATGAGCAATCATGCGGATCACTTTCTCGTATGCCTTCCGCTCGGCTTCGTTCACCTCCTCCGTCAGCAGTTCTATCAGATAAAAGGTATGGCGGAAACCATTGTTCAGGAACGACAGGCAGCTGCACCGGTAAATGTTCGAATCGTCCAGACGCACGGTCCTTACCTCGTTCATCGTCAGTCCCTGCAAAGCATCTTTCAAGTCAAAATCGCATTCGTCCAGTGTCTTGCCGCCCGCAGACTGAAAGGGAATGCCCAAGAAACGTTCTGCCGCAGGATTCATGGAAGAGATTCGCCGGTCCAAGTCCAGGATGAGGATACCCATCGGCGACGAATGGGCTATCAGGTCGAACAGCTGGTTCTGCTCCCTCACATGCAGACGCTCGGTCTTCAGGCGTTCCATCATACGGTTGAATACCTGGACGATGCGATCGGCATCATATTGCCCGACCGTACGCAACCTTGAGCTGAAATCCTGTTCCTTCAGCAGTAACATGCCATTCTCAATAGAGTGAAAAGGCTTCATGATGCGGCGGTAGAACAACCACAGGAAGACCAGGGTTACCAGGCTTATCCCCCCAAAGACCGCATCTGCCACCCAGGCGACTCCTGACAGACGAATCACCCACAACGCTCCCATCGTCACCAGCAGCAGGGCAAAAATCAAAAAGAAAGTCCGTACACGCATAGCTGTTCCTCCTAACCTTCAATGCCGTACTTCTCCATCCGGCGGTACAGTGACGCCCGGCTCAGTCCCAGCTGCAACGCTGCCTGCGACACATTGCCGTCATGCTGGCGCAAGGCCTGCACTATCGTCTGCCGTTCCATCTCTTCCAGTGTCAGCCCTGATGCGGCAACTGCCGGAATCTCGGGAGCCTGCGTCGGATGATAGTTCGCCTCAAAGTCGGCAGCACGCAACACACGGTGTCCTGACACCAGGAGCGTGCGCTCCACCAGATTCTTCAGTTCACGGATGTTCCCGCTGTAAGGAAGGCGTTTCAGGAACTCCATGGCTTCGGCTTCCACCTCGACCGGCTGTAGTCCGTTTGCTTCGACCTGACGGAGAATGAAGTGATTGACCAGGAGAGGAATGTCTTCCCGACGTTCACGCAGTGCCGGAAGGTGGATGGTGATGAGGTTGATGCGATAGAAAAGGTCTTCACGGAAGGTATGTCCGGCAACCATCTGTGCCAGGTTGCGATTGGTAGCACTCACCACACGGACGTCCACTTTCCGCGGACGGCTGTCTCCCAGCACCTCGAATGTCTGATCCTGGAGGACGCGCAACAGCTTCACCTGACATGCGAGGTCAAGTTCCCCGATTTCATCCAGAAAGATGGTGCCGTGGTCCGCCATCTCGAAACGTCCCGTACGGTCCGTATAGGCATCGGTGAAAGCCCCTTTCTTGTGTCCGAACATTTCACTCTCAAACAGGCTCTGCGACACACCACCCAGATTGACCTTGACAAAGGGTGCCGCACTCCGCGGGCTGTTCGTATGGATGGCTTCAGCAATCAGCTCTTTTCCAGTCCCGCTTTCTCCCATAATCAGTACCGGAGCATTCGTCGGCGCAATGCGCTCCACCAGTCCGAGCACTTCCTGTAACGCTTTCGAGCGTCCGATGATTTTGTCGAATCGCGCCTTCCCGATTTCTGCCGGAGGTGCATTCAGCTCAAGAGCCGTCTTGACAATCTTCAGCAAGGCACGGTTGTCCCACGGCTTGGTGACAAAGTCGAAGGCACCGGCCTGCATCCCCTTGACGGCTAGCTGGATGCTTCCCCAAGCTGTCATCAGGATGACCGGGACATGCGGCTGGAATATTTTCACCTGACGCAGGAGCACCAGCCCTTCCTCACCGGTGGTGGACAAGGTGAAGTTCATATCCATCAATATCAGTTCAAAGGCTTCCGAGCGCACAGCCTGCAAGGCCTCTTTCGGACCGGGAACAGCCGTCACCTGATAGCCTGCCCGCTTGAGCAGGAAGCTGAGTGAAGTGCGGATGGAGCTGTCATCGTCTATTATCAGTATCATTATAGTCTAGTTCTTAAATTGGTGTGAAGACGCACGGACTGTGCGTCAGCGTCCCTTCCTGGTCCCTGTATCGGGGAAGAAGGTCGGCAACCTGTTAACAAAAATAAAGCCAAATCTTCAACTTTGCAAGCCTGGGCTGTAGCCGGCAAGGCTTCAGTAGGCAAAAAGAGAGGGATAAGTCGCTTGCCAACTACAGCTTAAGCCTGCAAGATTCCTGTCAATTCTTTATCACCTGCTCGAAGTCCTCGGTCAACTCCTGATTCCGCTCATAATCCCAAAGGGTCAGGCTGCGGAGCTGGTAGAAGTAGTTCCAGTAATTGTACAGTTCGGAGATGCGCGTCTGACGGGCATCATCTTTTGACGATTGCGAATCGTTGAGGTCGAGCGTACTGATCTGGCCAATCATGAAAGCCTGTACGTTGGCATTGTAACGCTGTTGGGCTACGGAATCCGCCTCATTTGCGATACGCACCTGCATGGCCTGGTTGTTGAAATGCTCCACGAGCAGGAACATGTCCTGGTTGAAGTCCATCTCCTCCTGGCGTATCTGTGCACGCACCGTCTCCCGCTGGCTCTCTGCCACCTTGACCTTTCCCCGACGTTTGCCCCAGTCAAGAATGGGTATCTTCACCCCTACCTCGACCACTTGGTTGTTTCCCCATGCGGACGAGTGGTAGACACGCCGCAGCCCGTCATCCTGCCCCGTCAGCCCGACGGAAGCATAGAGGTCAATGCTCCTCAGGTTTCCTTTTGCTTCGGCCACAGCATAGTCGGCTTCCAGCTTCCGGCGGTGGATGTTCTGGGCAAAGGAGTTGTTCTGCAGAGCCTTCTCCAGGGCATCGGCATAACGGATTTCCACATCGGGAACCGACTCGGGCAGCACAGGCTCAATCTCCTCCTGCTCGCTCAGCCCTAGAAAGGCACGGAGCTGAAACATCTTGGCGTTCAACTCGCTCTCACTGTCCGTCAGTGCCGCCCTTGCCTTCAGCATCGACAGGCGGAGTTGCAGACGGTCGTTCTCCGATATCTGTCCGATGCTGCGTTTGGCTTCGGCTATCTTGTACAGTTTCTCGGAATTCTCCAGGTTCTGATGGGCGATGTTCAGCTGCTCCCGGGCAAGCAGAAGTTCGAAGAAGTACGTCAATGCCTTCCGGGTCACTTCCTCAGTAGCGGAAAGGAAGTCGGCCTTCGCCTCCCGATAGCGCACCGGAGCGATGCGGCGCTGCCACTTCAGGCTGTTCACCCCGAAGATGGGCTGTGTGAACGTGAGCGACAAGGGCACATTCATGTATTGTTCCTGCTTCGAGCCGTTAAGCTGCTTGATGTACGACAGCGAAGTGGTGAGCGACAGCTTGCCGCCGGTGAGCCAGACGTTCTGGTCAATGGAGAGCTCGCCGTCCATCCCCAGGTTATTATTCTTGACAAAAGTATAGGAACCGTCGTTCTGCTGGTAGCGGTTATAGCTCTTGTTGAATGAAGGTAAAGTAGCGGTAAAGTTGACTTCAGGCAGGAGGTCGGCACGGTAGGTCCGATACTCCCAATAAGCCGCCTTCAGCTCATTGAGCGCCACGGCCGCATCCACGCTCTGCCGACGCGCCAGGGCGATGGCTTCCGACAGGGACAGTTGGCGCTGTGCCGTGGCTGCCAACACCGGCAGACAAGCAAAAGCCGCAAGAAATAGAATCTTCATAGCATACGATTTTATCATGATCAAATCAGAAATGAAAAGTGAACGTCTCAGAGTCCATGCCTATTCGTAGTGCAAGGCATCGACCGGATTGATGCGCGACGCTTGCCGGGCAGGAATCCAGATACCAGCCACGATGAGCAACATCAGAAGCACCGTGGTAACGGCTGTCAACGTGATGAACAGCACCGTATCTGACAAAAGCGTTTCATTGTCCCAGACCGCCGTACGCAACACATAGGAGACAATCACTGCCGGGAGCCATACGATGCCAAGCAGCATCAGTCCTTCGCCAATCATCTGCCAGCGCACCTGCCGACGCGTAGCACCCAACGCCATGCGCAAGCCGATTTCCGACGTACGTGATTCCGTGCGGAACCAGAACGTACCGATGATACCGAGGAAAGCACAGATGAAGAAGAACGCCGCCAGGAAATAACCGGCACCATACATCAGGTTGATACTGCTCAGGTTGAGGATATAGGTACGGTAGTCCTCCATCCTGGTCAGGTTGACAATGGAAAGGTTTCCCGCCGTCAGCTGCGCCCGCATCGTTGAAAGGAAGGTCTCGCGAAAGTCGTGGTCGGCATCAGGATGCACCCGGATAAGCATCGTCAAGTCCTTGTTGGCATTCTTCTCGATCATCCGTCCCTCGCTCCATATTTCCCAAAGGGCACGGTTATCATTATTGTCCGCGTATTCATTCGTCAGGTAACTGCAGAGAATGCCTGGATACGCCTTGTCCCGTTCGTCCTTCGTATAGATGCGGCAACGGACCGTGTTCTTGTCGTACAGCTGCTCCATGGCTTGCGGTGACACCAGGAAGCAGGTCTGACCCGTGGAAGTCTCTTTCACCAGGTCAACCTCCGGCGAGGGGGACGTGATGTGCAACACCCGTATCACGTCCGGAGTCAGCTGTCCGCGCAGGGCAGTCGTCCGGGTCGTGTCGCCAAAGTAAGCCCGTTCGTTGGTCGAACCGGTATAAGGGAAAGCCGTGTAGGATGTCAGACCGACGCTTTCCACTCCGGGACAACGACGGACACGCTCGACCAGCTCCTTCCAGTTGTCCGTCAACGGACTGTCGGGGTCATACGATGGGGAGTCTTTCTCACGGATGGCAGTTGTGACCCGGTAGACATGTTCCAGGTCAAAGCCTGTGTCTCTCAGCTTGTGACTGAGCAATGACGAGAACACATTGCCCACCTGCCAGATACAGATGAAGGATATAAACAGCTCTGCCAGAATCCAAAGGTTTCCACGCCACTGGTTAATGATGAGTTTGAGGATATGCGAAAACATGATTATCTTCTATTTAGTGCTTCCACGATGGAGATGCGGGCATAGCGCCAAGCAGGCAACAGGGTGGAAATGAGGTTTAACAAAAAGCAAATGAGTATGACATAACAGATGGTGGAGAAGTTGATGATGTGGAAGAAGTTCAGCACATCAACTCCATTGACCGACAGGTCATTCCCTGCCGTCCGATAAGATACCAGCAACGTGTTGCGTACCAGCTGGAACAGTCCGCAGGACAGACACAGACCGATGATTCCCCCAATCAGCATCTGCACAAAGTTCTCCAGGAACAGCTGCCCCATGATGTTCCACACGGAAGCCCCGAAAGCCTTGCGGACGCCAATCTCCTCACCGCGCTTCTTCATCCGTGCCACAATCAGTCCCGACAGGTTCAGTGCCGGGAGAATCAGCAGCACAATGATGACGACCAGTACCACCTGCATGCGGGTATAAATCTTGTCATAAGGGTCACTGGACATGCGGAAGAGTGATTCCAGCGCCGTGTCGGGCTGGTGGTTGAGCGTGAAATGGCTCTTCTTTGCCGGCGCATTGAGCTTCTGTATCTGGTGCTCCATCTCCTGGCGGATCAGTTCCTGGTCACTGCGTTCGTAGCCCAAAAGATACATCTTGGCAGGTCCCTGGATGTCCTTCAAATCATTAGTACCTCCCCGGAAGAAGCGGCTGGTAGCCGTCGTATAAGGGAACCAGAGGTGGGCATAGGCATCGCTCAGGTAGGAAGGCACATCCTCCACCACGCCACAGACGCGGTACTCCTTCCAGTCGATGTCGATGGGATAGTTCACCACATCCGTCTTCCCGAAGAGTGCACGGGCGGTGGACTCGTCGATGACCACCTTGCGGGCATTGCTCTTCACATCCACATCGGAGAACGGGCCTCCGGCCAGAAAACGCATGGAGAACATCTTCCAGAAATCGGCATCGGTAAAGATTGCCGACATCTCTTCATTAACCTGCTTCGTCTTGTTGTAGACCACACTCTGCATGTTGACCACCAACGACTTGGCTTCAGGTGTCTTCAGGGGATACATGTACCTCTCAATCAGCTTGTGCCCCACCGGCGAACTGCTCTGAAAGCCATCATAGAACTTGTCACCCGTCGCGTCAGTTCCGGGCTTCACGACATAGGCGCGGGTGAAGAAGAACATGCGGTCGCGCTTGTCCTCCACGCCGATGTTTGCCGTGTTGATGTAGTAGGTAATCAGGATGAGCATGACCATCGTGATGCTCAAGGCAGTTCCGAGAATATAGACCAGACTGAAGAACTTGTTTTCCTTCAGCAGGTAGCGTATCTGTCGTAAATAGGTTTTCCACATAAGCCTTCCTCCCTCAATTGATTTGGTGTCCGTCAAAGAAGCGGATGATGCGCGACGTCTGCCGTGCCTGTTCCTCGTTGTGTGTCACCATGACGATGGTGCGGTGGTCCTCCTGATTGAGTGAATGGAGGATGTTCATCACCTCGGCTCCCATGTTGGAGTCCAGGTTACCGGTAGGCTCGTCGGCAAGAATAATCTTCGGATTACCGATGATGGCACGGGCTATGGCGACACGCTGGCACTGTCCGCCGGAGAGCTGCCCCGGATGGTGCTTCATGCGGTGGCTCAGCCCGACGCGTGCGAGTACCTCTTCAGCCAGCCGGCGTCGTTCCTTCGAGGGGACGTGGCGATAGAATAGCGGAAGTTCCACATTGTCGAGTACGTTCAGCGAGGGAATCAGGTGGAAACTTTGGAACACGAACCCCAGCGTACGGTTGCGGAATTCAGCCAGGTGGCTGTCTTTCATGCCGTCCACGCGACGTCCGTCTATCTCGATACTGCCCGTGGTCGGAGCATCCAGCAGCCCAATCAGGTTGAGCAAGGTAGACTTGCCACATCCCGAGGGACCCATGATGCTGACAAACTCCCCTTCATCGATATGCAAGTTCACGTTTTCCAATGCCTGTGTTTCAATTTCTTCGGTGCGGTACACCTTCGATAAGTCTCTTACGGTTATCATAGATTTCTAGTTTTTAGATAGTTCAATGGACAGGGACGCACCTTGGTGCGTCTGTTTGAATAGTCGGTGGTCACTGCGTCCGTTACCGGGACGAAGTCCACCCCAGGGTTTGCCCTCCTCAAGTGCAGGGAAGGACACGCAACAAGCCGGGCTTATACAGAGCTAAGTATAATACTTAGGGGGTCTAAGTATAATACTTAGGTAGGCTAAGTATTATACTTTGGTCCGTCTAAGTGGCGGTTCATGCGCGTCTGTCCCTGCCTTCAATGCGAACGAGCTGCACCTTATTTAATCTTCAAATCGGATTTTCCTTTATAAGCATTCATATCGCTTACCACCACCCGGTCGCCGGGCTTCAGGCCGGAAATGACCTCCACGAAATCCCAGTTGCTCTCCCCCAACTCCACTTCCCGCCTTTCCAGGTGGTTGTCATCGGTCATGACGAACAGTTCATACTTGCCGGCTCCCAGGTAATAGGTATCGTTGGCAATGCGCAACACATTGTCCTTCACGCCATAAATCACGTGTACATCGACCTTCAGACCGGAACGGAGATTCCCGTTGTCCGTCTTTTCCAGCTGCACGGTAAAGTCGATGGTGCCGTCCTCAGACGTAGGAACCACATGGTTTACCACTCCCTTGCACAAGGCATCTCCCACCTTGACAATGGCTTCTGCTCCTTGCGACACCCGGTCAATGTAGGAGTCCGCAATGGTTCCTTTCACCTGGAACCGGCTCAGGTCCGCCACCGTGGCAAGCTGTTCACCTTTTGCCACACGGACGCCAATCTGGTCGTTCAGAAACGTCAGGACTCCATCGCGCGGTGCAAAGACCTGCGCTTCCTCCAGCGTCCGTTTCATCTCTGCCACCCCTTTCCGGAAGATACTCAAGTCCAATGCCTTCACCTGCTCTTCGGCAGCCATCACCTTCTGTTCATTGGCATATTGCTGACACAGCTGCTCGTGTTCCAGCTTGCTGACCTTGTAATTCAGTTCCACCTGACGCACCTTGTCGGGGGTGCCAGCACCCAGGCTGTCAAGGAACTGTTCGTTGCGCAGTTCCACCGCCATGCGGTTGAGCTTCATCTCCGACACGCGTATCTGCATGGCAAGGTCCTTCAGCTTGGTCTCATTGTTGATTTCCAGCTGCTTCATCTGATGCTGGCGCATCTGTTCCTCATCGAGCAACTTGTTGTAGTCAGTACTTGCCGTCTGCAAGTCAAGCTTCAGCAGGGGCTGCCCCGCCTTCACCGAGTCTCCCGGCTTCTTGTAAACTTCCACGACACGGGTATCCAGTGGCGAATTGATTATCTCCTCATAGGCCGGGGCTACGGTGCCTGCGGCATTGATGGAGATTTGGAGCGTTCCCACATCGGCCGTTGACACAGAAAGGCTGCTGCGCGACACCGACGGCTGTAAAGCCATGGCACCCACAATGACGAGTGCAAAGAACCCTACGCCTCCCCCGCTCCACATCATCATCCGGCGGCGACGCTTCTTCCGTTGTACTTCTTCTGGTATTGTTCGATCCATAGTTGTATAGTTTAATTTATTTATTTCATTCGTACAGCTACAGAAAGGCAAAGCGCGTGCCAAAAATACATAGCATTGATTTTCAATGTATATATAAAAAGAAAGGTGTCCGATATCGGACACCATGTACGTTTTCAGCCCTTGCAGACTGTTCATTTTTCATAACGGATGGTCGTGTGGTCATAATAGTACCAGTAATGCCTGCGGTCTTCGGGAGAGACTTTCCGGTAGTGCTCATAAGCCTGCTCCAGGTCCGCAAAGTCATAAGGCGGCTTCAGAGACGGACGCTGGCGGTAGTAAAGGTAAAGTGCCTCCGCGTATGCCTTGGGCAGTCCCTCCTCCACGTAACAGAAGTAATCCAGCTCCTTGACAAACACCTCCAGTTCCTTGCGCAACAGGAGTGCACAGAGATAGTAGTCGAGCACCGGATGATTCCCGGTATCCGTATAACAAAGCCGACGCAGATAGCCGGTGATGGATTCTCCCTGTCGGGGAGTTCCACCCAGGTAGGCATACAACGAGTCTGCGCGCAGCCAAGTCGTAGCCACCCCTGCATCCAACAGCAGTCCGCGTGTCCCGTCATGCAACGGATAGTCAAACAGACGGTCCGGCAACGAATCCATCCGGCTCAAGGCGTATACCCTCATGACCGTCAGTTCACGTGACGTCCGTCCGGAACCGGCACCAATCTCCGTCACTTTGCGATAGTCACCATGCAACAAGGCAGCGTCAGCAGCGGCTTCGTTGTGGAACAGTTCGTCGGTGTTGCCCAATGACACACATCCGACGGAGAGCAGATACATGGTCAGGAGATTGGGCATCAGCGTGCTCCAGCCCTTCTGGTTCCGATAGTCCCCCAACAGCATCTCCAGCCTGCGCACGCCCCATGACAGAAGCCAGAACAGCAACAAGCTCAGGGGCAGAAGCCATATCCACCGCCCCAATGTAACGGCTTCGTAAATGTCTTTATGCACATCGGTCACGAAAGAAAGCAGCAGGAACGAAGGTATGTAGGTCAGTGCATGCCAGCGTTCCGGCAAGCGCATCCACGCACTGATGCCCCATTGTAGCAGGCAGAGGATGAGCGTGATGATCCATGTGCCCCACTGAGGCGAATAGGTCGTCTGTCCTTCCGAGAGCACCTTCTGCAACATCTCAAGCAAGGGACTCTGGAAGCACAAGTAACATACACTGAAGAGAATGAACAAAAGACCGCATGCAATACGGATACTGCGTGCGGTCTTATATCGTGTCGAGGAGCTTTCTGTCATGATTTCATTAAGCTGTGAACGAATGCAGGAGCACTGGGATAGGAGTATGTAAGAGACTTGCTATCTTCGTGCCGTGCTTTCAACATAAACAATTTTCAATCTTTTACCTTTTTCAGAACTACAGCCGAGCGTGCAGGGATGTAGAGCTTCAGCCATCCCTTCTTGTCCTTGGCATAAACCGGGTCAAAGTTGGTCAGGTGGCGTACGCTGTCGTCAGCCAATCCGTTGCCTCCAAACTCCGGAGCATCGGTATTGAGCACGACATCATAAGCACCCTGCGGAACCAGGAAGCCATAGTCCGTAAAGGAACGTGTGGGACTGAAATTGAACACAAAGATATGGTCACGGCGCATATAGGCGAGCACCTGGTCTCCATCGTTGTGCCATATTTCCACCACATCCGTCTTCTGGATATTCCGAACGGACTTCACAACCTCCAGCATTGCCCGGTCGAAATCGCCCAAGTAATGATAGCATAAGTCCTTGTTGTCAACCAATCCCCACTGGCGGCGGGCATACTTGTAACTCCATCCGTTGCCTTCACGGGGGAAGTCAATCCACTCCGGATGCCCGAACTCATTGCCCATGAAGTTCAGGTATCCACCATTGATCGTGGAGGATGTCAGCAAACGTATCATCTTGTGGAGTGCAATGCCACGGTGAACCCGTTCGTTCTCATCGCCCTTCTTGAAATGCCAATACATGTCGGAATCAATAAGGCGGAATATAATCGTCTTATCGCCCACCAGTGCTTGATCATGACTTTCGGCATAAGAGATGGTCTTTTCGTCCTTGCGACGGTTGGTCACCTCCCAGAACATGCTGGACGGCTTCCAGTCCTCATCCACCTTCTCCTTGATAATCTTAATCCAATAATCAGGGATGTTCATTGCCATCCGATAGTCAAAGCCGTAACCTCCGTCATGGAAAGGCAATGCCAATCCCGGCATACCGGACACCTCTTCGGCAATCGTAATCGCCTTTGAATTGACTTCATGAATCAGCAGATTGGCAAGAGTCAGGTAGCAAATCGCATTATCATCCTGATGTCCGTTGTAGTAGTCATCATAGTTGCAGAAGGCTTCTCCCAGACCATGACTGTAATATAGCATGGACGTGACTCCGTCAAACCGGAACCCGTCAAACTTGAACTCTTCCAGCCAATAGCGACAGTTCGACAACAGAAAATGAAGCACCTCATTCTTTCCATAATCAAAGCACAACGAATCCCACGCCGGATGCTCATGGCGCTCACCCGGATAGAAATACTGGTTGGGATCACCGGCAAAATTACCCAGTCCCTCCACTTCATTCTTGACCGCATGTGAGTGTACAATATCCATAATGACCGCAATGCCATTCTGGTGTGCCTCATCGATGAGCTGTTTCAATTCCTCAGGAGTACCGAAACGGGAAGAAGGAGCGAAAAAGCTCGATACATGATAGCCAAAGCTACCATAGTAAGGATGCTCCTGTATGGCCATAATCTGAATACAATTATATCCATCGGCAATCACACGGGGCAATACTTTTTCGCGGAATTCCGTATAGGTCCCGACCTTCTCTTCCTCCTGTGCCATACCCACGTGGCATTCATATATAAGTAAAGGAGAAGTATTGGCACGAAAAACCCGTTTACGGAATTTATAAGGTTTTGCAGGCTCCCAAACCTGTGCACTGAAAATCTTAGTCTGTTCGTCCTGGACTACACGACGTGTCCACGCAGGAATGCGCTCGCCACAACCGCCGTTCCAATAAACTTTTAACTTATACAAGTCGCCGTGTTTCAAGACATCGGGTTTCAATTTGATTTCCCAATTGCCGGTGTTACGCACCCGCTTCAATCTGAATTCCGGCTTCTCTTGCCATCCATTAAAGTCGCCCACCAAGTAAATCTCGGTAGCGTTAGGTGCCCATTCACGGAACACCCAGCCCTTGTCCGTACGATGCAATCCAAAGTAAAGATGACCCGATGCAAATTCTGACAGTGTCTTGCGTCCATTGTTGGTCAGTTCCTTCATCTTGTCCAGCGCATGCTGATGCCGTCCATTGATTGCCTTTTCAAAAGGATCCAACCAAGGGTCATTCTTTACGAGTCTCAGCTTCAGTTCCATAGAGCCATGAAAAATGAATTAGACGCGAACCTTTACAATCACCTTCCGTATGCTTTCTTCCTCGGAGATGCAGGGAGCATGCCCGTCCTGCGGAAAGAAAATGGCAAACATGCCCGGATGTACAGGGATGTATGCCTCAGAAGGCATCGCAAATTTGGTAATATCTTTTTCTGCATTATATTCGCCTTCAGGCAAATTACAAGCGGGAGTATAGCCCATCACCTCCGTACAGGAGAGAGGTATTTGTATATCAATGAAATTCTTGTGAGTTTCGAGTTGAGCCTGTTCTTTCGTTTTTCCTTTGGCAATAGAGAAGTTGACAACCAAGTCCTTGCCGTCCAATTCCACTTTACCGGGTTCTTGTGCATTGAGGTCTGTAGACTTCAAGTATTCGATAGCCTTGGCAAAGCGCGGATTTACTGAAGCATATTGTTCCAGGTTTTCAAGTGTGTCAATAATCATAATTCGTTAGATTTTTAGTATAGTTATTTTATTCAGTCGCACAAATATAGAGATTTTTGTACAACTTGCAGCATCTTTTCATGTATTTTTCCATTTGTGGCAAGAACTTCCCGGCCTGAATAAAAGTCATTTCCACCGGTAAAAGTCGATAATCTGCCGCCTGCCTGTAATAAAATCAGTGCACCGGCAGCTATGTCCCACGGACCAAGAAAGGCCTCCAGGCGTGCTTCAAAACGTCCGGATGCGACGTAACATAGTTCCGCTGCAGCCGAGCCTTGCACACGCAGCCCTCCCACATGTCCATAAAGGTTATGAACCAGTTCCGCCATGAAATTACGGCTACGTTCCGATTCATAGGGGAATCCCAGTTGAATGAAGGCATCATCCAGAGCAGAAACATCCGATACGTGTATCTCCTTCCCGTTCAAACGCGCCGCTGCTCCTTTCCATGCCCAGTAACATTCATCGCGGCACACTTCATAAACGACTCCGACCAATAATTCCTCCTTATTCCGTAAAGCGATGCTGACACAATAAGGAGCATTTCCATGAATGAAATTTGTCGTACCATCCAAGGGGTCAACTACCCAGCAATAAGTTTCATCGGACATGCCCGCACTTCCTTCTTCTGCAATGAAGCCGGCTTCCGGCAACAGAGCATGCAGCTGTTCTACGATACGCCGTTCAGACTCCTTGTCAACGTAGGAAACATAGTCATGAGCTCCTTTGTGCTCTACGCATTCACGCCGGAAACGCCCACATTCCTCTCGCAGGAAACGACCGGCATCCTTGGCAATCCGACAGACTTCATTGGTGATATTCTCTAAATCAAGCATGTTATTCCCTCCTGATTTCCTCAGTTCTTTGCCACCGTATCAAGGCGGCCCAACTTGTAAGTACCACGACGGATGACATTGCCATTGCTGTCTTTCTCTATGAACGGACCGTCTTTCACGTCTTGTTTAAAGAATCCCTCATAACGATTACCATCCTTATCAATGAGTGTACCTTGTCCGTCTTTCTTACCCTTTGCAAAATGTCCTTTATACATCGAACCATCGGCATTCACCAACTCTCCGAAACCATCAGCCAGATTGTCTTTCCACTCCCCGTTGTACACATCTCCGTTAATCCAGGTGTAGATACCTCTGCCTTCGCGTTTGTTGTTTTTCCATTGACCGTCATAGACAGAACCGTTCACCCAAGTGAACTTGCCATGCCCGTTCTGATCGCCGTCAAGAAACTCACCAATATACATATCGCCATTGGCATGCGTGTAAATACCTTTTCCGGTACGTTTTCCATGGAAATAGTCTCCTTCGTACTTGTCCTTATTGTTATAGATATAAGTACCTTTTCCATGCTGTTCATTATTGTGCCACTCGCCGATGTACTCATCGCCATTGGAATAATAATATTTACCCTGGCCATCACGCATGTCACTCTTCCATTCACCTACATAGCGTGAACCGTCATTCCAGTCAAGTGTTCCATTTCCACTCTTCTTGTCATTCTTCCACTCACCGGTATAGAATGCACCATTTGACCATGTATATTTACCCTTGCCATTACGCTTATCATTGGCCCAATTTCCTTCATAGACATCCCCGTTATAGTAATACATCGTTCCTTGCCCATGCTGGTGGTCAGCATACCACATGCCCTCGTAACGATTGTTATTGTTAAAATATTTGATGCCTTTTCCATGACGTACGTTTTGATACCAATTCCCTTCGTAGCGTTCACCGTCTTTCTTTACATAGATTCCATATCCTTCGCGCAACCCTTTGACATACTCGCCTTCATAGGTGTCACCATTTTTAAAGACGGTCTTACCTTTTCCGTTAGGCCTTCGGCTTTTCAGTTCACCGGTATATTCACCGCCATCCTTAAATGTATAATTACCTATTTTGATTTGAGCATTGCCGACTAATGGCATGGCAAAAATAAAGAATGCATAGAGAATGTATTTTTTCTTCATGAGCATTGTCTGTTGATTTGAGATTGTCGTTCAAAAGTAGCAGATTCCATTTTATCGGACAAGTTCCATTAAGTTTTCTTTCACTTTTCAACCCTATGTAGCAAACTCTTCTGCACATTTTTTACCAGCTATCACCTCCGTAAAGCTTTCTTTACGCAAATATTTACAAGCTAAATCGCGCAATTCGTCAGCTGTTGCATCCAAGACAGCCTCTTGGGAGCGGCGAAAGAAATCTCTGGGAAGTCCTGCCGTTTCAAGGAATATGTAGGCATCTGCCAGTGAAAACGGGCTCTCATAGCTTCGGCACATATCCCCCATCGTGTAGTTTTTCACCATTGTAAGTTCCTCATCAGCTACCCGTTCTTGCTGGAGTCTATCAATCTCGCGTCCGACTTCTGTTACAACCGAACGGGCATATTCATTCGCCGCTTGGGTACTGACAACGATCATATTGCGAAATGGATACGCTACCATCCCGGAACTTATGCCATAAGTATAGCCTTTATCCTCCCGGATATTCTTCATGAGGCGACTGCCGAAATAACCTCCAAAGAGAGTAATCAACAAACGTGTCTTCAAATAATCAGGATGGGTACAATCTATAGAGAAGCACCCCATACGAATAGCACTTTGCATCGCATCCGAACGTTCTACAAACAGTGTTTGAACAGTGTTCGAAGGAGGAAGTATGTCAGTAATCGGCAAAGCCTTCTCGCCATCTCCCCAAGCTTCCGCTCCCAGTTCTTCGTCAAGCACATGCAATATTTCATCGGTCACATGACCGGACAAATAGCAGATGCAATTATGAATATTGTAATAACGACGATGCATCGTGCGCAAAGCTTCGGTTGTCAAACGGTCATAATCCTCCAGCTCTGCATAGCGACCGCATGGATGGGAAAGTCCGAAAAGAAGCTGATTTAATTTTCTACGGGCAATGACGTCCACTTTCTCACGGTTCACCAAGTATTGCTGCCGATTACCATCAACTACTACTTGAAATTCCTTTTCAGGGAACAAGGGCTCCGTCAGCATCGAAGTCACCAGTGCAAGAGTGGGTGCAAAATACTTGGTAAGTGTATACAGCGTGACAAATGAATAATTCATGGAAGCTGAAACATCCAACCATGCCCCATAGTAGTCGAGCTGCTCCGCAATGTCAGCAGAAGAAAAGCGTTTCGTCCCCTCACGCAACATACGACTGGTAAAAGTCGCCTGAAGGGGCTGGCTCTGTTCCCAAATACCGCCACGAAGCATAATATCCAAACGTACTACTTCCTCTTCACCTGCCCGAAATACATGCACTGGGATTCCATTGGGCATCCGATGTTCCACTGGTTCAGGAATGACAAACGGTGCCATGGGACGGACAAGTGGCTGCTGAGTTCTATCTAATGCCATGCTTCTTCAAATATTCTTCTGCTTTGACCAAATCTTCGGGAGTATCAATACCTATAGTCTCTATTGAACTGATTCCGACTTTTATCGTATAACCGTTTTCCAGCCAGCGTAATTGTTCAAGAGACTCAGCAAGTTCGAGCTGCGACTGGGGCAATGATGTGATAGACTTCAATGCTTCAACACGATAAGCATACAGCCCGATATGTTTGTAAAAAGTATGAGAAGACAGCCATTCTGCCTTGGGACAATTCCGCAAGTAAGGAATCACTGAACGACTGAAATAGAGTGCATGCATCGCTGCATCAACGACCACTTTCGGTGAATTCGGATTCTCTAAAGCCGGAAGCCCATCGGCTACGGTAAAGGGCTTGACCAAGGTGGCTATCTGTGTGTGTTCATCCTCAAAACAAGCCTTTAACGCAGCTAACTGTTCTGCCTGAATAAAAGGCTCATCACCTTGGATATTGATGACAACATCAAAGCCCTCCCCAACATGGGTAAAAGCTTCATAACAACGGTCTGTTCCACTGCGGTGATCCGGAGACGTCATGACGACTTGTCCGCCAAAAGACTTGACTGTTTGTTCGATACGTTCATCATCAGTAGCTACATAAACGTCATCTACTTGCCCGCTGACCTGTTCATAGACACGCTCAATCATCGGTTTGCCTCCCAATTTCGCCAAAGGTTTCCCAGGGAAACGAGTCGAGGCATATCGTGCGGGAATAATTCCTAAAAATTTCATACTAAAAGATTTTAATTGGAAAGATATCAGTTGTCTTAGACACATCTATGACAACCAGTCACCATGCAAATATACGGAACATTCCTTGGAGCTCCTAACATAAAATGTTTATTTTGCTCCATAAATTGGTCGAATAAAACACAACAATCTTAACATACGATGAAAGAAGTACATTGCATTATCAGTCTAGGCTCGAATACGGATGCCTCCCATCATCTTCAACAGGCTTATAACTTACTGGTACGTGCCTATCCCAATATCACCTTCTCCCCTATCAGAGAGACTGAGCCTATCGGTATGCACCACAATCATTCTCCTTTTTATAATCGTATTGCACGTTTCACAACAGACCAGGATGCTGACGAAGTACATGCCGCCCTGAAAGTCATGGAACGTTTCTGCGGACGCCGTCCGGATGATAAGGAACATGAAACCATCCATATAGACATCGACTTGCTGGCTCATGGAGATACCATCATAAAGCCAATAGACTTTGCACAATATCAGCATGATATAGAAAATCTGTGAAAGGAATATCTTCGTAAGAGTCTGATTTATGCCTAGTTTATCTGCATATAGATTATGTATTAGTAAAATATTTTTCAGAGTTACAAACAAAATAATCAGAACAAACATACTGGGAAAAGAACCAATCATGGCATTGCAATACTCTGGAGATAAAGTCTACCACACGCATTCTGCTACAGGCAAACATAAAAGTTTCGTTCAAAACCTCACGAGAAACTCAAAAATTATATCTACATTTGCTAGACTAAAACGACATATAATACACATCTAATGCTGCTTGACCATCCTGTCTATCTACCAACAAGTAGAAATGTATGATTAACACAGGAGAAAAGAATTGCTCAAAAGGCAAATTTTGACATTGTGCTATCGGCAGGAACTAACAGATCTCGGTAACTGATTGACTCAAGCAGTATCATACTCGAAAATCATTATGGAGAAAAAACGTGAAATAGCAAGACTGTTGGCTAAAAAATACCATACACTTCCTGTGCCCTGTTTGGAAAGACTGGCTGAAGTCATCGTCCCTTTTAAGACCAGAAAGGACACTAAGCTGTTGGAAGAAGGCCAAGTGCAGAACTATTTATTTTATGTGGAAAAAGGCTTGCTAAGACAATACTACTTCAAATACAACAAAGAGCTGACTGAGCACCTCGCTTGCGACAATGAAGTGGTCATGTGTTTGGAAAGCTTCTTACGGCGCGTACCATCCAATCTGGTTGTAGAAGCCTTGGAGAATTCCGCCGTATGGGGAATTGCGTATGACGATCTACAACGTATTACCGCGGAATCGTACGACCTTGAACTGCTCTACCGCTCTATCCTGGAGTTCTCATTGGTGGAATCACAGCGCAAAGCTGACTTACTACGCTTTGAACCGTCCAATGTCCGTTACAAGAGATTGCTGGAGAATTATCCCGAGATTGTCAAACGGGCTCCCCTGGTCTATATCGCATCCTTGCTGCAAATGACTCCGGAAACACTGAGTAGAGTCCGCTCCGGACAACTTTAGATTCCCTTGAAAGAAATAAAATATACTAATAACGCGGTTGAAACAGACAGCCATCAGCTTTATTCTGTATCAACCGCGTTTATTGTTTATCATAGATTTGTTCCCGTCTTCTCTCAATCAAGTTTCAAGACTGCGAGGAAGGCCTTTTGGGGAACTTCTACATTACCAATCTGCTTCATACGCTTCTTTCCGCGCTTTTGTTTTTCCAACAGTTTACGCTTGCGGCTAACATCACCGCCATAGCATTTTGCCGTCACATCCTTACGCACGGCCTTGATTGTCTCACGAGCTATAATCTTGGCACCAATAGCCGCTTGAATGGCAATTTCAAACTGCTGTCGCGGAATAAGCTCTTTCAGCTTCTCACACATCCGACGTCCCAGTTCATACGCATTGTCTACATGAGTCAGTGTGGACAACGCATCCACGGGTTCTCCATTGAGCAAAATATCAAGCTTGATCAATTTTGAAGGACGGAAACCACAGGGATGATAATCAAAGGAAGCATAGCCCTTGGAAATGCTCTTCAGCTTGTCATAGAAGTCAATCACAATCTCACCTAAAGGCATCTTGTAATGCAGCTCCACCCGGTTGCCCGAAATGTACTCTTGCTTCACCAACTCCCCTCGTTTACCCAGACAAAGAGTCATAATGGGGCCAATATAGTCCGTGGTGGTAATAATTGAGGCTGCGATATAAGGCTCCTCGATATGGTCAATCAGCGTAGGATCGGGCATACCGCCAGGATTATGCACCTCCTTCATGCCTCCCTGCTTATCAAAGATACGGTAGGATACGTTGGGAACCGTCGTAATCACATTCATATCAAACTCACGGTCCAGACGTTCCTGCACAATCTCCATGTGAAGCAATCCCAAAAAGCCGCAGCGGAAGCCGAATCCCAAAGCCAGTGATGACTCGGGCTGGAAAGTGAGCGAAGCATCGTTCAGCTGAAGCTTCTCCAAAGAGGAACGGAGGTCTTCGAAATCTTCCGCTTCTATGGGATATACACCTGCAAACACCATCGGCTTCACTTCTTCAAACCCGGCAATAGCCTCTGAACAGGGACGCGCTATATGAGTTATCGTATCACCGACTTTTACCTCCCTGGAGGTCTTAATACCGGATATGATATAACCGACATCACCGGTACGCAGTTCCTTACGAGGTATCATGTCCATCTTCAGGACGCCGATTTCATCCGCATCATACTCTTTCCCCGTATTGAAAAATTTCACCTTATCCCCTTGCCGGATAATGCCGTTCTCTATCTTGAAATAGGCTATGATTCCACGGAACGAATTGAAAACGGAGTCAAAAATCAAAGCTTGCAACGGCGCCTCTTCATCACCTTCCGGATGTGGAATGCGTTCTATGACTGCCTGCAGAATCTCTTCAACACCCATTCCGGTCTTACCTGAAGCACGGATAATCTCATCCCGTCGACAGCCTAACAACTCGACGATTTCATCCTCGACCTCATCAGGCATCGCGCTTGCCATGTCACACTTATTAATGACGGGAATAATCTCCAGGTCATGCTCTATGGCCATATACAGATTGGATATGGTTTGCGCCTGCACACCCTGCGTGGCATCAACAATGAGGAGAGCTCCCTCGCAAGCAGCAATGGAACGGGAAACCTCGTATGAAAAGTCCACGTGTCCCGGAGTATCAATAAGGTTAAGCACGTATTTCTCACCTTTATAAATATACTCCATCTGAATGGCATGGCTCTTGATGGTAATGCCACGTTCGCGCTCCAAATCCATGTCATCGAGCATCTGCCCTTCGGTCACCTGTATCGTATTGGTGTATTCCAACAAACGATCGGCCAACGTGGATTTACCATGGTCAATGTGCGCAATAATGCAAAAGTTTCTTATATTCTTCATGAATGGGTATTTCGAAAGATTTATGAAACACAAAGACACAGAGCTACAGAATCGGCTTTATCCATTCTGTCGCTTTGTGTCTCTGCATTCCTGATCATATACATTTATTACTAATTTGGCTGCAAATATACTTCATTTAGTGTGCTTCTCCAAATCATTGAACATGCCTATTTCGGAGCCTTCCGATAGAGATAAACCGCTATCCCGGCGTAGAGAACATTCGGAATCCAGACGGCGATAACGGGCGGAAGATTGGCATTGACAGCAAAAGTTGCCGAAATGGTCTGAAAGAGGATGTAGGAGAAACTGAGGGCCAGCCCGACGCCCAAATGCAGTCCCATACCTCCCTTGGTCTTGCGTGAGGAGAGTGACAGACCGATTGTTGTCAGGATAAATGATGCGAATGACATGGCAATGCGCTTGTGATATTCGATCTCGAACTCCTTGATATTGGCAAAGCCCCGCTCCTTCTGTCGTTGTACGTACGAACGCAGTTCAGGACTTGTCATGGTTTCCTGCTGACCTTTGGAAATGAGAAAATCCCGTGGCTGAATATGCAGTACCGTATCCAGCTTCTCTCCGCGTGTGATAATTTCGCGAGTACCATCCAATTCACGTATCATGTAGTCACGCAACTGCCACTGTTCCTTGTTTGTACTGAGGGTATCATAGACAACCCGTCGGGCTGTGAGGTGAGATACCAGCTTCTTGTCTACAAACTTGTCAAGGGAGAAACGATATCCGGTCTTGTTATAGTCCTCATAACGCTCAATATATGCGATGACACCATCTGCCACTTCCATCTGTACGTTATGCACATAGTCGACTTTCTTCTTCTTTTTATATTGGTCCTCAAAGTTCAGACGAATCTCACTTCCCTGGGGGATAATGAAAGCTCCCAGAAAGTAGGTCAGCACGGCAATGAGTCCGGCTGAAATCATGTATGGGCGCATGAGTCGCTTGAAACTCATTCCCGTAGAGAACATGGCTATGATTTCTGAGTTCTCGGCCAACTTGGAGGTAAAGAAAATGACAGAGATGAAAACGAACAACGGACTGAACAAGTTGGAAAAGTAAGGGATAAAGTTCAGATAATACTGGGTAATGATGGCATACCAAGAAGCTCCCTTATCTGTAAACTTGTCAAGATTCTCATTCATATCAAATACCACAGCAATTGATATGATGAGGGCAATGGCAAAGAAATAAGTACCCAAGAACTTCTTGATGATGTAAATATCAAGTCGCTTAAGCAGCCTCCCTTTGAAAATGTTTTTTAGTTGCAGTCGCATAGTCTCAGTGTAAAGAAGGATTAATTAGAGTCTGGTAGACAGCCGTTTCACCATGGTAGCCTTCCATGTGGAGAAATCTCCCGCAATGATGTGCCGACGGGCTTCGCCTACCAGCCACAAGTAGAAAGCCAGGTTGTGTATCGAAGCAATCTGCATGGCCAATAGCTCTTGCGCATGGAACAGGTGACGCAAATAGGCTTTCGTATAGAGCGTGTCCACACGGGAAGCACCATCAGCCTCAATCGGTGAAAAGTCCATTTCCCATTTCTTGTTGCGCATGTTCATGATACCGTCTTTGGTAAACAGCATGGCATTACGTCCATTACGGGTTGGCATCACACAATCGAACATGTCCACACCGCGTTCGATGCCTTCAAGAATGTTGACAGGTGTCCCTACTCCCATCAGATAACGAGGCTTGTCAGTGGGCAGAATCTCATTGACAACCTCTATCATCTCATACATTTTCTCCGTCGGCTCTCCCACTGCCAATCCTCCGATGGCATTGCCGTCGCATTCCTTGGAAGCGACAAACTCGGCAGACTGACGCCGTAAATCCGGATAAACACAACCTTGCACAATGGGAAAAAGTGACTGTTGGTAACCGTACTTCGGCTCCGTCTCATTGAAACGGGTTATGCAACGGTCAAGCCACCGGTGCGTCAGGCCTAAAGACTTCTTGGCATAGGCATAATCGGAATTTCCCGGAGGACATTCATCGAATGCCATCATGATATCGGCGCCGATAACACGCTCGATGTCCATCACCTTTTCCGGCGTGAAGAAATGTTTCGAGCCGTCAATGTGTGAACGGAACTCTGCTCCTTCTTCACGCAATTTACGTATCCCGGAGAGGGAAAAGACCTGGAAGCCACCGCTGTCTGTCAGCATCGGACGGTCAAAGCCATTAAACTTGTGGAGGCCTCCGGCACGTTCGAGCACCTCCAGTCCGGGACGCAGATAGAGGTGATAGGTATTGCCCAGGATGATTTGCGCCTCAATGTCTTCCTTCAGTTCATACAGATGAACTCCCTTGACACTGCCCAGTGTACCAACAGGCATGAAGATGGGGGTCTTAATCTGTCCGTGGGCAGTCGTGATTAGTCCGGCTCGTGCCTGACTCCGGGGGTCGGTATGTTGCAGTTCAAATTTCATTCGTCTTTCTTTGCTGGAGTAATGGTAAAATCAATGGCATCAGCCACCTTCTCATCGGTCAGTGCCAGACGGAACACCTCTTTCACATCCGTTACATAATGGAATGTAAGTCCCTTCAGGTATATGGCGGGAATCTCTTCAATATCCTTCCGGTTGTCGGAACAGAGGATAATCTCCTTGATTCCCGCACGCTTGGCAGCCAGAATCTTCTCCTTGATCCCACCAACAGGCAATACACGTCCCCGCAGGGTGATCTCACCGGTCATGGCAAGATTGCTCTTTACCTTACGTTGGGTCAACGCGGATGCCAGGGAGGTCGCCATCGTGATGCCGGCCGACGGACCGTCCTTCGGGATTGCTCCCTCAGGCACGTGGACATGAATATTCCAATTTTCAAAGACTTCAGGGTCTATGCCGAGCAGCGGTGCATGTGCCTTGATGTACTCCAAAGCCAACATGGCTGACTCTTTCATGACATCACCCAGGTTACCGGTCAGCGTAAGACGTCCGCCTTTGCCACGGCTAACGCTGGTTTCCACGAACAGGATTTCTCCACCTACTGCAGTCCATGCCAAGCCAGTAACAACACCGGCATAGTCATTCCCCTGATACTTGTCACGGGTATATTCCGGAGCTCCCAAAAGCTCTTTCAGGTTGGCGGGTTTCACCTCTGCCATCGGATAGGAACCATGAGTCGCATAGCTGCGCACCAGTTTACGGAAGACCTTGCTGATCTTCTTTTCCAGTTCACGCACTCCGGACTCGCGGGTATATGATTCAATGATTGCTTCAATGGTAGCCTTGGGCAACTTCACAGCATGTTGCTTGTCCATGCCCACGTTCTCCATCTCTTTGGGAATCAGGTGACGGCGTGCAATTTCTATCTTCTCTTCCGTGATATACCCACTCACTTCAATCAGCTCCATACGGTCAAGCAAGGGAGCCGGAATGGTGTTCAGGTTATTTGCCGTAGCGATGAACATCACTTTCGACAAATCGTAATCGATATCCAGGAAGTTGTCATGGAAAGCATTGTTCTGTTCCGGGTCCAAGACCTCCAATAGAGCCGACGACGGGTCTCCATTGACGGTAGCCTGACTCACTTTGTCGATCTCGTCCAGAATAAACACGGGGTTGGATGAGCCTGCCTTCATCAGGTTCTTGATAATACGACCCGGCATCGCACCAATATACGTACGCCGGTGACCACGAATCTCCGACTCATCATGGAGTCCTCCCAAGGACACACGCACATACTTACGTCCAAGGGCTGCGGCAATGGAACGTCCGAGCGAAGTCTTTCCGACTCCCGGAGGGCCATACAGGCAAATGATGGGCGACTTCAAGTCACCGCGCAGTTTCAGGACAGCGAGATGCTCCAGGATACGCTCCTTCACCTTCTCCAGTCCGTAGTGGTCCTTGTTCAGCACCTTCTCTGCGTGCGACAGGTTCAGATTGTCGGTCGTATATTCATTCCAGGGGAGACTGAGCAGAGTCTCCAGGTAATTGAGTTGCACATTGTAATCCGGAGACTGCGGATTGGTGCGTTCCAACTTGGACAATTCCCGTTCGAACGCACGGCGGACTTCCTCATTCCATTTCTTCTTGGAGGCTCGCTGCTGCAATTCAGCCAGGTCCTGGTCCTGCGGATTTCCCCCCAGCTCATCCTGGATGTTCTTCATCTGCTGCTGGAGGAAGTATTCGCGCTGTTGCTGGTCCAGGTCTTCCTTGGTACGCATCTGAATGTTGGCCTTCAGCTCGGCAAGCTTCACCTCACGCTTCAGATAACCCAAGAGGCGGTAAGCACGGTCCTGCAAAGAATCTTCCTTGAGCAGTTGTTCCTTCTCCTCCACACTCAGTGGCAGATTGGCACAGATGAAGTTGATAAGGAACATCTGGCTGTTGATGTTCTTGATTGCAAAAGCTGCTTCAGCCTGTATGTTATCGGCATTCTTGATGAACTGCACGGTAAGGTCCTTACAAGTATCCACCAGCACCTTGAACTCCATGTCTCCTTTTTCAGGGAAGCTTTCTTGCAGCTGGCTGACTGTGCCGAGCAGGAAATTCTCTTTGGGAGCATCATGCACTTCCAGCAGTTGGAAACGCTGCATACCTTGCAGAATGACGGTGGTTGTCTGGTCTGGCATTTCGAACACACGCACAATCTTTGCTACAACGCCTATGGGATACAAGTCTTCCAGTCCCGGACGCTCCACCTCGGGACGCAGCTGACACACTGCACCGATGGTCTTTCCTTTCTTGTATGCATGGTCTATAAGACGGAGAGAGGACTTACGTCCTATGGCAACGGGAAGCACTACTCCCGGGAACAACACCATATTGCGTAGCGGCAAAATAGGCAGGCACTTATCAATCTCTTCCTCAAACAATTGTTCTTCATTACCATCAAAATCGGCAATCAGAGAAAACGAACTTTCCTGTTCGTGAGTGTCGTCCAATTCGCTAAATCTTCTTTTAATCATTGTTCGTCTTGTCAAGTGTTTTAATATGCGCCTTTCACATAAGCGCAAAGTGGTTGCAAATTTACGTATACTTTCAAAGAAGGGCAACTCTTTGATGAAGAATTAAGAATGATGAACAAATATATTGAAATGTATTTTATCTTTGCAGACATTATGTCCAACTCCTATTTCCAATTCAAACAATTCACAGTGTTTCATGACCGGTGTGCCATGAAAGTCGGGACCGATGGTGTGTTGCTGGGTGCCTGGACACGGACGGGACAGGGCTGCTCCATACTCGACATCGGTACGGGGACGGGGCTGATTGCTCTCATCCTGGCACAACGGGTTCCCGATGCCCGCATCACAGCGGTTGAGCTGGACCGGGAAGCTGCCTTACAGGCGACGGAGAATGTCCGGAACAGTCCCTGGGCTGCACGCATCGAGGTCGTGGAAGCCGACATACGGCAGTATGCCACCCGGGTATCCCACCCGTTCGACATCATCATATCCAACCCTCCCTTCTTCAACAGTTCGCTGCACAGTCCCTCGGAAGCACGCACCCAGGCACGACACACGGACAGCCTCTCCTACGCAGAACTGTTGCAAGGTGTGTGCCTGCTACTGGCTGACGGAGGGGAATTTTCAGTCATTATCCCGTCCGATTCCGCTACGGACTTTATTGTGAATGCAGCGGGGAAAGGGCTCTATCTGCATCGCCGCACCAACGTACGCACCTTGAGTCGGGCGCAACCCAAGCGGGTGCTGCTGGCTTTCGGCAAGTCTGTTCCGGCGGAAGTCATAACGGACGAACTGGTCATCGCGACCCAACCGGGGATTTACACGGAAGCCTACCGGGAACTCACCCGAGATTTATACCTGGACAAATAAAAAGACACGGAAGTACAGCCATCCTCCATCCGAACAGGAACAAGGGAGAACTACTGTACTTCCGTGTCTTTATTGCGAGGACTGCCGTACAAAGGCAGGCTTATACATTCTCCATATAGGGGAACAGCTCGATACAAGCCCGGCTTATACAGACCAAAGTATTATACTTAGGCTGCCAAAGTATAATACTTAGGGGGCCTAAGTATAATACTTTGGTCCATTAAAGCGGCACTTATACAAAATAAAGCCCGGCACTTGACCGGGCTTATCCTATGCTTGTCCGCGAGGGACAGCAAGGCCTTTGTATCAATCCTGTTCCGTCCGTTTAAAACTTCACGAGCACACGGAACACCTTTGCCGGGGCTGCCGCCCAATCCTGCATGGCCTTCAATGCTCCTTCCGGTTCTGCCACACAGCTGACAAGCTTGTCTACCGGGCATACGCCTTGGCGCATGTAACGAATCACGGCACGGAAATCTTCAGGCAAAGCGTTGCGCGAGCCGCGGATATCCAGTTCCTTCTGTACAAAGTACTTTGTCTGGAACGACACTTCCGACTTGGCATAACCGATGCATACAACCCGTCCGGTAAATGCCACCTCGTTCACTGCCGTCACGTATGTCACGGGGCTGCCGACTGCCTCGATGACTACATCGGGACCGGCTCCGTCGGTGATGGCTTGCAGACGGGCGTGTACATCCTCCGTCTTGGAATTGATGGTATAGGCTGCGCCCAGCTCCTTTGCCAACGCAAGCTTCTCATCATCCAGGTCTACCGCAATCACGGTAGCGCCACGCAGCGAAGCACGGACAATGGCTCCCACACCAATCATGCCACAACCGATCACCATGACCGTGTCGATGTCGGTCACCTGACCACGTGACACGGCATGGAAACCAACGCTCATCGGCTCAATCAATGCGCAGTCGCGCGGTGAGATGCCTTCCGCTGGAATAATCTTTGTCCAGGGGACAGCCAGGTACTCGCACATGGCTCCGTCACGTTGCACGCCCAACGTCTCGTTGTGCTGGCAGGCATTGGCACGATGATTGCGGCACGAAGGACATTTCTCACAATTGGTATAAGGATTGATGGTAACCACCATGCCCGGCTTCAAGGTGTCGGGTACATCAGCACCGACTTCGGCAATCACGGCTCCAATCTCATGACCGGGGATGACCGGCATCTTCACCATCGGATTACGTCCGAGGAAGGTGTTGAGGTCCGAACCACAGAAACCTACATAACTGAGTTTTACCAATACTTCACCGGACTTGAGCACCGGCTTTTCAATGTCAACCACCTGCATTTCTTCAGTGGCTGTAATCTTTACTGCTTTCATTTTGTTCGTATGAATATGTGTTCAGTCAATTACTTTATAACCCTTCCATCCGTAATAGGCACAGAAGGCAAAACAAACGAGAGGCACGAGATACGCCGTATAGTAAACGGCAGGATTGACGTGCATGAAATAGGCCGTCAGCTGAGGCAGACAGGCATTTCCCACGATGGCCATCACAAGGAAAGCCGACCCGCTCTTCGTGTCTGCTCCCAGGTCTTTCAACGCCAGCGAGAACTGCGTCGGATACATGATGGACATGAAGAAGGAGATTGCCAGCATGGCATAGAGCCCGACAGTTCCTCCGTTGCAGACTACCACCAGGCACAAAACCACATTGGCAAGTGCATACACCAGCAGCATGTCCTGCGGACGGAAACGCACCATCAGCAGCGTGCCGACCCATCGGCCGACCAGGAACGCCAGCATGTAGAATCCGAAGAAGGTCGTAGCCACGTCTTCCGACAACCCTGCGTACGTGCAGCAATAGACCAGGAACAGGCTGTTGATAGCCGTCTGTCCGCCATTGTAGAAGAATTGGGCTATGACTCCCCAACGCAGGTGCGAACGGCGGAGCACCTTGAAGTTTATCAGCTTCTCTTTCCTGTCGGTCACCTCGCCCTCCACATGGTCTCCCTCCTTGATTTTAGGCAGACGGGAGAAGACAAAGACCACGGCAATCACGATGAGCAGGGCTGCCAGGATGAGGTAAGGCAGTTTCATGGAGTCGGTCTCCATCTGGATATATCCTTCCCACCCGCCGGGATAGTCCAGCGGAAGCGTCTCCCGGGTATAGGTGTCACCGCTCAGCACGAGTTTACTCAGAAACATGGCTGCAATGAAGGCACCCAGTCCGTTGAACGACTGTGCCAGGTTCAGCCGACGCGGCGCTGTCGCCGGGTCGCCGAGAGCGGTCACATAGGGGTTGGCAGCCGTCTCAAGAAAGCACATACCCGTAGCAATAATGAAGAAGATGCCCAGATAGGCCCAATATTCCTTGATCATGGCAGCCGGTATGAACAGCAAACCACCGCAGGCAGCCAGCACCAGTCCGAAGATGATGCCCGACTTATAGCTGTAGCGCTTCATGTACATCGCTATGGGAATGGGGAAAATGAAATAAGCCAACCAGTAGAACGTCTCCGTGAACGAAGCTTCGAACGTGTTCAGCTCACAGGTCTTCATCAGCTGCCGTATCATGGTGGGCAGCAGGTTGCTGCTAATGGCCCACAGGAAGAAGAGGCAGAAGATGAGTGACAAAGGGATTAGATATGTATTCTTTTTCATGTGCGTTGTGTTTGCGTAAACGTTTACTCAGACATATTCTTGATGTAAGGCAAATCGACCAGCCGCTTGAAGCCGTAGAAGCGTTCTGCATTACGGCCCAGGAACAAGGCTTTGTCTTCTTCCGTCAGCTCGTCCGATTTCAGGACAAAGTCATACGACATCCGATAGGTAATAGCCGTGATGGTACGCGGATAGTCCGAGCCCCACATCAGTTTGTCCATCCCCACCAGGTCCGCAGCCTCACGAATGGCACGGACAGCCCCCCGGAAAGGATAGAATTCACTGTTAAACAACCAGGTGATGCCTCCGGATTCAATCATGACTCCGGGATGACGCGCCAGCTTGATTTGTTCGGTCCACCCATCGGTGGTCACCATTCCGAAATGTCCGATTGCGATACGCAGGCGGGGACATTCGGCAATCACTTCCTTCATCTCTCCGACCTGTGTCTCCCCGTCCGCCATATCAATGGACAACAGGACATCGTTGTCCTCCATCAGGTGGAACATCGCCATCATTTCCGGTGAGTTCAACATGACTCTCCCTTCCGGAAGAAGCAGGCGATGGGCAGGTATTTTAATGGCTTTAAAACCCTGTTCAATCAGCCGACGGGCTTCCTCCAGGAAACCGGGACGGCGGAACTCGCACATGCCGCACACAAAGAAACGGTCCGGATAGCGCGTCACAACATCCCAAAGGTAATCGTTCTGTATGCCGTCAATGAACTCCTGTGTCACCACAGCTGCCGACACCTGGGCATAATCCATGTTGGAGAGGAAGACTTCCGCACTGTTCCGTCCGTCAATCATGAACGGTGGCAACATCTGACGTATCTCCCCCATGAACTCCGAGCGTCCATTCTCCAACGTACGAATGGGAAGCCCATTCACCACGGTGTCCTGCTTGAGCCACAAGTGGGAATGAGCATCTATAATCTTAAAATCCATCGATTTCCAGTTTTAGATTCGCCAAAGTTATGAGTTAGCCCAGCCTACCCGCTTCTGGTCTCCAATGATGTCCTGCACCTCTTTCACCAGTTCCCAGTCAATAGGCTCTTCCACATAAGCGATGTTCTTCAAGACATTGTCAGGATTGGCAGAGCTGAACAATGTCGTCGCGATTCGGGGATTGCTTACCGCATACTGCACAGCCAGTTTCTCGATAGGATAGCCTTTTGCCTCACAATGTTCAGTCGCACGCCGGCAAGCCTCCACCAGTGCCTTGGGTGCCGGATGCCAAGCCGGTACACCACGTTTGGACAACAAACCCATGGAGAAAGGCGATGCATTGATGATGCCGATGCCTTTGCTTTCAAAGTAATCGAAGTAATCGTTCAAGAGGTCATCGTTCAGGCAATAATGGCAGAAGCACAGGACACTTTCCACCGTACCTTCCGGCACCCGGTCGATGACAAACTGGAGGTTCTCCGGTTGCAGGTCGGTGATACCCACATGCTTCACCACTCCCTCATCGCGCAACTCACAAAGAGCCGGCAAGGTCTCATTGATTACTTGGAACATGTTGGAGAACTCCACATCATGCACATTAATCAAGTCTATATAGTCGATGTGCAGACGCTCCAAACTCTCATATACACTCTCCTTGGCACGTTGTGCTGAATAGTTCCACAGGTTGACCCCATCCTTTCCATAACGTCCGACCTTTGTCGAGAGATAATATTTCTTCCGGTCAATATGCTGCAAGGCCTTTCCCAGGACCGTCTCAGCTTTATAATGACCATAATAGGGAGAAACATCGATGAAGTTCATTCCTTTATCTACCGCCGTATATACAGCTTCCAAGGCTCTGCCTTCGTTGATTTCATGGAACACGCCACCCAGAGAAGATGCGCCAAAACTCAGACTCGACACCTTCATGCCGGTCTTACCGATTTCATTGTATTTCATAGTCCTTGATATATTAGGGTTATATTTACACACAAAAGTACGCGATTTGAAGGTATGCTCCATAGTTCCCCACTATTTATTTGTCTTTTTTTTCAAAAAGGCGTAGCTTTGGCATCGGATAATGCATCCTAGCCTGTCTGTCCGAGACGTGAAAGGATACCTTACCCTTAACAATTCATCAAAAGAACATTACAACTATGAAAAAATGGATTTTATCGGCAGCCTTGTTGCTTTCTGCCAGTTACATGCAGGGGCAGGAAGTATTCAACACCTTGTTGGAGAAGGCCTCACATGTGGTTAACACAAACGATGTGAATGACTACAATACGAAAATAAACTACTTCTATTTCACTGCGCTCAACTACATGAAGTCACAGGCCAAGCCTGAAAATGCTGCACAATATAAGATCCTCGACGACCAGGCTTTAGCCATGCAGGCCTATGTCACGGACTTCATTGCCTGGATGAGCCAGACCAAGGATACCGAGTTGCGTCGCAAGGGCATCGAACTGTTCATCACAACCAGTGCGGAACATCCGTTCTTCAACGATAAAGATGTCGAGACCATTGGCTCGTTTATCAATGACCCCAACTACATCACCCCATTCAGTCTTGACACGGACTGGGTAACCGCCTTGAAGGAAGTAAAAAAGGGGCTCAGCAAACTGAAGTAACACTCAGCAACAGCCATCCAATAAAAGATGCCCGCTCTGGACTGCCACGGGGAGTTTCCAACAATCTTCTTCCCCCAGCTCTGCCAGAACGGGCATCTTCATTTACTCTATCAGGTCGTTTTCCGTCTTTTCCATCACCGTCGGAGGAATATCCTTCTTCGGTGTCAAGCCCAGTTCCTTCAGCTTATGGAAGCTCACGATGATATTTCCATTGCCACGAGCCAAGGTCCCAAAGGCCTGATCATACTGACGGCGTGTATCATCCAGTTGCTTGCCAAGCTTCTCAAATGCCGTTACAAAAGTGACAAACTTCTCGTAAAGCAAATTGCCACGCCGAATGATTTCCTCCACATTGCGTGTCTGCCTTTCGCTCTGCCACAAGTTGTAAGCCAGCTGAAGAGCCATCATCAGGTTGGACGGACTGATCAGGATAATCCGCTTCTTATAGGCATAGTTCAGCAAATCCCGGTCTTTCTCCAGCGCCGCAATGTATGCCCCCTCGTTCGGAACAAACATAAGCACATAGCCTATGGAATCCTTCACGACCTTCGAATAGTCTTTCCCTGCCAGCTCGTTGATATGTTCACGCATCGACAGCAGATGGGCGGACAATGCCTGAGCCTGTTCATCGGGACTGACAGCGTTGATGTAATTCACGTAGGCCGTAAATGACACCTTAGAGTCTATAATCACACTGCGCTTCTCAGGAAAACGGACTATAACATCAGGACGCACATTGCGTCCATCTTCCGTGATGCAGTTCTCCTGGATGAAATATTCCTCGCCACGCCTCAGACCGGACTCCTCCAGCATCCGCTCCAGAATCATCTCGCCCCAGTCTCCCTGCACCTTTGGATTGGCTGTTAACGCCTTCGTCAGGTTTACGGCATCCTCTCCTATCCGCTCGGCTTTCTCCATCAGGTTGCGGATGGCATGTTCGACCGACTCCTTCTGCTGCACCCCCGCGATACGCCCTTCCACCACGGACTTGCCTAGTTGCTCGATATTCTCTTTCAACGGCGTAAGTACAGCAGTCAGCTGTTCGACGTTGGCTTGCTTGAGCGAAGCCGTCTTTGCTTCGAGCAGCTCGTTGGCCAGATTACGGAACTCCGACTTCATCACCTCCGCCTGTTGCCGCCGTTCTTCCTCTGCCTGTTTCAGTAGCCGGGCATCCTGTTCGCTCTGCACGCGCATCGCTTCAGCCACAGCCTGCAGACGTGCCTGTTCCCGCTCTGCCAGAGACAAGGCTGTCTGCAACTGACGGGACTTGGCACGTTCAATAAACAGACCGATCAAGATACCTAAAGCCAGTCCGCACACCAATGCCAATAAAGTGACCATCACACTTTCATCTTCACTTTGAGTTCATACAAGTCGCCACGTCGGTCACGCAGGTTGCGGACACTTCCATAGGTATGAAGTTCACTCAAAAGGTCAAGGTCAACATCCGAGACAAGAATCATCTCCGTATTCGGAGTAGCCTCAGCACGGCGTCCGTCGGTCGGGAACGCAAAGTCGCATGGCGTAAACACGCCGGACTGGGCATACTGGATATCCATATTGTGTACACGCGGCAGATTGCCCACACTACCGGCTATTGCAACGAAGCATTCATTCTCAATGGCACGTGCCTGAGCACAAATGCGGACTCGGGAATAGCCGTTCTGCGTGTCGGTCAGGAAGGGAACAAACAGAATCTGCATGCCTTGGTCTGCCATGATACGCGACAACTCAGGAAATTCCACATCGTAACATATCAGCACGCCAATCTTGGCACAATCCGTGTCGAAGGTCTTCACCATTTTTCCACCGCTCAACCCCCAACTCTTAATCTCGTCCGGGGTCACGTGAACCTTTTCATACATCTCATAACTACCATCCCGCCGGCACAGGAAACCAACATTGTAAAGCGAGCCGTCTTCCTTGATATAAGGCATACTGCCGGTAATGATATTGATATTATAGCTGATCGCCAGATTGATAAAGCGTTCCCGCACCTCCTCGGTATACTTCGCAAGCGCACGGATGGACTGCGCCTCCCCCATGTGATTGTATTTCGCCATGAGAGGAGCGTTGAAATATTCCGGGAAAAGGACGAAATCGCTCTTGTAGTCCGAGACAGCATCCACGAAGAATTCAACCTGTTCAAAGACATCATCCAATGTATTATAGGAACGCATCTGCCACTGCACCAGTCCAATCCGGACAGTTGTCTTCTTGTCTACATAGTCTTGCGTAGGCGGCTGGTAATAAATGTTGTCCCATTGCAACAAGGTCGCGCAATGTTTTGACTCTTCATCGTTGGGCAGATAGTTCTTCATGACCCGACGTACATGGAAGTCATTGGAAAGCTGGAAGGTCAACACCGGGTCATAAATTTCACGTGAACGTACTTTCTCTATATACTCTTTCGGACGCATGTGGTCGGCATACTTATGATAGTTGGGTATGCGTCCACCAAACATGATAGCCTTCAGATTCAGCTTTTCACAAAGCTCCTTCCGGTACTCATACATACGGCGCGCCAAGCGCAATCCCCGATAGTCCGGATGAATGAAGACCTCAATACCATAAAGGATGTTCCCTTTCGGATTGTGTGTATTAAAGGTCTCATTGCCGGTCACCTTGGCATACGTATGATCTCCTTTCACCATGTCATAGTCAACGATGATTGACAGTGCACAGCCCACAATCTTGTCATCAACCACTGTCACTACCTGTCCTTCAGGAAAGATTGTGATGAGTTTCTTGATTTGCTCCCGTGTCCAAAACACATCCTTATCGGCATAGACACGCGTAAACGATTGTGCCAACTGGGCATAATCTTCCATTTGGAGGTTACGTACCTCCACCTTATTTATATGTAGTGTTTCCATCTTGTGTTTGTTTATGCAAATTATCTAAATAGAGTCCGACCTACTTATACCCGGTCACTCAAAGCCCCCTTAAAGAGCCAGTTCATAAATTTCCCGGGTCTCTTTACGTCCCAAGCGTACGTAACATCCGACCTGCTCCCCTTTATTGGCATGCAGGTGCTCCACCAACAACTCAATATCCGGATGTTCTACACCCAACTGGGCGAAATTGACAGGCATGCCAATGGAAGTAAAAAAAGACTTCAAACGTGCCACACCTTCCAAAGCCATCGCCTTCAGGTCTTCAGAAACCGGGACATCCCAGACACGAGCCGCATACTGAGCGACTTTCTCGACATGATGCGAAGCCATCCAAGTAAGCCAGGCCGGGAATATCACAGCCAATCCTGCTCCGTGAGTGACATCATATAAAGCGCTGATCTCGTGTTCCATGAAATGAGAAGCCCAGTCCTCTTCATTGCCCACACCACAGGTTCCATTGTGTGCAATCATGCCACTCCACATGATATTGGCACGTGCCCCATAATCCTTCGGATCAGCCATGACACGAGGTGCTTCGGTAATAATGGCTTTCAGAGTACCTTCACACAGGCGATCCGCAATCTCGGTATCAGCAGTATTTGTGAAATAACGTTCCATGATGTGTGCCATCATGTCTACAATACCTGCTGCCGTCTGATAGGGCGGAAGCGTGAATGTCAGTTCAGGATTCATGATAGAAAAGCGAGGACGCAACAGTTCGGGAGCGCGCAGACTCATCTTCTGCAGGGTGCTGACTTTGGTTATGACAGAGTTGCCCGAGCCTTCGCTACCGGCTGCCGGGATTGTTAACACGACCGCTACCTTTAAGGCGGAGCTTACAGTAGCCTTCTGAATGTAGAAATCCCAGAAATCACCTTCATAAGGCACTCCGGCAGCAATTGCTTTCGCCGTATCAATGACAGAGCCACCACCTACAGCGAGCACGAAGTCCACGCCTTCACGGCGGCAAAGGTCTATACCCTCATAAACCCTGGTATCAATTGGGTTGGGTTGCACTCCGCCCAGTTCGAGACAGGGTATCCCTGTTTGCGCCAATGTCTGCCTCACGCGTTCCAAAAGTCCGCTACGCACGACTGAGCCGCCTCCATATACGATGAGTACTTTGGAAGCACCGTATTTACGCACCAATTCACCAGTCTGCATCTCTGTACCCTTCCCGAAGACAAATTCGGTAGGGCTATAAAATGTAAAATTGTTCATACTGTACTATGTTTTCTAATTCTTATTACTTCATTTCAAGTATCTCCCCGGCATCTTATCTAACATCCAGGGCCTAGAAAATCGTAACGCGGATGACTCGGACCGTTTTACAGTTCCGCATCATCCGCGTCTTTATTTTACTTGAGAGCTACGCCGAATAGAGGCAGAGCTTCGTTACTTTTCAGGATTCAAAGGTATATCGAGTGCCTTGAAGCATTTTACCAGCTTCTCAATAGCAATGTCCACCTGCTCCTTTGTATGGGTAGCCATCAGAGAGAAACGAATCAATGTGTCATTGGGCGAGCAAGCCGGTGGAACTACCGGATTGACAAATACCCCTTCTTCAAACAGCATCGTAGTCACTTGGAAGGTCTTATCCATATCACGTACATAAAGCGGAATAATAGGAGTCGACGTATTGCCTATTTCGAAGCCAAGCTGACGGAAGCTTGTCAGCGCATAGTTCGTTACATCCCATAAATGTTGGATGCGTTCGGGCTCAGTCTTCATGATGTGAAGAGCTGCCCGGGCAGCAGCAGTCGCTGCAGGCGTATTACTTGCGCTGAAAATATACGAACGAGAATTGTGACGAAGATAATTGATGACCGAAGCATCAGAGGCGATGAAACCACCGATTGCAGCAAGCGATTTGCTGAAGGTACCCATAATGAGATCCACATCATCGGTTACTCCAAAGTGGTCACAGGTTCCCCGACCTTGACGTCCCAGTACACCCAGTCCGTGTGCTTCGTCGACCATAATGCTTGCATTGTATTTCTTCTTCAGACGTACGATCTCAGGCAGATTTGCCATATCACCTTCCATGCTGAACACGCCATCTACTACAATCAATTTAATGGACTCTGGATTGCATTTCTGCAATTCACGTTCCAAGTCCTCCATGTCGTTATGCTTAAATTTTGCAGCTGTAGAAAATGACAGACGTCGTCCCTCCACGATAGAGGCGTGGTCCAGTTCATCACACAAGATATAGTCATTACGTCCGGTCACGCATGACACGACTCCCAAGTTTACCTGGAAACCCGTTGAATAGATAATAGCCTCTTCCTTACCGACAAACTCAGCCAATTCCTTTTCCAAAGCCAAGTGGAGGTCCAATGTACCATTGAGGAAACGTGAGCCGGCACAGCCTGTACCATATTTTCGTGTCGCTTCGACAGCTGCCTCAATAACCTTTGGATGGTTTGTCAACCCCAGATAAGAGTTTGAACCAAACATCAAGACTTTGTGACCGCTCATCATCACCTCCGTGTTCTGCCCACTTTCAATACATCTAAAGTAAGGATATACGCCCTTTGCCATAATTTGCTGCGGCAGGTCATATTTCGCTAATTTGTCTTGTAATAATCCCATATTCTTTTTTACCTGTAAGCCTCGTGCTTACGTTGTTCTGTTTTTCTTAAATATTCCGATTCGTTTTTTAAGAAATTCTGCTTATAGTCTTAAAAACAGGGGGCAAAGATAAGAAAAATATAAATCCGTGGAAGTCCTTCATCGGTTTTTTTCCAAAAAGTTATCGTTTTTACAAGAGTGAGGTATCTTGTCAAGATAAACTGACACTCCAATGTAACAATGCAACCTTTTCAGGACAAACGTCCTTGCCTGCTATTGCTTTTTTACATACCTTTGTCACTCAATTCGTCAAAACATAGGAAACATAGAATCAAGGGATAACATCATGGAGAAACAGAGAATAACATTCATCGTCAATCCTATATCCGGGACTCAAAGCAAGAAGTCTATCCTGGAGATGATTGACAAATATGTGGACCGCAATAAATATAATTTTGAGGTTACTCCCACTCAATTTGCCGGACATGCCATTGAATTGGCATCCATTGCAGCCGCCGAAGGAGCTTTCATGGTCGTTGCCATCGGAGGCGATGGTACCATCAATGAGATTGGCCGTTCCCTGGTCCATACAAAAACAGCTTTGGGTATCATACCCTGTGGTTCCGGAAACGGATTGGCACGACATTTACAAATTCCCATGGATCCCAAACGGGCAATTGATATCATCAACATGGGTGTAACCAGTTGTGTGGACTATGGCAAAATCAATGATATCCCTTTTTTCTGTACTTGCGGAGTGGGCTTTGATGCTTTCGTCAGCATGAAGTTTGCTAAATCCGGTAGAAGAGGCATGCTTACCTATTTGGAAAACATGCTTCACGAAAGTCTTACCTACAAACCGGAAACGTATGATATCGAACTAAGCAATGAGACTGAAATCAAACATCTGAAAGCTTATCTTATCGCCTGTGCCAATGCATCCCAATACGGGAACAATGCTTATATTGCCCCACAAGCTTCCCTACACGACGGACTGCTTGATGTGACGATCTTGGAACCATTTACCGTCCTTGATGTACCAGCTCTTTCCTTCCAATTGTTCAATCGCACTATTGATCAGAATAGCCGTATTAAAACATACCGATGCAAGCAACTCCATATCCACCGTGCGAAAGAAGGGGTTATTCACTTTGATGGCGACCCCATCATGGCTGGTCGTGACATCACAGTGGAAGTAATTCCCAAGTCTCTGAACCTGGTGATTAACCCCAACAAACGTCGTCGCAGACGCCCCGAATCGCTCTTGCAAATAGTAAGCGACTACATTGTCGACGTGAATGCTATTCGAGAGAATATACAGCAACGGAATAAAAAATGGCTGGAGTTAAACCGCGACTTGCTCCGTAAATTATCCAAGCGATAAATTCAAAAACGAAATACGAAGGATTGTTACATCTTTCCTTCACAATCACTCCTATAAAAATAAAGGGTTGCGACATGCAACCCTTTATTTTTATTTCAGGAAACCTGCAATTACATCTGCATCAATTTCTCGATTTCTTTAAATTCTTCACCCATATTCAATTTGTAGTAGATGGTATACAAACCATTACCCCACAAATCCTTTTTGTCCGGAGCCAATTGGCGTGCCTTCTCATAATAGGGTCTGGCATCTTCATAGAACTTCTTAATCTTGGCCTGCTCCTCCTGATATTTCGGATCATCAATATCAGATACCGCTTTTTCGCCGAACTCAATAGCCTGCTGGCAATAGCACAAACCTAAGTTTGAGTAAGCTTCAACATAGTCAGGCTTCAATTCGATAGCCTGCTTATAAGCAGCAATTGCCTTATCATACTCCTTCATGTTCTGGTAAAGATACCCTTTTACGTACTGATAGAAATCCGAATTACCATTCTTTGCAATCATGTCATCGGCAAATTTCACAGCCTCGGCATATTTACCAGCATTGGAACAATAGTCAATATAGTTGCCAAAGAAATAAGAGTGTGCGGGGAAACGCTGTACACCGTCCTGCAAAGTCGCTACCCATTGAGCTGTATCACCCAAAGCCTTGTAAGCACCAGCTTTGAACTCAAGAGCAAACTTACCATTTTCTTTATCGTTTGAGGCAAGGTCTGCATACTTCAATACGTTCTGGTAGCTGGCTTTGGCAGCATCCTTATTATTATTCTGATCAGCTTCCTGCGCCATCTTCGTTGCAGCCAATGCCGTATAATAAGCAATGGTAGGCATCATGCTGTCAGTAGCCGCAATATTAGCCTCCTTCAACATCGGATATTCAGCAGAATCAATATACATACTAAAATACTTATATGCTTCGGCATCATTTCCATTGTTAAAGTAAAGCACACCACCGTTAATCAGATTCGGACGGTTCTGTTGCATCGTGGCGGCATTTGCCTTACGATATCTAATTTTCACTTTGCCTTTCTCGTTGGGGATCTGCTCCAACTCATCACACTTGTTGAAGAACTCAAACATCTTATACGTGCTGTTGTACATCTTCACAGTGTCAAAGGGCTGTTTCAAGTAAGCCTTGGTATTTTCTTCTTCGTTGATTTTTTGCTGGACGTAACCTGCCACGTTCCACGTATTGGCATCATCTTTGGTCTCAGCGTTTTCCAAGGCTTGATTAATCAATTGCTCAGCTTCTGCAAACTTCTTTGCGTCTGCCTGGCGCTTGGCTTCTTTTACTGCTTTGGTCTGCCCGAAAGCAACACATGAAGCCATCACTAATGCTACGGAAAATAATACTTTCTTCATAATTGTTTGATAATTAATAGTTATTCAGTGATATCTGTATTCTCGTCATCTACAAGTTCAACTCCTTCTTCATCTGTTTCGGAGTTCACCTTACAAACGGAAGCTATCTGGTCATTACGCTTCTCCAGATTAATCAATCGCACACCCTGAGTAGCACGTCCCATAATACGTACATCAGCAACCTTCAGGCGGATCGTAATGCCCGACTTATTGATTATCATCAAGTCATTTTCATCAGTGACTGATTTGATGGCAACCAATTTTCCAGTCTTATCAGTAATGTTAAGTGTCTTCACACCCTTTCCTCCACGATTTGTAATACGATAATCTTCTATATCAGAACGCTTACCATATCCTTGCTCAGAAACAACCATAATTGATTCCTTCTCAGGATCTTTAATACAAATCATACCAATCACCTCATCACTACCATCTTCATCAAGAGTGATACCGCGTACACCGGTAGCAGTACGTCCCATTACACGAACGGCGCTTTCGTGGAACCGGATAGCACGACCATTGCGATTTGCTATGATAATCTCATTGTCACCGTTCGTCATACGTACTTCAATCACGCGATCATCGTCAACGATATTAATAGCATTCACACCATTCTGACGGGGACGGGAATATTGTTCCAGACAAGTCTTTTTGATTGTTCCCTTTTGGGTGCAGAATAGCAAGTAGTGATTATTGATGTATTCCTCATCATTCAGCGTCTTCACACGAATGAAAGCTGTCACCATGTCGTCAGGGTCAATATTGAGAAGATTTTGAATAGCTCTTCCCTTCGAATTCTTAGACCCTTCAGGGATTTCATAGACCTTGAGCCAATAGCATCTTCCCTTTTGGGTGAAGAACAACATCGTATTATGCATCGTTGCCGGATAGATGTTCTCCACGAAGTCGGTATCACGCGTGTCACTGCCCTTCGCTCCCACTCCTCCACGGTTCTGAGCCCGGAATTCAGAGAGAGGTGTACGCTTGATATACCCCAAATGAGAAATTGTGATAACCATTTCATCGTCTGCATAGAAGTCTTCCGGATTAAATTCTTCCGAAGCATAAACAATCTCCGAACGACGCTCATCACCATACTTCTCTTTTACTTCAATCAGCTCGTCCTTGATAACCTTACGGCACATTTCATCATCCGACAGGATACTTTCGTAGTAAGCTATCTGGCGTTTAATTTCCTCATATTCTGCATGAAGCTGATCTTGTAACAGTCCGGTTAGCTGACGCAAGCGCATTTCCACAATAGCACGCGCCTGTATTTCACTTAATCCAAACCGTTCCATCAAGTTCGCGATAGCATCATTCGGAGTTTTTGCAGCCCGAATAATACGTATCACCTCATCAATATTATCAGAGGCAATGATTAAGCCCTCTAAAATATGTGCTCTTTCCTGTGCCTTACGAAGATCAAACTTTGTACGACGAATGACGACCTCATGGCGGTGTTCAACAAAATATTTGATACAATCCTTCAGGCTTAGTGTCTTGGGACGTCCATGGACCAAAGCAATACAGTTGACACTGAACGAAGTTTGCAGGGCTGTCATTTTAAACAGCTTGTTCAGAACAATGCTGGCATTGGCATCACGCTTCACATCGATGACAATACGCATGCCTTCACGGTCAGACTCATCATTAATATTGGAAATACCATCGATCTTTTTATCGCCGACCATCTCTGCAATACTCTTGATAAGTTCTGCCTTATTGACATTATAAGGTATCTCGCTTACCACAATCTTGTCATGTGTGTCACCAGTCTCAATTTCAGCCTTCGCACGCATCACGACACGTCCGCGTCCAGTCTCATAAGCTTCGCGGACACCATTTATACCATATATATATCCTCCCGTCGGAAAATCAGGAGCTTTTACATATTGCATCAGACCTGCCGTGTCAATATCATTATTATCGATATAAGCCACACAGGCATCAATTACCTCCGAAAGATTGTGAGGAGGAATATTAGTTGCCATACCTACCGCAATACCCGAAGCTCCATTAATAAGCAACTGGGGAATACGAGTCGGCATAACAGTCGGTTCTTGTAAGGTATCGTCAAAGTTATTCTGAAAGTCTACAGTCTCTTTGTAAAGGTCTTGCATCATTTCCTCACCCAGCTTCTTCAAGCGGGCCTCGGTATAACGCATCGCCGCAGGGCTATCACCGTCGACCGAACCGAAGTTTCCTTGTCCATCGACCAATGGATAACGCATCGCCCAATCCTGAGCCATACGAACCAAAGCCCCATATACTGAGGAATCGCCATGAGGGTGATATTTACCAAGGACCTCACCGACGATTCTGGCTGATTTTTTATAAGGTTTATCAGAGGTGTTGCCTAGCTCCATCATACCATATAAAATACGACGGTGCACAGGCTTAAAGCCGTCACGAACATCGGGAAGAGCACGTGCCACAATGACTGACATAGAATAGTCTATGTAAGAGGTTTTCATCTCCTCCTCAATGTTAATTTTTATAATCCTATCTTGTTCAAGCATTTAATAAAATATTAATTATACATCTCACAAAAATCATGCTAAAATACGACAAATTTGCGAACTGCCGAACTTTTTAGCTAGAAAAGAGAGCTTCAGGACTGCTAAAAAAGTTTCATATAAGTTCCATTATAGCCCCACGATAGATAAGTTTGTCCCATCAGACGAATAGGTATAGCCCATATCCTTTTTCCTATACGACTTACGGGATAACTTAAGTTCCGACGTCCTCAAGTTCCCCAACGGTATGGCCTATTCATCAGTTTGTTACCTGACAACTATACCTTAAGCTTGCAACAACTGAATAAAACAACTCGCCCGATTCACTCAATATCTCCAAAGCTCCGTAGATTGCCTTCCAATAAATGGTCTAAGCCTCGTTAAATAATGCTCTTTTCCCTTGTTTTATCTGAGCATGCATCCTACCAAGGTCCACTTTGGTATATTATTTGTTATAGATAATGAAAGATAAATGTACAGAGACATAAACCCTGTTATATTTGCAAGTGTAAACAATTTGAGAGACAAGGAAAACATATGAACAATCAATTTTCACAAAAAGTATCAGAAATCCTGATTTACAGCAAGCAGGAGGCTATCCGGTTGAATAGCGATCACGTAGGACCGGAACATTTGCTCTTGGGCTTGCTTAAGGAAGGTTCAGGAAGAGCGATTGAAGTTTTACAAAAGAAGCTGTATGTAGATTTGGGAACAATAAAAAACGAGATAGAAGCACGCATCGAAAAGCAAAGCAATGACTATACTTACTCACATGCCCGCATCACGAATGAAAACGAAGTTATGCTTGACGAAACTAGTGCACGTATCTTGCGTTTAGGCATTCTGGAAGCACGCTTATTAAAAAAAGAAGTCGTAAGCGACGAGCACCTGCTATTAGCCATTTTAAAACAGCATGACAACATGGCGGCACAGGTCTTGGAACGGAATGATGTTACCTATTCACTCGTTTTTGAAGAGCTATCCTTGAAACAAGCCGACGTCAATGCCGGCATGAATGGCTACGACGAAGATGAAGAAGATGCTCCTGGACAATCCAACGGAAACAACAACTTAGGCAATGGACAACAGGCCCAGCAGACACAAACGAAGCGTCCCATTAATGACACCCCGACGATTGACATGTTTGGCATGGACTTGACAAAAGCTGCGGAATTAGGTCGGCTGGATCCCGTTGTAGGGCGTGAAAAGGAAATAGAACGACTGGCACAAATATTGAGCCGTCGCAAAAAGAACAATCCCGTGCTGATTGGAGAACCGGGAGTAGGCAAATCGGCTATTGTTGAAGGACTAGCTTTGCGCATCATTGAAAAGAAAGTATCCCGCGTCTTGTTCAATAAGCGTGTGGTATCACTTGATATGACTTCGGTAGTGGCCGGAACCAAATACCGTGGACAGTTCGAAGAGCGCATTCGTACAATTCTCAAAGAACTGAAGGATAACCCGGATGTTATTCTTTTCATTGATGAGATACATACGATTGTCGGAGCCGGTTCCGCCCCAGGTTCAATGGATGCAGCCAACATGCTGAAACCAGCCTTGGCTCGCGGGGAAATACAATGTATCGGAGCAACCACCTTGGATGAATATCGTAAGAGCATCGAAAAAGATGGAGCTTTGGAACGCCGTTTCCAGAAAGTGATAGTAGAACCAACATCCCCGGAAGAAACGCTCCAGATATTGAAAAACATCAAAGAGAAGTATGAAGACCACCACAACGTATCCTATACTCAGGAAGCATTGGAAGCTTGTGTCAAATTGACGGGACGCTATATTTCTGACCGCAACTTTCCAGATAAAGCCATTGATGCACTTGATGAGGCCGGTTCACGCGTACACCTGACAAATATCAGCGTACCTAAGGAAATCGAAGAGCAGGAACAGGGAATCGATCGGTTAAAACAGCTTCGGATGTCAGCTGTCAAAGCACAAAACTATGAACTGGCAGCAAACTACCGTGACAAAGAAAAAAGCATGCAACTGCAATTGGATGAAATGAAACGTATTTGGGAAGAAAGCCTGAAAGACAATCGGGAAGTGGTTGATGAAGGCCAAATTGCCGATGTAGTGTCCATGATGTCAGGAGTACCTGTACAACGGATGGCACAGGCTGAAAGTATCCGATTGAAAGGCATGCGCGAAGCTCTGACCGGCAAAATCATAGCACAGGATGCAGCAGTGGACAAACTGGTACGTGCTATCCAACGGAGTCGTGTCGGATTAAAGGACCCGAACCGTCCGATTGGGACATTCATGTTTCTAGGCCCAACCGGCGTCGGAAAAACATTATTGGCGAAGGAACTGGCTACATATATGTTTGGTTCGTCGGATGCATTGATACGCATCGATATGAGTGAGTACATGGAGAAATTCACTGTATCCCGTCTTGTCGGTGCTCCTCCGGGCTATGTAGGTTATGAAGAAGGAGGACAACTGACAGAAAAGGTTCGGCGCCGCCCCTATTCTATCATTCTATTGGATGAGATTGAAAAGGCCCATGGGGATGTCTTCAACCTATTGTTGCAAGTGATGGATGAAGGACGCTTGACAGACAGTTATGGCCGTACCATAGATTTTAAAAACACGGTTATCATAATGACTTCCAACATTGGTACCCGACAATTGAAGGAATTCGGACGAGGTATTGGATTTTCAGCACTACTGAATGTGGATGATGATAAAGAGCATTCACGGAGTATTATCCAAAAAGCTCTCAACAAATCATTTGCCCCGGAGTTCCTCAATCGTATTGATGAAATCATTACTTTCGATCAACTTGACCGTCCGGCTATCCGCCGCATCGTAGACCTCGAATTGGCACAACTGATGAAGCGTGTAGAAAACTTAGGATACAAACTGGAAGTAACGGATGAAGTAAAAGACTTCATCTCAGATCATGGTTTTGACATCCAGTTCGGTGCACGTCCTCTTCGTCGAGCTATCCAGACCTATCTTGAAGACGGTATTTCCGAGCTGCTCATCAATGATTCTCCGGCAACCGGAAGTATCCTGAAAGCAGCAATTTCGCTCGCACAAAAAGACAAGCTGGCTTTCACGGTTCTGCCTCCCATAAAGGTTCAGGAATAACAGTCCAAGCAGTATAATAAGACAAAATGTCAGGCATCCACATGCCTGGCATTTATTTTGTGTTGTCATAAATGCTGAAAAGCTAAAGAAACGGATATATATAAAATAAATAAAGACCTATGCAAAAAGGAAATATTGGGGTTACGACAGAAAATATCTTCCCCATCATCAAAAAGTTCTTATACAGTGATCATGAAATCTTTCTCCGCGAGCTGGTTTCTAATGCAGTTGATGCCACTCAAAAGCTGAAAACACTGGCTGCAAAAGGAGAATTCAAAGGTGAAATGGGTGACTTGACCATCCACGTTTCCCTCAATAAAGACAGTATCACTATCTCTGACCGTGGACTTGGACTGACTGCGGAAGAGATTGAGAAATATATCAATCAAATTGCTTTCTCAGGTGCTAATGACTTTTTGGCAAAGTACAAAGATGACGCAAATGCCATTATCGGACATTTCGGTCTTGGCTTCTATTCTGCCTTCATGGTAGCTAAAAAAGTTGAACTTATCACCCGTTCTTACCGCGAAGATGCCCAACCGATGAAATGGACCTGTGACGGTAGTCCTGAATTTACATTGGAAGAGGTAGAGAAAGCAGATCGTGGTACGGATATCATTCTCTACATTGATGAAGACTGCAAGGAGTTTCTGGAGGAAGAACGCTTGTCCTCCTTATTAAAGAAATACTGCCACTTCTTGCCTATTCCTGTAGCCTTCGGCAAAAAGAAAGAGTGGAAAGATGGGAAACAAGTGGATACCGAGGAAGACAACATCATCAACAACACGACTCCTTTATGGACACGTAAACCTGCCGAATTGAAAGATGAAGACTATAAGAACTTCTATCGTGAATTGTATCCAATGGCTGACGAACCATTGTTCTGGATTCATCTGAACGTAGACTATCCGTTCAACCTGACAGGAATACTCTATTTTCCACGTATCAAGAGTAACATCGACTTGCAGAAAAACAAAATCCAACTTTACTGCAACCAAGTATATGTAACTGATTCAGTAGAAGGTATTGTTCCTGATTTCTTAACCCTGCTCCATGGAGTTATAGATTCCCCGGACATACCTTTGAATGTTTCACGCTCCTACTTGCAGAGTGACTCCAATGTGAAGAAGATTTCGACCTACATCTCAAAGAAGGTATCTGATCGTTTGCAGGCTATCTTTAAGAGCGACCGCAAAGATTTCGAAGCGAAGTGGGATGACTTGAAAATCTTCATCCATTACGGCATGCTTACAGAAGAAGACTTCTACGACCGTGCTAATAAATTCACACTGCTCAAAGATACAGATGCACACTACTACACTTTCGAAGAATATCAGAATCTTATCAAAGGAGAACAGACCGATAAAGAAGGGAACATCATATACTTGTATGCCAATAACCTCGAAGAGCAATACAGCTATATAGAAGCAGCCAAGAACAAAGGTTACAATGTGCTCCTAATGGATGGTCAACTCGATGTTGCCCTTATCAGCATGCTGGAACGTAAGCTGGAAAAGAGTCGCTTCACCCGCGTGGATAGTGATACAATTGACCGTTTGATAGTGAAAGAGGATACACATGCATCTGAACTTGCGCCTGAAAAGCAGGAAATTCTTGTCAGTGTATTCCGAAGCCAACTTCCGAAAGTGGAGAAGGCAGAATTCAATGTTGAAGCACAGGCATTGGGCGATAATGTGGCTCCGATTCTTATTACGCAAAGTGAATATATGCGCCGTATGAAAGAAATGTCACGCATCCAACCGGGTATGAGTTTCTACGGCGAAATGCCAGACATGTTTAACATCCTCCTCAATACCGACAACAAACTGGTCAAAGATGTACTCAACCATTCAGAGACGGCTTGCGCCGCTGATTTGACTCCATTGAATCTGACTTTAGCCGATTTAAATAAACGGCATAACGAACTTCATCAGGCGCAAGAAGGCAAGAAACCGGAAGACATAACAACGGCAGACAAGGATGAACTGGAGCGCGTAGAAAAACAAATCACTGAAGAAAAGGCCAAGAAAGAAACGATTTTGAGTAATTATGCCGGAACCAACAAAGTTATACGACAACTCATCGACTTGGCTTTATTGCAAAATAATATGCTAAAAGGTGAAGCCTTAAATAATTTCATCAAACGCAGTATTGAACTCATCGGATAATCTCTTCTGAAGAGTCAACAAACAGAGAAGAGGGCAGTCAATCTTTATGCACATATCGATTGATTGCCCTTTCTATTTTTTACCGATAAATTTTCTTTTGAATATCAGTCCTGTCCGGAATTTTGTTAGCAATAGTGGTGAAAAAGTCGTCTTAATGTTTGGTAGTTGTATCAAAAGTACGTACCTTTGCAACCGTTAAAGAAAAAGGGTCGCGTAGCTCAACTGAATAGAGTAGCTGACTACGG
>ULUY01100168.1_pt1 | contig 132025 bp, 108 predicted proteins | sample 1959031 | NCBI WGS metagenome assembly ULUY01 (sample SAMEA4835774, study PRJEB28245) | human gut metagenome | biome: gut microbiome; material: fecal sample | place: Denmark | collected 2008
ATGTTATGTCTGCATCAGAGATTCATCGTGTGATGTTTCTCATTTGCGGGTGCAAAGGTAGATATATTTTTTGAACCTGCAATACTTTGTCTCAAAAAAATGCACAAAAATTGAAGAAAACGCTATTTTTATAGGTTTTATAGCCCGGAATATCTCCAAAAAACGTACTTTTGTAGTCTTAATAATATAAATAATAAAGGAAAAACAGAAATGCCAACAGACAAACCGATTACACTTCAAGAACATGCCATGCGATTTGGTACTTTCATGGGAATATTCTGGATAATTAAATTCATTTTCCTACCCTTAGGATTCAGTATTCCCTTCCTTCAGCTCTTGTTTGTGCTGCTTACGCTTTTCGTTCCGATACTGGGCTACATCTATGTACGCAAGTTCAGAAATACGTACTGCAACGGTGAGCTATCGTTCTTCCGTGCGTTCGTATTCACGCTATACATGTATTTATTTGCTACGCTTCTGGTAGCCGTGGCACACTACATTTATTTCCGTTTTCTGGATCATGGCTTTCTGGCCAATGCCTACTTGCAGCAGTTGGAAAACGTCAAATCGGCTGCACAAGGTGAAATGGCAACTTCCATCGATCAGTTGATTCAAGCGTTCGATGCCATTTCATCGCTCACCCCGCTGCAACTCACTTTTCAATTGATTTTTCAAAACATATTTTACGGTATCCTGCTTGCCATACCTACCGGTCTGGTAGCAATGAAACATAAAAAACAGTTCTGACCTATGGATATATCAGTAATCGTACCTTTATATAATGAGGAAGAGTCTTTACCCGAACTGCATGCTTGGATAAAGAGAGTAATGGATGCAAATCACTTCAGTTACGAAATCATTTTCGTGAACGACGGCAGTACCGACGGTTCGTGGAAGGTGATTGAGGCACTGAGCCAGAAGAACAAGGAAGTGAAAGGGATAAAGTTCCGTCGTAACTACGGCAAGTCGCCTGCCCTGTTCTGTGGCTTCGAGCGCGCCGAAGGCGATGTAGTCATCACCATGGATGCCGATTTGCAGGACAGCCCCGATGAAATTCCGGAGCTTTACCGCATGATTACCGTCGACGGTTACGATCTGGTTTCCGGATGGAAGCAGAAACGCTACGACCCGCTGTCGAAAACCATTCCGACCAAGCTGTTCAATGCTACGGCCCGTGCCGTTTCGGGTATTCACAACCTGCACGACTTCAACTGCGGATTGAAGGCGTATCGCAAGGATGTGGTGAAGAACATCGAAGTGTATGGCGAAATGCACCGCTACATTCCTTATCTGGCCAAAAACGCCGGCTTCAACAAAATCGGTGAAAAGATCGTTCATCATCAGGCACGCAAATATGGAAAGACCAAATTCGGGCTGAACCGCTTCGTCAACGGATATCTGGATTTGCTCACCCTGTGGTTCCTGTCTACCTTCGGTATCAAGCCGATGCACATCTTCGGTTTTCTGGGTTCCATCATGTTTATCCTAGGTTTTATCGCAGTAGCTATTATCGGTGTCAACAAGTTGTACGACTTGTATTCGGGTAATCCCTACCGGCTCATTACCGACAGCCCGTATTTCTATCTGGCACTGACGACGATGATTATCGGTACGCAGCTGTTCCTCGCCGGATTTATCGGAGAACTGATAGCCCGCAATGCTCCTGAACGCAACAAATATCAAATAGAAAAAGAACTGTAACCATGAGAAAACTACCGGTTATATTAGGCTTGCTTTTATTGTTATGCGTGTTCTTCCCCGCCTGTGAGGTGGAAAACTGTCCGCCTAACTCCATGTCGTATGCGTACTTTTCACTAGTCGACCAAAACGGAAGATCGTTCAGTACGTCGGATACTATAACCATTGTAGGACAAACGCATGCCAATATCGTGGTATACGATACACTTACCGACGGAAGCCTGCGACCGCGTACCGTCGATTCTCTGATCTCGGATACGCTGGTCAACCGTGAAGCGGGTGCCAAGAGCTTTGAACTTCCGCTGAGCTATAACACCAGTACCCAGTTCGTATTCAGTTACCACAGTCTGGAAAGGATGTTTGCCGGAAGAGATACCATCAGTATCACGCACCGGAACATTCCGTATTTCTTCAATCTGGACTGCAGCTCGATGATGTTTTACGAAGTGACCGGAGTAACAAGTACCCACCACCGCCTTGACTCACTGACTATAACCAACCCGAATATAGATAATAATGAAAAAGAGAACTTCAAAATATATTTCACTGTTATTGCTTCTGACGAGTAGCCTGCTGCTTCCGCTGTCGGCTCAAGCGCAGAAGAAGGACAAGGAAACTCTGAAAAAGGAATACGAGGCATCTCCGCTCTATCAGGGAACTTCCATCGGAGTTGAAGTTGCCGGCGCAGCAGGATACCTGCTGGGAGGGGATGCGCTGAGCAGCGAAATCATCTTGCAGACGAACCTCAAGAACCGCTTCCTGCCCGTCATCGAAGTAGGTTACGGAAAAACGGATGCCACCAACGATGCTAACGACATGCACTTTAAGACATCGGCGCCTTACTTCCGCGTAGGTATGGACTACAACGTATTTTATCAGAAGCCTTACCTGCCGGGATATCTGTATGTGGGCCTGCGATACGGCATGAGCAGTTTTACCTACGATGCCAGCGGTCCCGACATGACCGACCCGAACTACGGGGGACACATCACCGTACCTTATGCCGACTTGGGCGAAAAGAGCAGTGCACACTGGGTGGAAGGTGTGGTAGGCATCAAGGTAAGAATATACAAGCGCTTCCACATGGGATGGGCCGTACGCTACAAAAAGCGTTTGAGCGTCACCGAACACGAGAACTCTACGCCGTGGTATGTACCCGGATTCGGAAAAAATGCGGGAAGCAGCTTCAACCTGACGTATAATTTAATTTATAACCTACCTTTTTAAGTATACATGACTACTCTGGAAATATGGCTGCTCGCCGTCAGCCTGGCGATAGATTGTTTTACGGTCTCGGTTACAAGCGGTATCATGTTACGTCGCATCCAATGGCGGACATTCCTGAAAATGGCTTTTTTCTTCGGCTTCTTCCAAGCACTGATGCCGCTCATCGGCTGGTTCGGGGCAAGTCGTTTCAGACATCTCATCGAAGCATACGACCACTGGATCGCCTTTGCATTACTGGCTTTTCTCGGTATCCGCATGATACGCGAACATTTTAAAGACAGTGAAGAATGTAGCTTCGACCCTACCAGCCTGAAAGTGATTCTCACCATGGCAGTCGCTACCAGTATTGATGCGCTGGCCGTAGGAATCTCCTTCGCCTTTACAGGATTCAAAGATGTAGAACAGTTGTTCAGTCCGTTGCTTATTATCGGTTTTGCATCGTTTGTCCTTTCTGTAGCCGGCAATTTGATTGGCATCTTCTTCGGAAAACGTTTCAACCTGCGTATGGAACTTTTCGGCGGTCTGGTACTGATTGGCATCGGCGTGAAAATCCTTATCGAACATCTTTTTCTAAATCAATAAATTATAAAGACTTGTATCTATGACAAATAAAAACGCAAAATGGCAACTTCCGTTCTTAGCTTTTCTCATTATCGGAACGGTACTGATTCTTCGGAAACAAGCTCCTTACCAGACAGATGAGGGACTGGTATTCGGTACGATGTACAAAATCACCTACCAGTCGAAGGATAATTTGAAAAAGGACATTGAAGCTGAGTTACAGAAAGTAGACAACTCGCTCTCTCCATTCAACAAGCAGTCGGTTATCACGCACATCAATAATAACGACAACATGCAGGCAGACAGCATGTTCGCATACGTATTCCGACTAGCCAAGACCGTATCTGCCGACACACACGGTGCTTTCGACATTACTGTAGCTCCGCTGGTAAATGCATGGGGATTCGGTTTCAAGAACGCCACAGGCATACAACCAAATACGATAGACAGCATCCGCCAGTTCGTTGGCTTTCATAAGGTAGACTTGATAGACGGTAAAATCGTAAAGAAGGATCCGCGCGTAATGCTGGATTGCAGCGCTATCGCCAAAGGGTTCGGAGTGGACTGCGTGGCACGCCTGCTCGACAGCAAGGGGGTCAAGAACTATATGATCAACATCGGGGGCGAACTGGTCATGAAAGGTGAAAACCAGAACATGGAAAGCTGGCGCATCGGTATCAACAAGCCGATAGATGACTCACTTTCCGTAAATCAGGAATTGCAGACGGTTCTCGAAATCACCAATGTCGGTCTTGCAACTTCGGGCAATTACCGTAACTTCTATTACAAGGACGGCAAGAAATATGCGCATACTATCGACCCGCGTACAGGCTATCCGGTGCAGCACAACATCCTTTCGTCTACCGTCGTAGCCAAGGACTGCGCTACTGCCGATGCGTATGCTACCTCGTTTATGGTACTGGGACTGGATTCAGCCAAAGCTATCTGTAACGCACATCCGGAACTCGATGCCTACTTCATCTACGAACGTCCGGACGGTAAGTTGGATATTTACTTTACCGACGGCATGAAGAAATATTTAAGAAACTAAATACTTGAAAAACCATGAAAGAAACAAACGAAAAACCAACGGGATTGCCCGAAAATGCATTCCGTCCACTGAAGCCGGGAGAACAGTATCACCCACTGATGTCGCCCGACAAGAATTATCCGGAGGTGAACCTCTGGTCGGTATTATGGGGTATTGCCATGGCGATACTTTTTTCTGCCGCCTCAGCCTATCTGGGACTGAAAGTCGGTCAGGTGTTCGAAGCTGCCATCCCCATTGCCATCATTGCAGTCGGAGTATCGAGTGCCGCCAAGCGTAAAAGTGCCTTGGGCGAGAACGTCATCATACAGTCTATTGGAGCGTGTTCGGGTGTGATCGTAGCCGGAGCCATCTTTACCCTGCCTGCCTTGTATATCTTGCAGGACAAATATCCCGAAATGACGGTCGACTTCTTCCAGATGTTCGTCAGCTCACTGCTGGGAGGTATCCTGGGTATCTTGTTCCTCATCCCGTTCCGCAAATACTTTGTCAGCGAGAAGCACGGAGAATATCCGTTCCCTGAAGCTACTGCCAGCACGCAGGTGCTCGTTTCGGGCGAAAAAGGAGGTAGTCAGGCGAAACCGTTGCTCTTTGCCGGACTGATAGGAGGTCTGTACGACTTCATCGTGGCTACCTTCGGATGGTGGAACGAAAACTTCACCACCCGCGTCTGCGGCTGGGGTGAAATGATTGCCGAAAAAGCCAAGCTCGTCGTTAAAATCAATACCGGAGCTGCCGTGTTAGGACTGGGTTACATCGTAGGTCTGAAATATGCTGCCATTATCTGCGCCGGTTCACTTGCCGTATGGCTGATTATCGTGCCGGGCATCTCACTCATCTGGGGAGATCAGGTACTGAATGCATGGAATCCTGCCATCACCGAAACCGTGAGCAGCATGTCGCCCGAAGCAATCTTCTCTCAGTACGCCAAAAGCATCGGTATCGGCGGTATTGCCATGGCAGGTATCATCGGTATCGTACGTTCCTGGAGCATCATCAAGAGTGCCGTAAGTCTGGCTGCCAAGGAAATGGGTGGCAAGAAAGCGGAAGCCAATGTAGTGCGTACGCAGAAAGACTTGTCCATGAAGATTATTGCAATCGGTTCCATCATCACCATCATACTGGTAGCCTTGTTCTTCTATTTCGATGTGATGCAGGGTAATCTGCTGCACACCATCGTAGCCATCGTGCTGGTAGCAGGTATCTCTTTCCTGTTTACCACCGTAGCTGCCAACGCCATCGCCATCGTAGGAACCAATCCGGTATCGGGCATGACGTTGATGACACTGATCTTAGCCTCTGTCGTGATGGTTGCCGTAGGCTTGAAAGGAGCTACCGGCATGGTTGCTTCCCTCGTCATGGGAGGTGTGGTTTGTACCGCGCTGTCTATGGCAGGAGGTTTCATCACCGACTTGAAAATCGGTTACTGGCTGGGTAGCACGCCAGCCAAGCAGCAGACTTGGAAATTCTTGGGAACACTGGTTTCTGCCGCTACCGTAGGAGGTGTCATCATGATTCTGAACAAGACTTACGGATTCTCATCGGGCGCTCTGGCTGCTCCTCAGGCAAACGCCATGGCTGCCGTTATCGACCCGCTGATGAACGGTGTGGCTGCTCCGTGGCTGCTGTATGGCATAGGAGCTGCACTGGCACTGATACTGACATATTTCAAGGTTCCGGCACTAGCCTTCGCATTGGGTATGTTTATTCCGCTGGAACTGAACCTGCCGCTCATCGTAGGTGGAGCCATCAACTGGTATGTCACTACCCGCAGCAAAGACGAAGCGGTCAATACGGCACGCGGAGAAAAGGGTACCCTGCTTGCTTCCGGTTTCATCGCCGGTGGTGCCCTGATGGGAGTAGTCAGCGCGGCTATGCGTTTCGGCGGTATCAATCTCGTAAACGAAGCATGGCTCGAAAATCCGCTGAGTCAGGTTGTTTCGCTGGTAGCATATATCTTGCTGATCGTATATCTGGTCAAAGCCAGCATGCATATCAAGAAAGCTTAAAGCAGAAAATACTGAATCTAAACTGACAGATTCCATTCACCCACAGACCTCCTGTACCTAAGGAAGTCTGTGGGTATTTTGTTATCCTAAAAGAATTATGTTATCTTTGAACCCGTCAATCGAAAAACATTTCATACTGAACAACCGACTTTCATCAAACATTCCAAAACCTAACGAAACACACCAGCTTCATCGTACGATACGGTATGAATAAACAGCCAAAAAGATATGGGCCACCAAACGCAGCATGTCCTTCATCGTACGATACAGTATGAATACAAACGGATGACAAAGAAAAAATAAAACAGAACAACAAAATCAATACACGTATGAAAAAACTATTTCTCATGAGTCTGGTCTTTCTTTCGACCATGCTCTCCGCTCAGAATCCAGTAGAAATCAAATTATGGCCTAACGGAGCTCCCAACAGCAACCACATGACCCAGCAGGTAGAAAACGGTCCACTTTATGTAGCAGAACCTACGCTGACGGTCTATCTGGCGAAAGAAGGCAACGGAATGGCTATCGTAGCTTGCCCGGGAGGAGGATATACACACCTTGCCATGCAGCACGAAGGACACGATATGGCCAACTGGTTCAACAGTCAGGGTATCACGTATGCCGTGCTGACGTACCGCATGCCCAATGGAAACAATGAAGTGCCTCTGAGCGATGCCCAACAGGCCCTGCGTATCATGCGTCAGCATGCCGATGAATGGAATATCCGACAATTAGGCATCATGGGAGCTTCGGCAGGAGGACATCTTGCCAGCACGGTGGCCACTCATTTTACCGATGCAGCTACGCGTCCCGACTTCCAGATACTGTTCTACCCTGTCGTTACCATGGACCCGACGTATACCCACATGGGCTCTCACGATAACTTATTGGGAAAAAATCCTTCGAAGGCACTCGAACAGAAATATTCCAACGAACTGCAGGTCACTCCGCAAACCCCTCCTGCCTTTATCATGCACAGCAGCGACGACGGTGCCGTACCCGTAGCCAACAGCGTGAACTACTATCTGGCACTGGTCAAGAACAAAGTTCCCGCCTGCCTGCACACCTATCCTATCGGCGGCCACGGATGGGGATTCCGCGACTCGTTTACCTACAAACGCCAGTGGACCGGCGAACTGGAAAAATGGCTTCGTGAAATAAATAACAAATAATAACGACTTAACCTTTTGTAATACAAATAAAAATCGTACCTTTGCACCCGCTAATACGGGATATTAGCATAATTCAAATCATTAACATTAAAAAATTAACGTTTAAGAAATGGCAACTAAAATCAGATTGCAGAGAAACGGACGCAAGAGCTATGCGTTCTATTCAATTGTTATTGCAGATGCAAGAGCACCACGTGATGGTAGATTTACTGAAAAAATTGGTACTTACAATCCGAATACCAATCCTGCCACAGTAGATTTGAATTTTGAACGTGCATTACACTGGGTAATGGTAGGTGCACAGCCTACAGACACAGTTCGCAACATCTTGTCTAGCGAAGGTGTTTACATGAAGAAACACTTGCTGGGTGGCGTTGCAAAAGGTGCATTCGATGAAGCTACTGCTGAAGCTCGCTTCAACGCTTGGAAAGAAAACAAGCAGAACGGTCTGGCTGCTTTGAAGACTAAAGAAGAAGAAGCTAAGAAGGCTGCAGCAAAAGCACGTCTGGAAGCAGAAAAGAAAGTAAACGAAGAAATCGCTAAGAAAGTAGCTGAAAAGAAAGCTGCTGAAGCTGCTGCTAAGGCTGAAGCTGAAGCTGCTGCAAAAGCAGAAGCTGAAGAAGCTGCACCGGCTGCTGAAGAAGCTCCTGCTGAAGCATAATTCGTTACTTCACAAAAGACATTGCAGAAGAGGATATATCACCCGATATATCCTCTTTTATTTTTTATAACCGGCGATAGGCTTCTTCCAGCTGTTTCAATGCTTGTTCCAGCACAGCACGTGTACAACCTACATTCATGCGCATGAAGCCGATTCCTTCTTTGCCGAACGTTTCGCCGTTGTTCAGGGCAAGATGAGCTCCCGACACGAAGAAATCTTCCAGTGCCTGCTGCGACATTCCCAGCTCACGGCAGTCCAGCCATACCAGATAGGAAGCCATCGGACGGATAGCCTTGATCTTCGGCATCTTTTTCTTCAGGTATTCATCCAGATAGTCGATATTTCCTTGTATATAAGCCAGACACTGTTCCAGCCATTCCGTCCCGTTGGAATAAGCCGCCTCTACAGCCGGAAAGGCAAACACATGTCCCCCGCCAAATTCACAGCTCTCCATATAGGTAGTAAACCGCTTGCGGAGCCCCTCATTATAAATAATAGCATGCGAAGCTGCCACTCCCGGCATATTGAAAGCCTTGCTGGGTGCCATAAACGTAACGGAATTGTTCTTTGCCCGTTCAGAAATCATGGCAAACGGTACATGATGGTGAGGAGGTAAGGTCAGGTCGGCATGAATCTCATCCGAAAAGACAATCACGTTATCCTCTGCACAGATATTGGCAATGGCTTCCAGTTCCTCGTGCGTCCAGACCACTCCACCCGGATTGTGAGGGTTGCACAAGATAAACACACGTATGCCCTTAATCTCCCTGCGGAACAAATCCAGATCCATCCGGTACTTGCCGTTCTCCAGAATCATCGGACACTCTACCAGCCGGCGGTCGTTGCGGGTTACTAGCCACGAGAAAGGCGGATACACCGGAGGCATAATCATGATCTTGTCGCCCGGATGAGTGAAGGCATTGATCGCCATCCCCAGTCCCGGCACAATGCCCGGCACATACGTAATCTGTTCCTTTTCCACCTTCATGCCGTAACGCGCATCCACCCAGTTGATGATTGCCTGATAATAACTGTCCGACTTGCAGGTATACCCCAACACCGGATGTTCACAACGTTTCTTCACCGCATCGAGGACAAACGGAGGAGTGGCAAAATCCATGTCGGCCACCCACATGGGGATAAGGTCAGTTCGTCCCCAGATATCCTTCATTCCTTCTATTTTTTCCGCATTCGTACCTCTCCGGTCTATCGGTTCGTCAAAATTATAATTCATGGTAATAGTATTTTAAATATATATTGATCTAACACAAATGTAATCGAATATGTCGTGGAAAGAAAATATTTAAAGAAAAAGTTCATAGAATGTTTGTTTTTTCAAGAAAAGTATTACATTTGTAACCGTAATAATAACAAAATAACAGAACAACGAATGAAAACATTTGCGACATACTTCTTCTTTTACTTTTTTTACTTTTACTTTAGCAATGAAGTGAAGCGGGAGTTCGCATGTGTAACAAACCAATGAATCAATAAAAACGATATAACGAAATCCCGCTTTTTACAGAGCGGGATTTTTTATTTTAAAACAAGAGCAAATGAAAAGAATAGCGATACAAGGTGTTCCGGGTTCATACCATGACATTGCAGCCCACAAGTACTTCAAGAATGAAGAAATAGAACTGATCTGTTGCAATACATTCGAAGAAGTATTCGAAAACATGCGTAAGGACAGCAACGTCATCGGAGTCGTTGCCATAGAAAATACGATAGCCGGAAGCTTGCTTCACAACTACGAACTGCTGCGCGAAAGCGGGGCAACCATTATCGGAGAACATAAACTCCGCATCAGCCACAGCATCATGTGCTTGCCCGACGAGGACTGGAAGGATCTGAAAGAGGTCAACTCGCATCCGGTAGCACTGGCTCAGTGCCGCGAGTTTCTCCAGCATCATCCGGAGCTGAAGGTGGTAGAAACGGATGATACGGCCGGCAGTGCCAAGGATATCCACGAAAAGCAACTGAAGGGACATGCAGCCATCTGTTCCAAATATGCGGCAGGCATGTACGACATGAAGATTCTTCAGGAAGGCATCGAAACCAACAAGCACAACTTTACCCGCTTCCTGGTGATATGCGACCCGTGGATCGCCGACGACCTGAAAGACCGCTCCAAGGTGAACAAGGCAAACATTGTTTTCTCCCTTCCGCACAGTGAAGGAAGTCTGTCGAAAGTTCTTTCCATCTTTTCATTTTACAACATCAACCTGACAAAAATCCAGTCATTGCCCATCATCGGACGCGAATGGGAATACATGTTCTACGTGGATGTGATGTTCAATGATTACCTGAGATATAAACAATCCATCGATGCGGTAACCCCGCTCACCAAAGCACTTAAAATATTAGGAGAATATGCAGAAGGAGAATCAACACTATAGCATACAGCCTGCCGACCGACTGGCAAGCGTAAGCGAATATTATTTCAGCCGTAAGCTGAAGGAAGTGGCCAAGATGAACGCCGAAGGAAAAGATGTCATCAGCTTAGGTATCGGAAGCCCCGATATGCCGCCTTCGGAAGAAACCATCAAGGTGTTGTGCGAAAATGCCAAAAAGCCGGATGCACACGGTTACCAGCCTACGGTAGGTATTCCGGAACTGCGCAAGGCTATGGCCGACTGGTACAAGCGCTGGTACAACGTCGATCTCGATCCGGCTACGGAAATACAGCCGCTCATCGGTTCGAAGGAAGGTATCCTGCACGTCACACTGGCACTGGTCAATCCGGGCGATCAGGTACTGGTACCGAATCCGGGCTACCCTACATATACTTCCCTGAACAAGATTTTAGGAAGCGAGATTGTCAACTACAACCTGCGTGAGGACAATCACTGGCAACCCGATTTCGATGAACTGGAAAAGATGGATCTGAGCCGTGTAAAAATCATGTGGACCAATTATCCCAACATGCCGACAGGTGCCAACGCTACCATGGAACTGTACGAAAAACTGGTCGACTTTGCACGCCGCCATAACATTGTCATCGTAAACGATAACCCGTACAGCTTCATTCTGAACCGCAAGCCCATCAGCATCCTCAACGTGCCGGGAGCCAAAGAATGCTGCATCGAGTTCAATTCCATGAGCAAGAGCCACAACATGCCGGGCTGGCGTGTAGGTATGCTTGCCACCAATGCTACATTCGTACAGTGGATCCTGAAGATAAAGAGCAATATCGACTCAGGAACGTTCCGCCCCATGCAGCTGGCTGCCGCTCAGGCTTACCGTAACAGTGCGGAATGGCACGAAGAAGCAAACTTCAATGTATATAGCCGCCGCCGTAAACTGGCTGAAGAAATCATGACGACCTTGGGATGTACGTTCGATCCCGATCAGGTGGGTATGTTCTTGTGGGGAAAAATCCCCGACTCGTATGCCGATGTGGAAGACCTCACCGAAAAGGTGCTGCACGAAGCACGGGTATTCATCACGCCGGGATTCATCTTCGGCAGCAACGGAAAGCGGTACATCCGCATCTCGCTCTGCGCCAAGGAAGAGAAGCTGGCAGAAGCCCTGAAACGTATCAAAGCAATATTCTAAAGAATAATAAACTAAAATAAAGATATTATATGGAACTGAATTTACAACCTATCGAACTGGAAGGTGTTTCAAAGGAACGCCCTCTTATCATAGCAGGTCCCTGTAGTGCTGAAACAGAGGAACAGGTAATGACAACTGCTACCCAACTTGCCAACAAGGGTATCAAGATTTTCCGTGCCGGAATATGGAAACCACGTACCAAACCGGGAGGTTTCGAAGGTATCGGCGTAGACGGACTGGCATGGCTGAAACGCGTGAAACAGGAAACGGGTATGTATGTCGCTACCGAAGTGGCTACAGCCAAGCATGTATACGAATGTCTGAAAGCAGGTATCGATATTCTGTGGATAGGTGCCCGTACCACTGCCAACCCGTTTGCCGTTCAGGAAATTGCCGACGCGCTGAAAGGTGTAGATGTTCCGGTATACGTAAAGAACCCGGTCAACCCCGACCTGGAATTGTGGATCGGTGCGCTGGAACGTATCAACAATGCAGGACTGAAACGTCTGGGAGCCATTCACCGCGGATTCTCTTCGTACGACAAGAAGATTTACCGTAACCTGCCGCAGTGGCATATTCCTATCGAACTGCGCCGTCGTATTCCGAACCTGCCTATCTTGTGCGACCCGAGCCATATCGGCGGTAAGCGTGAACTGATTGCACCGCTTTGCCAGCAGGCGATGGACTTGGGCATGGACGGACTGATTGTGGAATCTCACTGCAATCCGGACTGTGCATGGAGTGATGCAGCACAGCAGGTTACTCCCGATGTACTCGATTACATCCTCAACCTGCTGGTCATCCGTAAGGAACACCAGTCGACTGAAAGCCTGCACGAGCTTCGTCAACAGATCGATACATGCGACAACGAGCTGATGGAAATTCTTGCCAAACGTATGCGTATCTGCCGCGAGATCGGTACGTTCAAGAAAGAACATAACATGACGGTTCTTCAGACCGGACGTTACAACGAGATTCTCGACAAGCGTGGTGCACAGGGTTCTCTCTGCGGCATGGATGCCGATTTCATCAAACAAGTGTTCGAAGCTATCCACGAAGAGAGCGTACGCCAGCAACTGGAAATTATCAACAAATAATTAAGAACTAACAGAGAAGAATCAGAAACCCAACACTTTCTCCAACGACAGTAATGAGTTTCTGATTCTTCTTTATACACTATCTTTCATTCTACAAACTATGAGAATATTAATTATGGGAGCCGGAAAAATGGGCTCGTTCTTTACCGACGTATTGAGCTTCGAGCACGAAGTTGCGGTATACGATGTCGATCCCAAACGTCTGCGCTTTATGTACAACTGCCTCCGGTTCACCGAACTCAACGAAATAGAAGCCTTCAAGCCCGAACTGGTTATCAATGCAGCAACTGTAAAATATACCCTCGAAGCCTTCAATCAGGTACTTCCTCTCATCCCGAAAGACTGTATCATCAGCGATATTGCTTCTGTCAAGACCGGACTGAAGGAGTTTTATGAGCAAAGTGGTTTCCGCTATGTATCTACTCACCCCATGTTTGGTCCAACCTTTGCCAACCTCGACCAGTTGAGTACGGAAAATGCCATCATCATCAAGGAAGGCGACCATCTGGGCAAGATTTTCTTCAAGGATCTGTATCAGCGACTGGGACTGAACATTTTTGAATATACATTCGAGGAGCACGATGAAACCATGGCTTACTCCCTGTCTATCCCGTTTGTTTCCACCTTTGCCTTTGCTGCGGTGATGAAGCATCAGGATGCGCCGGGTACTACTTTCAAGCGCCACATGGCTATTGCCAAGGGAGTGATGAGCGAAGACGACTTCCTGTTGCAGGAAATCCTGTTCAACCCGCGTACTCCGGCACACGTAGAAGGTATCCGTACCGAGCTGAACGAGCTGCTGGATATCATCAACAAGAAAGATGCTACCAGAATGCGCGCTTACTTGGCAAAGATTCGCGAACATCTTAAATAACCAACCTCTTTCCTATATCCCTTATCTCTCTATGGTTACCTTCATTCAATCCGTAACCAATAGAGAGATTTTTTTGTCCGTTCCGCCGCACCCGCCAGAGTAATAGGGGATAACTTTTTTTTATGACAATATCTCGTACAGAAGTCGTACCTTTGCCGTACGAAAACTAATTTAATTTTTCACGACTATGTATAAATCAATCATTCGTCCCTGGTTATTCCGCATCGACGCAGAAAAGATTCACAACGAAATTATCACCCTGTTGCATGTCTATCGTCACCTTCCTCCGGTAAAGAGCTTCATCCGGTCGGTTTACCGTCCGAAGGCAACGCCTTTCCAGTGGCAGAACCTGACGTTCGGCAACCGTGTGGGACTCTCTGCGGGTTTCGACAAGGAAGCAAGCTGTTTCGACGAACTGAGTGATTTGGGCTTCGGCTTCCTCGAAGTGGGAACGGTTACTCCCGAGAAGGTCGCCGGAAACCCCTCCCCCCGCATCTTCCGTCTGCCTCAGGATCATGCCTTGGTTTCACGTACCGGATTCAACAATCCCGGAAAGGCAGTCGTCTTGCAGAACCTGAAACGGAAACGGAATGGGAAATACATCTTAGGAGTGAACATCAATACCAACCATCCTTCGGACGAAGCACTAGCTGTGGCAGAGCTGTGCGACCTGTATGATACGTTCAGCGCGTATGCCGATTACTATACCCTCAACTGGGGAAGCATAGCCCCCGAGATACTGGGTGCGGCGCTCACCGCCCTGACAGACGACAAGCAGCGTGTACGCAAGCCCATACTGCTGAAACTTCCGGCAGATGTACCCCTCGAAAAGCTGGACGACATCATCGGCTTTGCCCGTCAGCACCACGTCGGTGGCTTCATTGCTACAGGCCCCACACAAGACCGTTCGCTGTTCATCCATTCCAGCCAGTCGGAAATCACCGAGGTAGGTGCCGGAGGTATCAGCGGACTGCCGGTCATCCACAAGTCGATTGAGGTAGTGAAACACCTTGCCGCCCATGCTCCCAAGGAGATGCTCATCGTCGGAGCCGGAGGTGTCATGACCCCGCTGGAAGCCCACAGCATGCTCAATGCCGGTGCTCATCTGGTGCAGGTGTATTCGGCTTTCATCTACGAAGGGCCGGGCATCGTAAAGCGCATAGCAGAAGCGTGCAAGTAAAGAGTTTACACGTGCAAAAATAGAAAGAGTCGTATCATTCCTCACGAAACTGAGTTTGATACGACTCTCTTTTATTTTGCAGTTACTATATTCCGTAACTTTTCGGAGTAACTATAGGGAATACACTCCTTAATTATTAAATTCACTTCCTTTTAAATATCCTTATCCGGTTATTTAAAAGTTTGAATTTTAAAAATCTACATCGCTTCCCTTATTAACCAAAAGCTGATACTTGATATACCCTCCCGACTTAGAAGAATACTTAGTATAGATAGCGGTAATAGAACCCTTGTCGCCATTTTCCGGCAATGGATTCAAAGCAAAATTAGCATAACCGCTCACACGGAGAATCAGATTACCTATCTTATCTTTCTCATCCGAAGCATTATACGTAAAGAGTGAAGAACCATAATAACGCTGATTATTATAGTTGTAGGCAAAAGTAGGAGTCAATCCCTCTTTATCATAATATTTATTCGTATAAGTAGCTTCTGTAGAATTGTTCAGGTATACAGTTTCCAGATATTGTGGATAGGTATCGCCATCAAACGTTCCAGCCTTGTAAGTCAAGCCCTCAAAGCGAATCAGGCGTCCAAGGTGAGCATCACTCAGCACAGTCTTGTAATTCTGCGGGGTAACCACCAGCGTATCCGATGCTTCCAGTTTACCCAGCTCACCGGCAAAGATATGTGCATTGCGCTCCATCTGAGTATCAAGGTTACGGTTGGCATAGTTTTTGGAAATATCTTCTGCAGTAGGAATACCGCCTACACTTAACATATAGCGATAGTTACCAATGGCAAGCCCTTTCAGCTTCACATACAATGTCTGTCCTACCTGATAGTACACATAGTTGCTCACCATTAGTTTCAATTCGATACCAGCCGTACCATCATAAATATAAACAGACTTATACACGTTGCCCGCCTGATCACTCGAAATCACCTTTCCTTTAATCACATAGTCTTCGGTTATTTCCTTGTAACCAGCCAAAGGCACATTGGCACACATGTCTTTCAATTCTTTGATAGAAATAAGCTGACAGCCTTCCGACTCAAAATCGGCAGCCGTCCAGACCTTAGCAGGAGCCGGTTCGTCAAAATCACTGTAGCAACTAGTAACACCCATGGAAAGTGCCACCATCAAACTACCTATTATCAATTTATTTATCATAACAATAGTTCTTTTTCAGGGTTAGAAACGGAAATATAAATTCAAGTAATAATTGGTACCAAACATATAGAAGTATTTAGAATCGAAAGGCTGGTAAGTAAGCGTACTTGCCTCCTTGTTCTTCAACAGACGAATCTGTTCATAACCGCCAGTCTTAATATTCTGATTGTTCAGCAAATTATCTACACTCAGACTGAATCCCAACGTATAAGAACGGTTGATGTACCAGTTCTTGCCAATACTTGCATTCAGTACATAAGCCGCATCAAATTTCTCCTGACCACGAATATCTTCCAGCATTGCAGGATTTTCAAGCATCGGCTTAGTCAGTACAGCATCAGTACGATACAGCGGGCTCATCGACAGATACATGTTGTTATAATAATTCAGGTCGAGTGACGCAAATATATTATTGCGACTACGATAAGACAAACCGATATTGGCAGCTGTCTGCGGAGTACTTTCTACTCGCTTATTTTTCCAGTAAACCTTTCCCTGGTTGATGATTGCCGCACTATTATCCTGAATCTGTACATAATTCGGATTATTCGAATAAATATACTGTCCCCAGCTCAAAGCTCCTTTCAGTGACAAACCTTCATACAATGGTATAGAAGCAGCCACTTCCAGTCCGAAATGCTGTTTGTTGATGCCGCTCATAGCAAAATTGGAATAAGTAGCTTCCACGTCATCATAGTAAGAAATTACCTTCGTTTGGTCTGTAAAAGTTGTATAGTAACCAGAAACACGTGCCTTGAAATCTCCCATGCGGAAATTATAAGAAGCATCCACTCCAAAGATTTTCTCTGCTTTTACTCCGGGGGTAACATCATTACGTGTACGAGGAGAAACAAAAGCCGACTGGAACGAAGGTGCGTCTTGCATGTACACAATGTTAGCTTCAAAATTATGAGCAGAAGAAAGTACATAACGGAAATTAGCCTTAACCTTGTAAGTCAGGTAATCCAGCAAATCAGAATCTCCCTTGGAATTCTCATAGAACAATCCCTTACGCCAGATACCGTGACGCCATAGAGCAGCATATCCCAGTTCGGCACCCAGTCCTATCTGCAGGTTATTCAGAGAGAAATCATATTGCAACCATCCACGACCATTGAACACATTTGCATAATAATCGTAGCTATATTTATCGCCCACACGTGCGATAGGAGCTCTTCCGTACTGCTCATAATAATCCATGTTGTTCTGGTATGAAATGATATCGATACCCAGATCGCGTTCAGCAAACTTGTCGATATCAACCCAGTAATCACCACCCAGCAAGTCTTTAACCTCGCTGTAATATTCTGTACGGTTACGGCGTACATTGATACCTCCATTCAGTTTCGAACTGTTCTTGAAAAGATGAGAGAACTGAGTATAGAAGTTCCAGTCGAGCTGGTCTGTATGACGCTCCTCTATCATGTTGATAGAACGATGACCGTCTCCGTATGCTTCATTGACCGGCTGGTTACGGTTTATCATGTACAAGTTGTCCCAGTTAATGTAACGGATATTGTCTGTATTTGCCATCCATGCTTCCTGCAACCAAGCTCCAGTAGAAGTGTTAGGATAGTAGCTTGGCAAATAGCGGTAATAGTCAGGACGAGGATCCGGTCCACCATACCATGTCAATGCAGAATAGCCATTCTGACCAAAGCGAAGTGATGTTGCCACGTTCAGCTGAGTACGGTCTGTAATGTCGAATGTATAGTTAAGCATAGCCAGAGGTTCGTGGTAATCACGCACACGTGCATTACGGCGTTTGCCGTTCTGCCAGCCCCAGTTTGGATTATAGTAATTGTTTCCCACCAAGTCGTATGCCTCCTGTGTAGAAGCCTGCTGTGCACCACGTTCTGTAGGAGCACCCAAGACTGTCAGAGACAAGCGATGCTGCGGATTAAACTGCTTTTCTACGGCAGCAAAATAACCATAAGCATTGTAATATACACCATTTACATATGCATTGTTTCCCTGACGGGTAGATACGGAAAATGCATACGACCATCCATTATCCTGCACACCAGAAGAATAAGTAAGCATACCACGGAAGCGGTACATTGAGTTTGTGCTAACCAAGCTGGCTCTCAAGCCCTTACGCATTTGTGAAGGACGAGTGTTGATATTAGTTACTCCACCAATACCACCAATTCCCATCTCTCCCATTTCCAGTCCGGTAGTTACTTCCTGATTGCGTGTTGCATCATTCAATCCACTCCAGAGCGACCATGGTGTATAACCGGTCATTGCATCGTTCAACTGAATGCCGTTCATGTATACATCCGAGAACTGAGAGTCATATCCACGTACGTTGAAACGCATTTCACTGAATTGATAAGAAGCGATATTATTGAAAACATCCTTTGATGCCGACAACGAAGTAGGCAACGACTGTGCATCTTCCATAGTTTCCGTATCAAACTCTGCAAATATCGCATCATCCAGCACAGGTTGACGATTGGCAGGAACCATGATAACACGCATTTCACGCATGTTCTTTCCGACACGTACCGGTAAAGTTAAATCTTCAAACTCTGCAGTTTCAAAACGCAGTTCATACTCACCGGGAGCCACATTCTCGAAGAAGAATTCACCTTTGTCATCAGTCGACGCAGTACGGTCGCCTGGAACAAGTGTAATCTTTACGTTATCAATTTTTGCACGTGTAGTACGCGATATGACCGTACCCTTAATGCCTCCTCCCGTCTGGGCAAATCCCGTAACGGCAAGCAGCGACATCAGTAAAAACAATAATGTCTTGAATTTCATAAAATTGTAATTATTTGATTACTTACCTATATAAATATACACCGGAAAATGGTCACTGAAACCTCCCTGAAAGTTATTACCTACAAAAGTACGCAACGGATATCCCTTATATTGTCCTTCCTTCTGTACCATGTAGTGACGTCTGAAGATGTTACCGTAAAATTTCGATTTTTCCGATTTCTGAATCTGCAACTTTCCTTTCTCGTTATCCAGCAAGTTTCCACTTACTACGATATTGTCGAAAATATTCCACGCATCGCCATATGCCAGTGTTCCATATCCAGCCTTCAGCAAGGCAGCATACGGTGCATAATAGTCGGCAGGCTGAACCTCCTTTACCTTTATCTTAGCTCCTATACCTTCGGCTCCGGAAACGCTTTCGTCTATTGGGTCATCATTAAAGTCACCCATCATCACCACTTTCGTAGCTGGACGCAAGGCACGGACAGAATCTGCAATTTGGCGCATCTGCCGTCCCACTGCCACACGCTTGAATTCGGAAGCCTCTTTTCCTCCCAGTCGTGAAGGCCAGTGTGCCACCATAAACAGGAAATCTTCTCCTTCTATCTTTCCCCACATCGTTACAATGTCACGTGTCTTGAAGTCGGGCAATGAAGGAATTACCGTACGAATAGCCTTCGAACCTTCCAGCTTCAGCACATCCGGACGATAGATGAAGGCAGCATCTACACCACGTGCTTCGGGAGAATCATAATGTACAATCCGATAATTGGCTGGTGCCAACTTTTGAGTAGCAACAATATCCTCCAGCACATTACGGTTTTCCACCTCACATACACCTATAACTGCCGGATAATCCTTGTTGATAGCTGCTATGTCAAAAAAGACTTTTTCTATATTATGCAACTTTTTATCATACTTATCCTGAGTCCACTTCTTAGGTCCGTCAGGAGTAAACTCATCATCGAGAACATCCGGATCATTTTGTGTATCGAAAAAGTTCTCAAGATTGTAAAACACTACTTTGTAGGGCTTTTTCTGTGCGTATCCCGACACAGACAATGCAACGAGCAATACCCCAAGCATTAATATTCGTTTCATACTTATAGAAATTAGTTAAGATTCCATTCAATGGCATTGAAATCGTTTTTCACTTCCTGCGGTATACCCGGGAAGAAAGTAAATCCGGTAAGTTGTTCTATTTCGGAAACTTTTTTACATATAGCTTTCGACGGCTGTGATTCTGAATAAGCTTTATTCTCCAGCCAAAAGCCGATAGTCTGCAACTGAGAAGCATCACACTGATTCACCCATTTGCCAGAAACTCCCGATTTGGTTCGTAAAAGAACCTTGAAATAATGAGTCGGCACATCTACCTTTACTCCATTATTATCGGTAGCCTGTTTGGAAGCATTCCCATAATAAGCTCCAGTCACCACGTAAAGTGTATCAGAGCACATATAGCTTTTACGTAATTTATCCTCCAGATTCATCCAGATAGACTGATTTAACCCCTTTCCTGTCTGAGGAGTCTGATTTGAAAAATAGAAGGTCTGCGCATTCATCTCACGAGTCATTGTCCGGTCGGCCGACGGAATCTGATGTCCGCGATCGTAAGCAGGATATTCCTTATATGCCCTAGCTACAAATATCTGATATTCTTCTGCAATATCCGGATCGTATATCCACTCATCGGTTCTATCTAAGCCACCAATATAGCAGCTATGAAGCGGATAGGCAACCCAAAGTGCACCTTTGTGTGATTTATCATAGCACATAGAATAATTACGAACTTCTTTTCCGTTCAAATTAACATAATGGGTTACATACTGGAAATTAGTACCTTCTTTATATGCGGGAATCTCTGCCCACGATGTAGAAAATTCAGGACTATTTACCTGTCCTTTTTGTGAAAGCGTAAGAACTGTCTGCTTTCCTCCAGCAAAACTGACTGTGACAGTAGCCTGACGCTGTGCATCATTGATATTGTCCGAATAATAGACATATAATACATTCATACCCTCCACCAATGTACCTTCCTTGGTAGCAATCTTTGATGAAAGAGAAAAAGAACACCATTCTGATCCTTCCGTAATTTCAGCCTGCCACTGAGTTCCTGCTGTACCTTCCATCCGGATAGCAGCATTACCTTTCTGAGCAGCTACAGATGAAGAATTGTTCCAATAAGCCGTTCCGGAAGGAGCAATCTCTGCACCCTCATCACTTCCGCACGCCCACAATGTAAGCGAGAGAAATGCTATTAAAAAATAACGGAACATAGTTGTTTGCTTGTTTTTGTTCACTCCAAAAATATTTAGGGGGTTACATAAAAAATCGACTCTTCACGAGAGGAAACGAATCCGGTTGCATCGTTAATTGATGCAACCAGATTCGTTTTTATTCTGGAATATTCAAATTCAGATTATTCGTAAACCAGTTCCAGCTTGGTAAACTGAGCATTGTACTTATTTGTTACAAGTACTCTGTAGGCAGTATTTACAGAAGTACCCGTCAATGAATAGGTATAAGTAAAGTCTGTCTTATTATCCCATTTCACAGCTTCACCACCAGCAACTGTACCATTGTTTGTATCTGCAATTCCAACTGTTACGTTTGCAGAAGCTCCGTCACGACTTACAGCTACCACTTTTACAAGCTTCTTACCACTTACAGCAGGCAGTTCTATATATGCCTTCGTTTTACCAATCAGCAAGTAGAACGAATCATCCGACGAAGCTGCACGATAATATCCATCGTCGTTAGAAGCCATCAATGTGAGTTCTGTTCCTCCGAACGAGAAGGTTTCTCTTGCTGTTTTCTTTTCAGCTGATGATGCAGGGAAACCAGCTGGATAAGCAGATTCCGGTGTAAAGTCAACTGTAATAGTCTGCTGTTCGCCAGAAGATTTGCCACTGACCGTTACCGGTACTTCCACAGAAGAAGAAGTTCCGTCCAATGTAATCTTCAAAGTCTGAGATACAGATTCAGCCGATGCATTAGCCTGTGCTTTCACTGTTACGACATTTCCGCTTACGGTAGCCGACAAGATACCAGACAAACCAGAAGTGCTCAAAGTCTTACCTTCACCATTTGCTACGGTTACAGTAATATCTTTAGTACCGCCTTCTGCAGCAAAACTAACTTTTTCAGGATTAACGCCTGTAATGACAGGTTCTGAAGAAGAGAACGCCTTTACATCATTCAAGTTACGTGGAGCAATCTGTGCAGCACTTCTGTACATAGTAGCCACACCAGTCAAATCGCCCGTTGCTTTTGTATAAGTCTGACCTGCAAATACAGAGCCAGCCTGACAATATACTGTTATGTTGGTTCCATCAGCAGTAAACGTATGAGTATCATACTTGTCGGCAGTACACCAAGTTCCTGAACCGTCTGAAGAAACATTCTTAATAGTAACAGTCATAGCCTGATAGGCAGCCAGTTTATCGGCAGTAATGACAATCGGAGTAACGTTTGCCGTTCCAATCTTCTCTACTTTACACCAAGTTTCATCCTTAGAACCGGTAACTTCATACAGTCCACTATAATTCTGAACCTTAGCAGTACCTTTCATTAAAGTAACTTTCACTTTATCACCCATCTTCAACCCTAAAGTCTTAGGATCAACCTGACTGCCATAAAGAGTCACACCGTTCTTTTCGCTTGTAGCACCCTCTACTGCAACCTGCAAGTTGTTGGTTGTATAGTTTCCACTTTCCACGTCAGCCTGTACTACAGCTTCGAAGAAACGGTCTGCATTGGCATCAATCACTGCACCTGTACTCATCGGTTCAGGCATCAAGGCTATCAATTCAGGAATTGTAATGGCAGTAGCCTCACCCGGTTCAACCACAGAACCACCTTCAAGGTCGACTTCCTGACCACCGTTTCCTGTAGCCAGTGTGATATCATCCAGACGATATACAGAAGATTCGTTTGCTGTAAAGCGGATATACAGTTCAGAAGCAGCCTTCTTCAGTGTAAAGTTGGCAGTAGCAAAAATCCAGTACGGAGTTTCAGTATCCCCGTTGTTCTTTTCGTAAGCAATTTCAGTCCATGCAGTACCATTGGCACTCACTTCAACTTTGAACTTGCTTGTATCGAATGTATTGTCATACTGACCATCATCTCCCTTGCTTGAGCGGCTTCCACCGAAAGTCAACTTCAAATTGGTCTGTCCTTCAGCCAAAGCGATTTTCTGGATATCGAAAGTAGCAGGTGCACCACCAAAGAATACCACGTTCGGACCTGAAGCTCCTTCGTAAGCATCCGTATTGGCAAGACCAGACGAACGTACAGACGCATTATTGCCGGCATAAGTTACATTTGCAGCACCATCACCCGTCTTGTTCCATCCCTTATAATCTGAAACGAATGGTTTATCGGCAGCATCCGCATTACCAACTGTTTCGCTATAAAGAACTTTGGATTCAACTACCACACCACTCTTCACTGTCACGGTAGCAGTTTTCAACGGACCAGACTGGTTACCGATAGTGATATTGATCTTAGCCTCACCGTTTGTTCCTTCAGGTACACTTACCTGAACGGTAGCAGATCCCTCACCAGAAGTCTTTGAAAGAGTAACCCAATTAGCGTTATCTTCTACAGTAGCATTCCATGGACGGTTTGTAGAAATATCAAACGATTGAGTACCGCCATTCTCAAATGTCAATGTAGTAGGATCAACTTCCAGATAAGGAGCTTCTGTATCGTCATTATCGTCCACACAGGCAGTAAACGAGACAGTTAGCACCATGAGCAGCAGCCCATACCAAAAACTTAAAGACTTTAATTTTGCCATTTTGTTTTTCATTAAAAGTTAATATGCATTTTCACTAGTCAAATTATTATTCTAACATCTAAAAAGTATACAGCAAACAAAATTAATCCAGCATATCCTTTTACACCAATCAACTGCTTGCTTACCCCTAAAGGGGAAACAAATATAATAAAAATAATTAAAAATCAGGTTCTTAATTCAAAAAATATTACCACATTAACGTCGTTATGTTAACGACATTTATTTTATCAATAAATAATATTATATAGTATGACATCCATAAAGGGAAAAAACAGCGTCAAACCATATAAATAAATAACACTATTTCTAAAAAGCAGAGTATAACGTTATAAATTATCAGGTCAGATTAAAATTAATCAATATGAAATATCACCAACCAAATTATGATTTATATCACTTTCTCAAAATCTCATAACCCGGCAATCCATAAACGACGTATGATAGACTTTCTTTGTCCTATCAGACAATCTTTCCTGACAAAAATCCATAATTTTACGGTCAGTCCCAATCAGTATTCTCATCTTTTTTTAATAAAAAACACTACCGTCGGCAAATGATCGCTATATCCGTTCATCCATCTGCCTCCTGCCTGTGTTCTTAAAGGATAACCTTTATATTTACCATCCGCTTGTATAAGAAAATCGCGTCTAAAGATTTCATGATTCAAATAACTCAACTTTTTATGTCGCTTATTCAAAAAATTACCTGTAAAAACAATCTGGTCGAACAAATTCCATTTGCCTCTATATTTTAATGTTCCTTCACCTTCAGCTAATGTATTCCACCAAGGATTATACAAATCACCTTTCTTTACATTCTTCATGTTACGTTTTGCCCCCAAGGCCTCTGCCATACTCTTATCCATAGGATCATCGTTCATATCGCCCATGATTACAATTTTGATTTTCGAGTCCAGACGCTGCAGTGAATCCTTCAGCGCACGTACTTGCATGCCAGCACGTTCGCGAGCAGAGGATGCTGCTCCACGTGACGGCCAATGGTTTACAATAAAAGCTACACGTTCGCCAGCCAATCTACCATCTGCTATTAGAAAACCTCGTGTAGGACGATCTGTAGGCTGGGCCAATACATAAGGAACCAGTTTGGTAGCTGTCACCGTGTACAGCTTTGGATTATAAAAGAAAGCACAATCTACCCCACGTTCATCAGGCCCTTCATAATGAATAATCTCATACCCCCGATTGGCCAGTGCAGGCTGCTTTAGCAAATCTTCCAATACATGGCGGTTTTCGACTTCTGCCATACCTATTACAGCGGCCCCTTCAGAAGTCTTGTCAGTAGCCAGTAAACCAAGTACTGTCGACATATTTTTCAGTTTCGACTGATATTTTGTATTATCCCATTTGTTTCTTCCTTCGGGTAAATACTCATAATCTTTCTTACCCTCATCGTGTATTGTATCGAACAAATTTTCAAGGTTATAAAAGGCAACTCCGTAAATATTACCATTCTGCTCTTGAGCGTAACCAGTAATAACCAGACACACCCAGAAAAACGTAAACAAATATTTCTTCATATCAAACATTACTTCTACAGATAACAGAGGGACTGAACGTGAACAATCACATCCAATCCCCCTCTATTATTAAAAACAAATCTATCACTATCAGAGTTTTACAGGATCTCCTGCTATCTCAAACTGTCCTCCACCCAGACTCTTATAACGGAATTCATACGAATAACTGGTTCCATCGTAAACCACTGCTTGCATTTTATAATACAAATCCACTCCGTTCATCTGCGTAGGAGCATCCGGATAATTATGAGAAAGAACCAATCCACACGCAACCTGAATCTGTTTCATCAGATACGCTTCTGCTTTCTGTTCATCTTCTTTGTCCACCAATCCTTCTGGATCATTTCCGGTACGTTTATACATCTGTATATTAAAATTCTTATAATGAGAAGATGCGCCAAACCACCACTCTCCTGTATCTGGATAATCTTTATCCAAATAAGCGGGTTTGTTTTCTGCAACCCACTTTACAAGATACTGATAATCGTCAACAGTCATCGAAACAGTGATAGTAGGATCGAACAACCATTTTTCACCATTATGCAAAAACGTTTCTTTTTCATGACGGACAATATTATTGTTCAGTTTCCAAGTAGTATCCAACAGATATTCATCTGCCATAGCAACAGTTGTTTTGCCATCATAATATTTATATAACACGACTTGTGTATCTCCCTCCTTCGCATAAGGTAATTTCTGAGCCAGAAATACAGGTAAATAGTCGGTTGCCTTGATAGAAGAAGAGAAATTATCATTCTTTCCCGGATCACCCATTGCATCATAATCGGCAGGAGTTACCACTACAACATCGTTACCGATATAAGCTCCCCACTTACCGCTTGTGAACTGGAACAATGTATTATAAGGCTTCGATTGTGAAGGTTGTGAGGTCGTAACTTTTACATTATCCAACTGAATGGTCGTCGTAACTCCATCCTTTGCTCCCCGATACCCGAAGGCAATATAAATATTTTTCCCATTATAGGACTTCAGTGAATAGGTTCCAACATTTGTTTTATCAGTATATCCGCTTTCCATTGGAGTAGGATAAGCAAAATAATCAGTAATATCAGTCCATGCAGATACATCAAATGCTTCTCCCGCATTATATTTATCAGAAATCAATACGCTGAAAGCATCTCCGTTATAATGACCGAATACTATATCAAAAGTCAATAAAGCATCTGCCGATTCTATTTTTACCGGTTTCGTTATCAAGTAATTTTCCACTTCTCCAGCAGCCTTGTAAGCAGACAGTTCAGCCGATCCATCGCCCTTATATACATTTGCCGACCATTTTTCTGTTCCTTTTACACAGACTTGTGTCCATTCTGCAATTTCAATAGGCTGCTTAGCAGTGCACGAATTGAAATTCTCATTTAAATAATCAATTCCTTCCACCGGATCATTCAAGTCATACATATAATCCGCCAGACAAAAATCACCCTCCTTGGCACCTTCCATACGGGCAGCTAATATCTTAGGAATTTCTACATTGGGAGCATGAGAAGGAGATAAAAAATTATTCTCCCATATAGTTTTGTAATCATCTCCATTTAAGGTATAGGCAGACACAACAGAATATTTTTTCAATGTTTCTGAAACATCTTCCTGATAATTATATGTAACCCCTACAGTAGAACCTTTTCCCCAAGATCCATACAGATTAGCCAATATAGCAGGAACATACTTATCTGCCGAAGCAAAAGAATTCAGAGCCAAATCTGAAGCTACTCGTTTCGCCAATGACTTTTCTTCATCAGTCTGTGCGTCAGCTTCTGCCGCTTTGGCTATAGATTCATAATCAGCCTTTACCAAGACATATTCTTCTTCAGTTTTCGTGATGGTAATACCTTCCGAATCAATTTCATTGTAAATATCTTCCATCGGATTACATGCAACCAGTAAGCCACCAAAGAAAGACAATGCTATTAAATTATATTTCAATTTCATACCTAAATCATGTTTTAAGTTAACCATCAGAACATTACCTTAAATCCGGTAGACCAAGTTCTGCCGAAGCCATAAAATACCAAAGCTGAATCCCAGTTATGAGTTGCACCATCTGTAGCATCAGCTACATAACAAGTATTTGTCAAATTGTAGACATTGCTATAAATCACAGCCTTCAAGCCCTTGCACAAATCAAAGCGATAACTAAGTCCTAAGTCAATGGTATAAAAATTAGGCATTTTCCAAGAATCAATGCCGGCATCCGATTTACTGGTACGGTTTGACGGATCGAAATCAGCATAGTTCTTACCTGCAAAATTATAGTCAGCATTCAGTTTCAATCCTTTAAACACCTCCCACGAAGCAGACAGTGCAGCAGTAAGCTGTGCTGAGTTGCCCACATGTACATCCTTTACATAAGCATCGTATGTACCGATTGGCTTGCTTAACTCATCGTAAATAGTAAAATGCACATCATCCGCCCATTTCCAGTCACCTAAGGAGAACATACCTTTCAATTCGAATGTCTTGACAGGCTTGTAAGTTGCTTCCAGTTCTACTCCCATGTGAATGGCATCCAGACCTGTAATATTGGCATATTCCTGTCCAACTCTTCTACGAGTCGATTTATCCATCCATCTGGTATAATATCCGTTCAGTGCGACATTGAAATATTCATTGTTGAACCCGTATCCTAATTCGAACGTAACAATTTTCTCGTAAGGAGCATCTGCATTGGCAGAAACGTTATTGTTCGGGAATACAGAATTAAAGAATGGAGCACGGGTGAAGTATCCTCCATTGACAAAAACGTTATGGTTTCGATTAAACTTATAATTATATCCTGCCTTAACACTCCACGGCTGGAAATGATAGAAATCGGAAACCTTTTTTCCATCTACATTGCCGCCTTTGTCATGATAACGATAAGATTCGTTCGTAATAGAAGCAGACAGGAACGAGGACCATTTATCCGTATTATACTCTGCCTGTGCAAACAAGCCTGCCCAGACAATTTCACCTACGCTATGGTACTGAACAATATCACCCTCTTTCAGGATCACATTAGGAGATTCATAATCCAGATGCTTACTACCCGGCATATAATATGCACCACCCAACAAATTGTCAATGACTTCTTTGTGATAGCCTTTGTAATAGCGTCCGTCGAATCCGCCTGTAAACGTAAATTTCTCCGTGATGCGGTTTTTATATGAGCTCAAAACGCCATACCAGTCATGATCATTCACAGCATTAGTAAAAATTGCTTGTGAACCGTTGGGATTGGAAGCATTAGCAGCCAACACAGCATCGTAATCAAGTAATCCTCCTGCAGTCAGTTTAGTATCTTCGTAAGGACGTCCACTATTATTGTCGATGGCCAACCAGTTACTATTATTTCCACGTACGCGGCGTCCACCACCGGTTGCCATGGAAGCATACAGAGAAGTCGTCAAAGAAGAGTTCTCATTGATTGTCCAATAATGATTCAATGAAACCTGCGGTTTGTGATAATAGTTATATCCGTAAGCGCCACCAGTCAGTTCACCATTCAGATAACCATAAGAGTTACTAAAACGTCCACCATCCGGGCTGTTCTTATAATCTTCGATATAATGCTTGGTTGCACGCTGATTATGCCATTGCGGAGCACCAAAAGCCGTCAACGACAATTTATGATGTTCATTAATGATCTTAGAGATATTACCGAAATACGTCCAGCCTTCATAATTGGTTCCTTTCACGTATCCATCACCCGTATTCAGAGCACCCATCAATGTAACAGCCCAGCCGTTATCCATCAGACCAGTAGAAACAGAAACAGAATATTTACGAAATCCGTCATTTCCGATGCCGATATAAGCCGATCCTCCTTTTTGTGCTTCGGTACTCTTTGTCACCATATTCATAGTTCCTCCCACAGAAGACAAACCTAATGCTGAAGCTCCCAAACCACGCTGCACCTGAATAAACTGGCTCACATCAGACAAGCCAGACCAGTTCGACCAATAAACCTTACCGTTTTCCATACCGTTAATAGGTACACCATTTATCAGAATACCCAGATTGGAAGAATCGAAACCACGCATATTGATTCGAGAATCACCATAACCTCCACTATCACGAGTAACATATACAGATGGAGTAGATTTCAACAACTCCGGAAATTCCAAGTTACCAACCTTCTCTTCAATAGTTGCCAATTTCACATTAGAAATAGGGATTGGAGTCTGACGATCAGACTTGATAATCGAAGCAATGACACTTACCTCACCCAACCCTATAGCGTCAGGTGCCAAGGAAATTGTACCTAAATTTACATTATTTCCTGTAATTTTCACGTTCTTGATTAATTCATTATAACCAACGTAACTAATAGCCAAAACAATTTTGCCATTTTTTACATTCAGAGTAAAACTGCCATCCATGTCAGTTACTGTTCCTTCTGTAGAGCCTTTTACCACTACCGTCGCCCCGATAAGAGGTTCGTTGTTTTCCGCATCTACAATCTTGCCTTTCAGTGTAGCCTGAGCTACCGCAGTGACTGTACTTACTATGACAAGCACCGCAAACAATAGAAAATGCTTCAATTGACTTTTCATACGTTTTCTTCAATTGTTTTTGTGTTATTAATAAATCAAAGACAAATATAGTAAAAAACTTTAAAAATTTGGAGGAAAAAGCCAAAATTATTAGCACATTAACGCGATTATGTTAATAAAATTATTATTAAAAATACACAGAATATGCATATCCACCCGGCCAGCTGTTTTTATGCCGACACTATCACACAGAAAGCAGTTTTTCTCTTTACACTTTCCACGGAGAACCGACGAAAGACTTGTCATTTTATCAGAAGCATAAAAATTTAACAGAAATGAAACACCCCTGCACGTAGTTGCGATTTAAGCAAGTTCACACCAGCAGCAGACCGGAAAAAAGGAGGCAAAACAGCAGGCGGGACACCGATGGCACCACTAGTGTCACCACCAGTGTCACATCTACTTTACTGTTTCATAAGCAATTACTACTAAAAGCGGGACACGGATGTCACCACCAGTGGCACCACCCTTTCCTATTATATATAATAAACAAAGATATAATCAAAGGAAGTTTCGTCCGAAACTTCGGAGGAGGGCATTGAGAGAAGAAAGGCATTAACTTTTTTTAAGCCCGCGGCATCGACAGACTTCCGCACGAGGATTCCGGCAGAATTTGTACAAAAGATTTTAGTTTTTGTACAAAAACCGGAAAATCGCCCCGTAGTCTTCCGGAAAACGCGCTTCCGATTTCCGCCACGAGCCGTCCGGAACCCGAAAGAAAGCCGTCTGAACACGAGGAAAACCGCCCGTTTTTTCGTATCTTTGCAAAGATAAGAACTTAACCCAACCAACGAATCATGGCGAAAGAAAAAACCGTATATGTTTGCACCAACTGTGGACAGGAATCGCCCAAATGGGCAGGCAAGTGTCCGTCGTGCGGGCAGTGGAACACGTTTGTGGAAGAGGTGGTGCGCAAGGAAGTGCCCGTAGCCAAGCATGTGGCGCACGGCATTGAGTCGGTACGCTCGAAACCCCAGCGGCTGCACGAAATCACCTCGGGAGAGGAGCAGCGCATCGACATGGGTGACGACGAACTGAACCGCGTACTGGGCGGCGGACTGGTAGAGGGCTCGCTCACGCTGATAGGCGGGGAACCGGGCATCGGAAAGTCGACGCTGGTGCTTCAGACGGTACTCCGGCTCACGGACAAGAAGGTGCTGTACATTTCGGGCGAAGAAAGCGCACGGCAGTTGAAGCTGCGTGCCGACCGCATCCCCCATCCCGAGGCAAGCAACCTGCTCATTGCGTGCGAAACGTCGCTGGAGCAGATTTTCACGAACATCAAGAATACGGCTCCCGATCTGGTGGTCATCGACTCCATACAGACCATCTCGACGGAGAATATCGACTCGTCGCCGGGCAGCATCGTGCAGGTGCGCGAGTGTTCGGCAGCCATCCTGAAATTTGCCAAGGAAACGGGTACACCGGTCATCCTCATCGGGCACATCAACAAGGAAGGCAGCATCGCCGGACCGAAGGTACTGGAGCATATCGTCGATACGGTGCTTCAGTTCGAGGGCGACCAGCACTACATGTACCGCATCCTGCGAAGCATCAAGAACCGCTTCGGAAGTACGGCGGAACTGGGTATCTACGAGATGCGTCAGGACGGGCTGCGGCAGGTGAGCAATCCTTCGGAACTGCTGCTGACGCAAGATCACGAGGGCATGAGCGGCATTGCCATCGCCTGTGCAGTAGAGGGTATCCGTCCGTTTCTCATCGAGGTGCAGGCACTGGTGAGCACGGCGGCCTACGGTATGCCCCAGCGTTCGGCTACGGGATTCGACCTGCGCCGCATGAACATGCTGCTGGCGGTGCTGGAGAAGCGTGTGGGCTTTAAATTGGCACAGAAGGATGTCTTCCTGAACATCGCGGGAGGACTGAAGGTGAACGATCCGGCCATCGACCTGGCGGTAATCAGTGCCATCCTGTCGAGCAACATGGACACGGAGATTGAAGCGGGCGTGTGCATGGCGGGCGAAGTGGGACTGAGCGGAGAAATCCGTCCCGTAAACCGCATCGAACAGCGCATCAGCGAAGCGGAGAAGCTGGGTTTCACACGGATGCTCGTACCCAAGCATAACCTGCAGGGACTGGACCGCAAGAAGATCAAGATCGAGCTGGTGCCCGTACGCAAGGTGGAAGAGGCTTTCCGGCAGCTGTTCGGGTAAAAGAGTGCAAAAAAGATAATTTATGGCAAAGAAATTCAACATACGAAACAGTACGGCAGAATTTCTCATTTTCCAACTTGAAGGAAAAGAGAACGGTATACAAGTGCTCTATAAAGACGAAACAATCTGGGCTACGCAAAAAGCAATAGCCGAGCTGTTCGACATAGGAGTGCCAGCCATCAGCAAGCATCTGAAAAATATATTCGAAGACGGTGAGCTGAATGAAAATTCAGTTATTTCCAAAATGGAAACAACTGCCTCCGACGGGAAAATGTACAACACCCGGTTTTATAATCTTGATGCCATTATTTCTGTTCTTCGACCGCTTCAATACAGACAGCTTATTATCATTTAAACCTGACTCTGATTCATAGTAAACAAAAACAACCATTTATGATACAAGAATACCAGTTAAGAGTTCTGCCCGAGCAGGCAGCCAGCGAACAGCATATCAAACAATACGTGAGCCGCGAGAAGGGGCTCGACATTCGTACCATCCACGCCGTACGGGTGCTGAAACGGAGCATCGATGCCCGCCAGCGGACCATCTTCGTGAACCTGAAGGTGCAGGTGTTCATCAACGAAACGCCTACCGAAGAGGAGTTCGTACGGACGGAATACCGCAACGTGGAGGGTAAGCCTCAGGTGATTGTGGTGGGTGCCGGACCGGGCGGTCTGTTTGCTGCCCTGCGCCTGATAGAGCTGGGACTGCGTCCGGTAGTGGTGGAGCGCGGAAAGAACGTGCGCGACCGCAAGACGGATCTTGCCCGCATCAGCCGTGAGCACAAGGTGGACCCGGAATCGAACTACAGCTTCGGCGAGGGAGGTGCGGGAGCTTACTCCGACGGCAAGCTGTACACGCGCAGCAAGAAGCGTGGCAGCGTGGACAAGATTCTGAACGTGTTCTGCCAGCACGGGGCAAGCACTTCCATCCTGATAGACGCGCATCCGCACATCGGAACCGACAAGTTGCCGAGGGTGATCGAGAACATGCGAAATACCATCATCGCCTGCGGTGGAGAGGTGCACTTCCAGACACGCATGGATGCCCTGCTCATCAAGGACAACAAGGTGGCGGGCATTGAAACGAATACGGGAAAGACCTTCCACGGTCCGGTGATTCTGGCTACGGGACATTCGGCACGCGACGTATACCGCTGGCTGTATGCCAACGGGGTGACCATCGAACCCAAGGGTATCGCCGTAGGGGTACGTCTGGAGCATCCGTCGATGCTGATCGACCAGATTCAGTATCACAACAAGAACGGACGCGGAAAGTATCTGCCGGCAGCGGAATACAGCTTCGTGCAGCAGGTAGACGGTCGCGGGGTGTACAGCTTCTGCATGTGTCCGGGAGGATTTGTGGTACCGGCAGCCAGCGGACCTCATCAGATAGTGGTGAACGGCATGAGTCCCAGCAACCGTGGCACAAAGTGGAGTAACTCCGGCATGGTGGTGGAACTGCGTCCCGAAGACCTGCTCCTGCCCGACTTGCAGCTTCAGGCGTGCGAAACCATTCAGGGTTCGGCAGAGGCACAGACCGAGGAACTGATTGCCCGTTCGGGAAAACTGCCCGAGGGAAGCGTGCATACGCTGGCTGTGATGCACTTTCAGGAGAAGCTGGAACAACTCTGCTGGCAGCAGGGTAACATGCGACAGACGGCTCCTGCACAGCGCATGGCGGACTTCATCAACCGGAAGGTGAGCTACGACCTGCCCGACACATCGTACAGCCCGGGACTGGTTTCTTCGCCGCTTCATTTCTGGATGCCGAAATTCATCAGCAGTCGTCTGAGCCGGGGCTTCCAGTTGTTCGGCAAGAGCTCGCACGGCTTCCTGACCAACGAGGCGGTGATGATTGCCGTGGAAACACGTACCTCGGCTCCTATCCGCATCGTGCGCGACAATGAAACCTTGCAGCACGTCACCGTAGAGGGGCTGTTCCCTTGCGGAGAGGGTGCGGGCTATGCAGGCGGTATCGTGTCGGCAGGTATCGACGGCGAACGGTGTGCCGATGCCGTAGCGGAGTACTTGCAGAGGAATTAATCTCACAGCATCCTTATAAACTGTTATCAGTACCCGATAAAATGAATAGTTGCAGTATGGTTTCTGTAAATAAGCAGTAGCACCTAAATGTGCAATAATCAATTACCTATCAGCGAACTATCAGTAACTTAAAACTTTTTACCGGATAGTAATCATAAACTTTATTCAATTGCGTCCGCACTGCGGTCGCAATTGAACTGAACACATTATAAATCGATAGATAAACAAGCAGGTACAATAGACGAAGACAGATCCATTTCCAAACGAAAAAAAGTGAAAATGAGAAATAAAAACGGTTTTGGAAAAACTAAAAGCCTTTTTCAATCGTTTCTTTGATATAGCATTCCTCCAACAGGAATCAATGAACCTGTGTGAAAAACATAACCTATAACCAAGATGCAACATACTCCTGAAATAGCAATCGTAGAACAGAATACGCTGACAGCACTGGGCTTGCAGACCATTCTGGAAGAACTTATCCCCGTAGCGACCATCCGCAGATTTTCGTCGTTCGCCAGACTGATAGACGACACGCCGGACATGTACAGCCATTATTTTGTTTCGGCACAGACGTACTTCGAGCATACGTCGTTTTTTCTGGAACGCCGTCCGAAGACCATCGTGCTGGCAGCGGGCGAACAGCCTCTGCTGAACGGTGTCCCTACCCTGAATGTCTGTCTGCCGCAGGACAAACTGGTGGCTTCCATCATGCAGATGCGAAAACAAGGACACGAAGCGACACATCATCCGGTATCTCCGCAAGAAATGCAGCAGAGCCACGATCTGTCGCCCCGTGAGATAGAGGTACTGGTACTCATTACCAAGGGGCTTATCAACAAGGAAATAGCCGACAAGCTGAACATCAGTCTGACGACGGTCATCTCGCACCGCAAGAACATTACCGAGAAGCTCGGCATCAAGTCGGTTTCGGGGCTTGCCATCTATGCCGTGATGCACGGGTATGTGGAAGCCGACCGGATATGATACGACACCGGTATGTGCCTGCTCTGTTGATTGTACCAATCTATCGCCACTCTTGCATCGCAGGCTATCTTCTGGCATTACCTTCCTAACGAATACAGGCGGAAAGGTAGATTTATTAGACCGACAAGGGCTTGCCGGAGGAACTTATCTTGTTTTTCTTAACTATAAGGATTAATTTCAAGTGAATGAAAAATTTCCTATATTTGTATTCGTTGATACGAAGTTGATTACAAAATCAATTACTCTTCTATATTCACATTCAAATAAAGCATTTATGAAAAAGTTTCTTTTATTTGTATTGGTCGGTGAGTGTTAGCTCAAGCAATATTAATCGTGTCTATCGCATTAATACAAGGGTATATAGGTTATAGAATGTACAGAACAAGATAATAAGCAAATCAATTTAATTATTCAATTTATGAAAAACAACAAGATCATCGGTTGGACGATATTATGCCTGCATGCTGTCATCTTATTCCTCATTTTTCAGTTTGATGTTTTAGGGGAGTGGAGAAGCGGAAGTCTGACAATCAGTCTTTTCACCCTATACACGCTGGCAACTCCTTCGCTGGCGTGGTATTTCATCAATAAAGAGGGAAAATCACATAATATGTAAGTAATAGCTTACATGATATATGTTCCAATAGAACAACTTGATTGAATCCAATAATTTTAAATATAAAATGATTTCATACGAAAGTAATTTTTATCCTTACATGCAATAAATCAATGATGTTCTCAAACGAATAAAATAAGAGAAAAAAGGAAAAACAAAGTTGAAATAAATTAGAAAGAATTTAAAACTATTGAATACATAATATACAATAAAAGCCCGTCGGTCATTCAGTGCCATTCACTTCATCACCGACGGGCTTTTTCATAGCTTATGTTTCCCCATCTTATTTCTCAGCCGGAGCAGCCGCTTCTTTTGCCTGCTTCAGCTTCTGTTCGATAGGATCCTTATACTGAGTCTGGAGTTTCACCAGTTCAGCCTTCAGGTCTTCTGTAATCTTCTCATAACCCGGCTGACCGTAGATATTGTGCATTTCGGTCGGGTCTTCCTTCAAATCGTACAATTCCCATTCGTCGATGTCGTTGTAGAAATGAATGAGCTTGTAACGGTCGGTACGTACGCCGTAGTGACGTTTTACCATGTGTTCTGCCGGGAACTCATAGAAGTGATAATACAGCGACTTACGCCAGTCGGCAGGCTTCTCACCTTTCAGCAGCGGAACCAGCGATACACCCTGAATATCTTCGGGAATAGGTGCTCCGGCAAGTTCGAGGAAGGTCGGGGCATAGTCGATGTTCTGTACCATCTGAGGAATTTCACCCTTCGCCTTGAAGTCTTTCGGCAGGTGCATGATCAGCGGGGTATGCATGGATTCCTCGTACATGAAACGCTTGTCGAACCAGCCATGTTCGCCCATGTAGAATCCCTGATCGGAGGTATAGACTACCAGCGTATTGTCGAGCATGCCCTTTTCCTTCAGGTAGTCGAGTACACGACCCACATTTTCGTCGAGCGACTTCACTACCTTGGCATAGTCGCGCATGTAGCGCTGGTACTTCCATTCGGCCAGTTCCTTACCCTGCGGATTCTTCTTGTAGAAGTCGTCGATAATCGGCTGGTAGAAGTCATCGTACACCTTACGGTCTTCCGGACTCAGGCGACCGATATAACTTTCGTATCTTTCCTTCAGCGGAGAAGTCTTGTCGGCACGGTCCATCTTGTTGTCGTAAATCAGGTCCATGTTCTTCCAGATACTCATTTCCTGAGCAGCGGCAGCGGGACGACCTTCGTAGTCATCGTAGAAATTGTCGGGCAACGGGAAGGTCTTGTCCTCGTACAGCGGCAAGTCTTCCAGTGCAGGCAGCCAGTTGCGGTGGATAGCCTTATGATGGATAAACAGACAGAACGGCTTGTTCTTGTCGCGCTGGTTCTCCATCCAGTCGATACTCATATCCGTAATCAGGTTAGTAACATACCCCTCCTTGCGGATGGTATCGTTGTCCATCGTGATGAAATCCGGATTATAATAATCACCCTGTTCGGGCAGGATTTCCCAATGGTCGAATCCGGTAGGCAGGCTCACGAGGTGCCATTTTCCGATGATAGCCGTCTGATAACCTGCCTGCTGCAACAGCTTCGGCATAGTCTGCTGAGAACCGTCGAACACACACGTAGTATTGTCGGTAAATCCGTTGGCATGGCTGTGCTTGCCGGTAAGCATACACGCACGGCTCGGTCCGCTCAGCGAGTTAGCCACAAAACTGTTGGTAAAGATTACACCATCGTTGGCGATACGGTCCAGGTTAGGAGTTTCCACAAAGCGACTTCCATAGCAGCTCATCATCTGTGCCGTATGGTCGTCGGTCATGATGTACACGATATTGTACTGTTTGGGAGCCTGTTTCTCACTGCCGCACGAAGCCAGTGAAGCCAGAGCTGCCATACCCGTCAACGGGTAAAGAAATGAAGATGTTTTCATAAAATGAAATGAGGTAAGTGAAAAATTATACTACTTATTACAAAGATACCAGCTTCGGGAGGATACCCAAAGCCATCAAGCAAAAAAGTCCGAGGAAGTATGGAAAAAATTTCCCCGGACTTTTCTATGATATTCCTGCCAATTTAAGGGCACGTTTTATTTTTTATCGGCTTGTTTCAGAAAGTTTCTGCCGATGTTTTTTAGACACTGGAACGATGAACCTTACCAGCCCGGATTCTGTTCCCACAAGCCGCCGGTCAAGTTACCCACCATTTCCTGACGGATAGGCAGCAGGTAATCGCGGTTCACATTAAACTGCCAGCCGTTCGGATAGTTGGTATTGTTGAACGCTACGATATAACCGTCCTTCAACCAGATATTCGAACCTACGGTCATGATACCGTTGAAATGTTCGCCCAGCGTACTGCCTGTATACAAGGCACCTGTCGGAGTCTTTCCGACAATCAGTTCATCGGCAGCAGCCCAGCGCAAGATATCTGTCAGACGGCAGTTCTCGAGGGCTTTCTCCACACGACGTTCACGGCGTACAGCCTGAATATACTTATCGAGGTTATGGAACGGATAATCGGCATCGGTATTATACTCGCGGTCGAAATCCACACCCGGCATGTTCACGCGGTCGCGCAACGGCTGCAAGGCTTTCTGAATTTCACTGGCATTGCCTGCACCGTCGAGTTCGGCCAGTGCTTCTGCATAGTTCAGCAGGATATCGGCGTAACGTACCTGAATAGCCGGAGCCTGACTACGATTGGCTGTGGTATAAGCAGCCGTATTCGAGGTATTGAATTCTTCGTATTTCAAGACAGAATAACCGGTCGTATTCTGGTGGTAGTTGGTTGCATCCAGCGGCGGCCATGTATAAACCGTACCGTCACTCTGAATCTGCTGTCCCGGCATGAAGACTGTCTGCGACAGACGCGGGTCACGCAGTTCGGGGCTCAGCTCGGCTCCGTACGTACGTTTAGCTTCCAGCTTGGCATTGCCGGTAAACGGCTTGCCGTCAATCGTCAGATAATCGTCCACCAGCGAAGCTGAAACACCAATCTGTCCACCTCCCTCACAAGCATAGTATGTGACGTTGTGACCGATTCCGGCAGAAGCATTGTATTCCTTCCACCACAGTACCTCCTGATTGTCGCTCAGGTCGGTATCGATAAACATGTCACGATAGTCGGTCAGCGGGTTACCCGTTTTATGGATACTCCATACATTACGGTCGATCACCTCTTTGGCAGCTGTTACCGCCTGACCCAGCCAGTCCTTGATTTTCTCATCAGGATTGGTCAGCGTCTTATCGTAGAACGGGTCGTTCTCTGCACGGTGATATTTCTCCCACGTAGCGGCAAACAGCGCCACTTCACTCTTCAGGGCACGGGCTACATCGCGGTGTACACGACGGGTAGCATTGGTATTCTGTTCACTCAAGTTCGTGATGGCATCCTGCAGATCCTTCAAGATATAATCCACAATTTCCGTACGTGTATTACGCGGACGCTTCATCAGTTCGGCATCCGGGTCCAACTGGTCTTCTACCCATGTCACACCTCCGTAATTCACGAGCAAGTGATAATAGTAAGCCGCACGGAAGTAATACGCCTCGCCCAGACACTGCTTGTAGTCGGTTCCCTTCTCTTCGCAGTTCTGGATATTCTGAAGCAAGAAATTCACGTTACGTATCGCCTTGTAATCACTCAACTCGGCAGCGTTACCCAGCGAAGTCTCGCCGGCCAGACGCGTATCGATTGCATTCGGATACAAGTTATCACTGTTGGCATCGCCGAAAGCGATACCGTTGGTACTACTGCTGGACTGCGTCTTGATGGCAGTATTGTTGACCGTACCTCCACCCATCACAGGCACGCTGCCCTGATAGAACATATTCAGGTACATGTTGATTTCACTGGTTGTAGTGAAAGCACCTACCGTAGACATCTCCCCCTGAGGTTCCTGATTCATGTCGAAGCAGGAAGTTGTTCCCAGGCATAACACTGAAGCAATCAGTAAATGTATATTTTTCATAATTGTTTTCCCGTTTTTACATATTTAAAATAACGCCGACAGAGAATACTCTCGTCATCGGATAGTTCTTACCAGCCTGCTCAAGCGCATTACCGTAACTGTTCTGAGTAAACAGACCTTCCGGATCAAAGATGCTGCTCAGCTTGGTAAAGGTCAGCAAGTTTTCGCCTGAGAAGAATACCTGAGCCTTGGTGAGGTGAATCTTCTCGATCCATGCCTTCGGCAGGTCATAGCTGATGGTCATGTTCTTCAGACGGCAATAAGCGGCACTCTGCATGTAACGGTCGGATTTCTGAGAAGTCTTCGCACGGAACTTGCCGACAGCCTGATTACCGGCAGTGTACGGATTTGGATAGTAAGCATCCGGATTTTCCGGTGTCCAGTAGTCGAGGTGTTCCTTGAAGACAGTCACCTGTGCGTATGCACCCGAACCCCAGAAGTAAGAAGTGTTCATGGCAGGACACCAGTCGCGCTTGCCTACGCCCTGGAACATCAGGCTCAGTGAAAGACCTTTCCACGAGATTGATCCGTTGATGGTGTACTGGTAACGCGGAGTTGTATTACCGATGACGGTCATATCACCCATATCGCCTACGGTATTGGTACCGTTGTTGATCTTGTTATCTCCGTTCAGGTCGACATACTTCACGTCACCCGGCATCCATTTCTGTCCGCTCAGGTAAGACAAATCGTAAGTAGAGTTGTACGCATCGGCTTCTTCCTGTGTCTGAATCAGACCAGAAGCACGGTATCCCCAGATTTCACCCACTTTCTTTCCTTTGTACCAGTTGTTTGCTGGATCGGATCCGTCACCTTCGTAAGCGGTAACTTCGGAAGTAGCGTCGGACAGCGAACCGCCGATAGAGTAATCGATATCCTTACCGATCTTTCCTCTCCACTGCAAGGTAAGTTCCCAACCACGGTTACGCATCTCGGCGTTGTTGGTTTCGGGAGCTACGGCACCAAAGAAATCAGCCAGTGCAACCGAAGGACCTAACATATCACGTGTATCGCGCTGGAACACATCGAACGATCCAGTCAGGGCATTACCGAAGAAACCGAAGTCGATGCCGATATTCTTATGTTCCACCTTTTCCCAAGTAGTATTGGAATCGACTACCGAACCCGGGCTCAGATAACCCTCTCTTCCGTTCTGGAAATACCAGTTGCCGAGAGAAGTCGGGTCCATAGTAGAAGCGAATGTATAGTAAGCGGCACCTGTCTGGTTACCCAGCAGCCCCCAAGATACACGCAACTTCAGGTTAGACAGTACATCCTGTGTCTTTTCCATAAACGATTCACGCATGATGTTCCATCCCAAAGATACTGACGGGAAGAATCCCCAGCGGTTTCCTTTGGCAAAACGGGAAGAACCATCGTAACGTCCGTTTACTTCCACCAGATAGCGTCCCATGAAGTCGTAGTTGATACGTCCGAAATAACCGCGGGTAGCCCACGCATAACGTGTATCACGTACGGTACGGTCGCCGCTTGCCATTTCAAGGCTCGGGTTGCTGGTAGAAAGGATATCTGTTACTGAATCGTACAGATACTTATATTTGTAATATTCTTCCTGATAACCCAGCATCACGGTAAAGTTATGCTTTTCGGCAAGGGAGAACGAATAGTTGGTATACAGGTTGACAGACTGATACTGGTTGCTCATGTCGTAACGGGTGGGTATACGAATTGCTTGCACCGTCAGCAATCTCCGCACGTGTACCGATATCGTATGAATCGCCCGAAGCATTCGGAATCTGCGGAAGCACCTTCAGTGCCCAGTAATCGCGTGTATTATAACGATAAGTATAGTCGAAGAAGATATGCCAGTCCTTCAGCGGTTCCAGTTCCAGACCACCAGTCATGGTCAGGTTATTGTTTTCCGTATTGGTCTTTGTACCGCTCTGCAAATAAGGAATCATAGACAGTTCGGTAAAGTAACCGTTCGGATCGACCACGCTTACCGTCGGACGGAAACGAGCCAGTGAGTGATAGAATCCTTCGCTCAACGCACCTGTACCAAACGGAGTTTCATTATCCGAGTTCATGTATTTGGTATTCACTTTCAGCTTCAGCCAGTCGGTTACCTTCGAAGTAACGTTGCTGCTGAAATTGAAACGCTTGTAACCGATGTCGGCATAGCGCAACAGACCGTCTTCCTTGTACATACCACCCGAAATGTAGTACTGTGCCTTTTCGCCACCACCGCTCACACTGACGTTGTGGTTCTGCTTGAAAGCAACATCTTTATAATGAAGATCGAAATAATCGGTATTACCCAGACCTTTGGCACTGTTTTCGAAAGCTGCCACCATCGACTGTCCGGGAGTCAGTTCTGCCCACGGATCGAGTCCGGTAGGATCGTTAATATATTGCTGCAACTGTGCCAGTTTCTCGTCGCTGTACTGTTTCACCATGCCGGCATTTTCGCAAGCCTGATTGAAATAAGTGGCAAACTCGTACGCATTGGCCATTTCGGGAAGTGACATCGGAGAAGTCCAGCCCAACGTAGCCTGATAGCTGACGCGTGCCTTGCCTTCCTTACCTTTCTTGGTAGTAACCAGAATCACACCGTAAGCCGCACGTGCACCATAGATAGAAGATGCTGCTGCATCCTTCAGTACCGAGATATTCTCGATATCATTCGGATTGACATCGGCAAGATCCATTTCCACCCCGTCGACCAGCACATAAGGAGCTGCATTACCCGACAGGTTTCCCTGACCACGCAACTGCAACGAAGAGGTTGCACCCGGACGACCGGCATTGGTATTGTCGATGTACAAGCCCGGCACCATACCCTGCAAGCTCTGGGTAGCATTTGCCAGCGGACGCTGTTCCAGCGTTTCACCCTCTACCGTAGCCACAGAACCAGTCAGGTTGACTTTCTTCTGCACACCGTAACCTACTACGACAACTTCATCCAAAACCTGATTGTCTTCCTTTAACGTGATGTTCAAGATTTTACCGGGAGTAACTTGAACCTCCTGTGTCTGATAACCCATGTAAGAAATTACGATAACGGCATTCTTTGCTACTTGTAAAGTAAAGTTACCATCAAGATCGGTGATGACACCGTTCGTGGAATTTCCTTTCTCTACCACTGACGCACCGATAACGGGAAAACCTGTTGCATCATATACGACACCTTTCGCTTCCACACTCTGTTGGATCGCTCCCATTGTGCCACTCTCTACCACCATTCCTTCAGCATTCACAATCTGTGGATAGCCTATCCAGGCAGCAACTCCAACAAGCGAAACCTGCTTGATGAAGTTTTTACTAAAAAAGAATAGATTCATAAAAATATTATAATTATTAAGGTCATATTTATAAGTATTAGATTTATCTAAGCTAGATTTAAAATTTTTAGACAAATATAGGGATTATTTTTTAAATGAAAAAAAATTATTACATTTGTACAATAAAACATTAAAAAAGACAAACAAAGAAGTATTGCTATGAAAAAAACTCCATTAAAAGTATGGGCCATTTGCCTGCTAACGGCAGGATGTCTGATGGCGTGCGCGCCACAAGAAACCCAAACGGGTAACCTGAATATCATTCCACTACCCCAAGAAGTAACGGAAAATCCATCATCGGCACCTTTCGTTATCAAGCCCTCCACAACCATCGTCTATGAGGAAAGTAATGAAAAATTAGCAAGTACCGCCCGTCTTTTAGCCGATTATATTAAAGAGGTAACAGGGACGGAAGTCAAAACAGGCGGTCAGGCAAGCAAGAACTGTATCATCCTGAAAGTCGATCCGTCTATGACACACAAAGAGGGATACGACTTGAGCATCACTGCCGATGCCGTTACGGTAACGGGAGCTACCGAGGCCGGAGTATTCTACGGCTGTCAGACCATCCACAAGGCACTGCCCATTACAGAGGGCAAAGCACTGGCTTCGCTGCCTGCCGGAGAGGTGAAAGACTTCCCGCAGTATAATTACCGTGGATTCATGATCGATGTAGGCCGTCATTTCTTTCCGAAGGAATACCTGAAGAAACTGATTGATGTCATGGCACTGCACAACATCAACTATTTCCACTGGCATCTGACCGAGGATCAGGGCTGGCGTATCGAAATCAAAAAATATCCCAAGCTAACGGAAATAGGTTCGTACCGCAAGGAAACGCTTACGGCACCGGGATCGGGCAAGTTCGACGGCACTCCGGTAAGCGGTTACTACACGCAGGAGGATGCCAAGGAAATCGTGGCTTATGCAGCCGAACGCTTCATCACCGTAATCCCCGAAATAGACATGCCGGGACACATGCTGGCTGCGCTGGCTTCGTATCCGGAACTGGGATGTACGGGTGGTCCGTATGAAACGGCTACCAAATTCGGTGTGTTCAAGGAAGTGCTGTGTGGCGGCAATCCCAAGACATTGCAGTTTGCCAAGGATGTGGTAAACGAACTGATGGATATCTTCCCGGATGCTCCTTATATCCATATCGGAGGCGATGAATGTCCGAAAGCAGAATGGAAGAAGTGTCCGAAGTGTCAGGCTAAGATCAAGGAACTAGGACTGCGTGACACGAAGGAGCACAGCAAGGAAAACCAGCTTCAGGTGTACTTCATGAACGAAGTGGAAAAGGAAATCGCCAAACGAGGCAAGAAGATGTTGGCATGGGACGAAATCCTGGAAGGCAACCCAAATCCTGCAACGACTACCGTCATGGCATGGACGGGCGTAAAGGCTTCCATCAAGGCTGCACAGCTGGGACATCCGACCATTGTCTGCCCCATCAGTCACCTGTATTTCAGCAATCCGGGCTATAACCGACTGAAGGGTATCAGCAGCGTGGAACGGGTATACAACTTTGAACCGCAGTCTGACAAACTGACTCCGGAAGAGAAGAAAAACATTATCGGCGTACAGGCTTGTATCTGGACGGAATGGACGAAGGACAGTCTGAAGATGGAATGGCAGATGATGCCACGTATCGCCGCACTGAGTGAGTTGCAGTGGAGCAATCCGGCCAAGAAGGATTTGAACGGATTCCTGAAACGTCTCCGCCACCAACTGGATCTGTATCAGCTGTATGGATGTAATTATAAAAAGGATATTGAGGATGTAACGATTGACGTGGAACCGAAGGGAACAGATGGAACGGCAGTTATCCAACTGAAGACTTTCGACAACGCACCGGTTTACTATACACTGGATGGTTCGGAACCGTCGGCAACCTCGCAGCAGTATACGCAGCCATTTACGTTAGACAAGACCACGACCATCAAGGCAAAGGCTATCCGCAACGAACGTGAGAGTGATGTGACTGCCGAAACACTGACATACAACCTGGCTACCATGCACCCGATTACCCTGAAATGTGAGCCGGATGAAAAATTCACTTACAAGGGTGCCAACTTGCTGGTAGACGGTATGCAGGGAGATGACAACTACCGTTCGGGACGTTACATCGGTATTTACGGTCAGGATTTCGATGCGACCATCGACTTGCAGGAGCCGAAAGAAATCTCTTCTGTATCGGTCGGTACCTATCTGGTTCCGGGTGACTATATTTTCGGCCTGACAGGACTGGAAGTTTATGGTTCTGAAGACGGCAAGGCTTACACCAAGATTGCTTCGAAGGCTATTCCTACTCTGGAAAAAGGCAGCAAGAACAACGTACTGAAGCGAGATACCCTCAGCTTCGACAAGACGAAGGCACGTTATGTACACATCATCGGAAAGAATACTCCGGTACTTCCGAAGTGGCATCCGGGTGCAGGCAGTCAGACTTACCTGTTCCTCGATGAAATTGCTATCAACTAAAAATAATAAACGGCTGCCGAGATAAGATGCAGCCAATATTATCATAAAAAAGAGTCATATCATCCTTTCATACGGAGAGTTTGATATGACTCTTTTCTATGATAACTAAATCAAGAGATTAAAAAAACATCGGGACGTTTTCCCGTAATCATCGCCTGATATTTTCCATATAATCCTCATAAATTAGGATTGCCGGATAACGGGAATTGACGTTACTTTGCAACCGAATTACAAAACCCACTAGACAGATTATGAAACGTACAATTCTCGCTTCGCTGGCAACTGCCGTTACGACAGTCGCCTTTGCTACTCCGACCGATACAGAGATTGCATTGGTCAAGGACACTACCAAAGTTATAGACATCGAAGAAGTGGTGGTTATCGCCACTCCCAAGGAAAATAACCGTCTGCGCCAGCAGGCCATTTCGTCGACTTCGCTCTCACAGAATGAGATGCGCAACAACTCGGTGACTTCGGTTAAGGCGTTGTCGGGACTTGTACCCAATCTGTTTATCCCCGATTACGGTTCCAAGCTGACTACCTCGGTTTATGTCCGCGGTATCGGTTCGCGTATCAACACGCCTGCCGTGGGTCTGTATGTCGACAATATCCCGTTCATCGACAAGTCGGCTTTCGACTTCAACTATTCCGATATCGAACGAATCGACGTGATGCGTGGTCCGCAGGGAACGCTGTACGGACGAAACACCATGGGCGGACTGATCCGTGTGTTTACCAAATCGCCTTTTACCTATCAGGGTACGGATATCCGTCTGAGCGCAGCTACATACAATGACTATAAAGCCTCTCTGACTCACTACCACCGTATTTCTTCGCAGTTTGCTTTCTCTACGGGTTTCTTCTACGAGCACAAGGGAGGCTTCTTCAAGAACAGTTTCAACAACAAGCGCATCGATACGGACAATGAGTTCGGAGGTCGTTTCCGCGCTATCTACCTGCCTACAGACAACCTGAAACTGGACCTGACGGTGAATTATGAATATACCAATCAGGGAGGTTATCCGTACGAATACACCGGACGTACCGACGGCAAGACGGAAGATCGCAGCGACTATATCGGAAAAATATCGTATAACCGTCTCTGCGGTTACAAGCGTAACTTGCTGAATGCAGGTCTGAATCTGGAGCATCAGGCAGACAACTTTATATTGAGCAGTGTGACAGGTTTCCAGTATCTGTACGACCAGATGAATCTGGATCAGGATTTCACCGAAGCAGACATCTATACCATCATGCAGAAGCAGAACTCGAAAACCATCAGCGAGGAACTTGTATTGAAGTCGAAGCCGGGCAACCGCTGGCAGTGGACTACGGGAGTGAGCGGATTCTATCAGTGGCTGAAAACTGACGGTCCGGTTACTTTCCAGGAAGAAGGAATCCAGAGCCTCATCGAGGATAACATCAACGCAGGACTCTCGCATCTGCCTGCCGGAGCACCTACTTTAGCAACCAAAATTACGACACGACCCTTGCCCATTTCGGGTGTGTTCGATACACCGATTTTGAACGGTGCCATTTACCACCAGTCTACGTTCAACGATGTGCTGGTAGAAGGTCTGTCGGTTACGGCTGGTCTGCGTCTGGACTACGAGAAGCTAAAGCTGGATTACAACTCGGTATGCGACATGAATTTCGATTTCAGCGTATCGGCTCCTTTCCTTCCAACGGCGATTGTCCGACCGCTGAATGCCAAGACGCAGTTCATCGGCAAGGAATCGACCGACTACTTGCAGTTGCTGCCTAAGTTTACCATTCAATACGCATGGAACAGCAAGAACAATGTGTATGCTACCGTCAGCAAGGGATACCGTTCGGGAGGATACAACATTCAGATGTTCTCCGACCTGATACAGAACAACATGAGAAACGATATGATGAATGCCATCAAGCAGGACGAGGTGCTCGGCAAGTTTGCCGGAATGATGCCGAACATGCCGGCTTCGGATGTCAACGTGTCGGATGCTACGCTTTACAAACCTGAATATTCATGGAATTATGAGGTTGGTTCGCACACCACCCTGTTCGACGACAAGCTGCAAGCCGACGTTGCTCTGTTCTACATGGATACGCGCAACCAGCAGATTTCACGTTTTGCCGAAAGCGGACTGGGACGTATCACGGTCAATGCGGGAAAGAGCCGCAGTCTGGGTGCCGAAGCTTCCGTGCGTGCACAGCTGACCAACGCGTTCAGCCTGAACGGAAATTATGGATATACCTACGCTACCTTTACCGACTACGTGGTGAGCGACACAGAGAACTACAACGGCAACTATGTGCCTTTCGTTCCCAAGCATACGTTCAATGTAGGAGCACAGTACGTGTTCACGATGAGAAAGGGTGCTATCTTAGACAACATTACGGTGAATGCCAACTACAAGGCTGCCGGACGTATCTACTGGACGGAACAGAACAATGCCAGTCAGGCGCTGTACGGCACACTGAACGGACGTGTCAACTTCAACAAGGGCAACGGACAGCTGGCTTTCTGGATAAACAATGCGCTTAACACCGACTATCAGGCATTCTACTTCGAAACCATGAACAGAGGCTTTGCACAGAAAGGCCGTCCCCTTCAGGTTGGTGTGGATATCCGCTGCCGTTTCTGATGTCCGCCTCACATTCCGTAAACCAAATAGAAACTTAAAAGCAAAGCATCCTCCTGTCTTTGGTCCCTTCACAACGAAGGCTAAAGCAGGAGGATGCTTTTTATAGATTGCCCATGTTCGCGTTTCAGGCGTTTTAGCTCCGGTTCCTTTTAATCCGGTTCTTTTTGAAAGGTGCAGGGTTTCTCCTCAGATTACGATTCTCACTGTGTTTCTGATAGCTATATCTTTTATTTTGAGAATCACCTCAATTTCAGATTCAATTTAGGTCATAAACTTTTGTGACATAATCTTAAACGATGCGTACAAAATCATTATTTTTAGGTATTTCAAAACTTCTCCAGACACCGTTACTTTGCAATGTCAAATCAACTAAAAGTATAAAGCAATGAAAAAGACTGGTGTATTTTACGGTTCTACAACAGGCACAACCGAGTCTGTTGCACGCATGATAGCAAACAAGTTAGGAATTTCTTCCGGCGATGTATACGATGTAAGCAAGCTAACTGCCGATGTGGCAGGGAGCTACGAAGCGCTGATTTTAGGAACCTCTACCTGGGGCGACGGCGAATTGCAGGACGACTGGTACGACGGCATCAAGGTTTTAAAAGGGATGGATCTTTCCGGCAAGACGGTTGCCCTGTTCGGATGCGGTGACTCGGAATCTTACGCCGATACGTTCTGCGACGGCATGGGTATCTTGTTCAACGAATTGAAAGGCAGTGGCTGCCGCTTCATCGGTGCCGTTTCGGATGCCGACTATACTTACTGTTCTTCAGCCGCCGTGAGCGACGGATGTTTCGTGGGGCTTGCTATCGACGAAACCAACGAAGGCGACAAGACCGAAGAGCGTATAACGGCATGGACGGAAATGCTGAAAACCGAACTTGCCTGAAACCAACCTCCGGACAACTCTATTAGTCATTCCAAACAACCACTCCCATGAAAGTAACCGAAATCAATCCCGTAGAACTGAAAGTGTTTCTGAACCACATCTATGAATACAAGAAAGGTGTGCGTCAGATGGTGCTCTACACCACCAACAAGAAATACGAAACATTTGCCGTAAATCGGTTGAAAAGCCAGCGCATCCCGTTCGTGATTCAGCCGGTAGACGAGGAACGCATCAACTTGTTTTTCGGCAAGGCGGAATGTATCAATGCCATCCGCCTGATGGTAACCCGGCCCTTGAACCTGCTCAGTCCGGAAGAAGATTTCATTTTGGGAGCCATGTTGGGATACGATATCTGTGCACAATGTAAACGTTACTGCACACGCAAGACTCGCACGCGTGTGGCGAATTAACATCATCTTGCCTATTCATTCAGTGCACCACAATGCGGACAAATGCCTTTTGTCCGCATTTTTGCTCCACAGGCTCCACAGGCATACGGATATTTGTCTGACTTCCACAGACGGTCGATACACCATACCGTGTAGGCTATCAGGCAGACATAGGCAGCATATACCCAGACATAGGTGAAGAATATATACAGGAAAATACAGTACGCAGCCAGTCCCACCAGATAGAAAAACGCGACTTCCAATTTCGTCTGATGGAAAAGATCATCGAGCATGGCTACCCCCACCAGCAGAATCAGTCCCACACAAACGATGAACAGTCCCAAGATGAAAGGTACCTCAAACGGATTCAGCGTGGGATCGTAGTAATAGTGCATCCATGTTTCCGGCACGAAATGCTGGATGCTGTTGTAGAGCGTAGCCGCTATTGCCATCAGCAGCGACAAGGTTATGGGGAACACACTGTCGATGTCATTCAGTCCGATCAGCTTAATCTGTTTCTTCCGTATCGCCCGATAGACAAACCATACGCAGAACACGGCCATAATGAGAAAGAACGGCAAGGTATGCGAGTTGCTGAACAAATGGATGAACTGCGAAATAGGATCAACCGGCACGATGTGTTCCAGCAGTTCATGCTCCTGAATCCAGCCGATGGTTTCCTGATCGCGTGCCACCTTCACCCATACCGAGTCCACTGAATCCTGAGGATGGACATCAAACTCCGCCACCACCAGCTGATTTCCTCTGACGACAGGTACACTGTCCATAAACGGGAGCTGATGCAGCCATAAGGTATCGGCCTCCACCTCGAAGTTACTGCTCAGCGCATACGCCCGTTCGGGCACGACAGCCGGCAGCGAGTCAGTCTTTCCGTCGGCAGGCATGTCTGTCGAAGCCGCCGGCCGATAGTGGCAAGCCACGATACCGACCAGCAACAAGAGGATCAATATGTATTTACTCTTCTGCATATACTTTCATCTGACACTGCTTACAGTCGAACTGCAAGCGGAAACGTCTGCCGTCGCCGCTGACCAGAAAATACGGTTCGCGGTAAGGCGAGCGTACCTTATGATGTACCGGACACCACCCCATGCTGTAGCGCAGGCAGTGCTTGCAGAACATCAGCACAGCCTTTTCAGGAGCTTCTTTCTCGAATGCCGGTGCAATGCGCCGTACTCCGTGGTCGTGATAGAAAGCGGCAGCAGCACCGTTCATCACATTCCCCAAATACGTCAGTTCCTGAACCGGAAAGGCATGATGGGTTTCAGGCATACGCCAAACCTCCTGCGGATAGTTGATGCGACGAGCTTCTAGCAGCTTCTCTACCGCCCGACGACGCAGGTCGGACAGTTCGGACGAAGGAATAAACCAGTTGTCCGACAAAGCTATTTCCACCTCCGTAGCCTCGAACGGCGTATTTCCCAGCTTACTCAACTGGTTCTTCAGGTTCTCCTGCTGAGGAGTACGTGCCAGTTCCTTTTCTCTGGGCAAGGCAATGCTGATACGGTTCTCATCCTCATCGGCAAGCGACAGGGTAAAGCCGAAATTATTCTCTTCCAGCCTCAGCATCACGGCGATTTTCCGTTCGGCCGACTTCTTCTGCATCACCCGTTCAAACTCCTGATCGAAGTTACGGTAAAGTTTGGTCTTGGGCTTTACACGCGGCATCTCCTGCGGATAGAGTTTGTTGCCGTCCACCCGGTTCACACGGAAGCCGCACAACTTACCCCGTTCATCGAGATAACACAAACCGTCGCCGTTGCTGAACGATTTCACTCCCGCTACCGTGAGGTAATTGCCCCGAATCTCCTTGACCGTTCCTACCTCCTCACCCAACGATTTCGGTGTATCGAACGAGAAAATGCCCGGATTACGTCCGTGCGCGAAATAGTCGGTAAAGCCACGGCTGAAACTCTTGTCCAGCTGCGGACGGAAGGCGAGCTTCACCGTTCCAGACGAAGCACGTGTATATTCCTTGCGACGCTTCAGGATGGCATCCAGTTTCTGACGGTAGTACGCCGTCACGTTCTTTACATACGATACATCCTTCAGTCGTCCTTCTATCTTGAGCGAAGAAGCCCCTGCATCGAGCAGTGCCTCCAGATTCTCACTCTGGTTCATATCCTTGAGCGACAGCAAATGCTTGTTGCGCGCAATGACTTTTCCGTCGGCATCTACCATATCGAAGCCCAAGCGGCAGAACTGCGCACACTCTCCACGGTTGGCACTGCGGCCGAAGCATGCCTGACTCACGTAACACTGTCCGCTGTAACTTACACACAGCGCACCGTGCACGAAGACCTCGAGCAACGTATCGGGACAGGCAGCATGTATTTTGGCAATCTCATCGAGCGTCAGCTCTCGTGCCAGCACCACCTGACGGAAACCGGCATCCGCCAAAAACTTGACCTTCTGCACCGTACGGTTGTCCATCTGCGTACTGGCATGCAGCGGGATAGGCGGCAGATTGAGCCGTGTAATTCCCATATCCTGAACAATCAGCGCATCCACTCCGGCACGATACAAATCCCAGATCATCGCTTCGGTGTCCTTCAGTTCCTCGTCACGCAGGATCGTATTCACCGTGACATAAATACGGACATTGTACACATGCGCATACTGCACCAGTGCGGTAATGTCTTCCAGCGAATTGCCGGCAGCCGCACGTGCCCCGAAACGGGGAGCACCGATATACACCGCATCGGCACCATGATTGATAGCCTCGATGCCGCACTCCAGGTTCTTTGCCGGAGCCAATAGTTCGATAGGACGTTGTCTAATCATTACTTTATCTGATTGATATCGTATGGAGTTTCCTGATATACATAATAGTTCAGCCAGTTGGAGAACAGCAGGTTCGCCGTACTCCGCCAGCGTACCAGCGGTCCCTTTTCAGGATCATTGTCGCGGTAATAGTTCTTCGGCATGTCGATAGGCAGACCTTTTCCCAAGTCACGGCGATATTCCGTATCCAGCGTATAAGGAGAATATTCCGAATGACCGGTCACGTAAAACTCACGTCCGCCACGAGCCATCACAATATGCACGCCCGAATCGTCCGACTCGGAAATAATAGTCAGCTCAGGATGTTTCTCGATGTCCGCACGGCGCACCTCCGTATGGCGGCTGTGAGGCACGAAGAACACATCATCGAAGCCGCGGAAGATAGGCAACTTGCTCATGCCCTCGCAGATATGATGTTCGAAGATACCGAACATCTTCTTGTCGAGCGGATATTTGGGAATCCCGTAGTGATGATACAGTCCCGCCTGTGCCGCCCAGCAGATATAGAGCGTAGAAGTGACGTGCGTCCGCGTCCAGTCGAATATCTCCTGAATTTCGCCCCAATAGTTCACCTCCTCAAAATCGAGGTGTTCCACCGGCGCACCGGTAATGATCATTCCATCAAATTTCTCATCTCGCATCAATTCGAAATCGCGGTAAAACGCCTTCATGTGTTCGATGGGCGTATTCTTCGAAGTATGGCTTTTCAGCTTCATGAAACTGACCTCAATCTGCAACGGTGAGTTAGACAACAGGCGGATCAAGTCGGTTTCGGTAGTTATTTTCAGCGGCATCAAGTTGAGGATGACAATTTTCAGCGGACGGATATCCTGCGTACTGGCGCGGGAATTGTCGATAACGAAAATGTTTTCTTCCTTCAGTAAGTCGATAGCCGGAAGTTTGTCTGGTAAATTAAGTGGCATTTCTTTATGAATTAATTGCAAGTGCAAAATTAGGAAATAAAAATAAAATCTCCCTTATTCTTTCACCGGAAAGACTATGAGAGCGAACAGATTATTTGTACAAGACCAACAGTGCACAAACAATCATACCCGGATACATCTCATATGTACATGCCAGAAGTAAAAACAATATTTACTTTTGTATTCATTTTTCCCTATCTTTGTATAAGATACCAATCAAGATTGATATTCAGTTTATTGCCTTGTAAGAATAACCTTTCAAAATAACCTACTATGAATGCGAAGAAAAGATATCCGTCACGGTTACAATCCCGGTTTTTGTGGCTGCTTGTTACTTTGTTGGCAACAACCTTTGTGGATGCCCAAAATTCGAACGATTCCATTATAGTAGATACATTGGCTTCGGGTGAACCTGTTTACAATTGTATGAAAGTGGACCAAAAGCCAGAGTTTCCAGGAGGAGAAGAAGCATTATTGACAGATTATCTATTATGCCCCTCGACTCTATATAACAATAATTATACTCTCTTCGCAGCACAAACGAACGCTCACAAGCTTGCATATATTGAAAAATTTTACGAATATTGCACATAAGTTTGCCGATAACCTAATCTATAAGCCTAAACTAAAAAAAATCTATAAACCTAAGTATCTATACAGCTACTTTTACAATATTAAGATTCAATGAAAAACCTTCTGTTCATATCCTTAAGTTGCCTGACCTTTACAGCCTACGGTCAGACCAGAGAATTTGCCAACACCATCAAAGTAGAAGATTCCGATTCGAAGGAAGTAATCCTAGAAAAAGCAGCACATGTCGTCCCCACAGCCAATCAGTTGCGTTCGCTGGAAAACGAGTTCATTGCTTTCGTTCATCTTGGTCCCAATACATTTACCCGCATGGAATGGGGAACCGGCAAGGAAGATCCGAAAATCTTCGACCTGAAGCAGCTGGATACCGACCAATGGTGTGAAGCCATGAAAGCCGCCGGAATGAAAATGGTAATACTGACAGTGAAGCATCACGACGGCTTTGTACTATGGCAGAGCCGCTATACCAAGCACGGCATTATGTCTACCGACTTCCAGAACGGGAAAGGAGATATCCTGAAATCGCTGTCGGCTTCCTGTAAGAAATACGGACTGAAGCTGGGCGTATATCTGTCGCCGGCAGATTTGTATCAGATTGAAAGCCCCGACGGACTGTACGGCAACCTGAGTAAGTATACGATGCGTACCATTCCGCGGCCCGTCAAAGACCGCCCCTTCAAGAACAAGACCACTTTCCAGTTCATGCTGGACGACTACAATGAATATTTCATGAATCAGTTGTTCGAGATCCTTACGGAATACGGCGACATACAAGAAGTATGGTTCGACGGAGCCCATCCCAAGCGTAAAGGAGGACAACGCTACAACTATGCCGCATGGAAACAGTTGATCAAAGCCGTAGCTCCCAATGCTTCTGTATTCGGACGGGAAGATATTCGCTGGTGCGGCAATGAAGGTGGCAAAACCCGAGATACGGAATGGAACGTGATTACCTATCCAGAAAATCCTGATACTACATCTTATTTTCCCGATTTGACTGACAAGGATTTAGGTAGCCGCGAAGTCCTATACAAAGGCGATTACCTGCATTATCAGCAGGCAGAAACCAATACCTCTATCCGCGAAGGATGGTTCTACCGTGACGATACCCAGCAGAAGGTAAGAAGTGCCGACGATGTATTCGACATCTACGAACGTGCCGTGGGTGGCAACTCGACTTTCCTCCTGAACATACCGCCTAACCGGGACGGACGTTTCTCCGACAGGGACGTGGCAACGCTGAAGGAAGTAGGCCAGCGCATCCGTGAAACATACGGTGTAGACTTGTTGAAGGGCGCAAGCGGTCCGGCAGAGGTTCTGGATGACGATAAAAATACCTTCACGACAGTTGCCTGTGGAGCGAAAATCACTCTTACTACTCCCTCTCCCATCACCTTCAACCGTCTTGTGCTTCAGGAAGCCATCGCCCAGAGAGGAGAACGTGTAGAAGAACACGTGGTGGAAGCATGGATAGACCGCAAATGGAAAGAGATAGCACGCGGCACCAACATCGGTTACAAGCGTATTCTCCGTTTCCCAGATGTAACGACCAACAAGATTCGGGTTCGTTTCACACAGACACGTCTGGATGCAGCCATCAGCAAAATATCTGCCCACTACTACCATTCACGTCCGCCACAGCTGTCGGCACACCGTGATGCAAACGGCATGGTTACCATTGAACCCTTGCGACAGGATTTCAACTGGAACCGCAACGGCGAGAACAGTGCAGACAACTTGAATGCAGGCTATACCATTTACTATACGCTGGACGGCACAGAACCTACCGCCTCATCGAAGGTTTATACAGGACCGTTCTTTGCAGATAACCAAGAGGTAACTGCCGTTTCTGTACTGAACGACCAAAAGGGTGCTGTATGCAAGGAACAGTTCGGATATGTCAAGAAAGACTGGAAAGTAGTACACGCAGGCAGTGAGGACGGCGAACATCAGGCAGCGTTTGCCATCGATGAAGATCCGGCTACTTACTGGCAGACAGCTCCGGCAGCAACCGACCAAAGTCTGACCATCGACATGGGTAGCGTGAAGTCCATCAAAGGCTTTGCTTATACTCCTCAAAAAGCCAATCAGGAAGGTATGTTTGAGCGTGGTACGATATGGGTAAGTACAGATAACCAGAAATGGGAAAAAGCGGATGATTTCATGTTTGGCAACCTGATCAATGACCCTGTAAAACGTTACCATTACTTCAAATCGGAAGTGAAAGCCCGCTATGTAAAGATCGAAATGGTCGAATCTGCCAATCGGTCGAAGTACGCTTCAATTGCCGAACTCGATATTTTGTAAACCGAAAGTGATTGTAGCATAGAGATAATCATACAAAAAAGAACCCTGCCATTTCTCCTACTATGGAAAGAAATGGCAGGGTTTTACACTTTTCTTCATCTGACAGATATAATTGCCATTATTAGTTATAATATTGACTGGAGGAAATTCGTCTATGGATATTAACTGTAATACTTTAAGTTGATTCTTTCAGCTGCAACTGTTTATAAATAAGTACCTATGAAAGCAATACAAAACTGCTTACAGAAAATAGTTATCTATAAAATATATTCTTTAGAAAAGCAAAAAATGGAATATAATGACAATGAAGTATATAATCACATAGGAGTAGGTTTTTTGATTGTATTCTCATATATAGTACTTATATTGCTTTTTTATCCGTACGATTATTTAATGAATTGAGAAACAATTCCACACTTGTTGTTTGCGTTACAATATTATGTTTTTCGGCTAAGTATTTTTTCGTAAAACGCTTAAAACAAAAAAAATATGTTCAGGCAATTCACGAAGAATATTTACAAATGGATCTAAATAAAAGAAAGGAAAACTATAAAATTGGATTATATTACGTTATATTGGTTATTTTATTTCCTCTATTCAGCATACTAGCTATGGAATTAATAGAGTTTATTACGGATAATTGATTGAAGCGTCCTTTGACCTATCTTTGTATAAGATACCTATCAAAATTGATATTCAGTTTATTACCTTGTAAGAATAACCTTTCAAAATAATATACTATGGAAACAAAGAAAAGATATCCGTCACGGTTACAAATCCGGTTTTTGTGGCTGCTTGTTACCTTGTTTGCGACAACCTTTGTGTATGCCCAAAATTCGAACGATTCCATTATAGTAGATACATTGGCTTCGGGTGAACCTGTTTACGATTGGAGGAAAGTGGACCAAAAGCCAGAGTTTCCAGGAGGAGAAGAAGCATTATTAACGGATTATCTATGTGCATATTACTATAACCCTCGAGTCTATATTTGTGAACAAGGTCTGAAAAGAAATCGTGTAATCATCAGTTTGGTAATTGACAAAGAAGGGAATGTAAAGAAACCAAAGATAATCCGCGATCTTGATCCTTGGTTTGATTTGACCGCTCTCAGTTTGGTCAACTTTCTACCTCGTTGGAAACCGGGTTTGCTAAACGGTAAAGCAGTAGCGACAAAATATGTTGTACTTGTAAGATTTAGAGAAATTTACCCCAAGGCCAATGACATTGCTTCTGTAATGGAGTGTCTACTCGATTTGTGCAATACGTCATCGTGGGACAATGTATGGATAGATATCGAAGGCAAAAAGTCAGATTCTCACTTTTTAGAGACTATCGATCCCAATAACCTAGAATATTTTCTTGTTTTGAAAAATACTGCTTCTGTGGCTCAGCTTACTTCAGACCCAAAGTATAAGGCAGTCTTATTGATAACTCTGAAGAAAAGCAAATAGCCTAATCCCCACATTACAATAGACACAACAACCAACAAAAACACCCCTAAAAATCTTCAGCATCCGACTTTCAGGGGTGTTTTTATGAAATACTTATACGGTCGTCCCTTTACAACCGATTTTTGTAAATGCTTGCCATCAGCTTCTGGTACTGATTCTCCAGCTCCATGTAAGCCTGCAAGTTACGATATACGTTGTCGGCTTCCGTATAGTAATCGATGATAGAAAGTTGTCCTGCGGTAACGGCTTCTTTCAGCATGTCCAGCGTTTGATGCATCAGTTCCACGTCGTATGCCTGCATAGCGGTAGTCAACTGCTGCATTTCATTGAACTGACTCTGTACCTGAGCCTCTGCCTGCAAACGGGCATTATCCAACTGATACTGGGCGCTGATAGCTTGTGCACGGGCTATCTGGTGTTTCTTCCGGTTCGAAAAGATCGGCAAACTTCCTCCAATAAGGAAACCGTTGCTCTTTTCATCGAGTGAAGTGTTGCGACGATAGCCTATTTCCAGCTTCGGCAACCAGCTCTGACGACTTACACTGATGTTCTTCTCGGCAGCACGTGCGGCGGCATCAGCAGCCAGCAGCGTAGCATCGGTAGCCATTACCTCATCGTACAAGGCGTTATAGTCCTTCAGTGCTTCCACCTGCGGATAATCACGTGAGGTAAAGTCCACCGGAAGATTGCCGTTCATGGCGAGCAACTGCTGTAAGGCAGTACGATGAGCCGCATTGTTCTGCGAAACTTCTGTCTGCACACTCATCCGCTCCATCTTGATTTTATTGACTTCCAATATGCCGGCATCCCCTTCTTCCAGTCGCTTTTCGAACAAGGCAAGCAGTTCGTCGGCATTCTTTTTCCGTTCTTCCAGCAGACCTTGCTGTTTGTTCAGCATTACAAGATCCAAGCAGAGATTCTTTGCATTCAGCAGTATATCGCGACGGGTAGCCTCGTACTGACGGTGAAGGGCTTCACGCTGCAACTTTCCCGAACGGCTGCGTGCCGCATACAAGGTAGGAAAGTCGAACCCTTGTGTCACAACCAGTTCTGAACTCGACATGCCGGTGATGCCTCTGGTATAAAACGGACTGTATTCCACCGATGGGTCTTCCAGATTGTTCTGTGTCTGGACTTCCAGCTGGGCAGCACGAGTAGCCTGCTGCTGTGCCTGCAATTCTTTATTATTCTGTTCTATCTGACGGAGCACCTCGTCGATGCCCTGTGCCTGCATGCCTGCCGTAAAGAACAGGCATGCGGCCAATGTGATATAGGTATGTTTCATAATTACTGTTTATTAGCATCTGACTTCTTGCGGTTCATCAGTTCGTATACGATCGGAATGATGAATGCATTCAGGAAGGTAGAGGTAAGCAGACCTCCCAAGATAACCTTTGCCATCGGGCTCTGGATTTCGTTGCCGGGCAGATCGCCACGCAAGGCAAGCGGTATCAAGGCCAGAGCAGATGATAAGGCGGTCATCAGAATCGGGTTCAGACGGTCGAGTGAACCGTGGATAATGCTTTCACGTACTCCCATGCCCTGCTCGTCGCGCAAGGTATTGTAATGGCTGATCAGCAGCATACCGTTGCGGGTAGCGATACCGAACAACGAAATAAATCCGATGATAGCCGGAATGCTGACTTCCCCCGTGGTAAACAGCAGGGCAAAGACACCACCTATCAGGGCAAGCGGCAGGTTCAAGAGGATCACCCCACTCTGCGAGGCGTTGCGGAACTGTACATACAGCAGCAGGAAGATGACCACGATACTCATCAGGGAGGTAAGCAGCAAGGTACGGCTGGCGGCCTGCTCGCTTTCAAACTGTCCGCCGTATTCGATGTGATAGCCTTCGGGCAGCTGTATCTTTTCGTTCACCCGTGCCTGAATATCGTTTACCACACTGCGCAGGTCACGTCCGCTGGTGTTTGCCGAGATAACAATCTTACGCTTAACGTTCTCACGGTTGATGGTATTCGGTCCCATGGACGATTCCACACGTGCCACATAGCTCAGCGGTATCTTGCGTCCCTGAGCATCGTCTATCATCAGGTCCTTGATGCGTTCCATCGAGCCACGGTTGTCTTCTGCCGCACGTACCACGAGGTTGAACGATTTTCCATTCTCGTATACCTGAGAAACCACTTCACCCGCCATGTTTACCGTAACAAACTCATTGAACTGTGCCAGTGAAATGCCATACTTGGCAAGCATCTCGCGGCGAGGAACAATCTTCAGTTCCGGACGCTCTACCTGCTGCTCCACGTTCAGGTCGGCAATGCCTTCCACATCCCGTATCGCATCCTTGATCTGGTTACCCAGAGAGAACATCTTGTTCAGGTCGTCGCCAAAGAGCTTGATGGCAATACTTGCCTGCGTACCACTCAGCATGGCATCGATACGGTGACTGATGGGTTGTCCGATTTCGATGTTGGCTCCGGTCAGTACCGACAACTTACGGCGTACGTCTTCCAGCACTTCCTTGTGTGAACGGCCATCCAGTTCGAACGGAGCTTCTATCTCGGATACGTTTACGCCCAGTGCATGCTCGTCGAGTTCGGCACGTCCCGTCTTGCGAGCTACGGTCTTTATCTCGGGAATAGTAAGCAGCAGTTCTTCTGCCTGACGACCGATTTTATCGGATTCCTCCAGCGAGATGCCGGGCAGCGAACTGATGTTGATGGTAAACGAACCTTCGTTGAAGGACGGCAAGAAGCTGTGTCCCAAGGTAAAGAACGCTCCCAATGCTACCACAAACAAAGCGATGGTACCTCCTAACACCGTTTTCTTATGTCCCAATGCCCAAAGCAGTCCGCGTTCGTAATGCTTTTTCAGCCATACGGCTATGAAGGCTTCTTTCGGCAGTCCGTCTTTCTTGAAATCTCCTCCCAGCAGATAGCTGCACAGTACAGGAGTCAGTGTCAGGGCGACAATGGTCGAAGCAAACAGTGACACGATGAACGCGATACCCAGCGGAACCAGCATTCGACCTTCCATACCGCTCAGGAAGAACAAAGGAACGAAACTTACGATGATAATCAGCGTAGAGTTGAGGATAGGCATACGTACCTCGCGTGAAGCATGGAATACCACATCCAGCACAGGCTTCCGTTCGCCGACGGGGAGCATGCGGTTCTCACGCAGATGCTTCCATACGTTCTCCACATCGACAATGGCATCGTCTACCAGTGAACCGATGGCAATGGCCATACCTCCCAAGCTCATGGTGTTGATGCTGAGTCCCATATAGTGCAGTACCAGAATTGCGATGACCAGCGACAGCGGAAGGGTTACCAGTGAAATGATGGTGGTTCGTGTATTGGCAAGGAACAAGAAGAGTACGATGACCACGAAGATGGCTCCCTCGTAAAGAGATTCCTGTACGTTGCCGATAGAGCTTTCGATGAAACGCGACTGACGGAAGATGTCGGTAGAAACCTTTACATCGGCAGGAAGATTCTTCTGTAAGTCCTTCAACGCTGCCTCCAGTTTCTCGGTCAGCTCGATGGTTCCCGTATTGGGCTGTTTGGTGACGGTGATCAGCACGGCGGGCTTGCCCTTTTCCGAAGCCAGTCCCAGCTTGGGCTGCTGAGCTCCTATGCGTACGTCGGCTATGTCTTCCAGAGTCACCGGAGCACCATCGATTGTCTTGACTACCGAGCGTGCCATCTGGCGGACGTCGTCGGTAGAAACCACGCCACGCACGATGTATTCGTTGCCGTATTCATAAATCACTCCACCGTTGGTATTCTGATTCATGCCACGGGTTACTGCCATCACTTCACCCAGTGTCACACCGTAGTGCTTCATGCGTTCGGGATGCAGCAATATCTGATATTCCTTGATGTCACCTCCCAATACAGCAACCTGTGCCACACCTCCGGTAGACAGCAGGCGCGGACGGATGGTCCAGTCGGCAAGGGTACGCAAGTCGAGCATGGAAGTACTGTCGGCTGTCAGTCCCACAATCAGCAGTTCCCCCAAAATAGACGACTGAGGGCCGAGGGTGGGATTGCCCACGTTGTCGGGAAGCGATTCTCCCACGGCTGCCAGCTTCTCGGAAACAATCTGACGTGCCAAGTAAATGTCGGTGCCCCAGTCGAACTCTACCCACACCACGGAAAAACCCGTTGTAGACGATGAACGTACACGGCGTACTCCCGTGGCACCGTTTACGGCTGTTTCAATCGGGAAGGTAACCAACTGCTCCACCTCCTCGGCAGCCATGCCTCCCGCTTCTGTCATCACCACCACGGTAGGAGCGTTCAGATCGGGAAACACATCCACTTCGGTATGAAACGCCGTATAGGTACCTCCTATCAGCAGCAAGACCGAAGCAACCAGAACCAGCAAGCGGTTCTGCAATGAAAAATGTATGATTTTATTCAGCATAATACTCTAATAAATGATATCCGTATCTGATAAATACTACCCGCACATCAATGGTTGTGGGTGTGTGCAGGAATCGCATTGCTGGCAGCAGCCAGTTTCACGTGCATGGCTCCGGCGGTCACGACTTTCTCGCCTCCCTTCAGGCCTGAAAGGATTTCTACACGGGTACCGTCGTTCATGCCGAGTTTCACTTCCTGCTTCTTGTATCCTTCGGCATCTACCTGTAGGTATACGAAGTTCAGTCCCTGTTCTTCGGTGATGGCCGAAACAGGCAGGCTGATGACTCCCTGACGTTCTCCCGACAAGAGATAGACTTCGACGAAAGAGCCTGCCAGCATGTCGCCGCGGTTGTCAAATTCGAAAGTTACGGGAATATAGAACGATGCGTCACCCGACGATTTGCCGTACGACAGCAGACGGCCTTTCAGGTCGTCCAGCCGGTAGACCTTGTTATCGTAAGGAGTGGTGAAGTTGGCCGAAACAATCGATTTCAGTTCGGCATAATAACGCTCGGACACCTCAGCCTTCAGTTGCAGGCGACGCGTCTGAGTGACGGTCAGCAAAGGCTGTCCCACAGTTACGTAGTCGCCTTCCTTTACCAAACACGACTTGACGTATCCTCCTATCGGCGACTTGACCGATACTCCCTTGCCGTCCTTGCTGGGCGAAAGGGCTTCGTAAGCGATACGGGCATTTTCATAATTCTCTTTCAGCAGACTGAAATCTTTCTGCGAAACAATCTGCTTGTCTACCAGCTTGGCAGCACGTTCGTATTCACGCTTGGCCGTTTCATAGGCGATACGGGCACGCTTCACAGCATCTCCTTCCTGAATATGCTGCGAAGAAACTGTCAGCAGTGCTGTACCAGCGCCTACCTGCACCCCTTCGGTCAGCGGACGAGTAAAGTTCACTACCCCCGACACACTTGCCACAACGGTAGCCTCATCTCCCTGAGCCGCCAGAATCTGTCCGCTGGTGGCTATCACGCTCCGGAACGTACCGGGCTGTACCTCCTCTACCTTTACTCCGGCAGCCTTTGCCTTCTCCGGAGTCAATATAATTTCATCGGAATGAGCTGCATGTGCTTCCTTCGCTTCAGCCTCCGCTTCATGATCATGGTCATGTTCTTCATGACCTCCACAAGCTCCCAGCATACACGCTGCCAGAGCTCCCATCCATATATAACGCTTCATTTGAATGTAAATGTAATTAATGTATTAAACACAACGATTTAGCTATCCGCACCACAAAGGTACGGATGTTATGCTGCAACCGGGTTGCAGTTTTTCATACACAAATTACAGAAGCGGGGGGAGCGCGCAGTCCTGCTACCTGAACAAAATAATGTGCATGCAGGCTCTCTACATACAGCGCCCAGTCGGCATCAGCCTCATCAGCCGGTAGAGCCAGTACATGCAGTACAGGAATTAACGGATAAAGTATGGAATAAAAAGAATAATCGGGAGCAATGTCGGACAAATGCTGGTCGGGTGTACTGCACTGAAAATGAGTTACACAAGTACTACCACACGAATGGCGGTCGGCATCATCGCTATGATGCATGTTTCCGCTGCATGTTTCCGTGCTACCGTACGAAACCAGATCGGACGACAAGCAGAATATTTCCGAATGATGATGGTGCGGAAGTACCTGGGCAACCAGCATCAGCATGCAGATTACCAGCAAAACATACGATTTTAACTTCCGCTTCATCATCCGTTTGTTATTTAATGATTCTAAAATCAGGCTTCTTCATCGCCATTGTCTTCGGCTATGGGAGTCGTGACCAGTACCTTGTCGATACGTGCCCCGTCCATGTCGACCACCTCGAAGGTAAACCCGTTCCAGTCGAGTGTTTCACCGCTGGTAGGGATATGCTGCAATTCTTTCAGGATCAATCCTCCCAAGGTATGATATTCCGAAGTTTCGAACAAGTCGCTACGCTTGAAGTAACACAGGAAGTCGTACAGCGAGCACTGTCCGTCTACCAGCCAGCCTTCCTTGTTCACCCGCTTGATGATATCGGGTTCCTCACCCGGATCGTCTACGTTACCTACCAGACCTTCCAGAATATCGCGCAGGGTAATGATACCTGTACATACACCGAACTCGTCACAAACCAGTCCACGACTGATTTTCTGAATCTTCATCTGTTCAAGCACCTTATACACATTCATGCTCTCATGGAAGTAGGCCGGCTCATGAATCAGCGAAGCCAGCTTGAAGTCGGGTTTCGACAAGTGTACCACCAGGTCCTTCAGGTTGACGATACCCTTCACATGATCCAGGTCACCGTCGGCTATCGGATAAAACTCGAACAAGTTTTCGTTCACCACCGCTCTTACCTCGTCGGCAGTCATGTCCATATCCAGCCATACAATGTCACTTTTGTGCGTCATGATGGAGCTCACCTTCAAGTCGCCCAGCAGGAATACACGCTGCATAATGTCATTCTCTACCGGCTGAACCTCTCCTTCTTCGGTTCCCTCCTCAATGATAGACTTGATTTCCTCCTCGGTCACCTTGTTGTCGGCTTCCTTGATATTCAGCAGATTGAAAATAAGTTCCGTACTCTTGGAAAGCAGCCATACGAACGGCAAGGCGATAGTAGCAAGTACCCTCATAGGACGCGCCATCACCTTAGCAGCCTTCTCGGCCACGCTCATGCCGATACGTTTCGGTACCAGTTCTCCGAAAATAATCGTCAGGTAAGTTACTATCACAACGATGACACCCTGAGCCAGTGCAGCGGCGTAAGTAGTAGAAACGCCCCACGAAATCATGGTTTCGGTCAGGTCGGAAGCAATCCGGTTGCCCGAATAGATACCGGTCAAAATACCAATCAGGGTAATTCCGATTTGTACAGTAGAAAGAAAGCGATCGGGGTCATTAGCCAGTTTCAAAGCGACCTTTGCAGACTTGCTACCCTTCTTCGCATCGGAAGAAAGCCGAGATTTACGAGCTGATATTAATGCTACCTCGGACATAGCGAAGATACCGTTAAGTACTATCAACCCGATAATTATGATTATCTCATCCATATAAAAAAACTGTGTTTGCCTGACAAATATAACGGAATGTTCCATGACTATAAAAGATAATTTATACAATTAAACAGTTTTAACAAAAAAACCTTATCAGAGGTTATAATCCGTACATTTTGCTCTCAAACAGAATACATTTCTGTAAATACTGCTAGCTTTTTCCACCGGTTTACGATGATTGAGCCTTCCGATTTTTGCCTGCCGCTACATTTTCTAAGCGTAAAATCCCTATCTTTGGCGCAAAAATCGAAAAAATGGATACAGAATACTTAAATTACTTTGAAGAAAAATTGCAGCAGGAGCTGCTGCGCCTGTGTACTGGTTACGGCGTACTGGGCAGTACTCTGCTGGAAACCGAAGATATTGATGCCCGCTGGAACGATCTCGCTCCCGAATACATGGCCGATGCCGTACAACAGATACGCGACTATCCCATCGTATCGGTGGCGTGGGCTGCTTATCTGGGACTGGCTGTTGCCGCTGAATGGGATGACGACTGGGGCAGCTATGCACAGGCTCCTTACCACTCGTACTACGGCGAACAGGCGTTCGACGACATGGACGAACACATCGTACACGACTTTCTAGAGCTGCCGCTCGACGGCGAAGAGGCGGAACAACTGGCCAACATCATCCGCCGCTGCGGACAGACTACCGTAGGCATGATACGCCACGAACAGATCGAGCCGCAAAGCCCGCTAGCCTTCCACATCTTTGCCCGTGCCTGCCGTGCGATGTTCCGCATCGGTGCCGCCATCGAACTGAAACGTCTGGGATACAAGTTCGAGAAAGTAGAATTAGGACGGAATTTGAACGAGTTGCCCTCTTAAATTCTTCCTTTTTTCGTATCTTTGCGCATCACTAGATCTGTAAACAATCAAGAAACAACATATAGCATGAAGCGGATAAAAGTTACATCTCCCCGTGAGATAAACGCCGGCATCCAGTTGCCTTCGTCGAAAAGCATCTGCAACCGCGCACTGATCATCAATGCCCTTGCCAAAGGGAACTGTCATCCGGGAAACCTGTCCGACTGTGACGATACGCGTGTCATGGTACAGGCCTTGCAGCAACTGCCTCCCATCATCGACATCATGGCGGCAGGTACGGCAATGCGCTTTCTGACGGCTTTCCTCGCCGTAAGCGAAGGTACACACATCATTACCGGTACCCAGCGCATGCAGCAGCGTCCCATCAGCATTCTGGTGAACGCTCTACGTGCCTTAGGAGCCGACGTGGAATATACCGGCAACGAGGGTTTCCCGCCGCTGCGGATTACGGGACGCAAGCTGGTGAACAGCGAAGTGACCTTGCCCGGAAACGTCAGTTCGCAATACATCTCTGCCCTGCTGATGATAGGTCCGGTCCTGAAAAACGGACTGAAGCTCACGCTGACGGGAGAAATCGTATCGCGTCCGTACATCGATCTTACCCTGAAACTGATGCACGACTTCGGTGCCTGCGTAACATGGACAGCCGAAAATCAGCTGGAAGTAAAGCCTCAGCCTTACCGGGCGATACCCTATTACGTAGAAAGCGACTGGAGCGCGGCTTCGTACTGGTATGAGATCTGCGCGCTGTCGGAAAAGGCGACAGTCTGCCTGCCGGGACTGTTCCAAGAGAGCCCGCAAGGCGACTCGGAAGTGGCACGTCTGTTCGAGCAGCTGGGTGTGGAAACCGTTTACGGCAAACGAGAAGTAACTCTCCGCAAGACGGGAAAGGTGACAGCCCGCATGGAGTACGATTTCGTCAACCAGCCGGATCTGGCACAGACGTTCGTGGTAACTTGTGCGGTGATGGGTATTCCGTTCCGCTTCTCCGGCCTGCAAAGCCTGAAGATCAAGGAAACCGACCGCATCGCTGCCCTGATAACTGAGATGAAGAAATTGGGATACGTCATCACGGAAAGTGAAGGTTCCGTCCTGTCGTGGAACGGTACACGCTGCACTCCCGAGGCTGTTCCCTGCATCGATACTTACGAAGACCACCGCATGGCCATGGCATTTGCCCCTGCCTGCATCCGGTTGGGAGATTTGTACATCAACCATCCGCAGGTCGTAACCAAATCATACCCGCACTACTGGGAGAACCTGATACAGGCGGGATTTAATATCACAGAGGAGGAATAAATCATCATGTGGATACTGATCGTCATACTGGCAGGAGTCATCCTGTTCGGACTGATTGCCGGTTATTTCTACAACCGGAACATACAAAAGAAAATAGACCGTGGAGAGCTGAAGGAAGCTCCTCCCGTAGTAACGGTGGACAGTGAATGCTGCGGACAGCATCAGATTTGTGAAAAGGAAAGTCTGCTGGCTGCCGTGAGCAAACAGATAGAATATTACGACGACGAGGAGTTGGACCGTTTCAAGGGCCGTCCTTCCGACGGCTATTCGGAAGAGGAAATCGAAGAGTTCCGCGACATTCTGTACTCCATGCAGGAAGTCGACGTGGCAGGATGGAGCCGGAGCCTGCAACTCCGCGGCATCGAACTGCCCGACGAACTGAAAGACGAGCTTTTCCTTATCGTAGGCGAACGAAGGTTCCACTAATCTTCCCGCCCGGCCTGTTTCACTACCGAATACAACTATCATGGATATATTAGAACTGTTGCAATATACTTTTTTCCAGCATGCCCTGCTGGGTAGTCTGTTTGCCAGCATCGCCTGCGGCATCATCGGGACGTACATCGTTACCCGCCGACTGGTATTCATCAGCGGAGGCATTACCCATGCTTCGTTTGGTGGTATCGGCATCGGTCTTTATACGGGTATCTCTCCCCTGCTCACGGCTGCTGTCTTTGCGGTGTTGTCGGCCTTCGGCGTGGAATGGCTGAGCAAGCGGAGCGACATGCGCGAAGACTCTGCTATCGCCGTGTTCTGGACGTTCGGCATGGCCATCGGAATTATCTTCAGCTTTCTGGCTCCGGGATTCACTCCCGACCTGTCGTCGTTCCTCTTTGGAAACATCCTGACTATCACGCACAGCGATATTCTCCTGCTGGGTATCCTGAGTGTATTGCTGATTGCATTCTTCTCCCTGTTCCTGCGTCCCATCGTAGCCATCGCTTTCGACCGTGAGTTCGCCCGTTCGCAGCACCTGCCCGTGGCTACTTTCGAGTACCTGCTCATGATGTTCATCGCCCTGACCATCGTGTCGTGCCTGCGCATGGTAGGTATCGTGCTTGCCATCTCGCTGCTCACCCTGCCGCAGATGACCGCCAACTTGTTTACCAACCGTTTCAAGAACATCATCTGGCTGTCCATCGGCATCGGCTATGTCAGTTGCCTGGGCGGACTGCTGTTCTCGTACAAATATCAGATTCCTTCGGGAGCTGCCATCATCTTTGTTTCGATTCTGATATACGTTGTAGCAAAAATCAGCCGGCAGTTCCGTAAACAGGAATAATTATTCCCGATTTTTACTTACTTTTGCAGTAATTCAAAAAACAGATACTTATGGAAATAAAAATTACTTCTCTCGACCATATCCACGAGGCTGCCAAAGAATTTATCGCAGCCATGGGCGACAATACCGTGTTTGCTTTCTACGGAAAGATGGGAGCCGGCAAGACGACTTTCACCAAAGCTATATGCGAAGAACTGGGAGTGACTGATGTCATCAACTCGCCAACATTCGCCATCGTCAACGAATACCGTTCCGATACTACCGGCGAACTGATTTATCACTTCGACTTTTATCGTATCAAGAAGCTGGAAGAGGTATACGACATGGGATACGAAGATTATTTCTACAGCGGTGCCTTGTGTTTCATCGAATGGCCGGAACTGATAGAAGACCTGCTGCCGGGCAATGCCGTAAAGGTATACATTGAGGAAAACGAAGACGGAAGCCGTACGGTCCGCTTCGACGCAGAAGAATAATCCCAAGCCATGGCTACACATTACGTTATACAGGCCATATTCGTCATCGTAGGGCTGCTGGCTGTGCTGGCCGCCTTGTTTAACTGGGACTGGTTCTTTACCGCCCGCAACACGCAGTTCATCGTTGCCAATGCGGGAAGAACGCGTGCACGCCTGTTCTATGCCGCCATCGGCCTGCTGATGATTGCCACAGGTGTATTCTTTTTCCTGTCTATTCAGGGATATGTTTGATAAAAACGGATATAGGGAGAACGTCGAAGGTTCTCCCTCAGAATCGACCGAAAATTTATACAAATTTTCGGTTTTTTTTACAAAAACAAAAAATGTCTAGAGGCTTTTCAGAAAGGATAAACGACTATTCTTCCAATGTATAGGTTTCATCGTAAATATCTCTCAGGTTCCTGCCGTCGAATAACCAATATCCGGTAGGCTGAACTGCATGAGTAATATTCAACAGCTTTTTAGTTACTCCCGTCAAAGAGTAAATCTCCCCTTGGAACATGACTTTTTTCTCATCTACGATAGTTACAATTACCGAAGGGTCCTTAACAAATACCAACGTATCTCCTTTCTTCATTCCCATCTCAAAATAATTAAGAGGCGGACGACGAGAAGAATGTATCTTCTCGGAAGCTGATTTATCTTCGGTTGTCAAGTCATTATCTATTTCTTCAGTTATTTCCTGTGTAACGTCTTCCCTATTAAACAATTCCAAAATAGCCATTGCCTGCTCTGGCTTTATTTGAAAAAATTCACGATTTATATTGATACGATTAGGAGCAAAAGCCGTGTGTAAAGCTTTTTCAATTTTGGCACAGTCGGAAGCCTTTACTTTACATGCATATTTACACTCGAACGGTACTGGAACACCTGTACCATATAATTCACGCATACGGGCATCCAAATTATCTCTCGTTGTCATACCTATCTTTACTAATCCCGGCATAGCTGGATTAGTAAGTACATAGACTATTCCGTAATTTGCTTGTTTCGTGTTCATCACAGACATTTATGCTTATCACTTCGAATTTATCAATATTGATACGATATATTCCTTATTGTTGGTTTGTACAAAAGAACCATTTACCATTGCAAATATATTAATTATCCATCACAAATTTCTTTCCAACAATTCATTATCCCTCCCAAAACAAAAAAATTGACCTATATTGTTTTCGGATTTTCGTACAACAATCTCACTCAACTCACTAATATTCTGTGGATTTCTTCCCCATATCTCCCCAATATTCCCCAACTATTCCAATTGTCTTTCTTTAGAGATTATAAAGATAACTCACTCTGTTACAAGGGTTAAAGTTTACTCTTCCATTATTCCTTACATCCGGGTACGAACTTTGTATATATCTTTCTATAATCTTATTTCCTTTTGTTTTAACCTATACAGGAAACCTATCTGAAAAATATTTTAACTAAAATAAATCCTAATCGAATGAAAAAGACTATTCTAAGTGTATTTTCTTTCTTGCTGTTGTTAGGCAGCGGACTTCCAACATACGCTGCTCAAGGGCTTCGTCCCGACGGGAACAGTCCGGAAATGGATGACAACTTGAAAAAGCAGAAAACGGTACAAGGTATTGTCACAGATACAAACGGAGAACCTATCATCGGGGTAACGATTATCGAAAAAGGTACGACCAACGGTACGACTTCCGACATGGATGGAAAATTCTCACTGACGGTAAATGCCAATGCTGTTCTTACTTTTTCGTATCTGAGTTATGTGCAACAAGAAATACCGGTCACGGGACAGAAGTTTCTGAAGGTCACCATGCGTGAGGACAGTGAAACGCTGGAGGAAGTGGTGGTAATCGGATATGGTACGGCCAAACGGAATAACCTGACGGGGGCTGTCGGATCGGTAAACAGTGAACAGTTTAAGATGCAGCCTGTCAAGAAGGCTTCCGAAATTCTGCAAGGTCGTATGGCGGGTGTGCAAGCTTCGTCGTATACAGGCGGACAGCTGGGACAGGATGCCAATATCCGTGTGAGAGGAGTGTCGTCCATCAACTTCGGAAACGACCCGCTCTGGGTGGTCGACGGAGTGATCGGGGGAAGCGTGAGCAATCCTGCCGACATTGCTTCCATCGAGGTACTGAAGGACGCTTCATCAACAGCCATCTACGGTTCACGAGGTGCCAACGGAGTCATTTTAGTTACCACCAAGCACGGCACGACCGGTAAGGCACGTGTGGAAGTGAGCAGTGAAATAGGTATCTCGAACATGCCGAAACGGTTCGACCTGATGAATCCGTTCGAATATGCGCAGGCGTTGCAGAATATGACCGATACCCGTTTTTCCGAAGAGGATATGGCGGCTTTCCAGAATGGTACACGCGGTGTAGATTATCAGGACCTTATGCTGCAGACGGGTATTTCGCAGGATTATAAGCTGAGCATTTCGGGAGGAAGTAAAAAGACGAAATACATGGTATCTGGACTATTCCTCAATCAGTCGGGTATCACCGCCGAATCGCATTTACGCCGTTTCGGGTTCCGCACGAACCTCGATTCACAGGTCACTCCCTGGCTGAACATCGTGAGCAACATAGAGGCTTCTACTGAATCATCGCACAACACGGGTGCCAACTTATTTGTCATGGCGAACTATTCTCCAGCCATGAACCTGACGGATGCCGACGGAGTGTATCAGAAGGATCCATACTGTTCCATCTCTGCCAATCCGTACGGAGCACTCATGGCAAACGATTCCGACGGAGAGAATTACAACGTAAAGGGAATGGTGGATTTCCGTTTCAACATTCTGGATGGGCTGACGTTCTCGGCTCAGGGGGCGTTCAACTTGCTGAATGCGTCGAGTTACTCCTTCTCGTCGAGCAAACGTGAACCCAGTGCCATCAGCAGCATGGGCAACAGCATGAGCCGTACCGTAACGTACCAGCAGACCAACAACCTGACGTACCAGAAGAGTTTCGGCGACCATAATCTGACGGCAACGGGTGTGTTCGAAATTTATTCGAAGGAATACAAGAATGTGGGAGTGAGCGGACAAGACCTGTTGTCGGAAAAAACAGGGTACTGGAACATCAAGGCTACGCAGTCGGGACTGAGCGGTACAACCAACTATACTAAGGAGCAGATGGTTTCGGCTTTCGGGCGTATAATGTACAACTACAAGAATCGCTATTACCTGACCGGAACGATACGTGCCGACGGCTCGTCGAAGTTCATGAATCACAAATGGGGATATTTCCCTTCTGCAGCAGCTGCATGGAACCTCACGGAAGAAGGTTTTATGAAGGATCAGAATCTGTTCCAGCTGCTCAAGCTGAGAGCCAGTTTCGGTGTGACCGGAAACCAGGCAATCAATGCGTACGGAACCTTGGGACTGATGACGCTCGCCAATTATTCGTATGGCACGGGAAGTCTTTATCCGGGCTATTGGCAGAACACGTTCTCAGCACCCGACCTGACATGGGAAAAGACGTACTCGTATGATGCAGGTATCGATATCAGCATGCTGAACCATCGACTGAATCTGACAGTCGACTGGTACAGAAAGAATACCAAAGACTTGCTGTTTGCCAAGACTATTCCGTATTTCAACGGAGGAGGTTCGTACTGGAGTAACGTAGGAAAGATGTACAGTACCGGATGGGAATTTACGCTGGAGGCCGACCTGATACGCAAGCTGAACTTTGAATGGTCGACTACCTTTACGGCATCTTGCCTGCATACGGAAGTTACCGACTTGGACGGTGAGGAACAGTTGATTCCGGATGCTAGCCGGGGTGGTCTGATGGAAGGAAGCGTGTTTATTATGAAGGAAGGATTGCCTATCAGCAATTTCCACCTGTTCAAATGGCTGGGGCTTGACGAAAACGGTGCCAACCTGTACCAGACCGCCGACGGAGGTACAACGACTTCTCCGGTGGATGCCGACCGTATCATTACCGGAAATCCGATTCCGAAGTGGAACTTGGGATGGAACAATACATTCCGCTACAAAAACTGGGAACTGAACGTCTTCTTCAGAGGAAGTACCGGCTTCCAGCGCCTCAACATCACTCGCTTTGCTACCAGCACCATGGTGCCCGAGAGCCGTTTCATCACCTCACGCGAAGGATACGAAAAGAGCTGGGATATCGTGGCTAACAAAGCGGATGCCGAATTTGCCAGCAGCAAGAATGCACAGAACCGTTCTACCCCTCGCTCTACACAATGGCTGGAAGATGCCGACTTTGTCCGTTTGCAGAACCTCAGCCTGATGTATACGTTGCCGAAAAAGACGACCCGCTTTGCCGACATCACACTGGGCGTGAGCGCACAGAATCTGTTCACGCTGACGAAATACAAGGGACTCGATCCGGAATCGTCTACTACTTCGTCAACCTCTACCGGCGCGGTGTCCGACAAGGAACTGGGACTGGATTACGGCAGTTATCCTTCGGCACGCACATTCACATTTACCGTTAAATTAGGATTCTAAAATCAGACTACGCAATTATGAAAGCACTTACATACAAAATAGCCGTTCTCTGCCTCTCGGCGCTGACTACGGTTTCTTGCAGCGACTTCCTGCAGGAAGATCCCAAAGGACAGATGACGAATCTGGAATCGTTTACCGAGAAATCGGATCTGGAAGGTTCCATCCATGCACTTTATTATCAGGTAAAGATGGCGAGCGGATACATCGGCATCTATGCCCCGGTACTGATGGGCGACGATATGACCAGCATTATCTCAAAAAGTAATTTTACCGACTGGGATCAGTTTGTTTCGAACGACGGCAACTCGATGATGACGAGCGGCGTGGGATGCTGGAGCTGCATGTGGAACGTGGTAAAGGCTGCCAATTATATCATCAACGGGGTGGAAAAGACACCGGGAGCTACTGCCGATGATATTAACTTTGCCATTGCCGAGGCGCGTTTCTGGAGAGCATACGCTTACTTCTGGATGGTACGCTGCTGGGGACCTCTCCCCATTATCGAAAGTTTCCAGCTCAACGTAGATGCCACGGCACGTTCGGAAGAGCAGGTATACGACTTCTTAGTGAAGGATCTGAAATTTGCGGAAACGTATCTGCCGACGGAATATACTACCGAACCGTGGAACATCAACGGAATGAATACCATCGCTACCCGGGCAGCTGCACAGGCGGCACTGGCACAGGTGTATCTCACCATGGCAGGCTGGCCACTGAACAAGGGTACGGAATATTATAAGCTGGCAGCCGACAAAGCCAAGGAAGTGATCGATCAGGTGGAAAACGGTACGTACAAGTACCAACTGTTCGACGAGTTCTGGAAAGTATATTCGCGCCAGTATAACAAGACCAATGCGGAAATTATCCTGCCGGTTTATTTCACCAAAGATTTCGGTGTGGGCGATGCTTCGCAGGCTGCACGCGGACTGGCGGAGCTTCCGGAAGAAACCGGCGGATTCAGCGACATGCGTGCGGAGATCAAGTTCTGGAAAGAATTTCCGGCAGGACCACGCAAGAAGGCTATCTTTGGCGATGTATATTATCACAATCAGGACAAGAAAGTGGTGCCTTGGTTCTACGACAACGTAACCAACTGCAACAATCCGTATTATGTGATGTTTGCCTTTGCCAACGACGAGGTGGAATACGACCAGACCAAGAGTTACAACGAACAGGCCGACGGCTGGAGTGAACAGACGGCTGCCTTTATCCGTCTGCCGGAAGTATATCTTTGGTATGCCGAAGCGGTAGGACGTTCGGGCAGTGGCGACAAGGCAAAAGCCATCGAACTGCTGAACGAGGTAAGACGCCGTGCCGACGGAAAATGGAACGACCCGTCGTACAATTATTATCCGTCTACGCTGTCGAACGAGGAACTGGCGGAAGCAGCATACAACGAACACGGATGGGAGATTGCCGGATACTATAAAAGCATGACTACCCGCTACCACGACGAACGGCGCATGAACCGTCTGAAAGACCATTTTGCCTACCGGCTGGTAAATCCGGAAATAGAGGTTACGGAACAATGGCTGAAAGAAAACCCCGACAAGGCAGACATGGTAAGCGGTCCGGTATACATGAAAGAACGTGTCACCATGACCGGCTCGTGGGACGACAGCAAGATGTATGCGCCTTATCCTTCGATAGACACCTCCCTCTATCCTTCCCTGAAGCGATAACAGCATCCTAAGCATAAAAAAATCCGGTGACGTTTTTTAAAAACATCACCGGATTTTTCATTTATTCCGCCGACAAATCAATCGACTTGTCCCAATGAATTTCCGTATTCCATTTCGCCCTGAACCACGAAGAACACATCGTCGGGTTCGAAAGGTCCCATGCCGTCTTTCTTGGACTCTTTGACTATGTAGTTTACAATTTCATCCTGGTCGATGTTGATGTAACCCTCGTCATCAGGTTGAGCGTCCAGACAACCACTGGTGGTATAATAGTCTACTATCAAGTCGAGAATGTAATACAGATCGTCGTCCGTAAACTTCTCTTTCAGTTCCTGAGGCAAATAGTTCTTTATAAACTCGATGGTCTTTTCATCGTCCTCATCTTCCAACAAGAAATCATCATCCATACTCATAGTCGTAGTGCGTTTGTTAAATGATTATTTCAATAAAGCTTCAACTTTTTCCTTCAAGGCAGCTTTTGTAGTAGCACCTACCTGCTTGTCGACTACTTTACCATCCTTGATGAAAAGTACGGTAGGAATGTTACGTACGCCAAACTGTGCAGGAAGATCTGCGTTGTCGTCTACATCGCACTTGCCGATGTTCACTTTATCTTTATATTCTTCTGCCAGTTCTTCAATATAAGGAGCAATCTGCTTGCAAGGTCCGCACCAAGTTGCCCAGAAATCCAAAACTACCGGTTTACCTTCAGCTACAATAGCTTCGTAATTGTCATCTTTAATGTTCAATGCCATAATTCTAGTTGTTTAGTTATTTAATTATCTACGCAAATATATACTAATTTATTTTATAGTCCAACAATGGCTGGCTTTTTAAATAATTTACAATGTCTTTTCTGACGGATATTTTCAGCGTACGCGACATGAGGTTGACGTGCATCTGTCCGTCCTCGTCGCGGATATAGAAGAACAGCTCGGCATTGCCGGGATTTTCTTTCACCAGCGAACTGAATTCCATAATCATCTCGTCGTTGATGGCAGAGAGCGGTGCCGTCACCGTAAGTTTCTCTATCAAGCGGTCTTTCACCTCGGGCAGGAGTTCGATGTTGTTGATCTTTATCTCCCACTCGTCCTGCTTCCACTGACGGGGCTGACACTTGCCGTGCATGAACAAGAACATTCCTTCGGCAAAAAAGTTCTTCTTTTCCACCCATTCATTGCCAAAAAATGCAAATTCGGCCGTTCCCGAATAGTCTTCTACCTTTGCCACGCCGAAAGGCTTGCCGGTCTTGGTATATCCCTCACGCACGCCAGTAACGATACCTCCCAGTGTCAGGTCGTGGTTATGCAGCGGAGTCAGGTCGGAAAGCTGTGCCATGTGTGTGGTGCAGACATTTTCCAGTATCACCGAGAACTCATCCAGCGGATGGGCAGAAAGGTAGATACCTACCAGTTCACGTTCCTTATTCAGACGTTCCAGATCGCTCCATGCCGGTGCACGGACAATTTCGGGGGTGGCAATCTCCACCTCATGCTCGCCGCCGAACAAGGAATTGGCAGCAGCCGCCTTGTCCATCTGATACTTGTTTCCGTAGCGTACCAGCACTTCGACAAAGGTTTCGTCCTTGGCATTCTTCACGAAGAAATCCTCGCGGTGGATGTTCGGGAAGCTGTCGAAAGCTCCGGCCAAAGCCAGGTTTTCGATGTTCTTACGGTTGCATGCCGAAAGGTTCACACGCTGCACAAAGTCGAATATATTCTTGAAAGGTCCGTTCTTCTCCCGTTCTGTCAGAATGCTTTGTACCGCCGCCTCACCGACTCCCTTGATGGCTCCCAGTCCGAAACGAATATCTCCGTGACGGTTGACAGAGAACTTCAGGCTACTTTCGTTGACATCAGGTCCCAAAACGTTGACACCCGTCGCCTTGCTTTCGTCCATCAGCTTGGTGATTTCGGTGATGTTCGAAATGTTACGGCTCATGGTAGCCGCCATGTACTCCGACGGATAGTTGGCTTTCAGGTAAGCCGTCTGATAGGCAACCCACGAGTAGCAGGTAGCGTGCGACTTGTTGAAGGCGTAGGAAGCAAACTTTTCCCAGTCGGCCCAGATTTTTTCCAGAATCTTCGGGTCGTGACCATTCTTCTTTCCTCCCTCGATGAACTTAGGTTTCATGTGATCCAGCTTGTCGCGCAGCTTCTTACCCATCGCCTTACGCAAGGCATCCGATTCGCCTCGGGTAAAGTCGGCAAGCAGACGCGACAGTAACATCACCTGCTCCTGATACACCGTAATACCGTATGTATCTTTCAGGTATTTCTCCATGACCGGAATATCATACTCGATAGGCTTACGTCCCTGCTTACGGTCGATGAAGTCGGGGATATAATCCATCGGTCCCGGACGATAAAGGGCGTTCATGGCAATCAGGTCTTCGAACGTACTAGGCTGAAGTTCGCGCAGGTACTTCTGCATACCCGCCGATTCGAACTGGAACGTACCGATGGTCCGACCGTCGCTATACAACTTATAGGTAGCCGGATCGTCAATCGGAATTTCGTCGATATTCAGAATGATGCCTTTACTCTGCTTGATATTCTCGAGTGCCTCCTTGATGATGGAAAGCGTCTTCAGTCCGAGGAAGTCCATCTTGATCAGTCCCGTATCTTCGATGACCGAACCTTCGTACTGCGTTACCAGCATCTTTTCGCCGGTTTCCTTATCGTCGGCCGTGCTGACCGGTACCCAGTCGGTGATATCGTCACGGCAGATAATGGTACCACAGGCATGCACACCCGTATTGCGGACGTTGCCCTCCAGCATCTTGGCATACTTGATGGTATCGCGAAGCACCGGATCGGACGACACCTCGGCCGCCTGCAACTCGGGCACATAAGCGATAGCATTCGGAAGATTCAGTTTCTTATCGGGAATCTTGTCAGGGATAAGCTTGCACAGACGGTCGGACTCCGAGAGCGGCAGTTTCTGCACACGCGCCACATCCTTGATGGCAAGCTTGGTCGCCATCGTACCGTAGGTAATGATGTGCGCCACTTTTTCCTGACCGTACTTTTCGGTCACCCAGTTCAACACACGTCCTCGTCCGTCATCATCGAAGTCGACATCGATATCCGGCAAAGAGATACGGTCGGGATTCAAGAAACGCTCGAACAGCAAGTCGTATTTGATCGGGTCAATCTGTGTAATACCCAGACAGTAGGCCACTGCCGAACCGGCAGCCGAACCACGTCCCGGTCCTACAGACACATCGAGCAGATTGCGGGCAGCCGAAATAAAGTCCTGCACAATCAAGAAGTATCCCGGGAAACCCATGGTCTTCATGATATGCAACTCGAACTTGATACGCTCCCTCACCTCATCGGTCAGGTGTTCGCCATAACGACGGCGCGCTCCGTCGTATGCCAGTTTCGCCAGATAATCGGCCTCCAGCTTGATACGGTACAGTTTTTCGTAACCTCCCAGACGTTCGATTTTCGCCTTTGCCGCCGCCTCGTCCATGACGACGTTGCCGTTTTCATCCTGCGTAAACTCATCGAACAAATCTTTCTCGGTGAATTTCTTGCGATATTCCTCCTCGGTACCGAAATCCTCGGGAATGGCAAAGGTCGGCATAATCGGTGCATGGTCGATGGAATAGAACTCCACCTGATCGCAGATATCGCAGGTATTGGTCAGCGCTTCGGGCACATCGGCAAAGATTTCGTTCATCTCCTCACGCGTTTTCATCCATTCCTGCTTGGTATAGAGCATACGGTTCGGATCGTCCAAGTCCTTTCCGGTACTCAGACAGATCAGACGGTCGTGCGCCTCGGCATTCTCTTCGTCCACAAAGTGCACATCGTTCGTGCAGACCAGCTTGATGTTGTATTTTTTCGAATACTCCATCAGCTTCTTGTTGACCACTTCCTGCAATTTATAAGTTTCGTGATTTGCCCGCGGCACGGTAGCCTTGTGGCGCTGAAGTTCCAGATAGAAATCGTCGCCAAACAAATTCTTGTACCACTGAATAGCCTCTTCCGCCTCGGCAAACTGTCCTGCCGTAATGCGGCGTGGAATCTCTCCACCCAGACAAGCCGAGCAGACAATCAGTCCTTCGTGATATTTTTCCAGTTCCACGCGGTCGGTACGCGGACGCATATAAAATCCTTCGGTCCATGCCTTCGATACCAGCTTGATCAGGTTATGATAACCTTTCAGGTTCTTGGCAAGCACCACCAGGTGATAACCGCTCTGGTCTGCCTTTCCCTCTTTATTCGAGAGGCGACGGCGTGCCACATACATTTCACAACCGATAATCGGCTTGAACAGTTTCTTCTTGGCAGCTTCCAGTTGCTCGCGGCATTCCGCCAGCTCCGCTTCCGGATTTTCCGATTCGGCTTTTCCGCTTTCCAGCGCGGCAATTTTCTTCTTTAAATCCTTTATCTCGCCATTTGTTCCCCCGTTCTTCTTGTTCACATAGTTGAAGAACTCCTTTATGCCGAACATGTCTCCATGGTCGGTTACGGCAATGCCTCGCATCCCGTTGGCAATCGCCTTGTCTACCAAACGGGGAATAGAAGCCTGGCCATCCAGAATAGAATATTGGGTGTGGACGTGCAAATGAACAAAATCGTGCATATTTACATTATTAAAAACAGAGTTCAAAGATACCGAGGTTTCGGAGAACAAACAAAAACAAACGAATAAAGTTATTGCCGATGAATACTTTTTAGCAAAAAAATATAGAAAGAGTCAATTCTAACGGTACTTTATTTGGCAGGTTTTTAAAATAAATATATTTTTGCACGATAAAATGTAACTTTGTTATGACCGGATTAAACAAAATTAAAAAGATAAAGAAAATAAGACTACACCGGGAAGGTACTCACATTCTTATAACCAGCGCAATTTTATTACTCATTATTAATACTGCATTATACTGGGGAATAGAGTGCAAAATACCTTTCTACATTATAGCTATCGCCAGCATCATTCTCTATCTGCTGATGGTGAATTTTTTCCGTTGTCCGATCCGTCTGTTCGGTGGTGATACAGAAAAGATTGTTGTTGCTCCGGCCGACGGACGTGTTGTCGTCATCGAGGAAGTGGATGAGCATGAGTATTTCCACGACCGCCGACTGATGATTTCTATTTTTATGGATATTACGAACGTTCATGCCAACTGGTATCCGGTAGATGGCGTGATTCGTCACGTAGATCATCACAACGGACGTTTCATGAAAGCGTGGCTGCCTAAGGCAAGTACGGAAAACGAACGTTCAATGGTTGTCATCGATACTCCGGAAGGACATACGGTCATGGCACGTCAGATTGCCGGTGCTGTAGCACGCCGCATCGTAACCTATGCAGAAAAAGGAGAAGACTGTTACATAGACGAACACATGGGATTCATCAAATTTGGTTCGCGTGTGGATGTATACTTGCCTTTAGGTACGGAAGTCTGTGTAAAAATGGGACAGAAAACGACGGGTAACCAGACTGTCATCGCAAAATTAATGTAATGAATGTAAGGAGGAACAGAGATATGGCTAATGCAATCGTCCGTAATATTCCAAATACATTGACCAGCTGTAACCTGTTTTCGGGATGTATTGCAGCTTATATGGCTTTTCAGGGAAAGTATGAATGGGCCTTGACGTTCATCGTTATCGGTGCCGTATTCGACTTTTTCGATGGCATGACGGCTCGTTTGCTTCGCGTTTCCTCTCCTATCGGCAAAGAACTTGACTCACTGGCAGATGATATTACCTTCGGACTGGCTCCGGCTGCTGTGGCTTTTTCGTTGTTCAAGGAGGTGCATTATCCGGATTTCCTGATGCCGCTGTCCGGCTTGATGCCTTACACGGCTTTTCTGATAGCTGTATTCTCGGGACTGCGACTGGCAAAGTTCAACATCGACGAACGACAGACCAGTTCTTTCATCGGAATGCCTACCCCTGCCAATGCTCTGTTCTGGGGCTCTCTGGCTGTAGGCGGACATGCTTTTCTAGTATCCGACAGCTTTAATGCAATCTACCTGTTCATACTGGTTCTTGTCATGTCACTGTTGCTGGTTGCCGAACTTCCGATGTTTTCTTTAAAGTTTAAGGATTTATCGTGGGAACATAACAAAGTAAGCTACATCTTCCTGATTGTCAGCATTCCGCTGCTGATAATCTTCCAGTTGAGCGGCATTGCGGCAGTCATCGTGTGGTACATCCTTCTCTCGCTGGTGACTCGTAAAAAATCATAAAACAATAATCGTGGCACGGTTGTTGTTCTTTAACTCTTAAAAACAATAACTATGTTTCATATTCTAGGATTTATATTTTTCTTCGTTCTGATTATCTTTGTCATCGGACTGGCCATACTTTCCAAAATTATTCGTAGCGTATTTGGCCTGGGACGCCGCATGACAGGAAGTTCCTCGTCACAAAGTCATTCGCAAAACCAGCGCAGTTCTTCTTCCAGTTATCGTTCTTCCGGCAACGACGAATCACAGCAGCCTGCCCGGAATGCTTCAGGCCGGAAAAAGATTTTCGACAGCGATGAAGGTGAATATGTTGACTTTGAGGAAGTAAAAGAATCTTAATCATCCAATCGTCACAGTTGACACACAAAAGGTTACTTCAAATTTGAAAAAATGAGGATGTGACTCGGTAACCTAAAGCTATAAATATAAGAAATCTCCTACTTTGGCTTATTTGTTTAATGAGAAGACCAAAGCAGAAGATTTTTATTTTCAAATCCGCAACAATACATTGATCAACAAGTGATAGACAAATTCTCCAGTGAACTTATTCAATAAGAACAATGCTGATAATCATTTATAATGTTTATTTGACACTAAAACAAAATTTCTACTATCGCCATTCTACCTTGAGGGACCGTTTAATCATATCGAATAAAACAAAAAAATAATGTTTATCCAGCACGAATACAAGGTTTCTACGGTTTTGCAGTTCTACCTTAAAACACCCATCTGATCATATCGGATTAGACATAAAAATTTCCCGCTTACAGATCATATCTCTATGAGATAATTCCTTTAAGCGGGAAATCTTGTATACGAAAACTGAACGAAACGCTTACTCTTCGTCTACCAAATCCTGTATCGGCATCTGACGCTTGATAGCCTCACGGAAGGAAATGATAGTTTCCGAACGCGACAATCCTAATGGTTGCAACTTATCGTGAATAACGTTCAGCAAATGATGATTATTCTTTGCGTAAATCTTGATAAACATGTCATACTGTCCGGTTGTATAATGACATTCCACTACTTCAGGAATACTTTTCAAGGCCTCTGTCACCGAATCAAACTGCTCGGGATCCCGCAGGTATAACCCGATATAAGCACAAGTTTCATAACCGATTTTTTCCGGATCTATGATAAACTCAGAACCTTTCAAGATACCCAGATTGGTTAATTTCTGAATACGTTGATGAATCGCAGCACCTGATACATTGCAGGCACGTGCCACCTCCAAGAAGGGAATACGGGCATTGTCGGCAATCAAGCGCAAAATCTGTTCGTCTAAACTGTCTAATTGATGATGTCCCATTGATGATTTTTTTTATTTGTACAAATATAGTATATTTATTCCATACACGAAGTAGTAATTATAACTTTTATCATTGTTTTAGCATTAAATTGGCAGATACTCCTATCTTTGCAAAAAATAAATCTTTCGGTTTTATGAAAAAAAATATATTGGCAGCATTGTTCCTGTCAGCTTTTATACAGGCTGGAGGACATGCACAGAACTTCAACGATTTCTTCGTCGACAAGACACTGAGAATTGATTACTTATTCAACGGCAATGCACAGAAACAAGAAATCAGTCTCGACGAACTGGTTTCGCTCCCCGGATGGGCTGGAAGAAGGTATTCTTTAAGCAAACTGCCACTGGAAGGAAACGGTGAAATTACCATGCGAGATAAAGCTACGGGAAAAGTAATCTACCGTACCTCGTTCTCCAGCTTGTTTCAGGAGTGGATCGGTGAGGAAGAGGCAAAACACGTAACTAGAGGCTTTGAAAATACGTTCCTGTTGCCTTATCCCAAACGTGCGGCTACGGTAACCATCGAGCTGAAAAATGCTTACCGCAAACCTTGCGCTTCGCTGACACACGACATCAATCCGGAAGATATCCTGATCCACCAGCGTGGTATGACACAGATTACTCCTCATCGTTACCTGATAAAGAATGGTACTTCCGACAAATGTATCGACCTGGCTATCATGGCAGAAGGATATACGGAAGAGGAGATGGATCTGTTCTACAAGGATGCACAAACGGCATGCGATGCGATCTTCTCGCACGAACCGTTCAAAAGTCTGAAAGATCGTTTCAATGTAGTGGCTGTAGCAACTCCATCGCACGACAGCGGGGTAAGTATTCCACGAAAAGGAGAATGGAAAAATACGGCTGTCAGCTCACATTTCGACACGTTTTATTCTGATCGTTACCTGACAACCCGTAGCGTAAAGGTTATGCACAACTGGCTGGCAGGTATACCCTACGAACATATTATTATCTTAGCCAATACCGATACGTATGGAGGAGGAGGCATTTACAATTCTTACCTGCTCACAACAGCCCACCACCCGATGTTCAAGCCTGTAGTTGTACACGAATTCGGACACAGTTTCGGTGGTCTGGCCGACGAATATGCATACGACACAGCTCCCAGTCCGTTATATCCGTATACGATAGAACCATGGGAACCGAATATCACGACTTTGGTTCATTTCGAAAGCAAATGGAAGGATATGGTACCGGCAGGTACACCTGTACCGACACCGGCAGAAACTGATTCGACTACTATTTATACCAAAGTAGGAGTTTATGAAGGTGGAGGGTATACGCTGAAAGGCATTTACCGGCCTACCACCGAATGTAGAATGAAAATCAATGAAGCTCCCCGTTTCTGTCCGGTGTGCGAGCGTTCGCTTGAGAAGACAATTCATTTCTATACTGCCCCAATCGATTAACCCATGTTGACATTTAGCAAAATTCAGACCAGTCATCCCCTCTACAGTTTCGTAGAGGGACTCCTGCATCAGGCGTTTCCCGTAGACGAACGCAGAGATGACGATGCACAGCGATATAACACTGATCATAGTCCAGCCTTCAACTGTTATCTGATTACAGACCAAAAGGAAGAAAACAAAACAGCTATTGGCTTAATTACCGTATGGGAACTGAATGGATTCCGCTATGTAGAACACTTGGCAACTTCCCCTGCCATACGCAATAAGGGGTATGGCAAACGTATCATGGAAGCACTGCAAAAAGAGTTTCCGGGAATCATCATTCTGGAAGTGGAAAGACCGGAAGATGAGATGAGTACCCGACGAATAGCGTTCTACCAGCGATGTGGCTTTACCCTATGTAATCAGGACTACTTACAGCCTCCTTATCGAAAAGGTGGGAAAAGCCTTCCTCTCTACCTGATGTACGCGGGTACAGATAGCATTGACGAACAATATCCGGAAATAAGGGATGAAATCTACCGAAAGGTTTATGACGTAAAATAACAGTAAGAAGCCCTGGCTAAATATGTGACGCATCTTTAAAACGGTCATTTACCAGAAAGGGAAATACAGAGAGATGATAAATTAAACGCAATACTACAGCATCGAAAGAATCGTCCTTTTATCAGAAACTTATAAAAACAAGAAAGGCTACTCCGTTTGGAGTAGCCTTTTTAAGCTTTATAATTGAACTATTACTTACGCTGTGTAGCAGAATAGTTAATCTTCAAAGCATAAGCCTGACGAAGAGCCTGTTTTACTTCCGTAACGATACCCATCTTAGTCTTTGCATCGACTTTCAATGATACAGTCATAAACGGCTTATCAGCTTCTTTCATGTTTTCACGTTCCTGATAAATGTAATCCTGAACTTCTGAAGCTTCAGCGAATTTATCATTCAACTGAATACGGTCGGTAGTACCCATCTTTTTCTGATATTCGGGCAACGGCTTACCGATGTAGATGAAAGAAACCAAAGATTTCTTTTCAAGCTTTTCCAATTCTGTTGCAGCAGGAACCTTAAATTGTACTTTCAGCGTAACTTCACGCATGGTTGTTACAATCATGAAGAAGAACAACATGGTAAAGATAAGGTCAGGCAAAGAAGAGGTGTTCAATTCCGGCATCTCGCGCTTACCACTCTTATTAAATTTTCCCATGATTAGTTTCCTCCATATTTTTTAGGTTCTGCTTCAGAAATCTTCTGTGGATAATAGTCCATGATAGCATCCTTCTGCTCTTCAGAACATTCAGAGAACTCCTTACCAAACTGAGCTTTAGCCAGTTCATTACGTAATTCGTTGTAAGCAGCTACCAGTTCGTTCTGAACCTGAAGATAAGCATCATAGCTAGTACCAACGTCGTTCTGTACAGAAATTACATGTTTTTCAGTAATCATTACATCACCAAAGAAAGGAAGGGTCTTCGGATGTTTTTCCGGCAAGTTTGGATCATCCTTCGGGTTTGCAATGAATTCTTTAGCCTTTTCTCTTAATTGCTTAATATCAGACCATTCTCCACCAACCATCAACTGGTCGTCTTTGTTCAAACGAACCTGGAGAACGTTTCTTTCCTTTACAATAATATCATCTTTCTGATCTTTGTTTTCGGGTGGAGGCGGCAAACGTCTCGCCAAACCACGGTCAGTATCCATTGATGTTGTAATAAGGAAGAAGATAAGCAACATGAAGGCGATATCTGCCGTTGAACTTGCATTAATTCCCGGCACTTTTCTATTCCTTTTTGCCATTTTTACTTACTTCGTTTTTAATTTATTAAACTTCAATGTAGATATTATCTCTTAAAGATACCAGATAAGTTAACCAATGCACCGATTGCTGCAATAGCAAACAATACATAAGTTGAGTAAAGGAACATATCAGTTACTTTCAACATAGTAGTATCTGAATATTCAGCACCGCCACCAAGAATTACAGTTTCAGAAGAACCCATATTATAAGTAACGATCAACAGAACTACCAACAGAATCAAACCCAAGAGAGATTTGATAGCACCTTTCGGATTATCTTTCAAAGCACCACCAAACTGAGCGATAGCACCAATAAGTGTAGCTATTACAGTCACCGCAAACATTCCGTACATTAAGTACATCAAAGCACCTGTATTCTGTGGATCATTATATTCACCCACCGGATTATTGTATCCTACTCCATAGAACAAAGCCAGCACAACTATGATAAGAGCAATGCAGACATAGAATATGTAGTAAGAAACTTTATATGATAATTTAGCCATTGTTCAATAATTATTTTTTGTATTTCAAGTTGTATTTCATGATCATATCAAGCAAAGTGATAGAAGAATCTTCCATCTGGCTTGTGATAGCTTCAATCTTAGAAAGAATGTAATTGTAGAATACCTGAAGAATCAATGCTACAATCAAACCGAAGATAGTAGTGATCAACGCAACTTTCATACCACCGGCAACAACTGTCGGAGAAATATCACCAGCACGCTGGATATTATCGAACGCCATAACCATACCAATTACAGTACCCAAGAATCCCAAAGACGGAGCCATTGCGATAAACAGTGTGATCCAAGAACATCCTTTTTCAAGGTAACCAGCCTGAACACCACCGTAAGAAACTACTGAACGTTCAACAACATCCAAACCTTCGTCGATTCTCAACAGACCCTGATAGCAGATAGAAGCAACAGGACCACGAGTGTTACGGCAAACAGTCTTAGCACCTTCTACATCACCTTTTTCCAAAGCTGCTTCAACTTTAGCCATCAATTTCTTAACGTCAACTTCAGCCAAGCTCAAGTAAATGATACGTTCGATACAGAAAGCCAAACCAAGTACCAATGCGATAGCAACCAATGACATGAAGCCAGCGTCACCTTCGATAAACTTAGTTTTCAACTCTTTGTGCATACTTCCTTCTTCAACTGTAGCAGGAGCAGCTTCATCTGTTGCAGCAGGTGCAACCTGTTCTGTTTGTTCTGGAGCTGCTGTAGCTGTAGAATCCTGAGCCATAGCTGTCTGAGTCATTCCAAATGAGAGGACTCCCATCACTGCAAGAATTGCAAATAACTTTTTCATTGTGTGTCTAATTTTTAAGATTAAATAATTAATAGTTATTATAAATTGTTTTTTATTATTTCTTTACCTCCTTGCGGAGAGAACGGGATTCGAACCCGTGATACGCTTTTGACGTATACACGCTTTCCAGGCGTGCCTCTTCAACCACTCGAGCACCTCTCCTTCAGAACCTCGCTTGGAAGCCTTTTTCTTAAATCGAACGCAAATTACAAATAAAAATGCGAACGACAAGCGATTTCTGCTACAAATGTATTCTTTTTTTTCGTCTTACATAACATTCGTTCCCCAAAAGTTTATTTATAACCCTAAAATTAATAAACTTTAAAAACTATTTCTGGCATTTTCAAAAACTTTCAACGCATTTTCAGAGGTTACACGGCCTATTTCGGCCATCGAAACTCCATATACTTCGGACAGTTTCTCGGCTATTTTTACCAGATACGCACTTTCATTACGTTTGCCTCTATAAGGTACCGGAGCCAGGTAAGGGGAATCTGTTTCCAATACGATACGGTTCAAAGGTACAGATTTCAGAACTTCCGGCAAAATACTTTTCTTAAAAGTTACGACCCCGTTTATTCCTAACATAAATCTGGAGTATTCCATCAGTCTGCCGGCATCTTCTTCGGTACCGGTAAAACTATGAAATATACCCGAGAGAGAGGTATTCCGGTAGGGCTCCAGTACCTCGAGTAATTCGGGATAAGCTTCTCGACAATGGATAATCAACGGTAAGTTGAACTCCAGCGCCCATTTTACTTGAATGTCCAACACTTCCATTTGTTCTTTTCGGAATGTCTTGTCCCAGTACAAATCCATTCCTACTTCCCCGATGCCATAAAAGATCTGTTCCGAACGGAGCCATTTTTCAACAATAGTCAGACGCTCTTTCCAGTTTTCGTCGACCGAAGTAGGATGAAACCCAATCATCGGATAACATCCGTCGTGCGAATTGCACAGTGCCAGCATAGCCTCCACCGAAGTATCATCGATGTTCGGCATGAACATCCGTGTCACTCCTGCTTCCTTGGCACGGATAATAGCCAGTTCGCGATCAGCATCGAACTCTTCTGTAAATAAATGTGTATGCGTATCGATTAAAGCTAACATATCTTTATCTCTTTTTGATTATAAATTACGATTCATCAACCCCAACACAAAATCCGACAGGTTCTTCTTATACGAAGTTTCTACTCCTACCTTGTCCAGCAAATTCATACTTTCCTGATAGCAAGCGTTTATCTTATCGCGACAGATATCACGAACTCCTACCTTATTATATATATTAGTAACAGCCTCAATCTTCTGTGCAGGTTCATAGTGTTCGGCTGCCAGCCATTTCTGCAACTCGGCACGCGTTGTTTCATCGGCCTGTTCCAAAGCTGTAATCAACATAAACGTCTTTTTATTACATAGAATATCGCCTCCGATTTTTTTCCCAAAGACCGCAGGATCACCATACACATCCAGATAATCATCCTGCAACTGGAACGCAAGTCCGGCTTTTATACCGAAATCATAAAGCAACTGTGCATCCTTTTCAGAGGCTCCTCCCAGTATAGCACCAATCTTCAGGGCACCGGCAAGTAATACGGATGTCTTCAGTCGGATCATTTCCATATATTCGTCTACCGTTACATCCTCCCGACATTCAAACTCCATATCCCACTGCTGCCCGTCGCATACTTCCAGAGCCGTACGCGAAAAGACTTCCATCACCTGCTTCATGCACGATTCAGGACATCCCTGCATCATGAACTGATAGGAAAGGATCAACATGGCATCACCCGAAAGAATAGCCGTATTCTCATTCCATTTCTTATGAACGGTAAGTTTTCCTCGACGCATATCTGCCTTATCCATCAAATCATCATGCAAAAGTGTGAAATTGTGATAAGTTTCAATTGCCGCAGCCTGTGAAAAGATAGCTTTCACATCCTCTTTAAACAAATTGTATGCAAGCAACATAAGTACGGGACGAAGACGTTTTCCACCCAGTCCAAGTACATATTCTATTGGGTCATAAAGTCCTTTCGGATCGTGAGAATAAGGCAACGATTCTATATATGCATGAATCTGACTCAGTAATTCCTTTGAAGTTTGTTGCTTCATGATTCTTCTTTTTAAGATTATACAAAAATTTTTAGGCACGGATACACAGTATTCAACACCTGTGCAATCCGTGCCTAAACAATATTATCTAGGAAAAGCTTACTGCAACTTAAATGTTACAGGCACTGTATATTTTACACGTACAGCTTTACCACGCTGCTTACCTGGTTTCCACTTCGGCATCATCTTGATCACACGAAGTGCTTCCTTATCCAGATACGGGTCTACACTACGAACAACAACCGGGTCTACGATAGAACCATCCTGGTTTACGACGAACTGAACGATAACACGTCCCTGTACACCGTTTTCCTGTGCGATAGTCGGATACTTGATGTTCTTAGCCAAGAACTTCAAACATTCAGCCATACCACCCGGGAATTCCGGCATTTCCTCTACAACCTGGAAGATCTGCTGTTCTTCAACTTCTTCCTCTTCTACTACTTCAGGAACGTACCTGATTTCAACAGCCTGACCTTTATCCTCGTTTGACTGGATAGTAGATTCCTGTACGTTTGCATCGTTATCAGCGATCTGCAAAACTTCTTCTACTTTCGGAGCTTCGGGGGGAGGGGGAGCTTGTTTAGGTTCTTCCTGTTGGGTGATAGGCACCATTTCCTCTTCAAAAGGCACATCTACGATACCACTATCGGCAGTGATCACGACATCACGTTTGGTCCATTCAAACGCAACGAACATTGCTGCCAATATCAGCACGAGTCCGACCAGAAACCATGTGGTTTTCTTGCCTTCAAGATCGGCTTTCGGCGATTTTTTAATTTCCATAAAAATAATTTTATAGGTTTATAAATTCTCTGTTCCGCAAATGTAACGCAAATCTTCGAATTTGCAACAAGATAAGGATAAAAAATTGCAAAATAAATTCACCACACGCTATCTGTCACGAAAATAGACTATCTTTGAAAACTGATTTTCATTAACATTATATATTAAAGGTATGAACAAAATCATTATCGCAATCGACGGGTTTTCTTCCTGTGGCAAAAGTACCATGGCGAAAGACCTTGCCAAAGAAATCGGTTATATATACATTGACAGCGGAGCCATGTACCGGGCTGTCACACTCTATTGTATCGAACATGGATTATTCCACACAGACGGAAGCATCGACGAGGAGAAATTGAAACAGCAAATGAGCGATATCCACATTTCTTTCCGGTTGGATGCCGAAACAGGACGTCCCCGTACCTTCCTGAACGACTCGGATGTGGAAGACCAGATACGCACCCTGGAGGTATCTTCTCATGTCAGCCCTGTTGCCGCACTGGGATTCGTCCGCGAGGCATTGGTACGCCAGCAGCAGGAACTGGGGAAAGATAAAGGGATCGTAATGGACGGACGCGATATAGGAACCGCTGTATTCCCCGATGCGGAACTGAAGATATTCGTCACGGCATCGGCCGAAATCCGTGCGCAGCGCCGTTACGACGAACTAAAAGCTAAAGGTCAGGAAGCATCGTTCGAAGACATCCTGCACAACGTAGAAGAGCGCGACCGTATCGACCAGACACGCGAAGTCAGTCCCCTGCGCAAGGCAGGCGATGCGATATTACTGGATAACAGCCACATGAGTATCGCAGAACAGAAAGAATGGCTGATGAACCAATTCCAGCGGGCAACTCATGCGTAAAGTAGAGATAGACGAAAGTTCAGGTTTCTGCTTCGGAGTGACTACTGCTATCCGGAAGGCCGAAGAAGAGCTGGCAAAGAGTGAAACACTCTATTGCTTAGGAGATATCGTGCACAACGGGCGCGAATGTGAACGGTTGAAGCATCTGGGACTAAACACCATCGAACACGATGAGTTTGCACAGTTGCGAAACACAAAGGTATTACTTCGTGCACACGGAGAACCTCCCCAGACTTACCAGCTCGCCCAACAGAACAACATCGAAATCATCGATGCCACTTGCCCCGTAGTGCTTCGCCTGCAAAAACGCATCAAGCAGGAATTTGATACGCCCAGCCCCGAAGGACGGGAAAAGCAGATTGTCATTTTCGGGAAAAACGGACATGCCGAAGTTCTGGGACTGGTAGGACAGACCAACGGACAGGCTATCGTCATAGAAAATCTGGCTGAAGCCGAGAAACTGGACTTCAACAAAGATATCCGGTTGTATTCACAGACTACCAAGTCGCTGGATGAGTTCCGGCAAATTGTGGCATACATTCAGGAACACATTTCTCCGCAAGCCACTTTCCTGTATTACGACACAATATGCCGGCAGGTGGCTAATCGTATGCCCGATATCCGCAAGTTTGCAGCCGAACACGACCTGGTGTTCTTTGTCTGTGGACACAAAAGTTCGAACGGTAAAATTCTTTTTCAAGAATGCCTGAAGGTAAACCCAAATTCATACCAGATAGACCGTCCGGAAGAAATAGACCGTGCACTTCTGAAAGACGCTCAGTCTATTGGAATATGTGGAGCGACCTCTACCCCGAAGTGGCTGATGGAAGCATGCCGTGATACAATTTTGTCTTACTCATGACATCCAAAAATAAATACTTTTATTTGCTTGTAAATTAGTTTTTTAATACTTTTGCGGCATCAAGATTAAAACAAACAAATAACTTATGGGAAATATTAAATGTATTGGCATCTTGACTTCAGGTGGTGATGCTCCTGGAATGAATGCTGCCATCCGCGCCGTCACCCGTTCGGCCATATACAACGGACTGGCTGTAAAAGGTATCTTTCGTGGATACAAAGGTCTTATTACCGGAGAAATCCAGGAGTTCAAGACCCAAAACGTCAGCAATATCATCCAACAGGGAGGAACTATTCTGAAAACGGCACGTTGTCAGGAGTTCAAAACTCCGGAAGGACGTAAAATTGCTTACGAAACCATGCAACGTGAAGGTATCGACGCGCTGATTGTTATCGGTGGAGATGGTTCTCTGACCGGAGCACGTCTGCTGGCACAGGAATTTGATGTGCCGTGTATCGGATTGCCTGGTACAATCGACAACGACCTGTATGGTACCGATACTACAATCGGTTATGATACAGCTTTGAATACAATTCTTGACGCCGTCGACAAAATCCGTGATACCGCAACTTCACACGAACGCTTGTTCTTCGTGGAAGTAATGGGACGCGATGCCGGCTTCTTGGCATTGAACGGAGCCATCGCAGCAGGAGCTGAAGCTGCCATCATTCCCGAATTCAATACAGAAGTCGACCAGCTGGAAGAGTTCATCAAAAACGGATTCCGCAAGTCGAAGAGCAGTTCCATCGTACTGGTTGCCGAAAGTGAAATCACCGGTGGAGCCATGCATTACGCAGAACGTGTTAAAAACGAATATCCGCAGTACGATGTACGTGTAACTATTTTGGGACACTTGCAGCGTGGCGGTAAACCGACAGCACACGACCGTATCATTGCCAGCCGAATGGGTGTAGCCAGCATACAGGCCTTGATGGAAGGACAGCGTAACGTGATGATCGGTATAGAAAACGATGAAATCGTTTATGTTCCGTTTACCAAAGCTATCAAGAACGATAAGCCAATCGACCGTGAACTGGTAAATGTTCTACATGAATTGTCTATCTAATAGCAAACAATATAAAAGAAATCACCCTGCCGCATCGGATGTAGCAGGGTGATTTTTTTATATCAACAAACAAGGTTCTATCTTATTTCACCAGTCGGATGCCATTGTCTTCCAACACAACCAGGCGTTTCTTATACAGTTCACCTACAGCCTTTTTAAAGGTCTTCTTGCTCACGCCGAATGTATTGTATATTACTTCGGCCTCCGTTTTGTCGTTCAGCGGAGTATAGCCGTCGTTATCCTTTATATACTGTAACAGCACTTCGGAAAAGTCGTCGACCTTCTTCACGCCTTTTTTCTGAAGTACCAGGTCAATCTTTCCGTCTTCACGTACACGCTTTACGTAAGCATGCAGACGCATACCCTGCTCCAGAGGCTGGAATATTTCATTGTGGAAAAGCATTCCCGAAAATTTATTATCCACTATCACCTTAAATCCCAGGTCCGTTTTCTGCCATACCAGTACCTCGACTTCCTCTCCCGGAGCATATTCCGGACGTTCCTTCGACAAGTAGTGCTCCACTTTGGCCGAAGCAACAATACGGTAGCTCTCATCGTCCAGATGCACGTGCACCACATAGCGACCACCTTTCTGCATCTTGGCCTTCTGTTCACGGAAAGGAACAAACAAGTCTTTCATTAATCCCCAGTTCAGAAACGCCCCGTACTGGTTTACCCATGCCACTTCCAGACAGGCAAACTCCCCTACCTGCACGTAAGGTTCCAGCGTCGTAGCTACCAGACGTTCGTCCATGTCGAGGTAAATAAACACATTCAGCACATCCCCCGGTTTACAACCTTCGGGCACATAGCGTTTGGGTAGCAAGATTTCCCCGTCTTCATCACCGTTGAGGTACATGCCGAAGTCTACTTCCTTCACGACTTCCAGCTGATTATATCTTCCTAATTGTATATGACTCATAACGATTCTTTATTTCCGCCAAAGATAACATAAAAAAGTAACATAGCAGCTTCTCGCAAATAAAAACAGAAAAAAGGCATAGCAAAAACACAAACCCATCCGGCAATTTATTTTTATCAGAAAAAAGAGGGCAGTTCTAAGTGAAAACCCAACAAAATTGCTTTACTTAGCAGAAGATTTAATTTTTTATCCTATGAAACACTCTCTTTTGACGCTAGGCATCGTGGCTGCTTCTCTAGCCATGGCCTCTTCTTCGTGTACCACCCAGCAACAGCCTACCGAGGTAACCTGGGGTACCTTCAACATTCGCTACGATAATCCTGCCGACAGCCTCAACAACTGGCAATACCGGAAAGACCATGTAGCCGAATTCATCAAGACACAAGACATCGATATCGTAGGTATGCAGGAAGTACTTCACAACCAGCTGGAGGACCTGAAGGCACGTCTGCCCGAATATGCCGAAGTAGGTGTAGGTCGTGAGGACGGTAAGACCAAAGGCGAATATGCTCCACTGTTCTATAAAAAAGGCCGTTTTGAAGTTCTCGACAGTAACACCTTCTGGTTGTCACAATACCCCGACAGCGTAGGGTTTATCGGATGGGACGGTGCCTGCACCCGCATTGCAACCTGGGCCAAGCTGAAAGACAAGAAGAGCGGGAAGATCTTCATGGCAGTCAACACGCACTTCGACCATGTAGGTACGGAAGCCCGAAGAAAAGGAGCCCTGCTGATTATCGAGAAAATCAAGGAGATTGTAGGCGACCAGCCTGCCGTACTGACCGGCGACTTTAATGTAACCGAGCAGTCGGAAGCCTACGAAACCATCACAACCAATGAATTTGTACTGAAAGATGCCTACAAGGAAGCGGCTCAGCGAGAAGGAGTAAGCTATACCTTCCACGATTTCGGACGCATCCCTGCCGACTCCTGCCAGAAAATAGACTTCATCTTCGTCACTCCACAAATCAAAGTACAAGACAGTTATATCCCGCAGGAAGCCAAACAGGCAGGCGATTTCCTCTCCGATCATAATCCGGAAGTGGTTCACCTGTCGTTCTGATACTTCTTATTTTATCATACCGTCTATCATGTGGATGGTACGGTCGGTCTGCGCCGCCAGTTCTTCATCGTGAGTAACAATGACAAAAGTCTGTCCCAGCTTATCCCGCAAATCGAAGAACAGGCGGTGCAGTTCTATTTTGTTCTGTGTATCCAGACTGCCCGACGGCTCATCCGCAAGCACTACCGCAGGATGGTTTATCAATGCCCGCGCTACCGCCACACGCTGTTTCTCGCCACCCGACAGTTCCGCCGGCTTATGCGAAGCCCGCTCCGAAAGTCCGAGGAAGTCCAGCATCTCACGTGCCTTTTTCTTTGCCTCAGAAGCCGATACCCCCTGAATCAGTGCAGGTATCATCACATTCTCCAGTGCCGTAAACTCCGGCAGGAGCTGATGAAACTGAAAGACAAAGCCAATTTCCTTGTTGCGGAAAGCAGAAAGCTCTTTTTCCTTCAGACGGTTTACCTCCGTACCGTTCAATACAATCCGCCCGCTGTCGGGCTTGTCGAGCGTCCCCATAATCTGAAGCAAGGTAGTTTTCCCTGCCCCGCTGGGTCCTACGATACTTACCACTTCTCCTTTATTTATAGTCAGGTCGATTCCCTTCAGCACATGCAGCGAACCGAAACTCTTGGTTATTCCTTCCAACTGAATCATACTTCTACAATTTACGTATCACATATTCTGCCAGATAGCAGCCAAATACCGCAGGCATGTAGCTCACCGTACCAGCTGTAGATTTCTTGTTCTGTTCGTTGTCTACCAGAATCACGGCGTTCGGATCGGCCTGTTCGGTACTGAATACCACAGGCAACTTGCGCTTCATGCCCATCTTCTGCAAGCGTTTGCGTACCGCCTTGCTCAGTCCGCAGTGATAAGTTTCCCATAAATCGGCAAAGCGCACCTGCGTAATATCCCGCTTGGCACCCGCTCCCATGCTGCTCACAATCTTCATACCACGCTGCAACGCATGATAAATCAGGTAGCACTTGGGAGCTACCGTATCGATGGCATCGACAATGAAATCGAACTTCGCACTGTCCAGCAGTTCCGGTATCGCCTCATCCTTCAGGTAAACCGGAAGCACCGTCAGCTGAAGTTCCGGATTTATATCGAGAAAACGCTGTGCCAGCACCTCCGCCTTTTTCTTTCCCAGCACTGAATGAGTAGCCGGAAGCTGACGGTTGATGTTGCTGGGCTGAACCGTATCGGCATCCACAATCGTCATGCGACCCACTCCGGCACGGCAAATCATTTCGGCAGCGTAGGCACCTACACCGCCCAGTCCTACCACCAGCACATGTGCGCCACGCAAGCGCTCCATTTTATCAGTACCCAGCAGCAGTTCCGTACGCTGCTGCCAAGCCTTACTATCTTCACTCATGAATTCTTCTTAAACCATTTATAAAACCAGTTGCCCACCTTGTCGTAATACTGCGTTTCAGCCCATCCACGTGGATCGGAGAACGACAGTGTTTCCGTCGGGTCACCCTTCTGTTCCGGATAAAGCAACATGATACTGTTATTATTAAAATACTTCGATATCTGCATCGGCAAGCGTTCGAATGCCGAATCGTATGAAATAGAACCACGCCGCGCACTGATGATGACCAGCAAATGATCGTAGTTCACCTGTCCGGTCAGGATGAGCAGGTCGTCCCAGTTCTCCAGTTCCGAATAAGCAGCCCGTGTATCCTTATGTTTCTTCTGTATATAGCCCCGGATGTAGCCCAGCGTCTGAGGATGCGCATAGAAATGCACCCTACATCCCAACTGACTGCTCATACGGCACATGTGGGTAATCCATTTTATGAACCCATGTTCGAACTCCGCCTTGGGAGGAACTGCCACAATGATTCGCCTCAACGTATTGACAGGCATCAGGAAACGGGCCACCATCACCTGCAAATATGTATTTTTCAACAAATTCTCCGTCAGCTTTCCAAAGAAAGAATCGACGATGCTCATCTTGCAGTGCAAACCAATGATGATATTCGTCGCATTATATTCCTTGGCCGTATGCAGAATACCTGTCGTAATATTCAAGTCGAACCGCGATACGGTCTTCAGCCGCACATTGGTAGCAGCAGTAATCTGTGCCGCCCGCTCCAGGTTACGCTTGCCACGCATCTCCTGTTTCACCGAGTCGTTATTGTCATTCACCACACTCAGGGCAACCAGATTGTCCAGCTGTTTTTCATCGCGGGCTACCATTGCCAGACTCATCAGACTCTCCAGCGTTTCCGGATTCGAAACCGGAATAAGGAATGTTTCCTTCTCCTGCGTCTTCTCTCCGTCCACCTCCGCATCGTCCATGGCAATACGTTTGGCAGCATGTTCGGTAATGAAAGAGCTCACCACGCAAGTCACCAGAATCAGCAGAATCGTTCCGTTCAGCACATCCTCGTTCAGCAGACGTTCACCGTCTGGTAAAATAATGTTATAACCAACCAGCACGGCAGCCAGCGTAGCAGCCGCCTGTGCGTTACTCAGTCCGAACATCAGCTCCCGTTCCAGCGAACGCATCTTATAAATCTTCTGCGTGAGCCACGACGCAATCCACTTACCCAGCAAAGCCACGATAATCATCACCACCGCCACTTTGAGGGAATCGATATGTCCGAACAGTACGTTCACATCAATCAGCATTCCCACCCCGATCAGGAAGTACGGAATAAACAACGCGTTGCCTACAAACTCCAGATGACTCATGAGCGGCGAGACATGCGGAATCAGCCGGTTCAGTACCAGTCCGGCAAGGAAAGCTCCCAAGATACCTTCCATACCCACAAACTCCATCAGTCCCGCACCGAGGAACACCATTGCCATGACGAAGATATACTGCACCACATTGTCACTATAGCGACGGAAGAACCATCTTCCGATACGCGGGAAAGCATACATGATGACTACACTCAGCACCACTACCTTCAGTACCAGCCAGATCCAGAACATATCCGACGTTTCTCCCTTGTACATGCCCCCTATCACAGCCAGCACCAGCAGTGTCAGCGTATCGGTCACGGCAGTACCTCCTACTGCAATGCTTACAGCCCGCTGACGGTTGATACCGTAACGGATCACGATAGGATAAGCAATCAGCGTATGCGAGGCATACATACTGGCAAGCAGCACCGAAGTGGTCAGACTATAATCCAGCAGATGCAGATTGGTCCATATACCTATACCCAAAGGAAAAATAAACGCGAGTAGTCCCAGCACGGTAGCCTTCACACGGATACTCTTGAAGTCCTCCATGTTCATTTCAAGTCCGGCAAGGAACATGATGTAATAAAGCCCCACCTTACCAAACAGCTCGAAGCTGCTGTCGCGTGCCAGTATGTTAAATCCATGTTCGCCAATGACGACTCCCGCCAGTATCATACCGATAATGTGGGGAATACGCAACCGCTCCAGTACGATGGGGGCAAACAAGATAATAACCAACACCAAAAAGAAAATCCACGTGGGGTCGGTGACAGGAAGATGAAAATCAAAGTTTACAAAATCGAGCACTTCTTTCATAAATAGGTATTACTATTTCATTTTAGAAACAAAAATACAAAAAATCTTCCTATTTTCCGTATTAATAATTCAGAATGTTTTATTTTTGCAATCGGAAATCCAAGCAGACAAAACACAGCGTTTTTAAATCAATGACTTTTTTGACAAAGCGAAGAGAAAAGCGTCTGCACATTAAGAAAAATGTAATTATTAACAGTTTAAGAATTAAGAGATGAAAGTAGCTATTGTTGGTGCAAGCGGAGCAGTAGGACAAGAGTTCCTGCGTGTGCTTGATGAGAGAAATTTTCCGATAGACGAATTGTTGTTATTTGGTTCTACACGTAGTGCAGGACGAAAATACACATTCCGCGGAAAAGAAATCGAAGTGAAACTGCTGCAACACAATGACGATTTCAAAGGTGTCGACATTGCCTTTACTTCTGCAGGAGCAGGCACATCTAAAGAATTTGCCGAAACTATCACCAAATACGGTGCTGTCATGATAGACAATTCAAGCGCATTCCGCATGGATGCAGACATTCCTTTGGTCGTACCCGAAGTAAACCCCGATGACGCATTGAACCGTCCGCGTGGTATCATCGCCAACCCGAACTGTACAACCATACAGATGGTAGTGGCATTGAAAGCTATCGAAAAACTGTCGCACATCAAGCGCGTACATGTTTCTACTTATCAGGCTGCCAGCGGAGCAGGTGCTGCCGCTATGGACGAACTGTACGAACAGTATCGTCAGGTACTTGCCGGAGAGCCTGTAACCGTTGAAAAATTTGCTTATCAGCTGGCGTTCAACCTGATTCCTCAGATTGACGTGTTTACCGACAACGGTTATACCAAAGAGGAAATGAAGATGTATAACGAAACACGTAAGATCATGCACTCCGACGTGAAGGTCAGTGCAACCTGCGTACGTGTTCCTGCATTGCGTTCTCACTCGGAAAGCATCTGGATCGAAACAGAACGTCCGGTATCGGTAGAAGAAGCACGCAAGGCGTTTGCCGAAGGTGAAGGACTGGTATTGATGGATAACCCTGAAAAGAAAGAATACCCGATGCCGTTGTTCCTTGCCGGAAAAGATCCTGTATACGTAGGACGTATCCGTAAGGACCTGACCAACGAAAACGGTCTGACATTCTGGATTGTGGGTGACCAGATCAAGAAAGGAGCTGCCCTGAACGCCGTACAGATTGCTGAATATTTGCTTAAAGTGAAGAACATCGGATAAGTTTTTCACACACAGATATACAAAAGAGATAAGGCAGCCTGCTTGTCCAGACGAACGCATCGTCGGGCAACGAGGTTGCCTTATCTCTTTTTAGTTTTCATACTCCTTTTCCTTTCAACATGCAATACACCTATCCTTACCTCTCTCCCCTCGGAAAAATCATTCTTGCCAGCAACGGCACATGCCTCACCGGTCTGTGGTTCGAAGGCCAAAAGTATTTTGCCCGCACGCTGGGTGCGGAACACGAAGAAAGAGATTTTCCCGTGTTTCGTCAGACAACCGAATGGCTGGACACTTACTTTGCCGGAAAGAGGCCCGACTTCATGCCCGAACTGGAACTGTATGACACGCCGTTCCGCTTAGCTGTATGGCATATCCTGCAACAAATTCCCTATGGCGAAGTCATCACCTACAAAGAAATAGCTCAGGAAATAGCCCGTCAGCGAAACTGCGGAAGCATGTCGGCACAGGCCATTGGTGGAGCCGTCGGCCACAATCCCATCAGCATCCTCATCCCCTGCCACCGTGTAATAGGCAGCAACGGCAGTCTGACCGGATATGCCGGAGGAGTTTCCCGAAAAATGAGTCTGCTCGCGCTGGAAGGAGCCAGCAGACCAGCCGGTTACTAAGGATTCAAATCCATGCGTGCTGCACGTATGCGGAGATATGTTCCCGTACGGGAAGCCTTTCCGCCATTACCATCCTCACCGGTATATATATCGTTTTCGGCACTGGAAATATAAGTACCGTCGGCACGAGCCTTTGTCGCACGGGCATATTCGCTATCCTCGTAATACAAAAGTCCCCACTTTAGTTTACCTGCGGCAGACGACCAGTAGAAGTTCTGCTGAAACTCCGGATACTGACTGTAATAGGTCGTCAGAATACTTTCCAACTGACGAATACCGGGCAGAAACCACTTCGCATTCGATATACTTCCGTCGTCGTTACGCTTATTTTTGTTGTAACAATATTCGGCAGCCGACCGGGGTTTGTCATTCAGGCTCATTTTATCCTGCCCCGACTTACTGATGATATAATTCGTTGCTTCCAGCCCATTGTAATAAACATTCGCCCAAGTATCCCAATAAGCCAGCGACTGCTTGTACAATCCCCATTCCAGTCCCGAATAAATCTGGTCTGTCTGATATGCGTCGAGCGGATCATAATGCTGTAGATACTCTTCGTACGCCTCTATATAAATAGTCTGTCCGGCATTGCGGTCATCACCTCTTACCAGCACTTTCTTCAGTCCATGCTGCGTGATGAGAAGCATTTTCGGAGGTGCTTCTCCATCATCATCCCGATAGGTCATTTCGACAGTTGCCGAACGATCTGCCGTCGACAGATTTTCATCTATATAAAAATAAATACGATCACGGCTATGAAGTGTATACGCCGTATGGTCCTTCAATGTGGTGGTCAGCAAATTCGTAGTAAAATAACGCCGTTTGCCATTTCCCGCATGCCAGGGCTTACCCGTAGCCAGATAAACACTTTCACCATTAGGCAAGGTACCCACCGGAGCCGTACCGCTCTCCATATCCGAAGCACTCACACGCTCCATCCGGATCCAGTCGGGCAACTTCCCGTCCTTATCCGGAACCAGTGTAACCGCCATCGAAGGATGTTTATCCGCATTGAAAAAATAAACATCCATCGGAGTCACGTTAAAGTGAGCATCATGATCACGTTCGCGCAAGATGGAAACAAAATACGGGTTACTGTCCGTAACGTTCACACGAGCATCCAGCGTAATATGTTCCGGATCACTTCCCGCATTTGTGATGCCCTTTATCGTAATATCATTCTTGTACTGATGGTTACGCCGCACCTGAAAGTCGTCGGTATAATTCGCTCCCAGATAAAGCGTATAGGTCACATCGTATGTAGAGCTTCCGTTGCCATGTTCGTTGTAAGTAGAATAATAAGCCCGCAGCTGTACGGCAGCAGCATTCTCCTTGTCGGCTATCAAAGGTTTATAGCGCTGCTTCTCCCATTCCTTTACTCCCGGCGGATAGGAATAATCAGAAACTTTCTGCTGCACGTTTTCGAACATATAATAGGAAAAACTGATACTTCCATTGTTGTTGTAAATGGCTTGTGGTAACGAAACAGTCGCTTCTTTTTCCGACAATTTGTGATTCTCCAGCGCAGGAGTCGTCTTTCCGTTTTCCGGTGCCTTGAAACAGACTTCAGTCGGGACATTAACAGCTGTCCACGACTCCATCATCAAACCGGGAAGATCGTTGTCTGTCGTTTCCGAAGCCAGTCTGATATTCACGTCAATACGTGCCATCAGCGCTTTCAATTCTACCATCACATTGTTTTTCAACACATCGGCAGCAGTCAGCACCTTTTTCCCCGTCATGGGCATACCGTGCAACGGCAATCCGAGTGTAAGCTGGTCAGGATGATAGACAAAGTTTTCCAGTGCCTCCAGATTCGCTATTTTCTGGGGTCTTCCGGCCTCATCGAGTACCTGAAAGGTAGTAGGCTCTACATTGGCAACAGCAAACACGGTAATGCCTTCCTTCAGGTTCTTACGGTCGACATTGACCGTAGTCTGCCCTATCACATTCGAGTTGTAACCGTTGAATCCGTCGACTCCGGTCAAATAATTGCCGTCGGTATCGAAATAAAAAATGTAGAGTGAGTTTATCTTTTTTTCTTCATCGTCTTTCGGATCGGAAGAACGGGTTGCCACTTGTTGCGGCAGCATCCGGTCACTGACAAAGCTCAAAGTCATTGCACACCCAGCCGTTTCGGTCACTGGCCGCCGGTCTTCAAGATCGTCGGCACACGACAGGAGGCATACCTGAAACAGCACAAGTAAAATACCGAATAGATTGCTTTTCAAATTCATAGACTAATGTTTCTTTTTACTGTTGTACAAACAAAATTCTGCTATTGGAAAATGATGCCGTCATCCTTTCCTTCGGGATTGGGATCCTCCCATATATCCGAATGGTCGGGCGTAAATATCAGTACGAACGCATCCCCCACAAAATTCAGCTGAGCGGTATAATGCACGCCTGAACTGGGAAGAAAAGTTGCCGGACGGGAAATCACCGCCTTTTTCGTTTCGGAAGGTTCTTCGCCGTGATAAAACTTATATTCGATGGTAACGGCTATATCGCTTTCCTTTCCACCAGATGTTTGTCTTACTAACGGGCCAAGCGGAGCATCCTTGGGCCCCGGCAACAAGAGTACGGTGTTTTCGCAGACTGGACATGTCTGTGCCCCGTAATAGATATCCAGTCCCTGCGGATTACGGTATATCTCGTATGTTCCTGCATACGTATCTCCCAGATACCGGTAGAAGTCATCCCGCTTATTAAAATCGAGCAAAATCGACTTATAGAACGTGCCGCTCAGCTTTACCGAATATACCTTCAGTTTTTGTTCCGGATTTTCGTTATAGTTTTGTACGGCAAAAGAGAGACTGCTCAATATATGGCTAAAAGAAAATTGCAGATTACCGTCCAGTCTGGTACGATTGTATAATACCGACAACATAGCATCCGGAGTATCCGATGCCTCCAGCACCGTTTCAGCAACATATGAGTCAAAAGGCATGGAAAAAGTTATGACAGGAGCACCGGGAGTACTGGAGTCTGCCGGTTTAACCGTATACCCCTTGTAACCATAAGGATAATAAGCAAAAAACGAATACAGATAGTCATCAGCATCGTTGTTACCTTGCGTATCGGCATCCGTATACCATTTTCGGGGACCACCTCCAACGTATTCATAGCTGCACACCCCACGGGTATAAGTAACCGGTACATTATACAGCACATCCGCCGGACAGCGGCTGGACTTCAGCTCCCATAAAGCCGAACCCGACTGATAATCAATGACTCGGTTGCTCGTTCCCGTTCCCGGCGTATAGGCCAGACAGTATCCGAATACCCCGAACCGGGCACTCTCAGGAAAATCGGTCAGCAACCTGGCAGAAGAGGCCCTGCTCACCGAAGACACAGTGAGAAAAGGAGTTCCGAAATTAATATAGGTTCCCGAATCGTATGTTTTCGGAAGAACTTCTTCCTTGTTACACGATGCGGTCATGCAGACAACCGCAACAAGTCCAAAAAGATGTTTCATTTGCATAGTTACCTCCTTGTCATTCTACAACAATAATACCTCCGGAAGCCTCAGCCCATTCCACGATACCAGGCTTGTCGAAATAGATATGTTCGTCATCGCCGACCACGAACGAATATTTATATCCTTTACCCGGCTTCCATTCTCCTACCGACAAAATAGGAAGATGAATACGCATATTTTTGCTTTCTTCAGGCTTTCGGGCAAAATGATAAGTGATATCCAGGGTGATCTCGTTTGTCAACCTGACAGGCACCGGTAAAATATCTTCCCGAAAAACCGACTGTGTCTTGTCCGAAGTCAGAACGATACCGTCTCCGCCGTGCGCAAATGGATCGGACGAGGTGGTCATCTCGCCTCCCGCTATCCACCCTGAAGCAGAATAGCTGCCCGCTTTATATAAGCCATACAGTTTGGCAGACTCAACGGTCACATCTCCCAGTACGGCGTGTACGGCAGGGTCTACCTTTCCTTCGAAACGGACTTGCGACATCAGGTGGGTGAAGCTGAAACTTACCGGACGGGAAGGAGTGTCAGGGGTGCAGACAATGCCAGTATGCTCCGCCGCCATCAGATCGACCGAACGCGTCGCGTCAAAGTGACTCACGGAAAGAGTTCCTCCTTCATAGCTGACTTTTCCGGCCTGTACTTCCGACGACGGATAAACCGCATAGAAATTATAGGTATACCCCGGATACCAGTAGCGTATTTCTCCTTCATAGTTCCAGCCTGTACCGTTGTACGTAACGGCATCTCCACTGAACAGCTTATCAGTCCGGCCTGCTTCGGCCGAAGTGCTCAAGCGATAATCTCCCCATACGGCAAAGGCATTTCCTGCCCGGCTGAGTTCCGCCCCGTTATGGATTGCAGCACGAGTTGTGGGAAGGTCAAAACGCAATACTCCGGAAGACGTATCATCCGGCAACGCATCGTTCCGGCTGCAAGCACATAAGCATAGGGATAACAACAAGCCATATAATAAAATTTCTTTCCGCATAAACCGTAGCTTTTTGATATATGTGGCCGTAGAGGGACATTCAACCCCCTATGGCCTATAAGAAGAAAGGATTAATTCTGAGTTAAGACTGTTCCTGAACCACTGTTTTCCCAGGCACCGACCGTAGGATCACCAATCATAATCTGTTCCAGACCGGCTTCTTTACCGTTTACCTGAACGATATACTGATAGCTCTTGCCCATTTCCCAATTAGGAGTAATGGTGAAACTTTTTTCACTGGAAGAAACCTCATGTCCTAATCCATTAACCAACGTGAGGGTGAAGGTAAAGGTCAGCGAACCTTCTTTTTGGGGAATCATGACGTACATCTGGGTGGAAACCGCGTCCTGCGAAGAAGAACTTGTACTTTTCTTTTCCACATTGCCGTAAGTATAATCAGCCGTTTCAGTACCCAAGCTCCAGTCTTTCAGCATTTCTCTGGAAGACGGATCCATATACTGCCCGTCGTGACTTCCCTGACATTTTACTCCAGACAGTTTGATGTTGCTCATTTTGATAGTAACATCTTTTGCCAGATTGTTGTAGAAAGTAAAATACACCTGTGAAAGCATATGCTTGAAACTCAACGTCAAGGCTGAATTATCTTTTTCTTTTGCCATGTACTCCTTAGTAGCATAAATCAGGTCGTTCTGGTGTTCCGGTGAGGAATTGTAATTAGTAAATTTCAGAACGCCGTTTTCAAAATCGGGAGTGACAACACTGCTCACAGCCTCGGGTGCATAAGCAGCAAACTTATAGTTCTTTTCGTTGATCCAGTAACGCACATCACCTGCATAAGTCCAGCTATTGCCGTCTGTGCTCGAAACCTTTACGTTGTTAAATACATGAGTCATGTTCGTATCATACCCTCCATACAGATAAAATTCGCGAATACCGTCGTTCGTAATCGGAGTAAAGTCGGCACGAGTTGAATTGGCTACATACGATTTACCAACTTCAATTCCCTGCCTCTGACTGGTAGTCACTACTTGTTCATTCGTGCAGCCCGACATTACCAATGCAGCTACTGCACCCAACACCATTAAATTCTTCATTTTCAAACAATTTTAGTTAATAAACATTTATTAATCACTTAAGGTCAATTCAAGAAAATGTCTTCACTTTCCCCCCATCCCTCTACATCGGGATTAAAACCGGAACTTCCTTCAGTACCCTCTTCATTGGATATCTGTATGCCATTTACCGTAATCACGCCTCCTCGAGGCTGGTTGCGGAGCTGAGAGGAAATATCAAAATCGAAATCTTTCAGTTTACCATTTTTCATGCGTACCTCCAGATTCAGCCCGTATGTACGCATTCCCCGCGAAGAACTGTAATATTTATCCCAAAAATCCGGCACGCCGAATGTCTTCACTACGGCCTGTATGTATCCGTCATGCAGTTCACAGTCATACAGTACAGTCACAGCATCGTCCCCCGTACGTCCATCTTTCAGATATACACTGCCCGCCATGCCTGCCAGCGCCCCCCGTGCAAGCGATACATATTCAAATCCCGACTGGAATTCATACCTGATGAGATAGGTATAGACCAGCGGACGTAGGGTTACCGGCAAATCTTTCCATCCGAAGACACGTTCTCCCTCGTAGTGTTCGATGAAATGTCCGTAAAGCATGTCGGGAGCACTCACCATAGCCTCACCCGCATGTGTTTCCGCATAACTGGCCCGCGTACGTGTCCGGGTTGTTGCTGATGCCGCCGAAACAGATGCTATGTTATTGAAAATAATATACTCCGTATCGTCGTTGTAGAACAAAAGAGAATGACTGCCTTCCGTCAGTTCCACGACACCTCCTCCGGAAGGAATATGACGTTCATCGCGCATGTCATCCCCGTACATCCTCACACAGATTCCCGACGGGATTCCTGGACGCAGCTGGTCGTAGGGTATGCCGAAGCCGGGTAGCCAGTGTTCCTTCCAGTTCTGTCCATAAGGACGTTCCCATACCTGCTCCCACGAAGGAACGACGTTGACACGTACTCCCCAGCTATGCTCATCATGACGATAGCATAACTCTTTCCGGCAACCGGTCAGAGATACCAGCAGCAGTGCGATGGCAGCACAGCCTATCATTGTCATCGTTTTCATTTGTCACCTCCTTTCTTTTCGGACCACCGTCCGATGTGCCATACCCATGCAAACTTCAGTTTCAACGGTCCTACATAACTCAGTCTGCTGGTCTGTTGATAAACATATTCTCCATCCAGTGGTAGATATTCTTCATACTTGGTATTCAGATAACCTAAACCCACACCTGCTTCGAACGAAAAGTACCTGCCCACGGGAAACATGTAGCCGTAACTTATTCCAGCAAATCCCCCCTCGCCTTTGTAACCACGTCCTCCATTCTCCAAGTCATACCAGCCACCACCTGCAAACAAACCGATATAATGTCCTTTACGGCATCCCTGATACTTGAACCAATAACGTGCTTCAGGAGTGATGGTAGCAAGCTGATAATACTGGTGACGAGGATCGTCGTGCCACCACGCCATATTACCCTCCAAGTTGACCGACCAATGTCTGCTGATACGGTACTCTATTTCGAGTGACGGCATCAGTACAGCATCGTACACCAGGTTGGTCTTGACAGACCAGGGAGTAAAACGGTATTCGTATTCCACCGGAGGTGTCTCAGCACTTTCTCGTACGTCTTGTTCCCATGCAAGCGAATCGCTTACGGCTGCCTCTCGGATGGCAGCTTCCCTGCCGGAACAGGCTAGCGAATCAAGGCGGACACGCTCACGGACCTCAGCTGCTTCACGAGCACGGCGTTCCGACTCTTGCTGCTCCTTTATGGAAGGAGGAATGTATCCTTCGGCATATATAAGACGGATGTAAGTAACCACATCATGATTGTGATCGTAACCCCAGACATGATTTCGGGTACGGTAATATTCCTCCTTCATCCACCCGTGAGTAATAAAATAAGACTTCACCTGATTGGTACGGTTTTTAGCAGCAATAAGATTCTCCTTTTCACTGGGAAAAGAGCCGCAAAAACCTTGAATACTGATAAATGCATTTCCCCGGATAATCTCATCCTTATGCTCGTTCATTAAATCTCCCAGCTCCTTTATTGATTTTTCATTTTCCAAAAAAGGAGAATAAAACATGAGTTTTCCAGGTACAAAACGAAAAATAATGGCAGTTTCTCGACTTTTGGCTACAGAGTCGGAAGAAACTTGGGCTTGCAATGGTGGTGTCAAGAAGGTAGCCAATATTCCCACCCAAATAAACGACCTTGTCATAAAAAATCGTATTACACTGAATGATAGATGCCTAGACTGAAGAAGTAGTTTAGTTTTTATTAAATTTTATAGTTTAGTATTAGTTTTTGTTTGTTTTTTGTAAAGAAATAAAATATATTTTTCTTCTCAAAGACTTCTGTTTCTTTTTAAGTCTTATTAACAAGCTCACCCTTGTATTTTTTATTTTACCAACGAATATATATACATATTTACATCCATTAACAACCGTAATGTAGCAGTTTTTCCGCATGAGCACTTAGCAAAATGCTAAGATCATCAGGAAGCAACGACATAATAACCTTGTTATTTTCTGAAAATTTGTACAAACAATTATATTTTTTGTACAAAAAGTCTATCTTCCACAAAAAGAGTTTTTATACACAGCTCATTATTAACTTCCACGATACGCTTCATTAAAAAGTGTAAAGAGAACACGAAAACTGCTGCAATCGGCATTTTTCAACGCACGACAAGAAAGGGAGATTACATTTTTTTATACCTTTGCTCTGGTAAGCATGAATGATCATAAAAACAAGCATATCTACACAATGAAAAAACTGATTGCATTATTCTGCCTGCTGGCTTTCGTCATCGGAGTGCAGGCACAGCGTAAGGTCAGCCTCCAGGATGTGGCACAAGGTACCTATCGTGCACAGAACATCTACGGTATCAAGCCGATGCTGGACGGTGAGTTTTATACGCAAATGAGTGCTGACAGGAAGCGTATCGTGAAATATTCGTTCAAGACGGGGAAAGAGGTAGGAACGGTGTTCGACGTGGCTACGGCAAGAGATTGTCCGGTCAAGACATTCGACGACTACATCATGTCGCCCGACGAGAAGCTGATTCTGATCCAGACGGAAACGAAACCTATCTACCGTCATTCGTTTACGGCCGAATATTACATCTTCAACGTGAGAAACAACAAGATGGAACCGCTTTCGAAAAACGGACCGCAGCAGGTGCCGCTGTTCTCGCCCGACGGTTTTCAGGTAGCTTTCGTCCGCAACAACAACATTTTTCTGGTCAAGCTGTTGTTTGGCAACAGTGAATCGCAGGTCACTAAGGACGGTGAATACAATAAGGTGCTGAACGGTATCCCCGACTGGGTGTACGAGGAAGAGTTTTCTTTCAACCGTGCGTTCGACTTCAGTGCCGACAGCAAGATGATTGCTTATATCCGTTTCGACGAGAGTCAGGTACCGATGTACAGCTTCCCGTGGTACAAGGGTATGGCGCCCGAAAAGAACCAGTATGCCACTTATCCGGGTGCGTACGAGTACAAGTACCCGAAGGCAGGAGAAGTCAACTCGAAGGTGAGCGTACATACATACGACATCAAGAGCCACGTTACCCGCAAAATGGATCTGCCGCTGGATTCCGACGGCTATATCCCGCGCATCAAGTTTACGTCCGATCCGGAAAAGCTGGCTATCATGACGCTGAACCGTCATCAGAACCGGTTCGATATTTACATGGCTAACCCGAGAAGCGCGCTGTGCAAGCTTGCCATCCGCGACGAGGCTGAACAGTATATCAAGGAACAGGCTTACTCCGATATCGTATTCTATCCGGAACATATCGTGATGATGAGCGAACGCGACGGATATAACCACTTGTATCTGTATACCATAGCCGGCAATCTGGTGAAACAGGTTACCAAGGGTAAATTCGAAGTGAAGGATTTCTTAGGTTGGGACAAGCAGACCAATACGTTCTATTATACCAGCAATCAGGAAAGCCCGCTGCGTACAGCTGTCTACAAAACCGATGCGAAGGGCAAGACAACCAAGCTGTCTACCCGCACGGGAACCAATTCGGCTATCTTCAGCAGCGACTTGTCGTACTATATCAACAAGTTCTCCAACATCGATACGCCGACGCTGATTACCGTCAACAACAACAAGGGTAAGGAACTGGCTACGCTGATGGACAACGCGAAGCTGAAGTCTCAACTGGCTACGCTGAACATGCCGAAGAAGGAGTTCTTTACCTTCCGCACGACTGAGGGAGTGGAACTGAACGGCTGGATGATGAAGCCTGCCAACTTCGACGCGAGCAAGAAGTATCCGGTCATCATGCACCAGTACAGTGGTCCGGGCTCACAACAGGTTCTCGATGCGTGGAACATCGGAAGTTTCAGCGACGGAGGTATGTTTGAGGCCTACATGTGCGACAAAGGGTATATTATGGTCTGCGTAGACGGACGTGGCACGGGCGGACGTGGTGCCGAATTTGAGAAATGTACGTACTGCTTCCTAGGTGTGAAGGAATCGCACGATCAGGTGGAAGCAGCTAAATACCTAGCTTCACTTCCCTACATCGACGGCAACCGCATCGGTATCTGGGGATGGAGCTACGGAGGTTACAACACGCTGATGTCGATGAGTGAGGGTACGCCTGTCTTCAAGGCGGGTGTAGCTATTGCCGCTCCGAGCGACTGGCGTTTCTACGATACGGTCTATACTGAACGCTTCATGCGTACCCCGAAGGAAAACGGCGAAGGCTACAATGCCGGTTCTGCCATTCTCCGTGCTCCGAAGCTGCACGGCGACCTGCTGCTGATACATGGTACGGCCGACGACAACGTTCACTACCAGAACTGCGCCGAGTACAGTGAAGCATTGGTTCAGGCTGGCATCCAGTTCGACATGCAGGTGTATACCAACCGCAACCACGGTATCTCGGGCGGAAATACCCGTAATCACCTGATGAACCGCGTTGCCAATTTCTTCATCGAAAAACTGAAATAAACTATTTGTATCATACAGAGTTATGAGGAATTAAAAGGTTTCGCCCAGACATTGCGGCGGATTTTAATTCCTCATTTCTCGTTTTTATACCTTAACGCTATGGAACACGTAAAGAAACCCGAATGGCTGAAAATATCCATCGGTACCAATGCCCGCTATACCGAGACCAAACGCATTGTCGATACACATAAGCTGCATACGATATGCAGCAGCGGACGCTGTCCGAACTTGGGAGAATGCTGGGGAAAGGGAACGGCTACCTTTATGATAGGGGGTGCCATCTGTACCCGCTCGTGCAAGTTCTGCAATACGCTCAGCGGAAAACCGCTCCCGCTCGATGCACAAGAACCTGCCCGTGTGGCCGAATCGGTACGGCTGATGAAGCTGGATCATGCCGTCGTCACCTCGGTGGACCGTGACGACCTGCCCGATTTAGGGGCTGCTCATTGGGCGGCTACCATTCGTGCCATCAAGGAGCTCAATCCGAATACGACGCTGGAAACGCTGATTCCCGACTTTCAGGGACGGGAGGAACTGATCCGCATGGTGACCGATGCCCGCCCGGACATCATCTCTCATAACATGGAAACCGTACGCCGCATCACTCCGCTGGTAAGAAGCGTGGCAACGTACGACCGGAGTCTGGAGGTGATCCGCCGGATAGCCGAAAGCGGCATCACTGCCAAGTCGGGTATCATGGTGGGACTGGGAGAAACACCCGACGAAGTTGAGCAGACCATGGACGACCTGCTGGCCAACGGCTGCCGTATCCTGACCATCGGACAATATCTCCAGCCCAGCCGGAAACATTACCCTGTACACGAGTACGTTACCCCCGAACAGTTTGCCCGTTACAAGGAAACCGGCGAAAAGAAAGGATTTGCCACTGTAGAAAGCGGTCCGCTGGTACGTTCTTCGTATCATGCCGAAAAACACATCCGCTACAAGTGAACAATTCGGAAAAGAACCTTGTTACACCTATAAAAAAATCAAGGCAGATGATGAAACTTATATTGAAATACAGAAACAAGATTGTATCGCTCGGACTATTACCTATCATAGCAACATTGATTTGTTTGCATTTTTTCCAGAACACCATCGTACTGGGGATAGGCTTCGCAGTCTGTGTCGGTCTGCTGTTGTATGGCATCATCCGCCTGAAGGATCTGAATTTTTTCCTGCTGCTGGGTAGTGTAGGCATAGGAGCCTGCTTCGCATTGCGCCTGTTCACCGGCTACGAGTTTGTACCGCTGGGAAGCATCACTCCTATTCTGGAGCTGCTGCTGCTCATCGTGGCATTCATCCACATCACGGCACCCGAAGTATACAAGGAATTACAGGAGCGACTGCACCTGAGGAACTGCTTCTCGTTCGTGCTGGAGGCAAAGACCATTGTCATTCTCTCGGCATTGCATCTCACGATTCTGCTTTTCGTCGACCACATCGATCATCTATTTTCGGAAGACGGTTCCTTCTTCCTGATGTACGGCATACCAGTTATTATCTATATTCTCTGTCTGGTCATCAACGTGGTAGGCATTCACCTGGCACTTCAGGAGAATTTCCGTTACAGTCTGGTACGCATTGCAGTGGTTCACGACGGAAAGATTTACCTGAAGCAGCGCAATGACTGTACCGGCAATGATACCGAGGGAACTCCCGTATGGGACATCGCCGTGGAAAGTCCGTTCGAAGGACCGCTCGACAAGAGCAATGAATATGCCGCACGCATTGCCAAAAAGATATGCACCTCGAAGCACATCAGTCCGCGCCTCATCCTGAGATACACCACTACTCCCAGCGATGCCGATACCCGGCAGCGCGTATCGCTGTACATTCTTCCGCTTCAGGACAAGGACGAACTCCGCAAGGCGACCGAAGGCAGATTCTTTTCCTTCGACGAGATAAATGAAACCGCCGTACGGAGATACAATCCAGCCCTGCTTTCGGAACTGGATGCCCTGCAGATGGCGGCAGAAATGTGGCAGACATTCGGCAGTGCCGAATAACTGCTTCTTACTTATAAATCAAAAAGATGCACGGAATCTTTGTCAGGTCGGGCAATTGCTTCTTCCACTCCTGAACCGTTTTGGTCTTGATATATTCTCCCTCGCAGGTAATGTTGGCAGCCACGCAGACCTTGGTTTGCGGACGGCAGGCTTTCAGAATGTCTTCCAGCATCTTGTTGTTGCGATAGGGAGTTTCAATGAAAAGTTGTGTCTGGTGCTCGCTGTACACACGCTGCTCCAGTTCCTTCAGCCGTTTCTGGCGCTCGCCCGGCTCGATGGGGAGATAGCCGTGGAAAGCAAAGCTCTGTCCGTTGAATCCCGAACCCATGACCGACAGGATGATAGACGACGGTCCCACCAGCGGAACCACCTTGAGGTTCTTGCGCTGCGCAATGGCTACTACGTCAGCTCCCGGATCGGCTACGGCAGGACAGCCGGCTTCCGAAATCACCCCCATGGAATTTCCTTCCTGCAAAGGCTTCAGGTAACCCGAAATGGCTTCGGGCGAGGTATGCTTGTTCAGCGGATAAAACGTCAGTTCGTCGATGTTGATGTCACGGTCTACCTTTTTCAGGAAACGGCGTGCCGAGCGCACATCTTCTACAATAAAATGACGGATCTGAAGAATAATCTCTTTGTTGTACGAAGGGAGGACTTTCTCTACCGGAGTATCGCCAAGGGTGACCGGCAGCAAATATAATGCTGTATCCATGTAATTTATATTCTAATTTGTTCTAGCTCAGTCTAACGTCACGTTGCCGAGATCGGTACGTTCCAGCAATGTGGCAATGCTTACGTCGGGATGCTTCTTCATGTACCTTTCGGTCAGCCGCATGCCCAGCCACAGCCCGACAACAGGAGGCAGTTTCTCACCGTTGAGAATCATGTTCGGGTCGGAATGAGTGTAGGCACGGATCAGCATCGGGTCGGTACTGCTCAGATGACCTCGCTCAGCCATCCATTTCAACAGTTCCTTTCCGTGCTCCTTGCACCAGTTCTCCTCCTTTTCGGTATATCCCAGCACTTCGCCGTTCGTCTTGTAGCCAAGTGCCTGACGCACCACCCAGTGTATCTTTCCCTGATGTAAGATGACATCGTACAGCGAACGGTGCCCCGGACGCCACTCGAAAGGATACAAGCTAAGCAGATAAAAAGTAAAACAGTCGGGAAGGATGCGCTCGGGTGTCATCGACCGGCGCTGATAATCATAATAATACCGTCGGTAAAGCGGATAGTTCTCCCCCATGTATTTATCGAGGCTGAACCCCAGCAGACTGTCGCCCACCACTACCGACTGGTTCAAGGCCGAGATTTGCGAATAGACCGCCGGTACGGGAAAAGCGGGAATCTCCTCTTTCAGGAAGCGGAACCCGTCGGTAAATCCCTTCTCGAGGGTAGTCATATCCTTGAATTTCTCGGTAGCATCCTGCATGATACGGAGCAGAATGGTATCCGAGTAATAAGCACACAGCCTTTCGTTGATGTTAGGTTCGTCCACACGCCCCAGCATGAGCACATCCTCTATCAGGATTTTGGTAGCACGCGGACAGTCGAGGCTCATTTTCTGCAAGGCAGCCAGGCTGTTCATGGCTGTAGCCTCGTACTGAAGACGGTCGTAACGGAAAACTTTTATACCCTTATCAAGCAAAACATCGTCGCCTTGCTCTCCTGTATGGCAGGAAACAAGTACGACGATGCTCAGTAATATGAATATAAATTTTCTCATGTAAACAGTTGTCCGTCAGCTTTTATCCGTAGATAATATGTCCGTTTTCGTCTTTGTATTCATCCAGACCCTTTTCGTAAGTAGCCATGGCACGAAGACTCATACCTACGCTAGAGAAACCTCCGTCGTGGAACAAGTTCTGCATAGTCACCTTGCGTGTCAGGTCGGAGAACATTACGATACAGTAATCGGCACATTCGTCAGCCGAAGCGTTGCCCAGCGGCGACATACGGTTGGCAAAGTCGAACAGCTTGTCCATACCCTTTACACCCGATCCGGCAGTAGTCATGGTAGGCGACTGTGAGATGGTGTTGATACGTACATTGTGTTCACGTCCGTAGATGTAACCGAAGCTACGTGCGATAGATTCCAGCAATGCCTTGGCATCTGCCATGTCGTTGTAACCGTAGAATGTACGCTGTGCAGCCACGTAGCTCAATGCCAGAATAGAACCGTATTCGTTGATGGCATCCAGTTTCTTGGCCGACTGAATCATTTTATGGAATGAAATAGCTGAAATATCCAGCGTCTTGTTCAACATATCATAGTCGAGGTCATCGTAAGTACGTTTCTTGCGTACGTTAGGCGACATACCGATAGAGTGCAGTACAAAGTCGATCTTGCCTCCCAATACTTCCATCGAACGCTTGAAAACATTTTCCAAGTCTTCTACGCTGGTAGCATCAGCAGGAATCACTTCGCAGTTCAGTTTTTCTGCCAGTGCGGAAATCTCGCCCATGCGTACTGCAACCGGAGTGTTCGACAGCGTAATCATTGCTCCTTCTTCTACAGCCTTTTCTGCTACTTTCCATGCGATAGACTGTTCGTTCAGAGCCCCAAAAACAATACCTCTTTTTCCTTTCAGTAAATTATAACTCATACTTTTTTTATTATAAATTTGGGGACAAAGATACAAACAATTCTGGTAACTCCGCCATATTCAGACATTAATCTGCAAAAATAGGACAATATTCCCCCCTATCAGACGAAATAATACATATTTTGTCAATTTTTTATAGGGAAAAAAGATACAAATGCACATTTTTTTCACCTATTCAGTCAAAATATTCACATCATTTTCAAGGAAAGCCCGTAACTTTGTGACAAAAGCAAGAGGTTTTTCATAATATTTATTAAGGTTAGAAATTAGGTTATAAGAAGTCTTTATTATCCTGTCTGTCAATCTTCTGCGAGAGAATGTTGACAGGCTATAAGGATAATAACTAATAAGAAAAGCTTCTATATTATATATAAAGAGACCTAAGCAAAAGCAAGAAGAACAAAACAAACCAATATATCACTAAACATAATAATACGCTCATGATTACACTGAACAATTTTTTCAAACAATGGGTATTCTCTATAGGCATTGCTACCCTTGCATTAGGATTTCCGGCTCGTGTAGCTGCTGAGAACATGAACGACACAGATAATATCTACAATGAACTTCCGTTCCAGATGAATGCAGTACAACTGCCAGTATTCCCCGATTACACTCGCTCCATCACCGAATTTGGTGCTGTAGCCGATGGCATCACCCTCAATACTGAAGCTTTCGACAAAGCCATCAAGGCGGTTGCCGAAAAAGGTGGCGGAAAAGTAATCGTTCCTGCCGGACTCTGGCTGACCGGACCGATCGTGCTACAAAGCAACATTCATTTATATTTGGAAGAAAACGCGCTGATCTTGTTTACAGCCGACCATACACAGTATCCTATCATCAAGACATCGTTCGAGGGACTGGAGACACGCCGTTGCCAATCGCCGATATCGGCTGTCAATGCTGAGAACGTGGCTATCACCGGAAAAGGGGTCATGGATGGAAACGGAGATACATGGCGTCCGGTAAAAAAGGGAAAGATGACCGGTGGCCAGTGGAAGAGACTGGTCGCTTCGGGAGGCGTACTCGATAAGGCCGGAGAAGTATGGTATCCCAGCGAAGGTTCAATGAAGGGTGCCATGGCATGCAAGAACTTCAACGTGCCCGAAGGAATCAATACCGATGAGGAATGGAACAGCATACGCGACTGGCTGCGCCCGGTACTGCTGAGTTTCAAAAAATGTAAAAAGGTGCTGTTGCAAGGCGTTACCTTCAAGAACTCGCCAAGCTGGTGCCTGCACCCGCTGTCGTGTGAAGACATTACCATTGACGGAGTAACGGTTTCCAATCCGTGGTACTCGCAGAACGGCGATGCGCTCGACCTGGAGTCGTGCAACCGTGCGCTGATTGAGAACAGCAGCTTCGATGCGGGCGACGACGGTATCTGCCTCAAGTCGGGTAAGGACGAAGACGGACGCCGCCGCGGTGAGCCTTGCCAGAACGTGATTATCCGCAACAATATCGTGCTGCACGGTCATGGTGGCTTCGTAGTGGGCAGTGAAATGTCGGGTGGCGTAAAGAATATCTATGTAGACAACTGTACATTTCTGGGTACAGACGTCGGACTCCGCTTCAAGAGTACCCGCGGACGTGGCGGTGTGGTTGAGAATATCCATATCAGCAACATCAACATGATCAACATTCCGAACGAGGGACTGATCTTCGACTTGTTCTACGGCGGCAATGCTCCGGGTGAAGGTGACGGATACAACAATCCTACGAACGAAAAGGTGCCTGCCGTTACGGAAGAAACACCGGTGTTCCGCGACATCTTCATCAAGAACGTAACGGCCAAGAATGTAGGACGCGCCATTCTGTTCAACGGTCTGCCGGAAATGCCGATCAAGAACATACACATCGAAAACGTCACGATGTCGGATGCCAAGGACGGCGTGATACTGAACCGTACCGACGGGGCTACACTGAAGAATGTCAAAATCGTGACTTCAAAGGGTGGCAACAACCTGAAACTACAGAATGTGAAAAACGTAACTGTGGGTAATAAACAATATAAGGAGGTAGGAAACCAGGCTGAATCGTATACATTCTGATCGGGGTTTCTTTCCTGAAGGGTAGACAAAGGGTCTGTAAACATCCGGTTCAAGTATTTCGACTTGCTGCTTGTGTTTGCAGATCCTTTCTTCCTTTTGCAATTCTTTCTTATGATAATCTTATGATAATCGAATAACAGCATTTTTATTCTTCCGATAAACCTTCCGGTCCGATTTTCCGGACACGACAAGGTTTATCGGACAACAACTAAAATCGATAACGCTATATGAAAATGATCTCTATAGCCTGCCTGGCGCTGCTGGCAGGGGGACTGAGTGCTTCGGCACAAGGTTTGGAAAAGAAGATTCAGGTCGTGGTGGAAAATCCATGGAACGCCGAAAAGGTGGACGAGCCGGTGGTAATCGACCTCGGCAGTCTGGGTACCGGATTTACGGTCAAGTCGGCTGTCGTACGCGACGGTAGCGTGGAGATACCTTCCCAGCTCGACGATATGAATTGTGATACGCGTGCCGACGAACTGGCTTTTGTCATCAACCTGCCGGCTTCGAGCAAGAAGACACTCGACATTACGCTTTCCAGCCTCAAGAGCGACAAGCAATATCCGGCGCGTGTATATGCCGAGATGTTGTTCCGCACGTCGAAAAAGAACAAGTATGCCAAAGGATATGCCATTTATGCCGACGGAGCTTCGGACACGTACAACGTGCAGCATCATCACGGAGCTGCTTTCGAAAGTGAGCTGGTGGCGTATCGTATTTATTTCAACGAGAAGCAGACAACCGACCTGTACGGAAAGTTCCACAAGGGGCTGGAGCTGGAGGAGAGTCAGTTCTACCCTACCGACGAGCAGCTGAAGCGTGGCTTCGGAGACGATGTCATCAAGGTGAACAGCAGTTGCGGAGCCGGAACGCTGAGGGGCTGGGACGGAAAGCAGTCTACGCTCATCAAGCCGGTAGCCGTACGCGGACAGCGCATCTTGGCTTCGGGACCGGTACGTACCGTGGTCGATGCCGAGGTGAAAGGCTGGCAGTATGCCGGAAAGGAACTGAACATGATAAACCGCTATACGCTGTATGCCGGACACCGCGACGCACAGGTGGATGTGCTGTTCGACGAGCCGCTGGACAAGGAAGTATTCTGTACCGGCGTGCAGAACATTACCGGACATGCTGATATGTTTTCCGACCACAAGGGACTGGTGGCAAGCTGGGGTACCGACTGGCCGGTGAACGATACGATAAAGTATAAGAAGGAAACCGTGGGACTGGCTACCTGCATTCCGCAGAAGTATGTAGTGAAGGAAACAGCCGACAAGGAGAATTTCCTCTATACCGTCAGTGCTCCCGGACAATGTTCGTTCCGCTACTATACCTCGTTCACCTCATACAAGGAAACCTTCGGATATCCCGACAAGGAGAAATGGTTTGCCTACGTGCAAGAGTGGAAAAAGGCGCTGGAACAACCTGTCCGCATCACCATCGTAAAGAAATAGAACAGTCACAACACTAACACAAATCTGCCGGCACAGAAAAACGTTATTAAATAAATAAAAAAGCCGGCAAGTCAGCTTCACTCTTCGTCTGATTGAACAGTGAAGCTGATTGTATGAAAAACAATTCATTAACTTAACATCAATTACCTATGAAAGCTATCGTATTTTCTATCTTGCTGGGAAGCTGTCTCGTCCCTGTCATACAGGCACAGAACTATGTGTCGAAGGTGTGGGTGGCCGATCAGGGGAACGGCACATACAAGAATCCCGTGCTGTATGCCGATTATTCCGACCCCGACGTATGCCGGGTGGGCAATGACTTCTACCTGACATCGTCCAGCTTTGGCTGCCTGCCGGGATTGCAGATTCTACACTCCAAGGATCTGGTGAACTGGACCATCGTGGGGGCTGCCGTACCACGGTCGCTGGCTCCGCATACCGATACGGCTCCTCAGCACGGCAACCGTGTATGGGCTCCGTGCATCCGTCACCACAACGGCGAGTTCTATATTTTCTGGGGTGATCCCGATCAGGGTATCTTCATGACCAAAGCAACAGACGTCAGAGGTCCGTGGTGCGAACCGGTGCTGGTCAAGGCTGCCAAGGGCATCATCGACACGACTCCGCTGTGGGACGACGACGGACGGGTGTATCTGGCTCATGCCTATGCGGGAAGCCGTGCGGGACTGAAGAGCGTGATTGCCGTATGCGAGCTGAGTGCCGACGCTACCCGTACCATCGGGCCGTCACGCATCGTATTCGACGGACACGAAGCGCATCAAACCTGCGAGGGACCGAAGTTCTACAAACGCAACGGTTATTATTATATTTTCCATCCGGCAGGCGGTGTTCCTACGGGCTGGCAGGTAGTACTGCGGTCTAAAAATGTATACGGCCCCTACGAATGGCGAACGGTGCTGGCACAGGGAAACAGTCCGGTCAACGGGCCTCATCAGGGTGGATGGGTAGATACGCCCAGCGGAGAAGACTGGTTCCTGCATTTTCAGGATGTGGGGGCTGCCGGACGACTGGTGCACCTGCAACCGATGAAGTGGGTAGACGACTGGCCTGTCATCGGTGAGGACAAGGATGGCGACGGTTGCGGAGAGCCGGTACTGACTTACCGGAAACCGAACGTAGGCAAGACATACCCTATTTGTACACCGCAGGAAAGCGATGAGTTCGATACCAACGAGCTGGGCTTGCAGTGGCAGTGGAATGCCAACATCGACGACAAGTGGTATTTTGCCGATCAGGAACACGGGGTACTGCGTCTGTATTCGTATCCGGTTCCCGAGACCTACAAGAGTCTATGGGATGTGCCGAACATGCTGTTGCAGAAATTCCCCGCCCCCAGTTTCAGCGCTACCTTGAAGCTGAAGTTCTCCCCCATTGCCAAGTACAAAGGCGAACGTACCGGACTGGTGGTAATGGGTATGGACTATGCGGGTATCGTGCTGGAGAATACCGAAAACGGACTGGTTCTCTCGCAGGTAGAATGTAAGAAAGCCGACCGTGGAGGTCAGGAAACTGTCAACGAAACACTTCCGCTGAAGGAACGTGAAATCTACCTGCGTGCCGAAATCACCACTACGGGCGAGAAGATCAGCAAGAGCGAAGGCGGACACGACCTGGTAGTGATGTGCCAGCTGAGCTACAGCACCAACGGGAAGAAGTTCCATAAGTTCGGAAAAGAATTTCAGGTGAAGGAAGGCAAGTGGATCGGTGCCAAGGTAGGTACGTTCTGCACGCGTCCAGCCATCACGACCAACGACGGCGGATGGGCAGACATCGACTGGTTCAGAATAGACAAGTAATATCTCCTGATTTTTTACAAAAAATAAAAAAACATGCCCGTGTTTTCCAGAAAACTTGCCGACGTTTTCGGAAAAATATGGGCATGTTTTTTTCGTACATCAGGCACGTTCTTTTTGCGCATTGGAAAATACTTTCACTTATCCGCACATTTTCCCCTCATCCGCACAATACACTTTCTCTGCTAATCGCAAGACATACATTTTTGGCTCGCTAGCATAGTATATATTTTTCACTCACCAGCACAGTACATTTTCTCTGCTAATCGCAAGACATATATTTCCCGCTCACTAGCACAGCATACATTTTTCAGTCACCAGCACAGTACATTTTCTCTGCTAATCGCAAGACATATATTTCCCGCTCACTAGCATAGCATACATTTTTTGCTCACTAGCACAGCAGCACAGCTTTTCCGCTTGCAAGCACAGCACAAAAAAAGGCCCGGAAATCTCACGACTTCCGAACCCCTATATGCAAAAATACAAAATATTATTCTTATGATTCTTTTACTTCCCAACCCAGTGCGCTGGCTCCCAATACGGCAGCATCTGCGTCCTTCAACTGAGAAAGGAGTAATTTGGTTTTACCCTTGTAGATGTTCAGCACATTTTCTTCGAGGGCTTTCTTGATAGGCTTCATGATGTAGTCGCCCGACTTAGCCAGACCGCCGAACAAGATGATTGCTTCAGGGCTTGAGAAAGCTACAAAGTTAGCCAGAGCAGTTCCCAGAATGGTTCCGGTATATTCAAAGATATCCATAGCCAGCTTGTCACCCTTCACAGCTGCATCGTATACATCTTTCGACTGAATTTCTTCCGACGGAATGTTTCTCAGCAAGCTTGGTTCAGAACGTGCAACGAGGAATTCACGTGCTGTACGAGCCACACCTGTAGCCGAGCAGTAAGTTTCCAGACAGCCTTTACGACCGCATCCGCACTGACGACCTGTAGGATCTACGATAACGTGTCCCAGCTCTCCGGCAAAACCATCGTGACCGTAAACCAGCTGACCGTTGATAACGATACCGCTACCAACACCAGTACCCAGTGTGATCATGATGAAATCCTTCATACCGCGAGCTGCACCGTATGTCATTTCACCGATAGCTGCCGCATTGGCATCGTTGGTCAGTGCCGTAGGGATACCCAGACGTTCTTCGAACATGGCAGCCAGAGGAATAACCCCCTTCCATGGCAAGTTCGGAGCAAATTCGATAGTTCCACTATAATAGTTACCGTTAGGAGCACCTACTCCCATACCTTTAATTTTTTCTGCACCGCCGAATTGCTGGAGCAACGGAAGAAGTTTCTTGCATACAGCGTCTACATATTCGTTTACATCACTGTACTGCTGTGTTTTTACTGAATCGGAAGCCAGTACATTACCACGAGAATCTACCACACCGAAAACAGTATTAGTACCACCGATGTCCATTCCCACTACATAGGGTTTTTCCATATTTATTGTCATGACATTAAATTGTTAAAGGTTAGTTATATGTGGCAAATGTACTCAATCGGAGAAAACCGAACAAATTTTTTGATAAGTTTATTTAACCCTGATGTAACTTTTTATATCTTAGCCGCGTCTAACGATACGTAGTTCAAGACACTAAATACATTCCAATATGATACGATTACAGGGCATCAACAAAACATATTATAACGGAGCACCGCTTCATGTACTGAAAGGCATCGACTTACAGATTGATAAAGGAGAATTTGTTTCCATCATGGGAGCTTCGGGGTCGGGTAAATCTACTTTACTAAATATATTAGGTATTCTCGACAATTACGATTCGGGGGAATATTACCTGAACGACGTACTGATAAAGGATCTGAGCGAAACACGCGCGGCAGAGTACCGCAACCGCATGATCGGGTTTATCTTCCAGTCGTTCAACCTGATTTCGTTCAAGAATGCCATGGAGAACGTGGCACTGCCGCTGTTCTATCAGGGGGTGGGACGAAAGAAACGCAACGAACTGGCGATGGAGTATCTCGACAAGCTGGGACTGAAGGAATGGGCGCATCACATGCCCAACGAGCTCTCGGGCGGACAGAAGCAGCGTGTGGCCATCGCACGGGCACTGATTTCGAAGCCGCAGATTATCCTTGCCGACGAGCCGACCGGTGCACTGGACAGCAAGACCTCGGTGGAGGTGATGAACATCCTGAAGGAGCTGCACGACCGGGAGGGATTGACCATCGTGGTGGTGACGCACGAGAGCGGGGTAGCCAACCAGACCAACAAGATCATTCACATCAAGGACGGGGTGATAGAGCGGATTGAAGACAACATCGACCACAACGCCTCTCCTTTCGGCAAGAACGGTTTCATGAAATAAACGTACAGCCATGACAGACTTGATACAAGAAATATATGGTACCATCATGCGCAACAAGCTGCGTACCATTCTGACGGGATTCTCGGTGGCGTGGGGCATCTTCATGCTGATTGTGCTGCTGGGTGCCGGAAACGGACTGATACATGCCTTCGAAGGGCAGTCGAGCAGAATGAAGATGAATTCCATCAAGATTTATCCGGGATACACGTCGAAACCTTTCAAGGGACTTCAGGAGGGCAGACGCCTCTCGCTCGACGAAAGCGACCGGCAACTCACCGCAGAGGCTTTCCCAAACAATGTGACGTCGACGGGAGCCAGCGTGAGCAAGGAGGGGGCTATCCTGACCTTCGGCAAGGAGCATGTGTCCATCTCCCTGCAAGGGGTGTTTCCCAACTATACGGAGCTGGAGGCGGCAAAGTTGAAAGAAGGACGTTTCATCAACGACCGCGACATGAGGGAACGGCGCAAGGTGCTGGTGCTGCACGAGAAGACGGTCCGCATGCTGTTTCCCAAGACGGAAGCGCTGGGACAGTACGTCGACGTGCAGGGAGTGGCTTACCGGGTAGTGGGTATCTACGCCGACCAGAACAGTTTCTCGCCCTCGGCACTCGTACCTTTTACGACCGTCCAGCTGGTATACGGCAAGGGCGACAGCATCGACAACCTGACGTTTGCCACCGAAGGGCTGACCGACGAGGTGACCAACCAGAAGTTTGAAACGGATTACCGCAAGGCGATGGGACTGCACAAGAACTTCGACCCCACCGACCAAAGTGCCATCTGGATGTGGAACCGCTTTACACAGTACCTCCAGCAGCAGTCGGCTACCCACATTCTGCACATCGCCATCTGGGTAATCGGCATATTCACCCTGCTGAGCGGCATCGTGGGCGTGAGCAACATCATGCTCATCACCGTGCGCGAACGTACACACGAGTTCGGCATCCGCAAGGCACTGGGAGCCAAGCCCGCCTCTATCCTGTGGCTGATTATCTCGGAGAGCGTGGCCATCACCACTTTCTTCGGCTACATCGGCATGGTGGCAGGCATCGCCGTTACGGAGTACATGAACCAGGTGGCGGGCAAGCAGACCGTCGACGCGGGCGTGTTCAGCGTAACGGTCTTCGAGAATCCTACGGTAGACCTGAGCATCGCCGTCCAGGCTACCCTGACACTGATTATCGCCGGTACGCTTGCCGGACTCTTCCCCGCCCGGAAGGCAGCCCGCATCCGTCCGATAGAAGCATTAAGAGCAGACTGACATGAGAAGAATAGATTTTGACACGTGGGAGGAAATCTTCCTTACCATTACACGCAACAAGACACGAAGCGTGCTGACGGCTTTCGGCATCTTCTGGGGAATCTTCATGCTGGTGGCACTCATGGGAGGCGCACGGGGCATGCAGGACATGCTCTCGCGGCAGTTTCAGGGATTTGCCACCAACTCGGGATTCATGGCTTCCAACAATACGTCGAAGGCATACAAGGGGTTCCAGCAGGGAAGATGGTGGAGTATGGAAAATCAGGACGTGGAACGTCTGCGCAACAGCGTACCGGGACTGGACATCGTGACGGCTACCATCGCCCAGTGGGGAGTGAACATCGTATACGAGCAATACAGCATATCGGGTACGCTGAAAGGGCTTTATCCGGAATACGACCGGATAGAGGAACCGCTTATCCGCATCGGACGCTCGCTGAACGAAACCGACATACGCGACCGCCGGAAGGTGTGCGTCATCGGGAAACGTATCTACGAAACGCTCTTCCCCAAGAAAGACGACCCCTGCGGCAAGTTCATCGAGATAAACGGTATCTACTACCGGGTAGTGGGAGTGAACGAGGCGACGGGCAACATGTCGGTCAACGGACAGTCGGAAACGTCGGTCGTCATTCCGTTCAGTACCATGCAGCAGAACTATAACCGGGGCAACCGCATCGACATGCTGGGATATACGGCGAAAAAAGGATATTCCATCAGTCAGGTGGAAAAAGATGTGGAACGCATCGTGAAGCAGGCACACGCCATCCATCCCGACGACGAACAGGCGGTTATCCGGGTAAACGCGGAAGCCATGTTCAGCATGATGGACAACTTGTTTACGGGCATCCGTGTTCTGGGATGGCTCGTGGGACTGGGTACACTGCTTGCCGGTGCCATTGGGGTGAGCAACATCATGATGATTACCGTGAAGGAACGTACCACCGAAATCGGCATCCGCCGTGCCATCGGAGCACGCCCCAGCGACATCCTGCAACAGATTCTGCTGGAAAGCATGGTGCTTACCACTCTGGCGGGCATGGCGGGTATCTCGTTTGCCGTCTTCCTGCTCGATGCCGTAGAAAAGGGAACGTCGGAACCGGGACTGCCGGCACACTTCCTCATCAGCTTCTGGCAAGCCATCGGAGCCTGCGTCCTGCTCATCGTGCTGGGACTGCTGGCGGGACTGATTCCTGCCTACCGTGCCATGGCGATAAAACCGATAGAAGCCATACGCGACGAATAATCAACCTGACAATCGAACCATTGAAATAAAAACATAAAACCATTTATATGAAGAAATTTATCAAAGTTGGCATATTGGTGCTCATCGCACTGATATTCATAGGAACCTTCGTTTTCCTGTACCGGAAATCACAGCCGAAAGAGGCCCAGTACAACATCCAGAAAGTAGAAACGACCGACCTGGTACAGACTACCGTTGCTACGGGAAAGATTGAACCGCGCGACGAAGTGGAAATCAAGCCCCAGATTTCGGGTATCATCTCCGAAGTATACAAGGAGGCGGGACAGAAAGTGAAGAAAGGGGAAGTGATAGCCAAGGTAAAGGTCATCCCCGAACTGGGACAGCTGAACTCTGCCGAGAGTCGTGTCCGGCTGGCGGAAATGAACGGACGGCAGGCAGAAACCGACCTGACACGTATGGAGAAGCTCTACAACGACAAGCTGGTGAGCAACGAAGAATACGAAAAGACCTTGCTGGCTGCCCGTCAGGCACGCGAGGAGATTCAGGCGGCAAAAGATAACCTGGAGATTGTAAAGGAAGGTATCACCAAGAACAGTGCCTCGTTCAGCAGCACGCTCATCCGCTCTACCATCGACGGACTGATACTCGACGTGCCCATCAAGGTGGGTAACTCGGTCATCATGAGCAACACGTTCAACGACGGTACCACTATCGCTACCGTAGCCGACATGAGCGACCTGATTTTCCGTGGCAACGTAGACGAAACCGAAGTGGGACACATCCATGAAGGGATTCCCGTGAAAATCACTCTGGGTGCCTTGCAGAACATGAAGTTCGATGCCGTACTGGAATACATCTCACCCAAGAGCGTGGAGAACAACGGTGCCAACCAGTTTGAAATCAAGGCTGCCATTACCGTACCCGACAGTGTGACCATCCGTTCGGGCTACAGCGCCAACGCCGAAATGGAACTCCAGCGTGCCAACCACGTGCTTGCCGTTCCCGAAAGTGCCCTGGAATTTGTGGGCGACTCGGCTTTCGTGTATGTGCTGACCGACAGCGTACCTCGCCAGAAATTCGAACGCCGTGCAGTCAAGACAGGCGTCAGCGACGGTATCAAGATAGAAATCAAACAGGGAGTCGGTGCAAACGACTGTGTGCGCGGACAGAAAAAAGACAACTAATCCTCCGGAACCATGAAACTGAAACATATTCTCTTTATCGCTTCTGCCACTGCCCTGCTGCCGGTACAGGCACAGCAGAAATGGGACTTGCGGCAGTGTATCGACCACGCCATCGCCAACAACCTGAACATCAAGTTGCAGGAAGCACAGCGCGACCAGAACAAGGTGGAAGTAAGTACGGCACGAAACAATTTCCTGCCCGACCTGAACGGTAGTGCCTCACACTCGTTCAACTTCGGACGAAGCCTTCAGTCGGATAATACGTACAAGAGTCTGAATACCCAGAATACCGGCCTGAACCTGTCGACCAGCATCCCGCTGTTCAACGGACTGCAACGCATCAACAGCGTGGCACTCTCGAAGCTGAACCTTCAGGCTGCCATGGAAGACCTGAACAAGGCGAAGGAAGATATCAGCATCCAAGTGGCATCGGCGTACCTGCAAGTACTCTTCAACGAAGAACTGGTGAAGGTGGCCAACGAGCAACTGGCGCTGAGCAAGGAGATGCTGGACCAGAAAACGGCTTTCTACAAGAACGGAAAAGCTTCGCAGGCTGAATGGTACGAAGCCAAGGCACGCGTGGCACAGGACGAGCTTTCTGCCGTACAGGCCGAAAACAACCGCCGTCTTGCCCTGCTCGACCTGAGTCAGCTGCTGGAGCTCCCCTCTCCCGACGACTTCGGTATCGTATCGCCGGCGGTCGATTCGCTCACCAGCCTGAGCATACAGACCTCTCCCGCCGAAGTCTATGCCGAAGCGGTACTTACCAAGCCGGCTATCAAGGCAGCACAGTACCGTCTGGAAGGTGCCGACAAGAACATCCGCATCGCCAAGGGAGCCTATTACCCGCAGCTCAGCTTCGGGGCAGGCATCAGCACCAGTTTCTACAACGTGTCGGGTATGGAAAACGGCAACTTCGGCTCACAGCTGCGCGACAACTTCAGCCAGTACATCGGACTCTCGCTCAGCATTCCCATCTTCGACCGCTTCAGCACCCGCAACCGGGTACGGAGTGCACGCATCCAGCAGCACACCTACTACTGGCAACTGGAGGAAAGCAAGAAAACCCTCTACAAGGAGATACAGCAAGCCTACTACAACGCCGTCAATGCCGAAACACAGTACCGCAGCAGCCGCACCGCCGACGAAGCGGCACAGGCTTCCTTCCTGCTGATGAAGGAGAAATACGCCAACGGCAAGGCCAATGCCACCGAGTACAACGAATCGCGTACGGCGTGGATGAAAGCCGTGTCCGACCGCCTTCAGGCCAAATACGACTACCTGTTCCGCACCAAGATACTCGACTTCTACCGCGGCATTCCGCTCACGCTGTAACATCCCCCGAAGCCGACATACGTCTATATAAAAAAGAGCCGCAGGCGATACTCAACGTACAGCCTGCGGCATTTTAGTCTGTGTTACGATTTCGGAAACTCGATGTCGTGTCTAAAAACTATTTATCGATGCATTTTATAATAGTCGATGCAATTTTTAGTGTCTTTCTGCTTTTTTATTTGCCGATACAAAAATGTGATAATATGATGTAGAATCGGTTACTACCGGACAAATCCGCTGCCAGATTATTCCTGTCTGGCAATCAGTGCGGCAGCCTCCAAAGGTTGGTTGGTAGTGATATAATCCACTCCCAGCGTTATCATCTTCTTCATGTCCTTCACATTGTCTACGGTCCAGACATTCACCTTCATACCCAAGTCGTGCGCTTCCTTCACCCATTCCGGATGTTTCTTGAAAACCTTGTAGTAATAATCGATACCCGTCAGTCCCTTTTCCTTCCCCTCCTTGGGAGCGATGTCACCATTCAGGTAAGCGATTTCCGAACCCGGAGTGAGGCGTACAAGCTGTTCGCACACGTTCATGCTGAACGAGATATATTCCACCTGTTTCTCCAGACCATATTCCTTTACCATCTTGACAACCGATTCGGCAATCTGGTCTTCCTGAGCCTTGGTCTTGTGAGGCTTGATTTCGAGAATCAGCTGCACACCGGGCAACTTCTTTCCTGCCTCCAGATAGTCGGCCAGCGTAGGCAACGTCTCGCCGTTCTTCAGTTTCAGGTCTTTCAGCTTGTCGTACGCCGTTTCGCCGATAGTCAGCCCATCTATCGCATCATCGTGGTTCACCACTACTACCCCGTCGGCAGTGAGCTGTACATCAAATTCAGAACCATACACCTTCGCCTCGGCAGCCTTGTTCAGTGCCGTGACAGAGTTTTGTGCCGAACCCTCCGCTTTCCAGAATCCGCGGTGGGCAATCACCTGTGTCTGAGCCTGTGCCGCCAGTGCAAGGAACGCACAGGCACAAGCCATCAGTAAGTTTCTTGTTTTCATAATCATCGTTATTTATTTTCAGTTTGTTTATCAGAACGCCTATCTCAAACCCGATCTGAACCATCAGCAATCCTGACAACACCGGCAGGAGCACCCAAAAACAGCGTTCCCAATCTGATGCGACAAAAGTAAAAGCCGGATATTACATTCACATAACTGCGATATAAAGATAGCGTGTAATTTATATGAAAAAACCATTTCAAATTCAAACAAAACCTATATTCTCCCGTTCCGGAATGTACCATGCGGGGAAAACCAAAGCAAACATATTAACCTGCCGTATCTGTCTATGTCAGCGGGAAAGCAAGTGGTAAAAGCAGACAAAGGGCTGCAAAAAGCTGCAAAGAAATAAATACGGCTGCATCAAAACTCCATTTCAATTAAGACGGACTTTATAGCTGAACCTTGAAAACCTGTAATGATAAAAAGAAAGAGCCGTATCATCACTCACACATAGAGCTTGATACGACTCCTTCCAATCTTATTGTTTCAACTTATAGCCTTCCAAAGCGTCCACCCCTTTCATGAGAATCCGCTTTCATCGATTCGTTAGTCCGTCCGGACTTTCCGGCTACGATCAACGGTCGTACTGCGGCATATCCGGGTTGAAGTCGAAAACAGTCTGCGGAACCGGCATGATATAGCGCGGGTCGTTGGCAGGCAATGTCCAAGTTTCACCGTTGGCACTGTGAACAATATCCTTGCGGAACCAGTCCTCACGGTTCAGACGTTTCAAGTCGATCAGACGAGGAGCTCCCTGCAGGGCAAACTCACGACGACGTTCGTCGATCACCAAGCGCAATGCTTCCGTACGATTAGGAGCATCGGTAGCCTCTACATAATGTACATTGTTCTTAATACGAGCATCACGCAACTTGTCGAGCAACTGCAATGCACGGCTGATAGAACCGATACGTGCTTCACATTCGGCAGCAATCAGATAAATTTCCGGAGTCGTAAATCCGGCATTCTGATTGATATAAGGAGCATACGTACTGTATCCTTTAAAGTGTTCCGGTTCCGAAGAAGGATTCATGGTAAAGTTAGCCTCGTCGGTAGCAAAGAACAGACTCAGACGCATATCTTCTCCGTCAGGAGCCAGATGACTCTTGAATGTTTCGAGCAAATCTTTGCTGGCAACGACAGCACGGTAGAAACCAGAACCAGCTCCACCCAAGTTACGCATAAAGATGTTTTCTACATTGCTTACATCTTCCGGGAAGGTTTCGTCCGGATTGGAAGCCAATACGATACGTCCGAAGGTGCTGTATGTAGTAGTGTAGGGCTTCATGTCCAGCAACTGGTCGTTCAGTTTCAGCGCTTCGTTGGCATTGGTCAGCGCATTCTCATAATCGCCCATGTAGAGGAACATACGTGCCTGAAACGCATAACCGATGGTACGGTTAGGATGATATACGTTGGTAGCTACTTCCGGCAAGAGCGGAGTGGCAGTCTTCAGGTCAGACATAATCTGATTATACACTTCTGCCACCGTATTGCGCACGTACGAAGCTCCGTCGCCTACCTCTTCACTCAGCAGGATAGGCACTCCGTAATCGGTAGCGGCTGTCGCAGGGTCATAGTGATTACCAAAAATATTGACCAGATTCAGGTATTCGAATGCACGGCCCACCAAAGCTTCGGCATATTTTGCCTCCCGCTGTTCCTTCGTACCGTCGGGCACATTCAGGATGTTGTTGGCTACTGCATTGTATACATAAATATTAGCATAGGCATCATCCCACAAAGGGTCATTGTTTCCCGCAGTGAGCACCTGTCCCGACTTAAATGTATAGAGGTTACGCTCCTGGTCACTGCATCCGGATAAATTGAATTCAGTGCACCGTGGTTAAATTCTATACCAACTGCCCTTGACTTAAGGGGAATACTGCCAATACATATCAGCAGCAAAAATGCAAATGCATGTTTTAAGTTCATAATAGTATCTTAAAAGTTCACTATAAATTTAAATTGATTCATAAATTCATCCCAATCCTGCCCTAGTCTAAAAAACAGGCTCCGGATGAATAAACAAGCAGTCTAAAGTCTAATCAAGGGAGTAGGATTGAATCCAAAAAGGAAAAGGCTCTATTTGAATGACTTATCGGAGAGCATATCTTTTTTCACGGCGCAAATATATAGTATTATTTTAATCAATTTTTTATGCAAAGATTCCAAAATAAAAAAATAACATTTTTCTAATATAATAAGAAAATAAACGACAAATTGAAGTACACAAACCTACATTTTTAACACAAATCAAACCAAAAGCGAGACAAATGCGAAATAAGGTCATAATCACTCAAGAATTAAAAAGACTTTACTTTTGAAAATATTCAAACAACATCTCATAAAATACATTAAAGGAACAAGCCTATTTTCATACCTAATCTACCTACAAAGACCATCAAATGTGCTCTACAAGCTCCCAAATCGAGCATATCTGCCCCGCGACAAGTTTGAAGCAAAAGGAAACATAGAAACGACTTGTCTATACAATTCTTTCTTAGCCGCCAAAAGCATCCCACAAAACCGTATATATTCCATAAATACGAGGGACAAGTGTGAGAGCGATTACTATTTCATAGATCCATTTTCAAATTCAGAAACAAAAACTTTCCCGTCAACTAATTTTGCGTGAAAACGGCAACTCCCTTTGAGACCCATATCGCTGAAAAATACAGTATACCAATCATCCCCTTCTGTCGATATAGATGTTACCTTAGATTTATCTTCTGGACCATCCTGCGCACCAGTACGAAAAAGCCAAACTGCGTAGCCGCTACCATCATATTCATATTCATATGCCTTACGCAATTTAGTAAGAATCTCGGGGGAAAAATGTTCTACAACATCTTCAAAATTACCAACCCTATCGCTCCAGAAAACGTATTTGTCATATAGCTCTTGTAAAAAAGCATTCACTTGATTCTGTTCATTAACACTCACGGATTCCGTGGTCTCTTCCATAGACTTTTTGAATGGTGTCTTTTGTAACAAACCGTCACACGATGAAAAGCCTACATAAGCATAAAGAATAAAAACACTAAAAATAATTCTTTTCATAACATCATTTTTCACAGGAACTCTGCAAAGCCGTTCGACCGCTCCTTCTGCAACCTGACAAACAAAAAGTAGCCGTATTCTCTGCTCCGGCAAAGAATCCGGCTACTTTTTTATTACTATCAGAGAGGATAATCCATTCTCCGGCAGTTCCTTAACGTGAGTTCGAAATAGTAATAAATATATTTCAGTGA
>ULUY01002851.1_pt1 | contig 114199 bp, 109 predicted proteins | sample 1959031 | NCBI WGS metagenome assembly ULUY01 (sample SAMEA4835774, study PRJEB28245) | human gut metagenome | biome: gut microbiome; material: fecal sample | place: Denmark | collected 2008
ATACCTAATGTGATTAATACTTCTGCCAAAGTAAAACCGAATCTTTTTGTCATAATCTTTTCACCTTTCTTTTAAAATAAAACTATAACATACGCTTTACATAACGATTATATTACTATTTTTTTTAAAATCTGTCAACCATTTGGATGATTTTCAGCCTTTTAAAAGGGTTTTCCTTCTATTTACTCATTCAGTATTGAGCCAAGCTTTAATTTCCAAAAATACTATCCTCATAATTTACGCTTTACATTTTTATTAAACCCAAATTGATTAAGTAAATAACATTAATTTCTTTAAATTAATTCTAAAGTATTAATTTATTTTTGATAAATTCTGATATCCCTTGAAATTTGTGCATTTTAGCTTTTGTAAAATATTGTAAATATTTTCCCTAGACGTTTAAGTTATGAAGATTTGTTAATATATATATTTATAGGAGTGTATTTAATTTTGTTTTAATAAAAAACTACAGGTATTGTTTAATAAGCCTGTAGTTTTATAATTTTTAGTTATTGAGAAATTTTATTTTAAATTATCCTCGTTCTAGTTCATAAATTTTGAACTCTCCAGGTTCGAGTTTTTCGAAATGTAAGGTTTCCAGATTTTCTATTTCCTGTTGTTCATAATCTTTTTCGTTCCTTACTATTTCATATCTTAAATTATAATCCCCCGGGATATGGATTTGTTTGTCAAATATAGCATATCCTTCTACAATTTCTTTGTAAGTTTCTCCTGTTATAGCTGTTTTTGTAACTTTTTCTGTAGGATATTTGTGATTTGATATTATAAGATATGCGGTTTTCATTGGTTCTCTGGTAATCATCCAGGCACTGAAACCATCTTCATCATCGATAATGATTTGGGCTTCACCATCGCATATAATGCTATTATTCTTTACAAATCGGTCCAGAGCATCAAATTTTCTGTAAAAATCTTCGTTATCAGCTCTTTTCATTGCTACTTCTTCCCCTATAGTGTATTCTACACCGCCGCATGTGAAGCTTTCATCTCCATCAACGTACATAACAGGGCGTTGTGCATATTTACCGCCAGGTAGTAATTTATATTTAGCCCATTTGTAAAGAGCTCCGTTTTCTCCCAATTGTGCTGGGTATTGATCTATACAATGGAATTCTCCGTCTTGGTTGTTGTAAGTTTTTAAAATAGATAACATATTACCCTTTTTGAATTTGACGTTGTAATTTGTTAGGTATTGGTTATCTTCCATAATTTTTTCAGGTGTTTTATCAAACTGTGAAATGATGTCATTTCCCCATAAAACATCGAATTTCATGTCCTGATGATATTCTTTATAATAATTGTCCCACAGCATGTATTCTGCTAAAGTTGCAAAATATGGAATTTTTTTCTTCATTGTGGAGTTGAGTTTATTTAAGACATATCTTGGAGCTCTATAACTTATAGGTCTGCCATTTTGTTCTGAAACTTCATCTACAACATGGTCTATGTGATCAATTCTAAATCCGTCAAAATTGTAATCTTGTTGTAGTTTTTTCATACTATCTATAAACAAGTCTATAACATCCTCATTGTATTTTCCGTTTTCAAGGTTAACAAAATAGTATGGTGTTTGGCAGTCAAGGTTTGCAAGTGCTGTAACGTCATCACCTTTGTAGTCAAAGTGTTTAAATATTGGATAACCACCGCATTCGCTCATTCCATCATATACCGGAACTCCTGCAGAACACCAGGCTCCACCTGGAGCAGGCCATAGACCTTCGTTTATCAATAGCTGGATTGTTTCAATTTGTTTTGTTATATCTTTTTCTTCTAGAATTTTTTTGTCATTTTTAAATTCATGAACCTTAGCAACCAAATCTTTTACTCGTTTATGAATTTTTTGTTGATATGTTTTTTCAAGCATAGCATTTGAAAATTTCTTTTTATGCTCAATCATTATACCTTCAAAGTTATTGTATAATTCCTGAAAAGCAGGACTCAAATCTCCAGAATTGCCTTGTAAACGTTGAGTATATACGTTTTTTGCAATTTGAATATCATCCTGGTCGTGGTCTTTTGATAAAAATTCAGCAACTTCATCAACTTTAGTAAGCAGCTGTTTTTGTAACTCTGTAATATCGTACCAACGGGCTACTTGCGGATTAGCCAATACAAACTTTGAAAATCTTCCGGTTTGTGGAAGTATATCGTATATAACTGGATGTCCTGCAAGTTGTGCCATTCTTATGAATGTTTGAAGTTGTTGTTTCGCATCCATACCTGTAATTTCTTCAATATATTCGTCTTTTAATTTTTCGCTTACTTCGCTGCTTTTAGGAAGATATGCGCATCCAAATTCTCTAGGATGAAACGGAATCAAGTATATTGTAGTATTATAAATTCTGTTATCCAAATTCCCTGTTGGTAAAATGAGTAATTGTTTAAGCCAGTCAAAAAATTTTCCAGGTTCTTTTGACTCGTTACCGTTACCAAGAGCTGCAAGATTTATTAGTTTTATATTATGTCCTTCTTTTTTAAACCAATCAGCAGATTTTTCCTGATGTCGTGCTAATACACTTATTTGATTTGACTTAAACGAAAACTTGTCATTTTTGAATACATGATTTTGTTTCCATTTTTCTTCTAGAGCAAATAATGTTTCCTCATTTGTCAATTCTTCCTGTGCTTTTTGGAATGAATATGTTAAATATCCATATTTTTGGATATGCATAGATAAATATTTTTTTCTTATTTCCGGAATATTGTCAAACGGATATGCTTTTTTTAACTCTTCGTATACTCTGTTAAGTTCTGCATCTTTGGCAGTTTCCTGTTCTTTCTTTGTAAATAAAAAATCTAACATAAATATCTCCCTATGATATAAAAATTATACCATAAGAAAAATTTTATTTTGCAACATTTGAATATTACCTACATAGCTAATAGTATTAAATTGTTTTAGATATACATTGTAGTTATATTGAGGGTTATATTGAATTATTTAATGGAGAATTTACAAACATGACAGTAAAAACAAAAAAAATTTCAATTGTTATTGTAGAGGATTTTAAATTAACAAGAGTTGGGTTAAGATGTGCGTTGAATGCAAATCCTGATCTAGAAGTTGTTGCTGAATCCGAAGATGCTATTGATGGTATCAAACAAATTGAAAAATTGCATCCTGATGTTGTATTAATGGATTTAGGACTTCCAAAAATGAATGGAATAGAGGCTATGATTAAAATAAGGGAGTTCTCAAAGGATATTAAAATCGTAGCACTTACTTCCCATGATAGAGAAGAAGAAGTTGTGGCCGCATTAAGTTCCGGTGCTAATGCCTATTGTTTAAAGGATATTGATCCAACCAAGCTAGCCGAAGTAATACGTGATGTTCATCAAGGTGTATGTTGGATTGATTCTGTTGTTGCTAATTTAGCACTTAAAGCTATTCCAAAAGTTGATAATGTTGGTCTTCTTGGTCATAAAGTATCGGAACAAACAAGAATTCCTCTGACTGAACGCGAGTTCGAAGTTTTAAACCATCTTGTTGCAGGTAAAAGTAATACTGAAATTGCAAAAGAATTAATTGTAAGCGTACATACTGCAAAAGCTCATGTTTGTTCAATTTTACAAAAAATGTGTGTTAATGATAGAGTTCAGGCAGCAGTTAAAGCAGTTAAAGAAGGTATGGTATAAATACTATAATTTGCTTGTATCCAGTACGTATGCAGCAGCTGCAGAAGCAGGTTCAACAGTGGCATCGTGAAAAACAATCGGGAATACATCTGTCATGTGTCCTGCATTGTTTTTTACGACACAGTGATCATTAGAGCCTATTTTGTTTTCACCTGCAGAGCAGGTAACTTCTCTGTTAGGAAGCGATACTCCGTTTACGTCTACAAAACCAACACAAGTAGATAAGTCAAGTGCTGGGCCTGTACCATCAATAAATGCTTGTGTTAATCTTGAACCTATAGGTAATTCACAGTGTACTGCATCCGGGTGAAAAGCTACTATCATTCCGTCAGCAAGTGTGTAGGTAAGATAAGTTGTGTAATTGTTTGGAATTGTATCTTTAGTTTCGAGTTTGTATTCTACAATTTTATCATCACGAGTATGTCTTCTCAAATTTGTTAGTGGTCCGTAATAAGCTGCAGAAGCTAATGTTCCGTTCAAGATTGCGCAAAATGACATTATTGAATCGGGGTGTTCAGTAGATGCTGTTTCAATATTAGTTGAGCATTTGGTAGCTGTACCTGCAAAGTTAAAATCGTATTGAGATTGAGCCATTAAACCTGCCTGGTTTAATGTAGAAACTGCCTTTTTGAATTTACTTCTATATTGAGCACTGCTGATATTTGAAAATATTACTGGAATTGTCATCGCTGCTACAATTCCAATTATTCCTAATGTAATTAAAACTTCAGCTATAGTAAAAGCGTATTTTTTGTTCATAACCCGTGCCTATAAATAACCATTATATATTATAATTATTTTGGTATTTTTGTAATTTGTCAATTAGTAAACTTAAATTTATTACAATTTTATTACCTATTATTTATAATTTTCATTTAACAATTCAATAACTGTTTCAGAAGGTAAACCAATTACATTATCCAGACTGCCTTCAATTTTGTTAATATAGCCTTCGGGCATTTCTTGTATTCCGTAGGCACCAGCTTTATCATAAGGTTTGAATGTTTCAATATAATATTTAATTTGTTCATCTGTTAATGTTTCAAATGTTACATAAGTTGTTGTTGATTTGATTTTAAATTTCAAATTTTCTGAATTAATTATTGCAACACTGGTAACAACAAAATGTGTTTTTCCGGACAATTTTTTTAATATTTTGAATGCATCTTGTTTATTTTTGGGTTTTTCTACTATTATATTATCAATAACGACTATAGTATCAGCGCCTATAACTAAAGCAGGTTGTTTTAGAGTTTTTGCAACGGTTAGTGCTTTATTGTATGCCAGATTTTCGACATATTCATAAGAGAAATCCGTCTCATCATGTGGTTCCACATACGAAGACGGAATAATTTCAAAATCCAATTTTAGTTTTTTTAGAATATCTGCTCTTCTGGGAGATGAAGAGCCTAGGATAATTTTTCCCATGGTGTGTCTCCTTGTTTTCCTTATTTTATCAAAAATAAGTACAATTCAACACAAAACTTTTTAACGTTGTCCCATAGATTTTTGATATCTTGCGCTTCTTGCATTTATTGCATAGCAAGCAATATTCAATCTCTGGCGAAGTTCCATCATATTACGCACTGTAGCCGCATAATCATTCATTGCTTCCAGCATTTTATTGGGATCAACCATTGATTCCATATTATCGTGGTTGTCAACTTGTTCTTCCTGATATTTTTGTACTAACATCTTATCGATGTAATCATCTGCACCAACGCCCATGCGGTGTCCTCCCTATTGATTTATATCCTGTTCCTGTAAAAAATATATCCTAGATATTCCTTATATAATGATAAAGTATTTTTGATTCTAAAAATTGCCTTTTTTTATAATATTATCTTAACAAATCTTTACAATATGGGAAGTTTATATATTTAGCGCTTTTATAAAATTACTATGGAGTTAACCAATAATTATAACAGTTATAAAAAATATGTTTCTGATTACGAGTCATGGCGTGATAAACAGGATTTAGCTCAACTTAGGCGACTTTCTTATTTAAAACAACATCCTGATAAGATGAATTCTGCTGATATTGAGCGTGGAAAAAGTTTATTGCATGCAATAGATGTTATGGATGAATATTCTCAGGCAAATGCCGAGGATATGGAAGTAGCAACAGAATTTGCTACCGGTCAGATTGTAGGTTTGGCGACTATGATAGGTATGTTTCTTGGTCTGCCTTTTTCTCAATCAAAGGGAATTAAGGCTTTGGCTGCAAAGCTTGCTAAAAACAATAAATTTGGTATAGACGCTATTGTAGGAATGGTACCATCTATAATTGGTATGTTTATTGGATTGGCGGCAAGTTTTCCTGCTGTTGTTTGGTCAACAAAAGCCCAAATTAGCGCATCTCGAAAAGGAAGATTTGAAGCTATGCGTAAAGATTTGAACAATCCTGCTAATTTTGCGGTTTTAACACCTGACCAAAGGAAACAAGCAGAAGAATTGTCTAAGACAATTGAGCTTGAAGATAGGGATAAAAAACGAATTGAACAACGAAAAGGCTTAGGTGCAAATCCTTTTACCGCTTTTAAAACTTTGAAAAAATATTTTTCTGAAGATGGGGAATTTTCGAAACAAAAGGCTGAATTTGATAAAAAATTAAAAGAAAGAGAAAAGCAATTTGATACCACTCTATCATCAGAACAGGTAAAAAATGCAAAACGTGATCAGCAAATTTTATCAGAAATGGTACGAAGAATGGATATCGCATCACAAGATTATGCTGAAAATACAGAACTTGCAACAAATACGCTTACTACTCTGGCTCTTGGTACTGGAGGATTGGTGGGTTGGGCATCTAATAAGTTATTAAAGCTTATGAAAATTAGTTCAAATAATAAATTCGCAAAGTTTATTCCGTGGGTTGTTGGTGCTGCTATCCCTTTGGTCATGGGTATATACTCTGCACAAGTGCAAAAGCATGCCTCTCGTATCGGTCGTTTTAAAGTTAGACAGGATATGCTTAATAATCCGGCATCATTTGTTTACGTCGAAGATTCCGAAGCCGCTAAAATGAGTGATGTTAAACTTCCTAAGCGTCAGAAAAAGCCTAATATCTTTAAATTTTTTATTCAATTATTGAAAGACAATAAAGAATACCAACAGTACAGAAAAAACAAGAGTCTTGAAGAGTTGAAGTTCCATAAGGCCTTGGAGCAAATTGAACTTACTCCTGAACAGTTGAAGGAAGCAAAAACATTACAAGCAAATGTTTTTAATACTTTTAACAAAGTCGATGAAAAATCTCAAGCATATTCCGAAAGTGTAGAAGCTATTGGTGAAATTGCCAAACAAGGTGTTTCAACTTTTGGGTCTTTAGGGGCCATGGCTGTTTCAACGCTAATGATGATTAATATGTGTAAAAATCCTGAAGCCATAAGAAAAGCCGGTGTTGTAAAAACTGTAGCTAAAACAATGTTACCTTTTGCCTTTATGTTGCTACCTGTTATTTTAATTGATATTTATACAACAAAGGCACAAAAGAAGGCTTCAAGAGTTGCGGATATGCTTGCTTTAAAAGAACTTGAGGATTATAGACATTATGCAGATTATGGAACAAATGGCTAGGTGTTAAATATCTGCTCTGTGGTAAGGTAGATAGTGTAGATATGATTTATTCTTTTACATTTGGTATAATTTGTGTGTTTTAACAAAATTTGGAATTATATAAATTAGTGTAGTAATCTTTTTTATAAATTATGTTATAATACCTCTATGAAAGAGATTTTTATCACTGCTCCTGTCAAAAAACCTGAAGATATTCTTACTTTTTGTAAGCATACAGGTTGTCGTGATTTCTATGTTTATTATAAAAAGTTTTTGAATGGAAATTTTGATTATGTAAAAGAATTTGTTAATAATGCTCGTATTTCGGGGAGTACAATATTTATAAATTTTAAACATGATATTATAGAAGAAGAATTGCCGGAAATAAAAAAATTCCTCAAATATCTTAAAAGTTCAGGTATTGATGGTATTTATATAAACAGTTTTGCAGTTTTAGAGGCTATTAAGGTTTTTAAATTACCGTTTAAGGTTATAATTGATTCCTATTTTGATATTCATAATCTGGCCGGTATTGATTTTATGAATAGTTTTCACAAAATTGATGGTATAATTATAACAGAAGAAATTTATCTTAAAAATATAGTTAAAATTAAACAATTTACTAAATTACCGCTTTCTATAGATTCAGATAATTTACCTTGGTGTGCTGAAGATATAATTAAACTAAAGGCTATTGACAGTGTTGTTATTAAGGGAAAATTTCAAACTTCTGAAGATATATTAGAGGGCATTGAGCTTATAGAAAAAATTTTAGATAAGCCAAAGTTATTTAAGAAGCAAAAGTTACCATTTAAGCACGTTAGAAAATGTATTTATCAAACAAATCATTTTTCCGGAGAAGTTGTTAGTGCTGAGGGTAAAGATTTTAAGTTTAATAGAAATATACAATCCTTTGACTGGGATATAAAAAGGGTAAGAACTCCGGGTAATTTACTTGTAACTGATAAGTACAGGTTAAATTTACGTTTGACAAGTTTGGCACAAATTGCTGAGTTAGAAAAATATATAAAGAAAATTGGTTGTAATCCTATATATTCTATAGAGTATGGTGAAATTGTTTCCACTGCAGATTTAGCCGAAAGAAGTTTTTCTGAGGTTTTGAATAAGGTTAAGTCTTTTTGTAAAAAATATAATATTAAATTTCAACTTTCAACTCCGAGTATATTGATTGAACGTGATTTTGACAGAGTTTATGAATATGAGAAAAATCTATTATTATCTTCTCCTGCTCCGGATTCTTTAATTATTAATAATATAGGATATTTTTGGTCTTTCATAAATGATACGGATATTAATCAAATTCCATTCGAAATAGGTCAAGGAATTAATTTATTAAATAGTATGTCTATTAAATGTTTAAACAATCTTGCACCTATAGATACTGTTGATTTTACATCTTTTGGGGACTATCATTCAGCAATAATGACTCTGAAGAAGATAAAAAATAATATTCCAAATAAAAAGTATACAATAGCTGGAAATATCAGGGTTTCCAGCATGGGATTATGTCCGCTTAATAATGATAGTGCTATTGTTTCCAGATTGTCTTGTAAGGCTCCTTGCCATAACGGGTGTTTTGCAATGAAAGATCCTTCTTTAAATATGATTTTCCCATTTGTTTGTGATGGTTTTTGCAGAATGCACATGTTTAAGGATTCAATAATGGAAGATTTTTCATCAATTGAAGAATTATATAATGCAGGAATAAACGAATTTGTTTTTGATTTTAGTGCTCTTCCTCCAAAATATATCACATTATTATTAAATAAATTTTTTACGGATATAGAAAATGTTAAATAACTAAATAAATATGACAAAAAATCTTTTTTGCGCTATTATATATATAGTAGTACGTATATTAGGGATTAAAACATGACAAATTCAAAATCTGAAGAAATGGTTATAGGTATACCAAGGGCGATGTCCTTTTATAATAATTATCCGTTTTATTACGGATTTTTTAACGACTTAGGAATTAAAATTATATTATCAGATGTAACAACTAAACAAACTATGTCTGATGGTGCAGCTTTAGTTGTTACTGAAACTTGTTTACCTATTAAAGTTTATATTGGTCATATTTTGAATTTGATAAATAAAGGGGTAGATAAAATTTTTGTTCCTTCCCTGCAATCAATTGATAATAAAATATATAATTGCTCTAAGATTAGAGGTTTGCCTGATTTGGTAAGAAATGTTATAAAAAAACCTTTTACTATGGTTGAAGCAACTCTTGATAAATCTGAAAAGGGACAGGGGTTATATGAGTTTTTAGCTGAAGCTGTTAAGCCTTTTGGTATTACAGATATGAAGCTTATTAAGCGTGCTTCAAAAGCAGGATGGAGGTGCTATAACAATTTTTACGTAATGACAAAATCAGGTATGCCATATTCAAAAGCATTAAGCTATGCTTTGCAAGGTAAGGTTGTTATTGCCAGTACATCTAAAGAATATCCTATTTCAATTGCACTTGTTGGTCATGGTTATAATCTATATGATGAACGCGTGTGTATGAAAGTTTTGGATAAGCTTGAAAAAATGGATGTTAGAGTTTGTACATCTCTTCAGCTATCAGCTGAACAACTTGATGAAGGTATCGCTAGCCTTGGTAATGAGAAATACTGGGCAAATGAGGATGAAATGACTGGAAGTGCAGGTCATTATCTTAAAGATAATAAAATTGATGGAGTAATTACCATTACAGCTTTTGGTTGCGGACCTGATTCTTTAATGGTTGAAAGAATTACAAGAAGAGCAAAACAGTTTAATAAACCGTTATTAAATTTGACTATTGATGAACAGACTGGTGAGGCTGGTTTTGTTACAAGATTGGAAGCATTTGTGGATATGTTATTCAGAAAGAAGCGAGCAAGTATTGTTAATAAATTGAATATTGAAGGTAAGGAATCTGAATTTGCTCCAAATACTGAATTTATAGAAACAAAAACTGTTAAATAAATAAAAAGCACACATATTATATGTGTGCTTTTTATTTATTATTATTTAGTCTTTGATTATTGTATAGTTTGAGCAAGGGCGATAAGAACATCTTTATCCCATTTTTTGCCCGCTTCAGAATTAAGTATTTCTATTGCTTGATTGCTGTCCATAGCTTTCCGATAAGGTCTATCTGAAGTCATAGCAGAATATGCATCAGCTACTGCGATTATTCTTGAACCAAGAGGAATTGATTGTCCTTTTAGTCCTTCAGGCGTTCCGGAACCATCTACTCTTTCAGTCTGATAAGTTATATAAGGAACTACTTCAGACAGAAAGTTTATATTCATTAGCAGATTTACACCAACATTTGTATGGTTTTTTATTTTTTGTAATTCTTCGGCAGATAGTTTTCCGTTAGTTGCAAATATTTTTTCAGGGAGTGTAATTTTTCCTATGTTTTGTAATAGGCCTGCATAATATATCAGGTCTGTTGTTTTTTCATTAAGTCCCATTTTTTTGCAAATTCCACGAGCAAGTTTTGCGGTATTTCTTGAATGGGATACCGTATACTGCCCTTTTCTATCTACGGCATTTGCCAGAGCTTCTACAAAATTTTGTTGATAATCGCATAAATCTCCTATTAATGCGGTGAGTTCGGCTCTGGATTGTTTTAACTCGATTTCTGAAGTTTCAGGATTTTCAATGAGCTTGTTTGTATTTTCAATCTCATTCTGAAGAGTTATTGTTGTGCCGAGTAAGTTTGCAATGCTTATTACTAATTCCAGATAATCTTCTTCGAGTTTCTTTTCTGATTGTACTTCAATTGTACCAATAGGCATGGCGGCACTCCTCATTGGAATACAGGTAATATTGTTATTTTCTATAACATCTTGGTGCATTATTTCTTCAAATGAAATAATGCTATCAGTTGTATTTTCTCCGGAGTTCCCTACCATTATAAGATTATTCTCGTCTTTTATAAGGTATATTTTACAATTTTCTACTTCAATCATTTGAACAATAGATTTTGCAATTGATGTGTAGATAGCCTGTTCTTCATTTGTTGAAAAATCAAGAACACATAAAGTGTTTTTGGAAGAATAAATGTCTGTCAGTTCTTTAAGCTGATTATGTAGTCGTTCCTTTTTGTTTGCTTTAGAGCTTATTTTTTTTGCCAAATCTTCGGAGATTAAACTTTCTGAAATAAAATCACCGAGATTAAGAGCAAACATTTCTTCTATAGGATCTTCTCCTGCAAGAAATTCTGATTGCCCAAAAAGTGATACTCCTACCTGCTTTTTCTCTTCTTTATCCATAATTTTTCCTTTTGAATACATGCCTTCTTTTTTTATTTACGGCAAAAATTTTTATAACTTTAGCCTAAATTTATAAAATTCATACTAAAGTATGGTATTTTTCCATCTAAAGTTTGTCTAATTTGTTTCGAAAATGTTACATTTTAGGTGGTATTTATCGAGTCTATTAGACAGGTGGATAATTTTTTTTGTTTGTACTATTTGCCATAATTTTTATATGGCTGAAGAGAAAAAGAAATTAAGTATAATTGTACCTGTTTATAATTCAGAAAAGTTTTTGGATAAATGTATTAAAAGTTTACTAAACCAAACTATGTCTGATTTTGAATTAGTGTTGATTAATGATGGCTCGACAGACAATAGTCTTGAAATTTGTAATAAGTATAAACTCTTGGATACAAGAATTAAAGTATTCAATCAGGTTAATTCTGGACAAAGTACTGCAAGAAATGTTGGTATAGATAATTCCACGGGTGAGTTTATTGCTTTTGTAGATTCCGATGATTGGGTGGATGTTAATTATTTTGAAAAATTAATTGATGCGTGTGAGAGAAATGATGCTGATATTTCTTGTTCTTCAATTTTACGGGTAAGAAAATATTCAAGGAAATTCAGAATCAATTATAGTGAAGAAAAAATTTATACTGATTGTCAGCAAAAAGTGGACGTGGCAAGAGTCCCTGATATGTGTTATGTGTGGAATAAGGTGTATAGACGCAGTTTTATTAATAAAATTAATTTAAGATTTATTGAAGGAATGTATTTTGAAGATGTAGATTTTGTTACAAGAGCTGTTTACTATTCCAATAAAATCGTTACTGTACCAGGGATATACTATTATTATTGGACTAATAGCGCTTCGACAGTGAAAACTATGCTTAAATCTGATAAAAAACGTAGAGATTCTTTAATTTCAAAAAAATATGTTCTTGAATTTTTCAGAGAACATAATTTAACATCTCGACCGCGACACTTGATAAAGCGAAAAAATTGTATCAAATGTTTTGGTATCCCGCTTTTTAAAATTTATGAATGGGAAACTCGTAAAGTGTATTATTTATTTGGTGCAATTCCAATATTTGAAAAAATCTCTTATGCCTAGTGGTATAAGAGATTTTTCTTGATATAGAATTATATATTTTTTTGATTAATATCCAATAGCCCAATTGAAATTGTTGGTTGCAGTCTTTGTTGGTGCTGAAATGGTTTTTGTTGCATTTAGGGCATTCACTTCAATAACTTTGTCTGCTTTTTGTAGTAAATTATATTCTCCAATCTTACTATCAACATTATTGAAGGATTTAAATCTATCCAGTTCAGCTTGCAAATCTTGATTTTCTGCATTTAATCTTACTATTTCATTATCAAGATTATTTAGTTTGGCTTCATAATTCATTGCAATATAGTAGCTTACAAATGTAACAAGAATTGTAAGTATAAGACAACCGCATAAAGATTTATTTATTTTTCTTGTAACCATTTCACGAATAGTCATAGGCTTTACTTGGTAAAATGAGCCTTCTATAACCGGAGTTTGTTCTTGTATAGTATTATCTACATAACCATTTTTATTATAACTTAGTTTAATATCTTCAACTGTAACTTTTGCTGTATTTAAATTCATTCCCTAAACTACCTACCAATAAACTCTTTTACTTCTTTATTTTTATATATCGCGCGACTCGCAATTTTGCACTTCTTGATGGAGGATTTTCTTGTATTTCTTCAGCTGAGGCCATTATTGGTTTTTTATTTACCAACTCCAAAATTGGAGGAGGACAATTACATATTATTTGGTTTTTATCACAATGGCATCGGGTTGAATAATACTTAAATGTGTGTTTCACTACTCTATCCTCAAGAGAGTGAAAACTTATTATACTAATTATAGCACCAAAGTCTAATAAATCAAATACATCATTTAATGTGTTTTTAATATTTTGTAACTCTTGGTTTACTTCAATTCTAATTGCTTGGAATACTCTTGTAGCCGGATGTATAGAGGATTTAATTTTAGGCGTACAGTTGACAATCAGGTTTGCTAATTCTGTAGTTGTTTCTATTTTTTTTATTTTTCTTTCTTCTACAATTTTTTTTGCAATTCGTTTTGAAAATCTTTCTTCTCCATATTCAGAAAAAATTTTGACTAAGTCTTCTTCTTTGTAACTATTTACAACATCATAAGCAGAAAAGTTCGAATCCATATTGAATCTCATATCCAGAGGTGCTTCTTTTGAAAAAGAAAATCCTCGTTCTTGTTTTGTAAGTTGATGATATGATGCTCCAAGATCAAATAGTATTCCCCCTGTAATTTTTTCAATGTTAAGATTCTTTAATGCTTGTTTTATATTTGTATAAGAATCTTTAACGATTGTTAAATTTTTATAATTTTTCAAACGTTGAGTAGCAGCATCGATTGCCTCTTGGTCAACGTCAAAGGCAATTAGTTTTCCGTTTGGAGAAATTCTTTGCAATATTAGTTCACTATGTCCGCCACCGCCAAGAGTACAGTCAACATAAACAAGTCCGTCTTTACATTCAAGAGCGTCAACTGCTTCATTTTTCATTACGGTATAGTGTTTGAAATTATTCATATTATTATCCTAACATAAATATTTTATGCAAAACAAAAAGAGGTACATGTAGTACCTCTTTTTTGTTATTGTATCCTTTTTTATTTTTTGTTACATAATAAATCCGGCTAAGCCTTGTTCATCAAAAATCTCTACAAATTTATCATAAGTACAGCTTACTTCTTCTCCGCTTTCATCAATAATCTGAATTACATTTTGTAAATCAACATCTTCTACTTGCGGAGCTTTAGAAATAATCATATAAGTGTTTGAATCTTTCACTGCATTATCTTTGTGTTCCAGTAATGTTGAGTCTTCAAATTTAAATTCCATTTGTTTACCTCTTTTCAATTTTCGTAACCACATTGTTAATGTCGGTTTATTATTTGAAATCTTTAAATTTTTTGTTTTAATATTTACATTTATTAACAATAAAAATTTAATAATAAAAAATAAGATGTCAAATTTATTTGGCATCTTATTTTTGTAACTTTGTAAATTAGTTATTTTAGATTAGTTTTTTATTGCCTTTTGGGTTCTGTATAAAGATGTTTCTTTTCCAAGAATATCGAGAATGCCTACCATATCAGCACCGCATGTTCTGCCTGTAACAGCAGCTCTAATTGCCCACATTGTAACTTTAGGCTTAACACCTTTTTCTTTCCATTCAGCACGGAACTCGGCTAGTTTTTCATGAAGATTTTCTTCATTCCAATCCCAAGTTTCAGCTTTTGGTAGAAAATCTTTTAGTACATTTTGAGCCGTTTCAGTATCAAGTGTTCCGGTTTGGGTCTCCGGTTCAATTTCAACGTCTTTACCAAAGAAGTATGGTACTGCATCTGTAATATCTGACAATAATGTTAATGGTTCTTTTGTTATTTCTACCATTTTGGTATATTGTTCATCTGTTAGTTCATTTAAATTATATTTAGTAAGATAAGGTTTCAACATTTCTTTTAATTTTTCTATAGGTAGCATTTTTATATAATGACTGTTCATCCATTTCAATTTGTCGTATTCAAATATAGAATTTGATGAAGATATTTCGCCTATTCTAAAATCTTTTGCTATTTCGTCTACAGTTTTAATTTCTTCCCCATCAGATGGAGACCAACCTAAAAGCGCAACGAAGTTAATTAGAGCTTCTGTTAAATAGCCTTGTTTTACAAAATCAGATACAGCAGTGGCTCCATGTCTTTTTGACAATTTGCTTCTATCAGGTGCAAGAATCATTCCCAGATGTCCAAATCTAGGTACATCAAAACCTAAAGCTTCAAATATAAGTATTTGTTTATAGGTATTTGAAATATGATCTTCACCTCTTATTACATGAGAAATTTTCATTAATGCATCATCAATTACAACTGCAAAATTGTAAGTTGGTGTTCCGTTAGATTTTTGTATAACAAAATCACCAAGCAGATTTGTATCCATGTGTAGTTCGCCTTTTACAAGGTCATCAAATTTTAAAATAGAAGAATCATGAAATGCTTTTTGTGCTTTTGCAATATTAAATCTGATTGCCGGCTTTCTGCCTTCAGCGCGAAGTTTTGCTTTTTCTTCTTCTGTTAGATGTTCACATTTTTTAGTATAAACGTATGGCTTTTTCGCAGCAGCAGCAGCTTCTTTTTCTTGTTCTAATTCTTCTGGAGTGCAAAAACATTCATAAGCAAATCCTGAATCCAATAATTTTTGAACATATTTAGGATAAATATCGAATCTTTCAGACTGAGTATATGGACCGTATGGACCACCAACATCAGGTCCTTCATCCCAGTTTAATCCAAGGGCTTTTAAACTATCGAAAATATTATCTATATATTCTTGAGCGGTGCGTTCAGCATCTGTATCTTCAATTCTAAGAATGAATTTTCCACCCATTTTTTTTGCAAATAAATAATTAAATAATGCTGTTCTAGCCGTCCCAATATGTAAATTTCCGCTTGGGGACGGTGCTATTCTTACTCTAACTTCTGCCATTTTTTCCTTCTTTCTTTATATATCAGCATTCAAAGAATACCACAGGGGTAATTGATTTTCAAGTTCTCGGGCTGTCTATTGCTGCTTTTGGATATATGAAATTTAATAATATTATTAACTAGAATATTTTGTATGGATTTAATATATTTTTAGGGTCAAATGTTTTTTTGATTAGTCTCATATAGTCCAATGCTCCTCCATCAACAACTTTGGATATATATGCTTTTTTCTCTAATCCAATACCGTGCTCTCCGGATAATATACCTCCTAATTTTACTGTTAATTGATATATTTCGGATTTTGCAATTTTATAGTGTTTATATTCATCTTTATCATTGTAATCTATTGGAATTTGCGGATGTACGCTTCCATCTCCGACATGTCCAACCATACAAACAGTGAGGTTATGTCTTTTGCAAATATCTTGAACACCTTTTACTAATTTTGCTAAATTACTGCGGGGTACAATAATATCATCAGTTGTAATATTTGGTTTTAATTTTGTGCATGCAGCCATGGATGATCTTCGTGCTGACCAGATATTGTCAGATTCTTCTTTTGTTGTTGAGTATTGTATATTTGCCGCATTATTACTCCTTAGAATTTCACAAATTGTTTCTCTTTGGTGAGAGATGCTTTCTTTGTATCCGTCAATTTCAATAATTAGTGCCGCCTCTTTGTCGCATAAGAGTCCGGTTGGGTAAAATTTTTCAACGGTTTGAATAGCATTTTTATCCATAAAATCTATTGTAGCCGGGAATACCTGATTTTCTATAATTTTATTAACTGCAAGTATAGAATCTTCAACGTTATCGAAATAAGCCATTACGACTTGAGTAGTTTCCGGTTTTGGAATTAGTTTTATCGTTGCTTCTACAACAATTCCAAGAGTACCTTCTGAACCTATAAATAAACTTCCGAGATTGTATCCGGTTGCATTTTTTATTGTATTTGAACCAGTCCTGATGAGTTCTCCGTTAGCCATAACAACTAACAGGTCAATAATATAATCTTTAGTTGAACCGTATTTGAAACATCTGGCCCCTGCAGAATTTTGAGCTATACTTCCACCAATAGTTGAGACTTTAAGATTTGATGGATCTGGAGGATAGAAGAGTCCTATTTTTTCGACTTCATTTTGCAAATCTCCAACAATAACTCCTGGTTGAACTCTCACTGTCATATTATCCGGATTAATTTCCAATATTTTGTTCATCTTTGAAAAATTTAAGATAATTCCTCCATGTGTTGTAACACAGGCTCCTACAGTATTGGTGCCGGCTCCTCGGCAAATAATAGGTATCATTTGCTTATTTGCAATTTTTACAACTTTCTGTACCTGTTCTATATTTTCAACAAAAACAACGGCATCCGGTAGGGTAGTCTTTGCATAAGGATCATTTGACGCATCAATAGAATATACATACCTTTCCTCTATTTCTGAAAGTATGTTTTCTTTGGGTAATGCTTTATTTAATTCTTTTATTAAGTTATTAGTCAACATAAGACGCCAATTTTTCTATATTTGTGCTGAGTTTTGCAAGTTGTTTATCTATTTTATCAATTTTTCTTGTAACTTTAGAATCATCAATTTCTTCAACTGCGGATAGAATTTTTTCAAGAGAAATTTCTAATCTGTCTATTCTTTCTTGCTGTTCTTCAAATCTATCTTCTAATGCTCCAAGTTTAGATATTTGTTTTTCAAAATAAGATAATCTTTCCTGCTGTTCATCGAATTTTTCTTCAATTGAATTTAATATATCCGTTTGTTCCGGTAGAGTTTCTTTTAATCCTTCAATAGCTGTTTTAATATCAATAATTTCTTCTGAATTGGTTGATATTTTGTTCATGCTTTCACTGGCTGAATCTATCCATTCACCCATATATATCAAAGCTTGTCTCATTACTTTGTCAGAATCAGATGATTTCTCAAGAAGTCTGGTTACATTATCAACTTTAGTAGAGATTTGGTTGGTGATAATTTTTCCAAAATCTTCTAGGCCGCTATTGAGGGCATTGTATGATTCATCTGAGTTTATAAGTAACTTTTGTGTTTGTTCTTGAATATTTATAATATCATTTTTTAAGTCTCTTATTTCATCCTGAGTCATTGAACTTTGAAGTTCTTCTACAGAAGATGTTATTCTGTAGAGAGTGTCAGAAATATGTGCTAATTCACTAGATTGAGTCTCAAGTTCATTATTTTGAAGTTCGTTAAGTGCAAGTCTGAGTTTTGCCAAATCTGATTCTATATCCTGCATAGAATATGTATAATCAGGGTCTTCATTAGAATTTGTTATCTGTTTTAATTGTTTAGTTACTTCAAAAAGATTTTTGTTGATAACATCAGTTTTTTCTTCGACGAAATCTTTAATGTCTTCAGATTCTTCAATAAAAGATACTTGTTCAAATATGGTTACAACTGCCGCCATAATTGATTCTTTCATATCTTTTAGAGTTTTTTGAACATTTTTATTATTTGAGTTCGCATTTAAATTTAAATTATTAACTTCTAATGTTAATTCTTTTAAGCATTTTTTTACTGCATCAGTTTTATTATTATGTTCAAGTTTTTCGATATAATCCATTTGAGCCAGTATCAAATGTTTTACATCTTCTATATCTTGTTGTTTGTTAAATGTTTCTTCACTGCTTGATATAATATCAATTTTATGATTCAACGTTTCAAGCATTGATGTTATTTTGGCATCGGATTCGGAAAGCTTTTCAACTTTTTCTTGAACCGGTTTAATTGCATTAACTTTTTCATCAACATCAAGTAGGGTATATTTAATATCTTCGACATTATTAGAATTGTCAGGAATAGACAGTGCTTCAATTTTGCTTTCTATTACTGCAAATGTTTCTTGTAAATTATCTAAATATTCATTATCACTTATATTTGCAATAGTGTCTATTTTTGCTTCAAGAGTTTTTAACGAATCTTTTATCTCATTAATTTGATCGTAATTATCGCTTAATGCTAAAGTATCGAGTTTTTCGTCAAGAATATCAAGAGAATCTTTTATATCTTCAATACTTTCATAATTATCTGAAGCTGCCAGTATATCAACTTTTTTATCAAGAGTATTTAATAGCGTAGTTATTTGTTGATTTTGTTGGCTTTGGCTATTAATATCATCACCATAAATTCGTTCAATCGCATCACGAATATCTTCCATCAAATCATAGTCATCACTGGCTGCTAAAATATCAATTTTTTCATTTATTAAAGCCAACATTGACTGGATTTCTTTACCGGATTCACCGCCACCAATATCATTACCATTAAGTTGATCCAAAGCTTGTTTAATTTCTTCAATCCATTCGGAATTGTCAGATAGTGTAAGAATATCAATTTTACCATTGATTTCTTCAAGCATTGATTGAATTTCACTACCTTCAATATATCCTTTAATTTCTTCAAGCCAATCTTTATTTAATGTTTTTGAAAGTAGTTCAATTTTGTTATTTAAGGACATTAGCAAGTTATTATTGCTTAATGTTGGTATATTCAGTCCTGAAGATATGGATTTTTTCTGTTCCTGTTGAGGTAAAACCCGTTCAATATCAGAACGAAGATTATTAATATCTTGTTTTAGCAGGTCAAATGCTTTAATAAAATCAAAATTATTTGCACCTACAAGTATTTCTTCTTCGTCGTCGTCATAATCTTCATATTCCTCAAAGTCTTCATCATATTCAGCATCAGACTCCTGTTCATTGTCTGGTAAATCATCTTCTTCAATAGAATCTGTATCTATGTTAGTATTTTCGTTTGATTCATCAATGTCAAAATCACTATCTTCTGAATCTTCTGTAAAATCTTCGGTTGATAATATATTTTCAGAATGTTTCTTCTTTATAACAGTGATTGTGTCAATTTTTTCTCTAATACTATTTAAGACTTCGGTAATTTGAGGATTTTCATCTGATAGTTCACCGATTAAATTGGAGAATTTATTGAAATCTTCCTTTATTTCTGCTACAACTTTTGCATTGTTGTTTTCTTCAAACACTTCTTCAAATTGGTTTGTAGCAAATTCATCATTAATTTTGCTCTTTTCAATACTTTCTTTTTGAATTCTGCTTAATTCTTTAATTTTTGATTTGAAACATTTTTTCAAGTTATCAATTGCATTAACTATTTCTTCATTATTAATTGCAACAGTAAGCATTGATTTGATTTCATTATGCTGAGCTGTAACAGTTTCAGTTATTGATGTTTTTATATCATCTGCAACTTTGCCTAAAAATTCTTGCTGTTCATTTTTGAATTCACTTATCTGTTTAACAAATGAATGTAATTCTTCCATTTGTTGAGCATTGGGAGGTGTTATATGTGAAAGTGAAGTTTCTAATTCTTCTTTTAAGTTATCAACTTTAATTATTACTGAATCTATATCTCCAAGAATAAAGTCTCTAAGATGATTCTCTGTGTTTATAAGTCCTTCAGAGATTCTTTCATAGGTTTCTTCGAGTTTATTAAATGTACTTTTTGAATACTTTGTGCATTCAATGATATCAGCTTGGACAGATTCATGCAGAATTCCAAGTTGTTCTTTAACCTTTTCGCTTTGAGGGCCTTCTGGCATTTGTACAGACAGGCATGATATCATTTCTTTAATTGGTGCAAGTTCTTTTAATAATCTGTCTGTTTTTGAATTTAAATCACTGATTACATCGGTATTGATGAGTTCTAATTCTTGTTGAAAATCCATCAATTTATTATCTGTAACTGTTAATCTTTCATACAGTTCAATATTGTCAGTGCTTGCGTGTCTGAGTTCTTTTATAAAATCTAGTAAAACAGCTGTTTTTTCTTCAATTAATTCTGCATTATATGCAAAACCGTTTTGCATACTGAGTTCAACATTTTCAGTTAAATTTTCAAGATTATTGCCGATTTCTTGCAGTTTTTCAGAAACGAAAGATGATATTTCCTTTCCTGAAAATTCATCTTTTTCGCTTAAAGCTTCAAAAGATTCTCCCAGTTTTAAAATTTGGTTTTTTATTTCGTTTATTTCGGAGAAAGATGCTGAAATATTTTCAACAGGAATTGTTTTATCTGTTGTTATAGTTTCGTATTCATTTAATTTTTCAATAATTTGTACAAATTGATTTTCTGTGGATGTTTTGTAATCGGATAAAGCGTTTTCAAGCTGAACAAAGCTGTTTTGTGTATTTTCAGTCAGAGAAGTCTTTGAAGTATCCAAAATTGTTTTTAATTCATCCAAGTATTTTTCTATTGAATTTATTTGATGATTTCTTTCTTGTTCGATTTCATCAAAATTAGATTTTTTATTTTCTAGAATTTCCTTGAGTTCTTTGATTGCATTTGTAAATTTTTCATTATCATTATTTAAATTTGAATTAATATATTCAGAAAGAGATGTTAATTTGTTTTCTACTTCTGAAATTTTATTTGATAATTCGGAATTTGAATTTGTTATATTAGTTTCAATATTATTTGTAAATGTTTCTAAATTTGTATTTACATTTGATATTATTTGAGAAAAGTCTATATTGTCTAATTTTTCCAGTAATTCCTTCTGGAGCGTTTTACATTCCTCAATATTTTCGGACAAATCAACAGTTCCTGTTACTATTGTTTGCGTAAAATCTTTTAAATCGGCTATGAAATTGCAGAAATCCTCTCCGGTTGAGATTGAAGAGAGTGAATTTTGAAGTTCTACTAATTTATTAATTATAGAATCTTTATTTGATTCATTAGAAGTTATTATTTCTGTTTTTAATTCGTCAAATTGAGAATGAACATTTTCTAAGAGGTTATCTAGAGATTCTTTTTCTGTATTTTGAGCTGTTTGTTCAAGCATTGTGATGATTTTTTCAGCAGAATGAAGAATATTGGAAATATCCTCTTTGTTTGCAAAAAATTCTGATTGTTTAGATATAGCTTCGGCATTTTCTTTGATTTTTGAATCAATAAGCCATTCTTCAATTGATGAAGTTTTGCTGTATATATTTTGGAATTCATCATCAAAGTTGAGGTTATCAATCATTTGTTCAATTTCATCAGTTTTAGATACTAATTGTTCTAAATCTGTTTTGCTGGATAAATCATTTAATTTATCTTCAATATTTAAATTCTGAGTCAGAGTATTAAAATCATCTTTAGTTGGAATATTATCAATTTTTTCTGAGATAATATCTGTTTTTTCGATTAAATCGTCGATAGCCTTACTGCTGTGTTCTCCGTCAGATAAAATTTTATCAATATCTTCTTTTTGAGGAAGAAGTGATAACATTTTTGAAACGTGATTTTTTATATCATAGCTCTCATTTTCAAAAGAAATATCATTTATTGTAGATATCACTTTTGAAGCAATAACTTCATTCAAATCTATAATAATATTTTTTATAGTTAGAAGTTCTTGTTTTAAATTTGTAATTTTTGAATCTATATCGTATACTTCACCTTTATTTTTTAAATTTTCGATATCCTGTGCTAGGCTGTCTAGTTTGTGAAATAAGTTTTGCAAAGATTCTTCTAAAATTTTTGTATTTGGAAGAGTCTCTATATTTTTAGTAACTTTTGCTAATGTTTGTTTAACTTCGTCAGTATGATTGACCAAGTCTTCTGTTTTTAATGTGATTTTGGTGAATTCTTCTTTGGTTATTGAAGAATCTAATTTTTTATCAATAGTTTTTGCTGATTCCTTTATTGTTTCTATATCAGATTTGTCAGCTAAGGTTGTAATTTTTTGAGAAATTTCTTCAGATTTTTCTATAATAGAATCTATTACTCCGCGTGTAAGTTTTAAACTTTCATTTGTTGCTATGTTTGATAACAGTTTTTCAAGTAGAAAATCTCTTTCATTTATTGATTGTATATATGTTACAATTCTTTTTACTGAATCTTGTATTACTTGTATATTTTTGGAATTTTCTTCATCTTCAGTTAATTCTGTCTTTAGCAGAGCTGTAATTATTGATTTTGTATTTGTTGTAAGATTTGATGAGCAGTTTTTGATACCCTCATTTAGTTGCTCAAGTTTGTTTTTTATTTCTGCGACAGCATGAATAACTTCATCTTTGGTAAGTGTGTTTAAAGATTCAAGAAGTGATTCAATTTCTTCAACAGTTTTTCTTTGGTTTTCTTCATTTTTGTGTAATTCTTTTAAATTTTTGGAAAAAGTAGATAAAAATTTGTTTAGTGATTTATTTTTTCCATGCTCATCTGATTTTTTTATAACAGAGTTTATCGCATCATCTATATTGTCAAAATTGGATAATATTATGGAATTGCGTTGAGATACTGTTCTTGTTTGGACAGTTAGATAGTCTTTAATTAGCTCGATAGAAGTTTCATTATCTTGCAGAAATTCAAGTTTAGTATATAAAGCGGCCAATAACTTCTCAAATCTTTCTGAATTTGTGTTATCAGCTCTTCTCATCTCCTTTAATAAATCAACGATTAGTTCCAAATTTTGAGCCATTTCTTAGTCCTTAAAAAATCTATCCCTACATATATAATATTAGCAGGCTTAGAATTTTTAGTAAATTTAATTTTGTATATTTATTACAAATGTTAAGATTAAGTGATTTCTTTCAGGTATTAGTGATAAAATATAAATTATACGAAAGATAGGTTTGAATTTTTATACTTGGAAAAAGAGGGATTTAATGAATCGTATAGTTATTGATAAAACAAAGTGTAAAGCTTGTTATTTATGTATAAAAGAGTGTCCTAAAAAACTGATAAAAATTAGTGAGGACACAAATAATTTGGGAAATAAGGTAGTAGAATTTTGTGATCCTGAGCATGAATGTTTGGGGTGTGCAATGTGCGCTACAAGGTGTCCGGATTTAGCTATAACAGAAGTATACAGAGGTTAAGAATATGGCAGTTGAATGTATTACCGGTAAAAAAGTTTTAATGAAAGGCAATTATGCAATTGCCAATGCAGCAGTATTGGCTGGCTGTCAGTGTTATTTTGGGTATCCTATTACACCACAGAGTGAAATAGGTGAGTTTATGAGTGGAAAGATGCAAGAGCTTGGCAGAGCTTATGTTTCTGCTGAGAGTGAGTTGGCTGCAATTAATATGGTTATAGGAGCATGCTCAACCGGAGTAAAAGCGATGTCATCTTCATCATCTTGTGCCGTATCTCTTATGCAAGAAGCGTTATCTTATGCTGCATCGGATGAGTTGCCTGTTGTATTAGTGAGTGTAATGAGAGGCGGACCGGGCTTAGGAAACATTTATCCGTCTCAGGGTGATTATTTTCAGTCAACTAAAGGTGGTGGCAACGGTGATTATAAGTTAATTGTACTTGCTCCTGCTACGGTGCAGGAATGCGTTGATTTGACATATAAAGCATTTTATCTTGCACAAAAATATAAAAATCCTACGGTTTTATTGGCGGATGGGTTATTGGGGCAAATGATGGAACCTGTTGAGTTTTATGATTATCCATATCCGGAAATAGATAATTCTTCTTGGTGTTTGTCAGGGGCAAAGGATAGAGAAGGAAGAATAATCCGCTCTTATGCACCTTTGGCAGACAATCAGTGTGTCTTTTTGGAAAAGCTCTTTGCTAAATACAAAAAAATTGAAGATAACGAAGTTGATTTTGAAGAATTTGATACTGAAGATGCAGATATTGTACTTGTAAGTTTTGGTTCTACTGCCCGAAATGTAAAAACTGCAGCAAAAATGTTGAGAAAACAAGGAATAAAAGCAGGAATTTTAAGACCGATTACATTATTCCCATTTCCTAGTAAAAGACTGCAGGAATTAGCACAAAAAATTAAAAAATTTGTGGTGGTTGAAGTCAATATGGGGCAAATGGTTAATGATGTTCGATTGGCAGTTAACGGTGTAGTTCCGGTTGAGTTGATACATAAAGGCGTTGGTACTCCTCCTCCTCCGGAAGATATTGTTTTACAGGTTATAGAGGGGATAAAATAATGGAAACTCAAGTTTTTAAAATAGCAGATTCTTTCAAAAAGGATGCCAAATATACTTTTTGTCCCGGATGCGACCATGGTGTTGCCATTAGGCTTGTTGCCGAGGTTTTGGATGAATTAGGTGTTCGCGACAATACTATTGTTGCAGCTTCAATTGGATGTTCTGTTACAATTTACGATTTTTTGAATATTGATGCTCTGGAAGCACCACATGGCAGAGCAATGGCAGAAGCTACTGGTATAAAAAGAGCAAGACCGGATAAATTTGTTTTTACATATCAGGGAGATGGCGATTTTGCTTCAATCGGACTTGCAGAAAGTATGCATGCCGCATTGCGAGGAGAAAAAATTTCAGCTATTTGTATTAATAACACAACTTATGGTATGACAGGTGGTCAATTAGGACCGACAACTTTGTTAGGGCAAGTTACAACAACTTCACCAACAGGCAGGAATGTCCCATACTATGGTTATCCAATTAAAATTGCTGAGCACATTGCTCTTTGTGATGGTACAGCTTATAGTGCAAGGGTTTCCCTAGATACGGTTGCAAATATTAATAAGGCTAAACAGGCTATAAAGAAGGCTTTTGAGGTTCAATTAAAGGGCCTTGGGCTTGGTTTTGTTGAAATTTTATCAAGTTGTCCTACTAACTGGAGAATGTCTCCTGAAAAAGCTCATGAAAGAGTTAGAAATGAAATGATGCCGGTTTTCAAGCCTGGCGTGTATAAAGATATAACAGTTAATTAGTAAGTAAAGGTATAATTTTATGGAAAAAGATTTTATAATTGCAGGGTTTGGCGGTCAGGGAGTGCTGTTGGCCGGTGAAGTTTTGGCTAATGGTTTTATGCTTGATGGAAAAAATGTTACGTGGTATCCGTCTTATGGTGCGGAAATGAGAGGAGGTACTGTTAATTGCAGCATTGTTATGGCTGATGAAGAAGTAAGTGCTGTTCAAAAGTCTCAGGCCGATTATATTATTGTTTTAAACCAAGCATCATTTGATAAATATATATCTTATGTAAGAAAGGGCGGCTATATAATAGTAAATACAACTTTAGCCGTAGAGCGTAAAATAAGAAACGATATTAATTATATCTTTGCTCCTATCACTCAGATGGCCGAGGAAAAATTAAAAAATATAAAAATGTCTAATATTCTTGCATTAGGTATTTTGTCTAAGGTTAGCGGACTGTTATCTCTAAAAACATTGGAAAATGCTTTATATAATGTGATTCCTCCGCACAGAAAAAATCTTATTCCTAAGAATATAGAAGCTTTAAAACTCGGCTATGAGTATGATTTATTAGCTATTTAGTTCAAAATCACCTAAAAAGTTGATTTTAAATTTGTTCTAACAGTTTATTCTTTTAGAGTGATATATAAGAGGTTTATTCAAGGTGAAACGAGAACTTATTTCTTCTATTCAGGAAAAAGAATTACAACTGGCGAAATTAAAAGAACATATCAATAAAAGTAAAATTTGTTCGGATTTATATGATAAGCTCCTTTTAGAAAAAGCTATATTAAAAAAACAGCTGCAAGATTTACAAAATGATACTTTAGTAAATCGTATAAAACATTTGCTTCCTCGTCAGGAAAAGCTTATTTGTGATTATTTTAAAAAATAAATTTTAGTTTTCTGTTTTTTATTATAATAAATTTTGGTTCTATGAGTTAAAAAGTCGTATAGAGATTGCTAAGTACTTGTTTTTTTTATAGGTTTGTTCTATACTAAAGTGTAACCCTAGATTAAATAAGCTATAAAGGTGGTGAAAATATAAATGGCAGAAGTTAAAGTTGGCGAAAACGAAAGCATTGAAAGCGCTTTGAGACGTTTTAAAAAGAAAATCCAAAAAGCTGGTATTCTTTCTGAAGTTAAAAAACGCGAAAGATATGAAAAGCCAAGTGTAAAAAGAAAACATAAATCTGAAGCTGCTCGTAAGAGAAAAGTTTAAGATTTTGTAATAATTTACTAAAAGAGGAAGCTTAACGCTTCCTCTTTTAGTATTTTTCTGTTTTTGACGTTTAGTCTTTTAATATACTGAATCCTACAATTGAATTTGTACTTATATTAAACCATTTAAATTCTGTAAATGATTGTATGTTGCATTCACATTCATCTCGTCCACAGTTACAGAGTTCTTCAATTCTTGCTATTTTTACATTTTTAAGTGATATTAAGCAATCATGACAATTTTGGCATTTATCATAGTATTCGTGTATTGTTCCTATAATTTGCAGATGATTAGTTAGAATTAGCACTCGTCTTGTAGAATTTTCTTCCATAATGTTGTTTATGACTTCGCCTAGATTTTTTGACATAAAACCTCCTTTTGGGAGTATTATTTGTAAAAGGGCTAAATTTTTCTATTAACCAAATATCTATTAGAAGGATTTATTCTCAAATATATTTTTATTTTTTAATTTTTCTTTTGGTACAATCAAACCGCAATGTTGACAGGCAAATAGTGTATTGCTGCTATCCAAAGGCATAAAAAGATGTTCACAATTTTCTGAATCTTGTGATAAATCTTGATTTTCATTTTCTATTAAAGGATTATAACTATTTTCAATCTTTTTTTTAGTGCCTTTAAAAGCTTGTATTATAAGTTCAAATATATACATAATTATAGAGAAAAGTTCTCAGGTAATAGTTCGTGAATTTTATAAATTTTTAGCTCATTGCCTATTTTCAAAATTACATCAGTATTTTCGTCTGCAAATTCACTTATAACCTGTCTGCAGGCTCCACAGGGGGTACATTTATCCATTTTGGGTGAGTAAACTGCGATTGCTCTTATCTTTCTTTCGCCATCTGCGATGGCTGAGCCGATAGCATTTCTTTCCGCACATATTGTTAATCCAAAACTTGAATTTTCAAAATTACATCCAGAGTATATTTTGTCGTTTTCTGTTAAAACACAAGCGCCTACCGGAAATTTTGAATATGGAACATACGCATTTGCAGATGCTTGTATAGCCTTTTCCATCAACTCTTCAAGGTTCATAACTAATCCTCTTTTCTACATTTTAATAATTATAATATATCGATTTGTAAAAAATATTATCCCTTAATTGTATGAATGATTTTAATATTTGTAAAAATAAATAAATAAATTTAAAGTTTATTTGTTTTTATCCGTAATACAGGGTAGTAGATAAAACAAGGATGAACGATGGAAGTTTCTCGAATAGGTGCAATATCTCCACAGCAGATAGATTGGCGCAGGTTAACTGCAAAAGAAATTATAAAGTATGAGCAACAGGGTATTGAAGTCCCTACACAATACCTACAGTGGGCTCAGGAATTTAGAGCTTCATTAGATTCAAATGATGAAACTACCTATGAAATGGCATCTGAATCTGCATCATCAATATCTGCACAGCCAACCAGTACACCGTTATTGGCTGATGAAACTTCTGTTTCAGAGGAAAGTGTTTCTGTATCAACAGAACCCACTTCTGAAACCGGTCAAGAAGAAAAGACTGCTGCTCAGTCCAAGCGTGAGGATTTGCAAAATGCAGGGGTAAGTCTTAGAAATCAAGCAACAATTTTTACTGCTGATAGTCAACAAACTTCTAAAGCCGCATTAGAATCTGCTTCAATTATAGAGGCTACTCAAGCACAGTCTGTAAATGAGATTGAAAATTTGGAAAACTATATGACTGAACTTTTGGCAAAGGCTGAAGCTGCACAGGCAGAATTAAAGAATGAAGTTGCTAATTTAAATAATGATAAAGGTAATAGTTCAGCAATCGGAAAAATTAATCGGTTACAACAGCAACTAGAGCGCTATGGTGTTACTGCGCAATCTTCAATATCTGTTTCAGAGGCGGATTTTAATCAATTTGAATCTACTATAAATGCTCAGACTACATCTATTTCTTCTGCCCAAGATTTTGGGGCAGAAACGGTAGGTATTGGAAATGAATTGTTAACTTCAATAAAAGGATATGCATTTTGGAGAATTGTTGATTATATAGTAGGTAATAAGGCTGTTGCTGTTGGTTCTGAATCTGTTCAAAACTCTGAAACTGCACAGGATACTCAAAACGGAGCAGCTTCTGTAAATTCAGAAAATATGGCCCGTGCTGTTTCTTATAAAGGACAAGTGGAAGCAAGAACAGGTGTTGCAGGAATATCAGCTTCAAATGAATCAGATAATAAGGGTACTCTGGATGGTAAGGAACCTGAATCTGATAAAGATGTTAAATCTTCTCAAAATGACGGTACTGACGATACTGCAAAATTAAGTACCAATATCGATGAAATTTTAAAACGAAAGATTAGAAAAGGCGAAAAAATTAATATTTAGTGAGTTAATCTTTCAAAGATTTAATAGCTTCTTTTATGTTATTTGATTTGTATATATAATTGCCTGCAACAAGCGAATTTGCTCCGTAATTTTTACATATTTGAGCTGTTTGTGCGTTGATACCTCCATCAACTTGGATTATAAGATGTTGAGGTGCACAATTTTTTATAATTTCTATTTTTTTTGCGCAGCTATCAATAAATTTTTGTCCGCCGAATCCTGGTTCTACAGTCATTATAAGGACTAGATCTAGTTCTGATAAATATTTTTTTATTAATTCCGGCGTTGTATTTGGTTTTATTGATAATCCGGCTTTTACTCCTAAATTTTTTATTTTTGTTATCAAAGGTATAATTTCAGGTTCATTTACTGCTTCATAATGAAAGGTTATAATATCTGCTCCGGATTTTGCAAAATCATCAATATATTTTTGTGGATTGTCTATCATTAAGTGGACATCTAAGGGGAGCTCTGTAACTGCTTTTAAAGATTTTACAACTGGAATTCCAATAGTTATATTTGGTACAAAATGTCCGTCCATAACATCAACATGTATCCAATCCGCTCCATTTTGCTCAACTTTTTTGATGTCTCGTTCAAGGTTTGCAAAATCTGCAGAAAGTATTGATGGTGAAACTATAATATTTTTTCTCATTTTATATAATTCCTAACTTTTGACAGGCGGTATATGCGCATTTTTGTTCAGCTTCTTTTTTTGTATTTCCTTTTTCAATAGCCAAAATTTCATTATTATACCTAACTTCTACTTCAAAAATTTTTTTATGTTCTGGACCTGTTTCGTTTAATACTGTATAAATAGGTGTAGTTTTGTTTTGTCCTTGAGTATATTCTTGTAGGATTGCTTTTGCGTTAAATTTTTCAAAATGGTTTTTTACTTCTGTTATATAAGGTTCAAAAGTCGTTTTTATATAATTGATTATTTCGTCAAATTTTCCGTCAAGATAATATGCACCAAGTATTGCTTCAAATGCACATGCACAAATTGAGTTTAAATTTCTGCAACCCTGTTTTTCTTCATGTCGACTCATTATAATTAGTTCTTGTAATCCGTTTTTCTTTGCTATATTTGCTAATGTATTATCTGAAACAATAATACTTCGAATTTTTGATAATTCTCCTTCTTGAGCTTCAGGATAAATATTAAACAATACATCCGAAATTGTTAATTTTAGAACAGCATCTCCTAAAAATTCCAATCGTTCATAGCACTGATTATATGGAAGTGATTTTTCCTTAGTAAAGGATGGATGTGTTAAAGCATACTGATACAAATCTGCAGTTACTGTTTCTATTCCAAATATATCAGCAACTGATTTCATTAGAAAAGTCCTTTTACATATTGAGATAATGTATGTATCCATTCTGTATGGAAAATAAAACATTTACAGAAATAATACATGATTGGCAGTGTTAAAATAAAACTGTCTGTTCTATCTAAAAATCCTCCATGCCCAGGTAAACTGGTTCCGGAGTCTTTAACTCCGGCATCTCGTTTTATTAGAGATTCTGATAAATCTCCAATTTGAGCAAAAGTTGTACAAAGTATTCCTGCAAGAAGTGCTATATACCACTGAACACCTAAATATAAACCAATTACTATAGCACCAATGATTGCGAAAAAAGCACCGCCAACAGAGCCTTCAATAGTTTTATTTGGACTTATTACCGGTGCGAGTTTGTGTTTCCCAAATTTTGAGCCTACATAATAGCAGCCGATATCTGTTAATAGTATAGAAATAAACATCAATACTACAAATCCTAAACCGCTATCATATTTATCACATGATAAGTCTCTTAGGAATATTAAATGAAGCGGAAACCATCCGCAATATACCATACCTAATAATGTTGTAGCTACGTTTGCAATATATGGCTGGCGTCCTCTAAATAATACCCACATAAAAGAACCCATTGCACATATTGTTAAAGTTATAGCTACCAAGTCAAATCTTTTAAAGTATACAACAGCTGCTAATATTGCTTCTGTTAAATAGATAACCTTAAGGCTTGGATAAAATCCTTTATGGTTAAGCATTTTTACATATTCTCTTGAGCCTGCAAATAGCATAAATGCTAATAAGCATAATAAAGCTAAATCCCCCCATATTATACAAAGCATAACAATAGTTCCCATAATGAAACCTGTTAGCATTCTCTTTGCATTATTATTCAAGCCTAAGTCAATCATTATACAGTCATAACCTCTTTTTCTTTTGCAGATACTGCCGTGTCAACATTTGCAGTGTATTTATCTGTAAGTTTTTGAATTTTGTCTTGATTATCTTTTACCATATCTTCAGGTAAATTTTCATTTTTTTCAATTTTTTTCAAATTATCTGACATATCTCTTCTGATATTTCTAATTGCTACTTTAGCATCTTCTCCTAATTTTTTTACCTCTTTGGCAATTTCTTTTCTGCGATCTTCTGTTAAAGGCGGGAAAGGTAATCTTATACAAATACCATCACTGTTTGGAGTAATTCCTATTTCAGCTTTGATAATTGCTTTTTCGATTTCTTTCATAATGGATTTGTCATAAGGAGTTATAACAAGAGTTGTTCCGTCTTGAACTGAAACTTGAGACATTTGTCTTAATGGAGTAGGAGCTCCATAATATTCAACGATAACTTTATCTAAAATTCCGGGATTGGCACGGCCAGAACGAATTGTACCAAATTCTTTCTGTAATTGGGCAATGGCTTTTTCCATTTTTTCTTCCCCGAATAAAAATAATTCATCTAATGCTTCTGACATTTTTAACCTCTTTCATTATTAACTAATATAAGTTCCCACTTTTTGACCATTTAATATTTCTTTGATACCGTTTTCTTTTTTGAAATCAAAGACAACTATTGGAATATTATTTTGTTTACATAATGCGCATGCTGAAGTATCCATAATTTTTAGACCATTTTTGATGATATCATCATAGGTTATGGTTTCCAATTTTTTTGCTTGCGGATTTGTATTTGGATCATCCGTATAAACGCCATCAACTCCGTTTTTAGCCATTAACATTGCTTGAGCATTAATTTCGGATGCTCTTAATGCGGCAGCGGTATCAGTTGTGAAAAATGGATTTCCTGTTCCTGCGGCAAAAATTACAACTCTTCCTTTTTCAAGGTGTCGAATTGCCCTGTGTCTGATATATGGTTCAGCAATTTGATTCATTGTAATTGCTGTTTGGACTCTGCATGGAACATCTATTTGATTAAGAGCACTTTGTAAAGCTATAGCATTCATCACAGTTGCAAGCATTCCAACATAATCACCTGAAGCTTGATCCATTCCTAGTTTTGCGCTGTTTTTCATCCCTCGGAATATATTACCGCCTCCGACAACAACCGCAACTTCTGCACCTTCTATTGTTACTTTTTTTATTTCATTTGCAATCATTTTTATCGGGGCTTGATCTATTCCAAACTGTTGTTCACCCAACAGCGCTTCCCCGCTAATTTTTAGCAAAATTCGTTTATATTTCAACTCAATAGTCTCCCTTTACAACTGTATTCTTTCATTTTATCTTATATTAAACTTGTTTGAAAGTAAAGTTGCTATCACTCATTAGCTTCTTGTATTGCAATAGAATCTATTCCTTCAATATTTTGAAAAGTTTTATATAAGTCTTTTATTGGTTTTCTTGTAATGATATCCATTACACATGTTATTTTTGTTGTATTTTCATCAGTTCTCAATTGCTTTTTTGACAATTCAGAGATATCTTGATATTTTTCGATAATAAATTCATGGATTTTTTTAGCATATTGGTTTTGACATACAATAACAAGTTTTATTCTTTTTGTTCTTTTGGTGCTGTTAGGCAAAACTTTTCTTTCAAAGACTCTTATAGAAACAAGGGTTAGTATTGAGAGCAGAGTGCCGGCAAATGCTATTTCAAACATGCCTGCTCCGCATGCCATACCTATACTTGCAGCAATCCACAATGTTGCTGCAGTTGTTAAACCAAGAACAATTGGTCCGTTGCGAAGTACAGTACCTGCACCGATAAAACCAATACCTGTAACAATTTGAGCTGCAACTCGAGAAGTATCTCTTACACCTGTTGCCTGATCGATTATCACATTATCTCCGGGTGCAAATGTAGGAAATCCGTAGATTGAAATAAGTGTAAATACACAAGCCCCTAAACATACTAAAATGTGTGTTCTCAATCCTGCATATTTATTTGTTAATTCCCTTTCTAAACCTATGCAGAATCCGAATATAACAGCAATCAGTATTCTAAGCATATAGTCAAGGTTAATAATATTTGTTAAGTGGTCTAAACTTACTTCCATAACTCTCCTTAAAACGTTTTTTATTATCTTACTTTACTCTGCGGATCCAGTATATCTCTTATGGTATCACCGATTACGTTAAATGCCAAAACCGATACAAAAATTAAAAAACCAGGAGTCAACAGCCAAGGCCTATACAGAATATTAGTAAATTCCTGGGCTTCTTTAAGCATATTTCCCCAGCTTGCATCAGGCTGTTGGATACCTAAACCAAGAAAACTCAAACCGGATTCAGACAATATATATGACGGGATTGATAATGTCATTGCAATTATTACAAAACTTGTTGTTTGCGGAAGAATATGTTTTATAATTATTCTTAATTTGGAAGCTCCGACGGCTTTAGCTGCTTGAACGTATTCCTGATTTTTGATGGATAAGACCATCCCTCGAACAACTCTTGCAAATCCTGCCCAACCGATAAGAGCAAGTATAATTACTATTAGTAAAAATCGTTGGGTACTTGTCATTCCTGACGGTAATATTGATGCAAGAATTATTAATAAGTAAAAACTTGGAATTGACATAATTGCTTCTGCAAATCTCATCATTATCATGTCAACTTTTCCTCCAAAGTAGCCTGATATACCTCCATATAACAACCCAATAGGAAATAACACAAATAATGCAAGAAAACCTATTGTCATGGATATTCTGCCGCCAAAAAGAAGTCTTGAAAAAACATCTCTCCCGTTAATGTCAGTTCCTAGTAAGAATAGTCTTCCTGTGTTGTCTGTCGTAACAAGGTGTCTATTCATAGGAATAATTCCTAAAAACTTATATGGCTGTCCTTTTGCAAAAAATTTTATATAGTGTTTTTTGGAGCGATCAAGGGAGTACTTTATTTCCAGTTTGTCATTGTCAAATTCTCGGATATAATTGTAAGTATATGGCTTTGAAAGTCTGCCTTCAGGGGTAATTGTAAATATTTTAGACGGTGGAACGTATGCCATTGTTCGGTCAGAAAAATCTTTTGTGTATGGAGCAATAAAATCTGCTAAAAATAATGCAATATAAATGATTCCGAGAACAAGCAATGAAATTCTCGAAAATTTATCTTTCCACAATTGTTGTAAAACATCTTTAATCATGATTTTACCCTTATTCTCGGATCTGTTATAATAAGAAGAATATCCGCAATTAAATTACCTAATACAAGCATAACTGCGCCCATCATCAAAGATGCCATTACCAGATTTATGTCTGATTTTAACACAGCTTCTAATATTAACCGCCCAAGCCCAGGATATTGAAAAACATATTCTGTTAAAGCAGCACCTGACAACAATCCTGCAAATTCAAATCCTAATAATGTAATCATTGGATTAATAGCGTTTCTGAGAGCATGTTTATATATTACCGAAATTTCACTTAATCCTTTTGCTCTTGCAAATTTTATATAATCACTGTCTAATACATCTAGCATATTAGCTCTCATTTGTCTTTGTAAACCTGCTAGTGATATTGTAAACAGAACCGTAACCGGTAGTATAAGATGATGCGCTAAATCAAGGAATTTTTCACCAAAATTCATTTCTGCAAAATTTGGGCTTGTTAATCCTCCAATCGGGAACCATCCTGTTTTGACTGCGAAAATTAGCAGTAAAACAGCGAAGAAGAATGACGGTATTGCCATTCCTATACTTGTAATGACTGTAAGAATTCTATCAAACGGAGTTTTCCAATTTACTGCAGCGATAATTCCTAGAGGAACTCCAATTAGCCAGGTTAATAAAATGACTATTGTTGTAAGAAGCAGGGTATTTGGTATTCGTTCTTTTAGTTTTTGACTTACTTTTTCTCCGTTTGATGTTACGCCCAAGTCTCCTTTTACAAATGAAAGAGCCCATTTTCCGTATTGAACTATAATTGGTTTATCCAATCCCAGCCGTTTCCTTTCTTTTTCTACGGTAACAGGCGATATTGATGGATTTAATTTTAGCTCTGCTAGGGGATCAACAGGAGAAAGTCTAATTATAAAAAAGCTTATTAAAGATATCAAAATTAGAAGCGGTATTGTTTGAATGATTCTTTTTAATATATATTTTAATGCATCCATTAGTTTTTTCCTCCGCTTTTACTTTTTTGTGATTTTATATTGTTGTTATTATCAATATAAATTTCTTCAATGTTATGTGTAATTCCTCCCAAGCTGGAAGGATAAATATTTTTGAATTTATCTCTTATTGCCACAATTATTATTGGTGAATAAATATAAATAAATGGTTTTTCATTATAGGCTATTTCTTGATATCTGTCATAGTATTTTTTCCTATCTTTAAATTTTGTAGCAAGTGCGCCTTTTGTAAAACATTCATCCAAATCTTTTTCCCAAGGAAGAATATTAGCTTTTCCTTCTTGTGGTGTTCGTTGATTAAACAGGTGTAATCTTCCGTCGGAAAGCCATACATTTTTACCTCCGTTAGGTTCCAGGGGAGAACCTGTAAGCCCCATTATTACCATATCCCAATCAAAAGTGCTTACAAGTTTATTAACAAGCGAGTTGAATTCAATTGGTTTAAAGTTTACTTTCATTCCAAGGTCTTCCAGGTCTTGTTTTACCATAACACCTATGGCTTCACGTTCAGTATTTCCTGCGTTTGTGTATAAGTCAAATTCGACCCTGTTGCCGGTTTTATCAAATAATCTACCTTTTTTATCGAGATAAAATCCTGAGGCTTTTAAAAGTTTTTTTGCTTTTTCCAGATTTTTATCATAAGGTTTTAAATCTTTATTCAGATAAATAGAATTAAGACTTTCAGCCGTAAAAAGCGGCTCTCCTATACCATTTGCAATGTTTAATACCATATTTTTTCTATCTATTGCAAAGTCTACTGCTTTTCTAAAATTTAAATCTTGGAACCATTTTTGTTTTATAGGATTAACATAGTATTGCCCTTTGTCATTTTTTCGGTTGTTAAGATTCATTGATAAATACATTGTTCCTGTATTTGGACCAAGATTGTAAAGTTTAAAATCGGAATGTGGCTCTAAAGATTTGTATCTGGCTACTTTTGAACCTTGCAAGGTTATTACATCAAGTTCTTTAGCTTCAAATTTTAGAATTTCATTATTTAAATCTCCGACAATTAGGTATACAAGTTTGTCTAAGTAAGGTAGTTTTTGATTTGCTTTATTTATTTCATAGTAATTAGGATTTTTTTCGAATACAACTCGTTGAGCAGGAATATATTCTTTTAGTTTAAAAGCTCCTGAGGTTACGAAATCTTTAGGTTTTGTTGTTGTAGATAAAAAAGAATCAAAGTATGCTGCGCCTTTTTTTACAGCTGGCATGAAAATATGTTTCGGTGCTATTGGCGTTGATAGCATACGAATAAATGGAGCGTATGGTTCGGGTGTTGTGAATTCAACAGTATAGTCGTCAATCTTTTTTACTGTTGGAAGTTTGTCATTAATAATTAGTGAGTCTCGTGTTGAGGTATCTCCCATACCTGCAAATATGATATCACGCCAGGTAAATACAACATCTTCTGCTGTAATGGGTCTGTTATCAGTCCATTTTACTCCTTTTCGTAATTTTATTGTATAAGTTTTTCCATCCGGAGAAATTGAAAAGCTTTTTGCCAGTTTTGGCACGGGTTTTCCTGTTATAGGGTCGGATGATAGTAACCCATCATACATTATTCCTGACATTAGAGCAGAAATGTTATCTTTGCTGTTATATGGATTAAATGTTTTTGGACCTTCTCCTATAGTTGAAGATATTAACTCTCCCCCGAATTTGCCTATAGGCGTTTGAGATTGCAAATAATCAATTCCATTAATTGAAACATTTTTTGCCGTAGGATAGGTAGTAGAGTATGCTTGTTGTTCTTTTTTATTAATATTGTTGTTTTCAACAGGATTATCTTTTACAAGGCAGCCCTTGCAAATAATTGCTACTAATATTACACATAATAAAACCCTAAAACCTCTCCTAATCATGCCTTTAGAATAACACAAAAAGATTTAAAAGTATTGTATTTGTGGATAGATATTTATTGTATAAAAGTAGTAATACTAAGAACTGTATTTTTTATAAAATAACATTATGCTATATAATATCGACATATTATGTTATAAAAGGTTACATTTACTTCAATAAAATAAGTATGCTATATTTACAGCCGGAGATGCTACTGATGTCGGAACTTTGTCTCCTTTATTTACAAAATAGGAACATAGTAGTATTTGGATGAAACCTTATGCAAAATTTTAAAATTTGAATATTTCTAAATTTATTGTTTTTTATTCTAACATTACGAAATGTTGTGAGAATTTTCTATTCTTGTTGCAATCAGTCTTTGTCCTGTAGTAAGATTTTATTAAAGTCTGTCTTTTGGGCATGCTTTACTTTTGGGAAAGTTAATTATGAATTATTAGATTATATCAGACTATGGAGGTTAATGTGTCAGACAACAGCAGTACTTGTTTAGAAGAATCTTTGAATTTATCTGAAAATGCAATCAAAGTTCTTGAAAAAAGATATTTAAAGAGAGATAAGGATGGAAATTGTGTTGAAAAACCTGCGGATATGTTTCGTAGAGTAGCAGATACAATTGCTTCAGGTGATTTGAAGTTTGGAAAATCTCAAGCTGAAGTAAAAGAATTATCTGATAGATTTTATAAAGCTATCACTAATCGTTATTTCATGCCAAATTCACCAACTTTAATGAATGCAGGTCGTGAATTAGGGCAGTTAGCAGCCTGTTTTGTTCTTCCTGTTGAAGATAGTTTGGAAGGTATTTTTGAAACTGTTAAAAATACAGCTTTAATACATAAATCAGGTGGCGGTACAGGTTTTTCATTTTCAAGATTAAGACCTAAAAATAGTGTTGTTAAATCTACTATGGGTGTATCTTCAGGTCCGGTTTCTTTTATGGAAGTTTTTAATGCTGCAACTGAAGCTGTTAAGCAAGGTGGAACAAGACGTGGTGCCAATATGGGTATATTAAGAGTTGACCACCCTGATATTTTGGAATTTATCAATTGTAAAGCTGATAATAATAAATTAAATAACTTTAATATATCAGTTGCGATTACTGATAAGTTTATGGAAGCTTATTTAAACGGTACCGATTATGATTTGATTAATCCTCAGAATAATGAGGTTGTCGGAAGAATGAATGCTAAAGAAGTTTTTGACTTAATTGTTGACGGTGCTTGGAGAAATGGTGAACCTGGTATTATCTTTATTGACAAGATGAATTCCGATAATCCGACTCCGCTAGTGGGGGCTATCGAATCAACTAATCCTTGCGGTGAAGTTCCATTACTTCCTTATGAAGCTTGTAATCTGGGCTCTATTAATTTAGGTTTGATGATGAAACAATCTTCTAACGGATGGGAAGTAGATTGGGATTTATTAGAAAAAACAACAAGAACAGCAATGAGATTTTTGGATAATGTAATTGCTGTTAATAACTATCCGCTTCCTCAAATTTCTGAAATGGTACAAAATAACAGAAAAATTGGCCTTGGTGTTATGGGCTGGGCTGATATGCTTATGAAAATGGGAATTTCATATAATTCTGAAGAAGGTACCAAATTAGCCGGACAGGTTATGGAGTTTATTGATTATATTTCTAAAAAAGAATCTATAGAACTGGCTAAAGAACGTGGCAGTTTTAACAATTTTAAAGGAAGTATCTATGATTCAGATAATTACTTATTTAATAAGTATAAAGGTAAATCAGCAGGTAAAATTTCCGATGAGCAATGGGCTGAAATAGATGCTGATATTAAAAAATATGGTTTGAGAAATGCAACGACAACTTGTATTGCTCCAACAGGAACTATTTCAATGATTGCCTCAGCATCAGGAGGTGTTGAACCGTTATTTGGACTTGTATTCTCAAGACTTATCATGGATGGCACAGAAATGCTTGAAGTAAATCCTATTTTTAAGGATTATATGGTTTCTCACGGATTATATTCTGAAGAATTGATGTCTCAAATTGCAAAAGATGGTTCTATTGCTCATGTTAACGGAGTATCTGATAATGTAAAACAAATATTTGCTACAGCGCATGATGTAACTCCATACTGGCATGTAAAAATGCAGGCAGCATTCCAACTTCATACGGATAATGCAGTTTCCAAAACGGTAAATTTTGTAGAATCTGCAACCAGAGAAGATATTAAGGAAGCTTATATATTGGCATATAAAAATAATTTAAAAGGTATTACTGTTTATAGAAATAATTCACGTCAATTCCAACCTATGAATCTTGACGATAAGAAAAAGGAAAAAACTATAGAAGTAAAACCAGTAGAATCAAAGCCTGAAGTTTCAACAAGAAGTGAGAGTGTAGAAGAGTACAATCCGACCGGAGAAATAAAAACTGTTAAATGTCCTGAATGTGGTACAGAAATTCAAATGGCAGAAGGATGTTTTATCTGTTTGAATTGTGGATATTCCGGTTGTTCATAGTTCTCTTAAAAATAAAAAAGAGTCCTTTATAGGACTCTTTTTTATTTTCGTTATAAGAAGTTTTTATACAAGTTCTATTGCATTATTAAAGGGTAATTCTTTTAGAATATTTTTTATATTTTTAGCAGCAACTTTATATCTAAATTTTTTATTCTGATTTTTACAAGTCCCGTAAGTAGAAATCAAAATAATAGTTTTTGTAGCTTCAAAAATATTTAATTCGGAAATATCGATTACTTCATCATTATAATTTTTTATCTTTCCAAGTATTTCTTTTTTGTCTATTTTTGATGATGTTATTTTAAAAATTTCTTTCATATTTCTCCTTATGTATGTTATTTCGGATAAATTTTGTTAATTTTGATAAAATGATTGTAAAAATACTGTATTTGTAGGATATTTATTGTATAATTTTCATGAGTTAAGAGAGGTGGATATGGTGGCTATGACATTGAGTAAAATAAATGAGTTGGCAAAAGAAGTTCTTGAAATTGAAGCAAATTCTATTCTACGATTGAAAGATACAATTGGAGAGGAATTTGATAAAGCTATTGATATTTTATATAATTGCAAAGGGCGTGTTATTGTTACAGGAATGGGAAAATCCGGGCTTATCGGTAAAAAAATTGCTGCTACTATGTCCTCTACCGGTACTCCTGCGTACTTTTTGCATCCTGCAGAAAGTACACATGGTGATTCAGGGGTTATTACCAGAGAAGATGCAATTATTGCTATTTCAAACAGTGGTGAAACCCAAGAATTAATGAATTTATTACCGTTAATTAAAAGATTTGGATGCCCTATGATTGGAATGACAGGAAATTTGAATTCCACACTTGCAAGAACAAGTGATGTAACCCTTGATATTTCTGTTGAACGCGAAGCTTGTCCTTTGGGTAAAGCACCAACAGCAAGTACAACAGCTACTCTTGCAATGGGAGATACTCTGGCTGTATGCTTGATGGAGAAAAAAGGTTTTACAAAAGAAGATTTTCTTATGTATCATCCGTCAGGGAAATTGGGTAAAGGTTTAACATACAAAGTCAGAGATTTAATGATTACAGGTGATAAAATGCCGCTTGTTTCGGATACTGAATCATTTACAAGTGTGATAAATACTATATCTGAGTATAAGCTTGGTATGGCCATGGTTTTGGATTCGGACAATAAATTATCAGGCGTATTAACAGATGGTGATATAAGAAGAACTATAATAAAATATCCGGATTCCTCAAATATCAAGGTTAAGGACGTAATGACTTTAAATCCTAAAAGGATTACATCAGATGCTTATGCAGCTTCTGCATTAAATCTTATGGAAAAATATTCAATTACGGCACTTGCTGTTGTAGATGATAATAATATTCCTGTAGGGGTTATACATGTTCATGATTTGTTAAGGGCTGGAGTTGCATAATGGATTTAAAACAACGGGCTTCAAAAATTAAATTGTTAGCATTTGATGTTGATGGTGTTATGACTGATGGCAGCATTACTTATGATGAAAATGGTATTGAATATAAAACCTTTAATGCTAAAGATGGTCATGGCCTTGCTAAAATGTCAAAAAATGGCTTTATAACTGCTATTATAACAGGTAGAAATAATGGAACTGTTAATAGACGTGCATTGGATTTAAGGGTAACAGAAGTATATCAGGGTGTTAAAAATAAACTTCCTATATTAGAAGCAATTATGGAAAAGTATGGATTGGATTATTCTGAAGTTGCTTATATGGGAGATGATGAACCAGATATTTGTATATTGGAAAAAGTTGCAATAGCAGCTTGTCCTGTTGACGCTGTTGATAGTGTTCAGCAAGTCTGTAATTATAAAGCCTCCAGATGCGGCGGACGAGGTGCCGTGAGGGAATTATGTGATTTTGTCTTTAATTCAAAAATGGAATCTGAAAAATCAATTGAGGTTAATAATTGATAAATTAAATAAAATTTATTGTAAAAATTTAGTTTATATAAGTATAAAGAGGGGATATTAGTATGTATGAGATTAAAACACAGGCTTTTTTTTCAGCAGCACATCATTTATTGAATTATGATGGGGAATGTGAAAATCAGCATGGTCATAATTGGATGGTTGAGGCTTTTGTTCAGGGTGAGAGCTTAAATAAAAGTAATATTTTAATTGACTATAAAGTTTTAAAAAAAGAATTGAATGCAGTTTTAGATACCTTGGATCATAAGGATTTGAATGAACTTCCTGAATTTAGAGGTGAAAGTCCGTCTAGTGAAATGATATCAGCTTATATTTATTCAAAACTAAAAGAAAAAATTGTTCAATTAAGTAAAATTACAGTATGGGAGACTCAATCATCATGCTGTTCGTATTTTGAGGCTGAATAGAGATTTAATGAAAGAGAGAATATAAAATGAATTTTATACAAGCAATATTGATGGGAATTGTTCAGGGGTTAAGTGAATTTTTACCTGTATCGAGTTCTGCACATCTTGTTTTTACATCTAATTTTTATAAAGTTTTTAAGAATATTCCAATAGTAGCGCAATCTAATGAGGAAGTGTTTTTTGATATTATGCTTCATCTTGGAACTCTGGTTGCTGTATTGATTTATTTTAGAAAAGATGTTTGGGAAATTTTAAAAGCATTGTTAGTTGCATGCAAAAATCGCGATTTTTCTGAACATAAAGCGAAATTAGCTATTTATATTATTGCGGGTACTCTTGTTACTATTGCTTTGGCCCTTCCTTTTAATGATTTTGCGGAGCATCTTGTATATCATCCTGCATTAGTTGGAGGTTTGTTGATTGGTACCGGAATTGTTTTATTTTTCAGCGAATATTTATCTAAAAAGAGAAAAGATACTTCAGCAAAAGTTAATTTAAAGCAAGCATTATGGATAGGACTTGCACAAGGTGTAGCGGTATTACCTGGTTTTTCTCGTTCAGGATGGACAATGGCTACCGGGTTATTTATGGGACTTAACCGGGAAACAGCTGCAAAATATTCTTTTCTTTTGAGTATTCCTATTATTTTGGGTGCATCAATGGTTTATCCTTTGGTAAAAATTGATGTTGCTGAAGCTGTTAAATATAATTGGTCAGCCATCTGTATTGGTACAATTGTCTCTGGTATTGTCGGATATTTATGTATTAAATATTTCATGAAGTTTATATCAAAATTTTCATTAAATGTTTTCGGCTACTATTGTGTAATAATGGGTATTTTTACACTTATATTTTTCAATATTTTTAAATAAAAATTTTGTTAAAATTTGTAAATATAAATTAAACCAGATAACAAAAAATAATCTTGACATGTATTCTAATGAAAGAAATGCGGAGTTATCATGATTTTACCAATTAGCAATTTTAGTGATAGAAAAATATCTTTTAATGCAAAAAGCGAGGAAGAAAAAAATGTATCTTATGATAAAGATACATTACTAAAAAATAATTTTTCAACTCGTAGCAGAATTGCTATGGATAAATTTATAAAGGCTTTTACTGTTTATCCGGCAAAAGGTTTAAATGGAAGTAAAAATTCAAATTTTTATGAGTTTTTAACAATGGGAACTATGCCCTACATAATAGGAAGTTTGACATTGATGGCGATGTTTAACGGAACAAATAGAAAATATACTCCGACTGAGAGTTGGAAGGCTTCTGCGTTAGGACAAAAGATGGCTCTAGGAGTTTTATTGTATGCTATCTTTAAATCTATATCAAAATCATTTATTAATGTTCCGGTAAGGGCTATGACCGGTGTAGATACTCAATTGCCTTATGCTAAGGTCAATTATCAGTTGCAAGAATCTCCGGATGATTATAATTTAACAAGTATTGAATACCATAAAGTCGGCGAGAGTGTTGATTTTCCTTATTGGACTCTTTTGTATGGAGATACCTCAAAAGGTGAAAAGTTGAATTATAGATTTGATAAGATTGCAAAGAAAAACGGGTTAGGAGAAAATTTAAATGATTCAGATCAGGAAGTAAAACCTATGTATAAAGAGGTTCTTGTAAAATCATCTCTTGCCAGAAGTTTTTCTTCTTATTTATGGGCAGCTACTGGTGTTGCACTAGCTTTTCAAAAACCATGGGAAGCTTATTTTAATATAGCAACATTAAAGTTTTGGAAACCAAAAGAATTTGCGCATTCTTTAAAGATATTTGGAGAAAGCTTTGTGAAAAGTGCTAAAGAACTCTATAATGGTCCTATTGGTTCTCTGTCAAAATTTGAAAAACATGCAGGAAAGGCTCTGATAGGAACAGCTTTAGGTGTTACAATTCTTGGTATTGCAAACTCTGTTCATATAACTAAAAAGCCTTCAAAAACAAAGGCTTCAGATGTTATTGATGGTAAAAAAGAAAGTATGGTGAGTTAGATGAGAACAAATTTAATTCAATCATACGTTAATGGAACACCGTTAGTTCAACAATATAATTCGGACAAGGCAGTAAAAGATTTTGATGTAAACAGAGAATTATCTAATCGTACATTTATAAAACCTTTACCTAGTAATGGAAAATTAGTTAAAAATACTATATTTGATATGCCTTCAGAATTATTTAAAGATGCAAAGTATGATTTAAACGCTTTTCACCATGCCATAAAAGGGGAAGCTAATGATCATGAGCTTGGCAGATTAAATGATGTTGGAATGAAAATAGGTGGTCTTGCAATAGCAACATATCTTTTTGCTAAGAAACAGACTCCATTAACCAAAATAATGGAATTTATTGGCTTAGCATCATTCTTTGGAGCTATGGATCTTTGGCCTAAACTTGCACTTCAGTTGCCTGCTTATTTGATTCATGGATTTAATATCAGACAAAAATATGAAGATAGTTATGGCCGTAAGAAATTATTCTATCAAGATCATCAGTTTATTCCTTGGGATTTGTATTCTGATAAAGAAATTAATAAAATAGGTGATAGATTAGGTATTCCTAAAGATATTCCTAATCGTCGAGAATTTATTCAGGAAAAAATGCGTAAGATTGCGTTGCAAAATAATACAATGTGGATGCTAACAGCAGGTTTTGCAACTCCTATTATGAGCGGTTTAATATGTAATGCTCTTACTAATACAGTTGCCCGCTATCAGGGTGAAAAGCTTAATAAAAAAGCTGATATGTTATTGTCTAATTTTACTCAGGAAATTCAAAAATATGATTTCAAAGAGAATACAAACTCCCTTAATGAAATCCTTACAAATAATGCGGGCAAGCCTATAACAGAAGAATTGTTGGATAATATTCATGCAAATCTTACTGATGGTTTGGATTATGTAACATCAACAAGTGTTAAAGATGATTTAAAAAATATGCTGCCGAGTTCTGATGCCTATAGTTTTGATACAGACGCATTAGATAAAGTCAGAAATGCTCTGAAGGAGAATTTTTCATCAGTTTCTTTGTCAGAGCAAGAATTAGCACAAATATTACCGGATAATGATTCTATCATACAAGGTTTTACGCAAAAAGGGTTACTAAATCCGGAAGTAAAAGATTTCTCAGAACATTCAAAATTTATTCAGGATTTAATGGATCAGAATATTGCTAAATTTATAGAAACTCATCCTGATAGTATAACAGCTAAAAAGCTTAATTTTGCAATGAAAAGTTTGGTTCATGCTCCAGAACATGGTGCAGATTCAGCATTGGCTTCTGTATTTAAGGTTAAACCTGCAGCTGTTTTAACTGATGATATTATAAAATCTTTAAAATCAGCATCAGATGTATTAAATCAATTTAAAGCTAAAAATGCTGTCTTGGATAGATTTGCTTATATAAAAACAGCCCAAGCTCCGGAAACAATTCTTGCTAATTGTTGGAATGATATAACTGGTGAATTATTGAAAACTTTGAAATTTACTCCTGAAGAGATTAAGAAATCTAGAATTGATAGAGAAATTGTTGGAGATATTTTAAGAAATAAATTTGAAAATATTGTTTCAAATGATGAGACTTACGCAAGTGTAATAACTGAATTACAGAAAAAGCTTTCAGATTTACAGAGTAAGATGGCATCTTTGGATAATACTATTGATGATAGTGGAAATTTATATCATTCACTTGTGAATTCTACATTTGGTGAAACAGCTGATTCCTTGAGAGCTGCAAATATGCCATTAACTGCAGAAAGACTTGTTGGTTTTGATAATGTAACTCAATCTTCATTAAAAGAAGTTCAACTCTCATTTGTTACTGATAGGATAAAAGGTGTAAAAAGTTCTTTTTATAGACTTTTAAATACTCTTGATATGTATCATAGGATATCAAAAGTTGAAAATGTTGAGAGTGTTTTAAATTCCAGTATGCCTAGGGGTGTAAAAGAAGAACTTGTAGAAATGTGTAAGCAATTGTTGATAGAAGGTAGAACATCTGATTATGCTGTCAAATTCCATTCTTTCAGATATCCTGAATTGAATCCTAACCTTGAAAATGAAGAGGTTAGAAAAGAATATTTCTCTCAAATTGAAACAAAAGCAGGAAAAGTTATTAATAAGTATATGGACAAACATCAGCCTACAGACCTTGTAGAGCTGGCAAATGATAAAAATTTCTTTGAATCAGCAATGAAGCTAATGTATGATTGTGAGCTTCACCCTGATACAATGTCTAAAATTAAAGACTCTGTGTTCTTTGAAGATTTTATTAACTATCGAAAATCTGTATTAAATTATCTTGGTGGTGATAAATATTTTGCTAAACCAAATCATTTGGTAAACGGTACTGAGGTTACTTCATCTTCAGAATTGAAATTCCTTTTGATGGGATGTGCTCCTGATGATATGTTTTCTAAATTATGTAAACAAGCATACAATAGCAATATTTGGTTCAAAACATTCGGAAGACTTGGAGCTGCTCTTTTAGGTATAACAGTTTTATCTCAATTCTTTATGGGGCACATGAAGGTTCCAAAAGCACATAAGGAGAATAAGTAATATGATGAATGTTTCAACAAATTTAATATCCCAAAGGCTTAATTCTCTGAATTCTGCTACAGCTGATAATCAACAAAATAAGCAGGTACAGACTTCTATTGAATCTTCTGTTTCATCTCAAAATTTACTATCAAAATTTTTAAAAAATCAAGCACTGATTAATTCTCCTGCAGTTGTGCATGTTTCTAATGTGCAAGCTGAACCTGTAAAACCTTATAAGAATGATTTAAGAACTTTATTTACAACTAATGGTGCTAAAATCCTTGCTATTATTCCTAGAACTTTTAATGCAAAAGATACTAATGGTAATGAATATATTGAAGGTGGAGAACAGCATGGAACATTTTTAAATGCTATTGACAGATTGGATGAAATTAAGTCTGAAGGTTTTAATACTCTTCATATTCTACCAATCAATCCTCCGGGGGTAAATAATGCTATGGGTACAGCCGGTTCTGTTTATGCCCCTGCAGATATGTTGAAAATTGATCCTATGTTAGTGGATAAAAATGATCCGCGTTCAGATAAAGAGCAATTTAAGGCATTTATTGATGCTTGTCATAATCGCGGTATTCGTGTTATGGTTGATATGCCTAGCTGTGCATCTTACGATTTGTATAATGCCAAACCTGAATTGATGGCTCATGAGAGAAATGGTTTAGCTAAAACTCCTCAAGGATGGTTTGATATTCGAATGTTCCAGCCTTGGGAAGATGAAGGAAAAAGAACTCTTAATCCTGAGCTTTTAGAATATCATCGAAAGTTTGTTGATATGATGATTGATGCAGGTGCGGATGGTATAAGAGCTGACGTTGCAAGGGCTAAGCCGCCTGAGTTTTGGGATATTATTATTCCGTATTCCAGAAAGCGTAATCCTGAATTTGCATGGTTAGCTGAATCTTATACTTATGAAGATGCTTCCCCTCAGGCAAATATGCCTTATGATAGACCCGAAGATTCTCTTCGTGCAGGTTTTGATGCTTATTATGGTCAATATCATATCTTCCATGAATGGAATACAGCAAAAGAATTACATGATTATGTTATTGATAATTTAAATATGTCATATAGAGTAGATTCGGGTAAATCTTTGATTGGTTCCTTTGCAACTCATGATGATATGTCTCCTATGTTTAATGGTGGGGAAGTCTACTGTAATCTGGTTTCCGGTCTTGAAGCAACTTTACCGATGTTGAATCCTTATTTTGTTGATGGCTTCCAGTCTGGAGATTATTATGATTATTCATATAGAGACAAGTATTCAACAGAAACTCGTACTGATAATCACGAAATGACTGTACATCAAGGTAAACTTGATATATTTAATTTGTCTAGAAAGCCTGGTGGTGATAAACCGGAAATAGGTAAGTTTATGACCGCTTGTTTAAATTTCCGTGATAAATATGGTGATGTTATTAAGCGTGGGTCATATATAGTTCTTGATAAACAGAAAGATAAACTGGATCAAGTTATTGCCTTTGCAAGACATAGACATGGTAAGACTTTATTAGTATTAGCTAATAAAAATGTAAATAGACCAGTAGCTTGTGTTGTTGATGTTCCAACCCTGAAGGCTAATCAGAAGCTTGTTAATCTGCTACCATCATACGGAGAAGAAAGTACATTCCAGGTTTCACAGGGCGAAGTCGCTGTAAATCTTGGTCCTGGTCGAATACATGTTTTTGAGATAGATACACCATATATTGAAACTTATACTAAAAAAGTTTATAAACAACATTAGATATAAAAAATAAATACAAGTTAAGAGAGAAAGATACGAGTCGATAAACATCGGCTCGTATTTATTTAAAGATAAAATAGTTTATTGTGTAAAAATATTTATTATTTATCAGAAATATATCCATTAATAGCAGAATAAGCTGCTACATAAGGTGAAGATAAATATATATATCCTTTCGTATTTCCTAATCTGCCTTGGAAGTTTCTATTTTGAGTCGTTAGACAAACTTCATTGTCTGCTAAAATACCGGCATGTATACCTACACAGGGTCCACAACCAGGTGGCAAAATTGTTGCATTAGAATCTATAAAAATTTCTAATAAACCTTCTTTTAAGGCTTGTTTATATATTTCTCTGGAGGCCGGACAAATAAGCATTCTTACATTATTGTTTACTTTTTTGCCTTTTAGAATTTTTGCAACAGTTCTTAAATCTTCTATTCGACCATTAGTACAAGTACCAACATAAACCTGATCAACTTTAATGTTGTTCAAATCTTTAGCAAGTTTTGTGTTGTCAACAGTATGAGGACAAGAAACTGTATGTTCTATTTTTGAAGCATCGATTTCGATAACTCTTTCGTAAATGGCATCCTTATCTGGTTTGATTGATATGAATTTTTCACCTCTACCTCTTGAGTCTAGATATTCTTTTGTTTTGTCATCAGCAACAAAAAGTCCGCATTTTGCTCCTGCTTCAACTGCCATATTTGCAAGCGTGAATCTTTCAGACATACTCATATTATCGATAGTTTCTCCACAAAATTCTAAAGCTTTATATGTAGCACCATCGGCTCCAATCATTCCTATAAAATGTAACATTAAATCTTTAGAGCAAATTCCTTCTTTAAATTTGCCGTTAACGACAATTTTAAAGGTTTGTGGAACTTTAAGCCAAGTTTTTCCTAATGCCATTGCAACGGCAATATCCGTTGAACCCATACCTGTTGCAAATGCCCCTAGAGCACCGGATGTGCATGTATGCGAGTCTGCTCCAACAAGAATTTCTCCCGGGTTGACAAAAGATTCTACCAGTCTTTGATGACATACACCGGAACCTACTTCGGATAGGGTTGCGCCATATTCTTTTGCAAATTCTCGCAATACTGTATGCATATTGGATAATTCCTTTTTAGGGCTTGGTGATGCATGGTCAATAAATAAAATTGTACGTTCTGGATTATTTAGTTTTTCTTTTCCAAGTTTTTTAAATTCTTGAACTGTTAAAGGCCCGGTACCATCTTGAACTGCGCATACATCAACATTTGCAATAACTAATTCTCCTGCTTTAACGTTTTTCCCTGCATGATTCGATATAATCTTTTCAACTAAAGTTTGTCCCATAAGTATTACCCTCATAATTCTATTTTTATATATTAACACAAAATCTATTTTGTATTTTTTAATTTGAATTTTTGATAAAACTGTAATGATATATACTTCAAAATCTTAGAAAATCTTTACACATTGCTTGACGAAAAGCTTTGTTTATTGTATATTTATCTCTGTCAGAAGTTAAAAAGTTCAAATACGATTTCCATACGGCTTTAATTAGCTTATTTTTGGCGTATTTGTTATATTCCTACCTAACCCGGTTGGAGAATATAAATGTTCTAATTATTAGAAGTAAAATTACAAGAAAGGTAAAAATCAATGGAAAACAATGAAGAATTAAATGTTACAGAAGCTGCAGTTGATGAAACTGTTACAACTGAAGAAGTTGCAGTTGAAGCTGTTGCAGAAGAAAAACCTGTAAAATCAAGAAAAGGTCGCGGCAGAAAACAAAAAATAGAAACTACAGAAGAAAAACCACAGTCTGAATGGACAGAAAGAGTTGTTCAAATCAGTCGTGTAACAAAAGTAGTTAAGGGTGGTAAAAAATTAAGTTTCCGTGCAATTGTTATTGTTGGAAATCAAAAAGGTCAGGTTGGAGTTGGATGTGCAAAAGCTTCTGAAGTTATTATTGCTATCCAAAAGGCTATTGCTGACGGTAGAAAAAATCTTATTACAGTTCCAATTTTTAAAACAACAATTCCTCATCCAATCACTGGAAAATCTGGTGCTGGTGAAGTTATGTTGAGACCTGCTTCTGCTGGTACTGGTATTATTGCCGGTGGTGCTGTTCGTTCAGTTTTAGAACTTGCAGGTATTGAAAATATTCTTTCAAAATCTTTAGGATCAAAATCACCTTTAAATGCAGCTAATGCTACTATTGCCGCATTAAAAGCTTTGACTCCATTTAGCGATGTTGCTAAAAAACGTGGATTATCAATGGCTGAATTTTTAAACTAGTTTAGTATAAAGAATATCTATTGAAAATATAAGGAAATAAAATTATGACAGATAAAAAAACAAATTCAATTAAAATTAAACTTGTAAGAAGTTTAATCGGTACTCCTGAAGCTCAACGCAAGGTTGTTAGAGGTTTAGGGTTAACAAAAAAAGATCAAGTTGTTGAACACTCAGAAAGTGCAACAATTATGGGTATGGTAAACAAAGTTTCACATCTTGTTGAAATTGTAAAATAGTTGCCATTGTTAATAATTAATTATAAAGTACAAAGAAAGAGGAAATAAAATGTCAAATATAACATTAGCAGATTTAAAACCTGCAGAAGGTTCTACATCTAAATCAAAAAGAGTTGGCAGAGGTCGTTCATCTGGACATGGTAAAACTTCTTGCCGCGGTCATAATGGTGAAGGTCAAAGATCTGGAAACTCTTCTAAAAGAGGTTTTGAGGGTGGTCAAATGCCAGCTTACAGAAGATTGCCAAAATTGAAAGGCTTCCAAGTTTATTCTAAACTTAATTATGCTCAAATCAATGTTGGCAGACTTGATGCATTGGGTCTAAAAGAAGTTTCTTTAGATTCATTGAAAGAAGTATTAACAATCCATCCATCTTGCGTTGGTTTAAGAGTTTTAGGTAACGGAGAAATAAAATCTGCAGTTACAGTAAAAGCATCTTATGTAACTCCATCTGCAAAAGAAAAAATTGAAGCTGCTGGCGGAAAGGTTGAGTTAGTATAATGGCACAAGGAGCAAAAATGCCTACAACTGATGATTTGATGTCCATGTGGAATGCATCAGGATTGAAACAAAAGATTCTGTTTACATTTTTGATGATTGCTGTGTGGAGATTTGGTGTTCAAATGCCTTTGTACGGTATTGATAATCAGGCTTTTGCTAATATCGCTCAGGGAAATAATATAGTAGGATTTCTTGATTTATTTTCCGGTGGTGCATTAGGAAAAGTTTCAGTACTAGCTTTGGGTATTGGACCATTTATCACATCATCTATTATTGTTCAGCTTGTTTCTGTCGTTATTCCATCTTTGGAAAAATTACAGAAAGAAGAGGGAGAGGCAGGTAGAAGAAAATTGTCTCAGTATACCAGAATATTTACTGTTGTACTTGCAATTTTTCAATCATTTATTTTTATGTTGTACTTGCATCATTTACCAAAAGCGATAATTTCTACAGTTAATCCTGTGGCATTTTATGCAAGTTCAATATGTGTTTTAACAGCAGGTGCTGTTCTTGTAATGTGGATTTCTGAATTAATAACAGAAAATGGTATAGGAAACGGAGGTTCTCTAATTATTTTCTGTGGTATTTTATCTGGAATTCCTATTTACGCACAGAGAACTATGCAGTTAGTGAAATCAAGTTCTCAAATGCAGATAGGTTTACTGGTATTGCTTCTGATATTCTTTCTTGCAATGATATTGATTGTCATTATGCAGGAAGCTGTAAGAAAAGTTATTATAGTAAATCCAAAAAGACAAATTGGTAATAAAGTTTATGGAGGTATGAATTCTTTTATACCATTTAAACTTAATCCTGGTGGTGTTATGCCTATTATCTTTGCTATTGCTATATTGTTGTTTCCATCAACTATTTTGGCTTTGGTAGGACAGGCTAACTTCAAGTCTGCTGCAGTTAAGAATTTTGTACTGAATTTGAATCACTATTTAAGTCCTGACGGGATTACGTATTATTTCTTATATATTGGTTTAATTATTGCGTTAACGTTCTTTTACGCTTCGATTATGCCTAATATGCAACCAAAGGATATCGCTGATAATTTGAAAAAATACGGATCATCTATACCTGGTATAAAACCTGGCAAACCAACCGCAGAGGCTTTGGATAAGATATTGTCAAAAACTACGTTTATTGGAGCTATAGGGTTGGGCATAATTGCACTTGTTCCTTCATTCGCAAGTTATGCTACCCATATCGAAACCCTTCAAGGTATTGGGGCTACGTCTCTAATAATCATGGTTGGTGTTGCGCTTGATTTGATTAATCAAGTAAGAACTCATCTGTTGGCAAGGAATTATGAATCATTCTTAAAAGAATAAGTTTATAATTTCAATTTATATTTAAATAAACAATAAGAGCAGTATGCAATACATATACTGCTCTTATTGTTTGTCTAATGCCTTTATATATATCAGTAAAATAAATGTCTATTTTTAAGTTTTCTGTTAGCAATTTTCTTTGTGAATATTTGAGGTTTTTATTATATTAAAATGCAAAATTGTGGTTATAATTGTACTTATCAAATGACGCCTGAGGCTAATTATAATGCTACAAAGCGTGGAGCTGTTGCTGATACGGATATTGGTGTTGGTTTGACTGTCGCAGCTTATTCAGTTGCTGGAAGTTTTTGCAAAGCTGTTAGCTCGTTGCCTTTGTCGGAACAAAAAAATATAATTAATTCTGTTAGAAACCAAATAAACAAGGGTAGATTAAAACAGGGTCAAACTCCATTAGTAAAAACTTTTTCTAAAACGATAAAATCAAATATGAAAAATCCTAAAAAGCTTCTCAAAACGTTTGCAAAATTTGCAAAGGGGCCACTTATTGTTTGTACAGGATTAGGTTTAGTAATTGATTTGATGAAAAATATTGGTAGAGAATCATAAATTGTAAAGGCGCAGTGAATTTTATTAAAATTCATCGCGCCTTAAATCTTATCAAAAGCTATATTAAATAAGTGAGCCTAAGATTATATTATTTTTATAATCTGTAACTTTTACATATTGCAAAGTATTATAGAGGTCTTCTCTTTCTGAATCTATTTGTATAGTAAGATAGTTTCTTGTGATACCTTTGAGTTTATTTGTGTGTTTGTCTCGATGTTTTTCGATTAAAACTTCGCAGGTTTTGTTTATATTTTTTTGTATAAAATTATCGTATTTGTTTTTTGAAATATTTTTTATAATTGAAGCTCGTTGATTTTTTATGTTATCAGAAATCTGATTATTCATTTCTGCACCGATAGTCCCCTTTCTTTTTGAATATGGAAAGGTATGAATTTGTGTTAATCCTGATTTTTCTAAATTTTTACGTGTAGTATCAAAATCTGTATCTGTTTCTCCTGCAAATCCTACAATAATATCGCTGCCTAAGAATGGCAGTTCAAATGTTGAATTTATTTTATTAATTAGCATTAAATAATCTTCTGTTTTGTAAAATCTGTTCATTGAAAGTAGGGTTTTATCGTTTGCAGATTGCAGTGATAGGTGAAAATGTGGGCAAAACTTTGTTGAAGATTTTAAAAATTCAAGCATTTCATCTGTAATTTCTGTTGGATTAAGAGAGCCCAGTCTGTATCGTTCAATTGTAGTTTTTTCTTCAATTTCTTTTAATAAATCTAAAAGTGTCAGGTTAAAATCTTTTCCCCATTGACCAATATGGATTCCTGTCAGCATAACTTCTTTAAATCCATTATTTGCAAATTTATTAATTTGTTCAACTATAAAGTTAGAATCTGCACTTCTACTTTTTCCTCTCGCTTTCCATATAATACAATAGGTGCATCTATTATCGCAGCCATCTTGTATTTTTAAACTTGCACGAGTTTTCGCTGTGTCTTCTAGTTCAATTTTATTGAATTCACCCAAATTCATTATATCTTTTGCGTGTAGTCTTTCATCCGATGTTATGTAGTCGAAAATATGTAGTTTTTCGTCATTCCCGATTACGTAATCTATAAAATCGTTTTTCAGTAGTAATTCTTTTTCAATTTGAGCTACACAGCCAGTTGCAATTGTTATTATATCAGGTCTTTTGTGTTTTGCTGCCCTTAAAAGGTACATTGCTTCATTATCACTTTTGTGAGTAACGCTGCATGAATTTAATATATAAATATCAGCATCTTCTATTTTATTTGTTTTTTGTAGGCCATGTTTTAGTAAATTTTCTTCAATTATTGCACTTTCAAATTGGTTAGATTTACATCCCATCGTATGGATATTAAACTTTTTCATTCTATGATAATATAAAAAACAATTTCATTTGTAAATATTTGTGTATTTATGTTATTAAAATAGCAAAAAAATTTACTTTCTGTTTTTAAATGTGTATAATCAAAGTGTGAAAGGTAAAGGTGTTATATATGCAAGTTAATTCGGTCAGGTCTTTAATGGTAGGAAAAACTCCTTTTGGAACTAATAATGATCCTGGGGAAGGTAGGATGCTTTATCCTGAAACTATGCTTCAAATTGCTAGATTAGATGATAAAACAATCAGACAGCTTGCTTATGCAAAGGCTTCGCATGATGTTAATGATAAAAAGCATAAAAGAATTTCTAATGCTTTATATTATTCAATACCATTGGCCGCAGGGCTTGCTGCTGCTGTAAAAAATCCGAAATCTATGTCTGATTTAATGAAAACAGCTAAGTTATTACCTAAAACTGATTTTAGCAGATATGTAAGATTGAATCGTTTTGTTAATACGGCTGTTTCCTTAACAGGTGCTATTTTAGCAATTGATGCGACTTTTGGCTTAAAGAAAATTTTGGATAAGAAAAGTTCGTCAATGCATGAGTTTTCAAATAATCACCCGGTATTAACCGCTTTAGGAACTGTTGGAACTGCATTTTTAGCAATTGTGGGCTTGGGTAAAGGTGCTTCTAAGTTATCAAGTAAGTTATTATCAAAAATTCCTGAAAAAGAAATTGCCAAGACTACAGCTGAAGTTGCAAAGAAATTGAATAAAAGTAAAGTATTAAATTTCGTATCTAAAAAACTTGCAAAAGTTCCATCTGGTATAAAAAATTTCGCATCAGGTGTTTTGGATTACTCACCTATATTGTTAATATGTTCTAGTATAGCTCATTCATTTGGACATGAAAAAGCAAAGGCTACAGAATATCAAAATAACTATCGCGATATTAAAACAGCACAGGCTTTAGTTAGAGAAGGTTTAGCCAAAGCTGCTGAAGAAGTTTAAATATTAAACTTAATAAAAATATATAAAAAGGATATCTGTATTTCTTGATATCCTTTTTTATTTTATAATTAATCTATGAGAGTTGTTGTTCTTGGTAAAGGTTTGATGCTGGCAAATATTGTTTTAGGTGCTTTAGATGCCGGAGCTGATGTCGTTGGTGTTTTTCGTTATGAAGAAACCTCAACTTCGAGGCTGAAGCTGTTTTTTCAGGATTTTTTCAAACCATCACCTGAAGTTACATTGATTGAGAGTTTAAAACTTAATCGAATAAGGTTAAAATCTGCCAATAGTGAATTGTTCCGCAAATTGATGTTAACATTAAATGTTGATTTGATTATTGTCGGAACTTGGAAGGAGCGTATACAAAAGGAAACTTATAATATTCCTTCTATTGCAACAGTAAATGTTCATCCGTCTCTTCTTCCAAAATATAGAGGACCAAATCCTTATATGCAGACAATTCTTCATGGTGAAAAATATTCAGGGGTGAGTCTTCATCTTCTTACTGATAAATTTGATGCTGGTCCTATTCTCAAACAAGAAAAGGTTGAAATTTTGGAATCAGATACATCCAAGGAGCTGCGAGAAAAAAGTGTTCATTTAGCTAGAAAGCTTGTAGATGAATTTATACAGGATTTGAATGATAAAATGATTACTCCTATTGCGCAGAGTGAAAAGTATGCAACTTATTATCCGAATATTACCGGTGATGAGAAAATGTTGGATTTTAAATTTCAAACTTCAGACTCTATATCCAGGACTATACGGGCGCTTCATCCGTTTTTACCATGCTATATTGAATATAAAGGTAAATTTTTTATTGTAAATCCTTATAACTTTCAAATCTTATCAGAGGAATCACCGTTTAGTCCGGGTGATATTATAGCTAAAAATTCAGATAGGGCGTCTATAACTGTTGTTTGTGCGGATAAAAAACCTATTAGGTTTGTTGGTCTAAGGCTTTATAAAGCTGATTTTAGAACTAAAAATTTTATAAAAAACAAAGTAGATGTTATTTCTTAGTAGTGAATTGGTGTCTATCAAGCATAACCATTAATATAGATATATCTGCTGGTTTAATTCCTCCGATTCTTGAGGCTTGAGCTAATGTTTTCGGTTTGATTTTAGTTAATTTTTCTTTTGTTTCTGAAGATATATGTTCAATTGCAAAATAATCTATATTTTCTGGAATTTTGAATTTTTCTAATTTGTCGGATTGTTCAACTTGCTCTTCTTGTCTTTTTATATATCCTTCATATTTTATAATAACTTCGATTTGTTCATATACTTCTTTTGGAATCATTAAATCGTGTGTAGTTTCATCAAGTTCTTGTATAATTTTGTAATTTATATTTGGGCGTTTTAATAGTTCTGATGCTCGAATTCCTCTATCAATGTGTTCATTATATTTTGCTAAAATTTCATTGACAGTTTCTGTTGGAGATATTTTAACAGATTCGAGTCTATGTTTTTCTTCTTGTATAAGTTTTTGTTTTTTGCAGAATCTTTCATACTGAGCACTATCGATAAGTCCTATTTTATACCCAATTGGGGTTAATCTTTCATCTGCATTATCTTGTCTTAATAATAGTCTATATTCAGATCTTGATGTTAGCATTCTATATGGATCCTGGATATCTTTTGTTACAAGATCATCAATAAGTGTTCCTGTATAGGAAGAACTTCTTGACAGTTCAAGCATTTCTGAATTATTTAAATAATTATACGCATTTATTCCTGCTATTAAACCTTGAGCTGCCGCTTCTTCATAGCCACTGGTTCCATTTATTTGGCCTCCGAAAAATAATCCTTTAATTTTTTTAGACATTAAAGAATGTGTTGTTTGTACTGCTGGTATATAGTCATACTCAACTGCGTATGCAGGTTTTATTATATGTGCCTTTTCTAGTCCAGGTAAGCTTCTTATCATTCTAGTTTGAACGTCAGCCGGAAGACTTGTTGAAAATCCTTGAATATATGTTTCATAAGTTCCTAATCCTTCAGGTTCAATAAATATATGATGTGAAGGATTTGATGCAAATCGTACAATCTTATCTTCAATAGATGGACAATACCTTGGACCTACACCATGAATCAATCCTTGGAACATTGGAGATTTATCCAAATTTGCACGAATTATTTCATGAGTTTCTTCTGTTGTTCTTGTAAGGTAGCATGGGTAAGTTTTTCTGATTGGTCTATCAGGTTTAAATGAAAAGAAGCTTAACTCTTCATCGCCTGGTTGTATTGTCATTTTTGAATAGTCAATTGTTCTTTTATCTACTCTTGCAGGTGTGCCTGTTTTTAATTTTTTGGTTTCTATACCCAGCTTGTGTAAAGAATCAGAAAGACCAATTGCAGCTTTTTCTCCTAATCGTCCAGCACTATAAGAGCGTAAACCTACAAAAATTTTTCCTTCCAAAGATGTTCCAGTAGTGAGTATAACTGCTCCTGCGCTATATTCTATACCAAACTCATCAACAGCACCGGTAATTTTATTTCCTTCAACTATCAGGTCTGTTATGCAGCACTGTTTAAGGTAAATATTATCGTTGCTTTCGATTAAGTTTCGCATATATCTAGTGTATTCAGCTTTATCTGACTGTGCGCGTAAAGCTCTAACCGCAGGACCTTTAGAAGAATTAAGTACCTTCATTTGTATATAGGTTGCATCTGTAACTTCTCCCATTACTCCGCCAAGAGCATCAATTTCTCGTACAAGTGTAGATTTTGCAGGCCCTCCTACTGCAGGATTGCAAGGTTGTAATGCAATATTATCAACATTTAGTGTACAAAGTAACACTTTTGTCCCTAACTTAGCACAAGCTAATGCTGCTTCACATCCTGCGTGTCCGGCACCTACTACAATTATATCAAATTTATTATGCATATAATCCATAAAATTATTATAGAGCAAACAAATCTGAATCGCTTCATTTTTAGTTTTTCTGTTACTTTTTTAATAAATTTTGCACAACAAATTTAACGCTTAATTTATTAAACGTACTTTTAACACTAAAAACAAACCATACACACTCTAATGACAAAATGCAGAAATTTAAATTTTAAAATCTATCCTTCGGTAGTTAGCTCTTCCCAGATGCTTGGTACAACAATCAATGCTGTGTACACGATAAAACCGAATAGAATTAAATTAATAGCCATGATAGCCTCCTTTGGTTTCATTTATATTAATCCCATTTTTTTAAGAAAAATAACAAATTTTACTTCAAATAGTTGAAATATTTACAAAAATTAATATAAAATAATGGTATGAAAAGTTTTACTCAAAAAGATGTAAAGACTCTGTTTTCAACGCTTTGTTGCTCTGTTTGTAAAAATGAATTTTCTGTAAATTCAATTAAAATTATAAAAAGGGATTGCGATATTATGGTTTGTAGTTTATCATGCGAAAAATGTGGTAAAGATTTTGGAGAAGTCGTTTTTAATTTTAATAGAAAAGCTGCAATACATACCCCGTTGGAAATCATTGAAGGTCCTCCTCCAATTACTTGCGATGATGTAATTGATGCTCATAGATATATAAGACAAAATTTAAAATAGTTTATCAAATATTTTTTTGTTCTTGTTTTATACCTTCTGGAGGTTTATTTAAAATGCAGATACAGAAAAATAATTATATACAATTTACCGGAGTTGGTGTTATTGGCAAAGTAAAATCAAAAGATTTGAATAAATTGGTTAGTTTTATTTCAGATCCGGAAAATCAGCAGAAAATATCTATTCTTGAAAAATCGTATTCTTCTGATGTCTTTTTAAATACTACGGCTTCTGTTATAACATTAAAACATAAAGAGTTTGGTTATTTGACCAAATTTGGTATGGATAGAGTGAGTGTTTCTAATTTTGTAAAACATTTTGATAATGTTTTGGAACACTGTACTAAAGCTATAGATTCTGCAGAATTAAAAAAACTTGAACATAAGAAGTGGATTGATTCTGTTATTCTTCAAAATAAAAGAGCATGAGATTACTCCATGCTCTTTTATTTAATATTTATTTTACTATTTATTTAAGTTTGCTGTACTTTTTATGTGTAATTCCCTTAGTTGTTGAATAGAAGCAAGTCCTGGAGCATCGCTCATCAGGTCTTTTGCTCCTGCATTTTTAGGGAATGCTATAACATCACGAATAGAATCAGTCCTTGCTAGTAGAGCAACAAGTCTATCCAAACCTATAGCTAATCCAGCATGAGGAGGGGTTCCATATTGTAGTGCATTTACCATAAATCCAAATTTTTCTTGAGCTTCTTCTTCTGTTAATCCTAAAGCTTTAAATATTGCAGATTGGACTTCAGAAGAGTGAATTCTTACAGAACCTCCACCAAGCTCAGTTCCGTTATAAACAATATCATAAGCTATTGATTTAACATTACCCAAATCTCCTGATTTAAGTTTATCCAAGTCTTCGATACAAGGAGAAGTAAATGGATGGTGCATAGCCATGAAGCGACCTTCTTCATCAGACCATTCAAACATAGGAAAATCAACAATCCAAAGGAGATTATGTTTTGATTCATCAATTAAATTAAGGGTTTTTCCAAAATGTAATCTTAATCTTCCCATAATGTCATAAACAGTTTTTGGTCTGTCAGCAACAAAGAAAATGATATCTCCAGCTTGAGCCTGTGCTCTTTGTTGAATAGCTTTTGCCTGTTCCTCTGTTACAAACTTTAATACAGGTGATTTAGCTGTACCATCTTCGTTATAAATAATATTAGCAAGAGCTTTAGCACCGAATGATACTGCAAGTTTAGTTATATCATCAATTTCTTTTCTAGAGAATTTAGCTCCTCCAGGAATTCTTATTCCTCTTACTATGCCACCGTTTTCCAGTGTATTTTTAACAATTTGGAATTCAGACTGCATAATGATATCACCAATATCAAAAAGTTCTAATCCAAATCTTGTGTCTGGTTTGTCAGAACCAAATCTGTCCATAGCTTCTTGCCAAGGCATTTGGATAAATGGAGGTTTTATTTCTACTCCTGCAGCTTTGAAAGCATCTACAAGTAATCCTTCTACAACCTTTATAACGTCTTGTTGTTCAACAAAAGACATTTCTAAATCTACTTGAGTAAATTCAGGTTGACGATCTGCTCTTAAGTCTTCATCTCGAAAACATTTTGCTATTTGATAGTATCTTTCGATTCCACCAACCATAAGCAATTGTTTAAAAATTTGTGGAGATTGCGGAAGTGCGTAAAATTTTCCTTCTTGTACTCTGGAAGGAACCAGATAATCTCGGGCACCTTCAGGTGTTGTTTTAATAAGAATAGGGGTTTCTACTTCCAAAAAATCTAAGTTATTTAAATATTTTCTAATTGCTTGAACGATATTATGTCGCATAACTAATTTTGACAACATAGGTTCACGTCTAAGGTCTAAATATCTGTATTTTAGTCTAATATCTTCCGAAACATTTTCATCATCAAGCACAAAAGGTAAAACTTTGGATGTTGATAAAATTTCTATCTTTTCAGGATACATTTCAACTTGTCCTGTAGGATATTTTTCATTGTAGGTTTCCGGAGGTCTTTTTGAAACTTTACCTGAAACTGTAATAACATATTCCGATCTTACATGCTCTAAAGTTTTATGAACTTCCGGATTGATTTGTGGATTTGCAACTATTTGGAAAAATCCGCTTCTGTCTCTTAATTCTACAAATAAAATTCCTCCTAAGTCTCTTATACAAGAGACCCAGCCTGACAACGTTACATTTTCATCAATATTTGTCAAGTTAAGTTTTCCACATTCGTGGTCTTTAAACTTTGTTTTAATCATCTCTTATTTCCCTTTTTCGTCTATTTATATTGCAACTATAATCATAACAAAAACAGAAAAAAAAGACTACAATATGTAACATTTGTAATCTTTTTTAAGTCTTAATCATCTATATCGTCAACAATTTGACAAGAATGAACAATGTTTAAATTGATATTATAATAACTAACCCGTTCTGGTTGGTATTCAACATTTTCTCTATTCATGATTATACAATCGTGAAGAGAAATAAACATATTGCCGCAATTCAATGCATAAAATAGTAAATTTTCAGTTGATGGATTTTCAACAACTGAAGGGATAGGTAAGTATAGTTTCCCTCTGATTAAATGTTCTGCTGTAGTAATCAATATGGTTACGTAATCTTTTCCTGTAGGAATTTTGATATTTTGAAATTTGTTATCTTTTTTTGCTGACATATTTTCCCTCTTTTCTTGTATTTATTCTATCATAAATTTATTTATTGGACAATAGTAAAGCTTTTTAGTAAACTTTTGATATGATTACTTTTGATAGTTTAACGTTAAAGGCTTTTATTCTGGAGCAAGCTGAATTTTTTACAGGTGCCAGAATTGTTAAAATTCAGCAGCCAACCAGACGGGAATTTTTGTTTACTTTACGCAATAGAGGGGAAAGTAGACAATTTTATGTCAATATTACTCCGCAGATGTACCATTTATGTTTTGTATCAAAGGAGAATATCAATACTCGCTTAATAAATATTCCTCAAAAGCCTCCAATGTTTTGTATGTTATTAAGGAAGTATTTATCTAATGCTAAAATTGCAAAGGTAAACCAACCTGAATATGAGCGAATCTTGGAATTTTATATAGAAACTTATAATGAGCTTGGAGATAAGATATATTTATGTTTAGCATTTGAATTAATGGGAAAACATTCAAATGTTATACTATATAATTATGATACAAATATAATTTTGGGTTGTGCCCATAATATAGGTGCGGAAAAAAGTAGAGAAAGAGAAATGTATGGAGGAATTCCTTATGTATATCCTCCAAAACAGCAAAAAACTGATATTTTGACATATAATGGTGAAATTAATATTGCAGACTTACCAAGTAAATTTTATTGGTTTTCCAGAGGATTTGCTTCATTATGTTCAGATAAGAATCTTAATCAGTTGAAATCTTTTGTAATGTTAAATAATATTTCCCCTTGTATATCTTCGGATTATAAAATCTTTTCATTATATTCCGAGCTTATTGGCAATTTCATTGCATGTTCAAACGTTAATGATATGATAGATGAGTATTACACGTATCATATCGCTCAAGATAAATTTAAAAATTTAAAAATTTATTATAGAAGTTTGATTGCTCAACGTCTAAAAAAAGCAAATCGCTCATTAGCACAGATGGAAAATCAATTTGTTCAGAGTTCTGATGGCGATAAATATCGTTTATATGGCGATTTAATAATGGCTAATTTATATAATTTAAAAGATTATTCAGAGAAGATTTCCGTATTTGATTATGAAAATAACAAAACTATTGAAATTAAATTGGATAGCCTTAAAACATTAAAGGAAAATGCAAATAGCTTTTATAAGTTATATAACAAGTCTAAAACTTCTTGTTTGAAATTGACTGAATTAATAAAAGAAACAACCAAACAAAAACTATTATTTGAGTCTATATTGTATTCCATAAATATTGCTGAAAATATTGAGGATTTATTCGCTTTGTCGGACGAAGTTGAGGAAGATAAAGTTATACCCAAGATGATAAAATCTTCTACTGAACCGATAAAGGTTGAACTGGAGAATGGTGCCAGAATTTTTATTGGTCGAAATAATAAGCAAAATAACTATATTGTATCAAGATTAGCGAATGAAAATGATTTGTGGTTTCATGTAAAAGATTGCGCCGGTTCACATGTTTTGCTAAAATCCGATAGTGTAACCGATGAGTTAGTTTTGGAATGTGCAAAGCTTGCTAAAAAATATTCAAGTGCAAATGTTCAATCTAAAGTAGGGGTAATATACACAAAACGTAAATATTTAAGAAAACCACCCGGAGCTTCATTAGGTTATGTTACATATAAAAATGAGAAAGAAATATTAATATAGGAGTATTACAAAATTATGAATTTGAAAACATCTATGGCTATTTTATCTTCAGTAATTATTCTTTGTTGCGGTATTTTTGCGCTTGTAATAAATTTTGACAAAACAAGTAAACTCGATAAAATAATGAAAAGCTTGGAACATAATGATACATCCAAGGCGGTGCGAGTGTATAATACTCTTTCGTCAGAAGAAAAGACAGATTTAGTTTCTATTCTGGATAAGAATCCTGAAAAATTTCCGCCTGTGTTTTATGTATTAACAGCAGATTTTGTTTATAAATCAAACAAAGATAAAGCTGTATTTTTTTACTTTTTAGGCAATTTGCTTGCAACAGAAGATGCTATGATGTGTAAGAACTCTTCTGCATTAGAGCAACTTACTAAATATCCTATATTAGCAAAAGATACTTTGGCTTACGTAAATTCTAAAATTGAAGATGCAGACTATTCCATTGGTATTATGCAAAAAACCTTAGACTGGGATGATGCGCATACTAACAGGTATAATCCTAAATGGGCTTGTTATCATGGAATAAGTTCAATTTATAAAAAGCCTGAACTTGTTGATGAAACTGAGTTTAAAAATATCCGTGCACAAGTTAGGGATGAAGTCAAAAAATCTATTGAATTGCGTCGAGATAAAAATAAATTTGAACAATTTTTAGATGAGCATCAAGCTTCTATAAATAAATAATATTTGTGTTAGAATAATTGTGTTGATAGGTGAATATATGCCGCATTTTTTTATAAACTCTGCACAGATTGAAAATAATAAAATTGAAATTTCCGATAAAGAAAGCTATATTCATATAGCAAGAGCTCTTCGTGCAAGAGCTGGAGAAAAACTTTTGCTGATTGATGAGAATAAACTTCAGTATGAGTGTGTTATCGTTGAGATTACAAATTCAAAAATTATTGTGTCAATTGAAAAATCATATCCTTCTAAACGATTTTTGGATTTTGAATTGTTTTTGGCACAAAGTCCTTTGCGCAGTGATGCACAATCTTTGTTAATTGAAAAAGCAACAGAACTTGGCGTTTCTGCAGTGTTTCCTATATTAACTGATAATTGTGCATTGAATAAATCTGTTATAGATAGAAAAATTTCAAAGTGGCAAAAAATAATGTATGAGGCTTCAAAACAATGTGAAAGAGCCGTGGTTCCAACTTGTTTTGAACTTTCAACAATTGAAGATATTTTAAACAATTATTCTTTTGATAAAGTTATAGTTTTTTGTGAGAGAATTGCTCAGAAAACTATTAGAGATTCTTTTAAAGAAGTGCCATTAAATAATGGGGATAAAATTCTTGTGATTATTGGCCCGGAGGGTGGTTTTTCACAGCGAGAGTTTGATTTTTTTAAAATGAAAAATTTGGAAATGTTGACTCTTGGTGATTTGATTTTAAAAGCTGAAACAGCAACTGTTGTTGCTCTTGGTAATATTATTTATGAATATTCAAATTTTAAAAAATAAAATAAAAGAAGATAAGTTGTTAAATAATATATCGTCTTTTTTTGATAATGAAGTTTATATTATTGGCGGGGCTGTCAGGGATTATTTACTAGACAAAGCTACTATTGATAGAGATTTAATTGTAGTTGATGAGGATGCCAGGGAGTTTTCTTTAAAACTTGCAGAATTTTTGGACGGTAAATTTATAGCTCTTGATGAATTAAATAAAATTTATCGAGTTGTGCTGCCTGACAAAGAAAACTTTTTTGATATTACTAATCCCGTAGGTGGGTCATTGGAAAAAGATATTTTACGTCGGGATTTAACTATAAATTCTATTGCCGTTAATATAAAAACAGGTGAAGTAATAGATTTATGTAATGGAGTTTCGGATATAGAATCCGGAGTTATAAGAGGGATTAGTGATAAAAATTTTGCTGAAGATCCTCTAAGGCTGTTAAGAGTTTTTAGATTTCAGGCTATTTTAGGATTTGTAATTGATGAAAATACTTTATTGACGGTTGAGAAATATAAAAATTTGGTATCTTCTCCTGCAAAAGAGAGAATTGTTTATGAACTAATGAAATTGTTCAGTGGAAGTTTTGCTCATCTTGCATTGTTAAAGATGGATGAGTGTGGTGTTTTGAATAAGATATTTCCTTTTGTTGATGAGTTAAAGCAAGTTCCGCCTAATTTGCATCATCATTTAGATTTGTTTAATCACTGTATAGAAACCGTACGGCAGGTAGGGGTATTATATGAAAAGTCTAATACTGAAGTTAAAGCACACATGGATTCGGTGGATTTTGGCGGTTTTTCAAGACTTGCACATCTTCGTTTTGCAGCTTTTTTGCATGATTTGGGAAAATTTTCAACCTGGACAGTGGAGCCTGATACTGGTAGACATCGCTTTATCAAGCACGATGAGGTTGGTGCAAATATAGCTAAGACATTATTAAAATCAATGGGCTTTTCCAATAAACAGGTTGAATATTTGACTCTTATGATAAAAAAACACATGTATCCGACTGCGGTCGTATCGTCTCCGGAGCTTTCAGATAAGGTAAAAATGAGATTTGTCAGGAAAATTGGTGAAAATGCGATAGATAATATTTTGATTGCGCAAGCTGATCGTTTATCCGCTAGAGGTCCAGAAATCACTGAAGAAATTGTTAATGAAAATATATCTTTATTGAATAGTTTGTTGAATTTTTATCTTTCTGCCAGAGAAACCTTGACTCCTTTGCCAAAACTTTTGGATGGATATGAAGTTATGCAGCTTCTTAATATAAAACCTTCAGCTCAATTAGGTAGAATAATGACTGCATTAAGAGAAGCTCAGATTTCAGGGGATATCGTTACAAAAGAGGATGCTAAAAATTTTATACAAACTCTCTTGTAGGATAATTTTACTTTAAAGTTTTATGTTAAAATACTTTTATCTATAAATAAATATTAGAGGTAGGGATATGAATATAAATTTTAATAATGATAAATTTAAAAAAGTAAGTATAGTTGTCGGTTCTGTTTTTGTTGTATTATATGCGGTGTTTTTGATTTTACCGTTTGTTTTATCGCCTATAGCAAATTCTTATTGTCAGCATGTTGAAGATTTAATAAAAACATCTACAGGTTTTGATGCTGAAATGGATGGGTTAGGTATTATCACATCCCCAAATTTGTCTGCCGGGATTAAGGTTAAAGATTTTTCTCTTTCTGTTCCTACCTCTGAAAAACCATTTTTAAAAGCAGAAAATTTCAGAATCAGATTAGCTTTACTTCCATTACTAATAAAAAAGGTTCAAATTGATAAAGTTTCTGCGTCATCTGTAGATGCAAATCTTGTAGTAAAAAAAGACGGTTCTTTTTTAGTTGAAGATTATCTGGTTCAAAAAAATAATCCTGAATCAGAGCCTATGACTTCGCTTCCTTTTGGCTTGCATTTATCTAATCATTTGCCAAATGTGAATGTAAAAACTTATAAAATTGCGTTTGTTGATGCAATTGATTCTAATGAATATGTTGTTGATGGTGAAAAATTTAAAATATCAGATTTTGTTTTGGATAAAAAGATTAAATTTTCTACAAATGGTAATGTTATTTTAGATAATCGTGCAGTGTCTAACTATGATTTAAATATATATAACAGAATTATGCCGGATATTCAGTTGGAAGATTTGGTTTTTCCTAAAAAAGTTGTGTTAGATTCTGAAGTACAAAAAAATAAAGATGTTCAATCCTTGCCTTTTAATATAATTGAAATTTTTAAGTCTATTAACAAAAATGAGTTGACTGCAGATATTTCTGCAAAAATTAAAGTTTCTGGCTGTATAAAAAATCCAAATATAAAAGGTTCATTAAATTTAAATGCGATGTCTGTTGCTGTTAACGGGAATAAACTTCCGGAAAGTTATGCAAACTTAGTCTTTAGTGGTAATAAAACTGATATCGATTCAATTTTCTTTTCATCTGTTGATGAAAACGAAAAAACTCAAATTATCGGAAATTTCCATACTGGTAAGAAACCTGCTGTTGATTTGACGCTTCGTTCGAACGCACAGTTTAATAATATTATTAGATTTGTTGATAGTATTGCTCAGTCTTTTGAAATTGAGGATTTTAAAACTTTGTCTGCAAAAGGTGGTATTGATGCGGATTTCAATATTAATTCTGATATGAAAAAAGTATCTTCAACCGGATATTTAAGAGTAAAGCCGTCTAAAATTTCTTACGGATTATATAATCTTTCGATTGATAATATTATTGCAGATATTGATTTGATGAATAATAATATCAATATAAAAAAAGCTGGATTTTCTATATTATCACATCCTTTATCTTTAACAGGCACAATAGAACCTGATTCAACTACCAATCTAAAGTTATATGCGGATAAACTATCTGTTAAAGGTTTAATTGCAGCATTAGGACAGATTGCATTGTTGAAAGAAAACGATTTTAATAGCGGAACATTGTCTTTTAATGCTCTTATAAAAGGCAAATTGAATGAGTTAAAACCTTCAGTAAATGCCAATGTTACAGGACTTGATGTTTTGAACAAGCCTTCCGGGGCAAAATTAATATTATCAAGAGCCTTCGTAAAATTAGCAGCGGAAAGGAAATCTCTTAATGGAAATGTAGATATTAGTTCATTGATTTTTAACCACCCGACAATTGAAATTTCGGTTCCTAGTACCAAAATTGTGATGGACTCAAAAGATATAAAGGTTAAAAATTCTTATTTATTATTTAATAACTCTAGAATTGATATAAAAGGTTCAATTACTGATTATTTAACTGACAAATTAAATATTAATCTATCAGCAAATGGGAAATTGCGGGCTGTAGATATTGTATCTGTAATTCCTTATGATATGCGTAAAATGTTTCCGGCAGCAGGATCTTTACCTCTTAAAATTACGGTTAATGGTAATACGAAAACTCAAAATATATCTGTTAATATTGCTGCTGATAAAAATAATTATGTAACGTTTGCAGATATAAACTTATTGAAAAATAAACCAACAAATGTGAATGCAAATATGAAAATTTCTGCAGATTCATTAACATTTTCAAATTCCGGTATTTATTCCGGTGCTAAACAGATTGTTTCTCTGGCAGGTAGTATTTCTCATTTGTATTCTGAACCTAAGTTGAATTTGGATATTTCCGTTCCTAATGATATTTCATTTCCTATTTGGGGTATGGGTAATTCAAATATAACAGCAAGAGGGGCTGTGTCAGTTTATGGACAAATGTTTGAGCCTAAATTAAAAGGTGTAGTGAATGTTGCAGATGTATCTATTAAAGATATTGCTTTTGCTATTACAAACTTGACTGCTCATTTGAATGGCTCAATTTTAAATGGTACTGCTACTGCTGATGAATTTAAATCAGGTGGTATTGTAGCACATGATATATCTTCAAAGTTTGCTTTAACAGATTACAATGATTTTTATTTGAGTGATTTAAATGCAAGGGCTTTTGATGGTAAAATAGGCGGAAATATATCATACTCAATTGCAGATTCTTCAATAGGAATTGATTTAACTGGAACTGATTTGAATTCTACTGATGCTATTTACGGTGCTGTTGGTATAAAAAATGCTTTGACAGGAATTTTAGATTTCAAAGCTAAACTAGTTATGCAAGGCTTAACAGATAAAGAAATAATTCGTTCAATGAAAGGTAATATAAATTTTAATATTGATGACGGTAGATTTATGGGCATAGGTCGTTTAGAAAATCTTGTTGCTGCTCAAAATGTTTCTTCAAATTCTGTTTTAAAGGCTGCAATATCTTCATTGACTACGTTATCAACTATACAAGAGGCTAATAAATTTGACAGTATTAATGGTGATATAACTTTGTCCTCCGGAAATGCAAATATTACGAATATAAATGTTGCAGGACCATTGATGGCATATTATGTTAAAGGTACTTATTCTATTATTCCTAATACTGCAAATATTGTAATTTTGGGAAGATTAGACAGCAAGGTTGTTTCATGTTTAGGAGTATTGGGAGATTTATCTGCTGATAAACTTCTTTCTTATATTCCAAAATTTGGTGCAATGACTTCTAAAATATTAAAACAATTGACTGCAGATCCTTCAACTGAAAATACCGCATTGATACCAGCTTTGACAACTGGGGCTAAAGAATATAAAGATTTTAAGGTCTTGTTTAACGGGCCGCTTGAAAGTGCTTCTTCTGTTAAGAATTTTAAATGGTTATCAACTTGTGATACTTCTTCTATAGATTTGAGTAAAGATATTCAAAATGCGAAGGATGCTGTGAAAACAAACATAAATGAACGCGTTGAAAATGCAAAAACAAATGCTCAAAATATAAAAAATAATGTTAATACTATTATTGAAACACAGAAAAATCGTGTTGAAAATGCAAAGCAAGAGTTTGAGCAAACAAAGCAAGATATTCAACAAATAAAAGAAAATTCAAAACAGAATTCAAAAAACTTAAAAGATTTACTTAATAATGCTATTAAGAATTCTCAAAAACCTGTTGGAACTTATCAACCAGCAGATACTACAGAGACTCAATCAGTGGGAGAATAGATAAAAAAGAGGATTTAATAATCCTCTTTTTACAGGTAATTAGCTAATATATTTTTTACATAATTTTGAGTTTCTTTATAAGGGGGAACTCCATCATACTTATCAACAGCACCTGGACCTGCATTATATGCCGCCAGAGCTAAAATAATATTTCCATGATATTTATTTAGCATAGATTTTAAGTATTTAACTCCGCCTTCTACATTTTGTGTTGCATTATAAGGATCGTTTACTCCAAGGGCTTTTGCTGTTGCCGGCATCAATTGCATTAATCCCATAGCGCCTGTTCTTGACGTTGCATTAGGATTAAAGCCTGATTCTTGTTTTATTACTGCTTGTACAAGTTTTTCGTCAATCCCATGTTTTTGAGCCACTTGGTTAATCATGCTTATAAGTTGTGATTTACTTCCGGTAAACGAAGTATGGTCAGATATCCCGTAATTTCTTCTGGCGTCATTCACTTCTTGAATGGCATTTAAAAGTGTAGAATTTGTTAAATTATCAGTATTAATATCATTATTATAGATGTTTCCATTAACATTTAATGATTTTGGATTTAATAATAATGAACCAAAGTTAGATTGAGCAGTTCCTGATAAAACTTTTTCAAAGGATTGAATATTATTAGAACCCGGAGGATATATTGTATCTAATGAATTTGATGCTACTCTGTCCTGAGGATTCAATTGTCTGTTAACATTGTTTATATAATTATTAATTTGAGCAGAACGTTGCATAGCTGCAGTTTTACCACCTGAGTTTAATAGACTTTGTATCATTTCAGAGAACATACTATTATACTACCTCCCATATACATTATTATTCTACTCATAATTAGAAATTAATGTATCCTCCACATGGTTTAAGGTTGTATAACAAAAAGTCAATAATAATATTAGTCATGTTTCTAATAAATTATTTTATAAACATACAATCCCCATAAGAAAAGAATCTATATTTATTTTTTATTGCTTCATCATAAGCTTTGAATATAAAATCTTTTCCGGCAAGAGCACTTACAAGCATTAACAGAGTTGATTTTGGAAGATGGAAATTAGTTATCAATCTGTCTACTACTTTGAATTCATAAGGCGGATATATGAATAGCTCAGAATGGTCATGGCAAGCTTTTATACAACCATATTTTTGGTATGCGGTTTCAAGGGTTCTAACTGTTGTTGTTCCAACTGCAACAAGCTTTTTCCCATTTCTTTTTGCTAAATTTATTTTATCTGCAGCTTCTTGTGTAATTTCGAAGGTTTCTGAATGCATTTTATGGTCCAATATATTTTCACATTTTACTGGTCTGAATGTACCTATTCCAACGTTCAGAGTTACATAAATAATTTCTACACCCTTTTGTTTTAATTTTTCTAAAATTTCGTTTGTAAAGTGCAAGCCGGCTGTCGGAGCCGCAACAGAGCCTTCGTCTTTTGCATAAACAGTTTGGTATCGAGCTTTGTCGAATTGTTTTAATTCTTCGTTTTGAAGTTTTCTTTCTATATATGGAGGTAATGGAATATTACCTACTTTATGGAGAATGTCAAATAAATCTCCTTCGTGTATAAGTTCAATTAGCCATTCACCGTCGTCTTCAAGCTTTTTTATAGTTTTGATTTTCAATTCATTTGATATATCTATTAATGTATTTTCTTTAACTCTTTTAGACGGTTTTATAAGACAGCTCCATTGATTTTTTTGTTTTTCTTCCAGTAGTAATATTTCTATTTTTGCTCCGGTTTCAGTTTTTATACCATAAAGCCTGGCAGGTAAAACTTTTGTATTATTTAATACAAGTATAGAGTTTTCATCAATATAATCTGTAATATCAAAGAAATGTTTATGCTCAATTGTTTGCTCGTTTTTATCTAAAACAAGCATTTTTGAATTTTCTCTTTTGTCGGCCGGCATCTGAGCAATCAATTCTTCCGGTAAATTATAGTCAAATTCTGATATGTTCATTTGAAATTATTCCTATTATCTAAATTTTATTATACATAAAACAACCCCAATTAAGAAATAATTGGAGTTGTTTTATTCCTCGTGTATATTTAATTATTTCTTTCCGTCAACTTTTTTAGCTTTTTTTAATTCTTCATCATTTACAGCTTCTTTTTTCTTTGCCTGTTCATCGTCAATTTGTTTATTTATTATGACTGTTTGTATTATTTGAATAACATTACTTGTTATTAAGTATAACAATACCCCAGCCGGAATTGGAATTATAACAAAAGTAGCGATAATCATTAGCGGCATGAATGTACCCATAGATTTTTGCAAAGCTTGTTGAGTAGGATCTGTTGTGTCAGTCTTGTTCATAGCCATCATAATTTTTTGAGATATGAACATAGTTACAGCAAATAGAGCAATTAGTAAAATTACATCCCAATGAAGTGTTTTATTAACAGGTGTTGTTGGAACGGTAGCTGTCAAAATTCCATTTTCAACGTTTTCATCACGAACAAATGTTATTGTTTCGTTTTCTCGAATATTACTATTAGTTATTGTTAAATCAGCTTTTTGAATTTTATTAATTTGGTCAAACTTTAATTTGCTAAAATGGTTAAGGCTGACCTGTAACTGAACATCTTTTCCGGGTTCTAATTCACCTACTATTTCTACAGCTTGAGCCGGATCTGTGAGTTTTACATTTTTAATTGTTTCCCCGGGAAGATATACAGTAGCAGTATTTCCAAGAATAAACTTATCGCCTTTTGCAGCCCCCAATGTCCCATTCTCGGATATTCCTGCTGTAGCTCTCATAGTTGTAGCTAAACTTTTAATAAATAAAAAGTGTTGATCTCCTGCAACTTGAATAAATTGCGGGCTAATTAATGCTGAATACAACAAAATGAATATCGGCATTTGGATTAAAAGCGGTAAGCATCCACCCATAGGGTTAAATTTATGCTCTTTGTAAAACTCCATCATTTTTTGTTGCATAACTTGCGGGTTGCTCTGGTACCTATCTTGAATGGCTTTCATTTTTGGCTGCAAGGCCTGCATCATTTTCATTGAGCGCTGTTGCTGTACATTTAAATGCCACATTGCAGCTCTGACAATGATTGTTAAAAGTATTATTGCTAAACCATAGCTACCAACAAGGCTTGCCAGTTTACTTAAAAACCATATTGTCCATGATATAAAATCCACTTTCCCTAATCCTCATATAATAGTGTAAAATCTCTCTTGTAAGAGTCTATTATAAAAAATACATCAAGTCAACTTTTGTTGTTAAAATCTAAAATAAATAAAAGGATTATATGTTCCGGAAGCGATTGCGGCAACAGATAAAACAAATAATATTAATAACCAGGCATTAACAAGAATTTTTCCATATTTATTTTTTATGTAAATCATATTTTTAAATATTGGAGTACAGCACAATACAGAAATTATGTATACAATAGTTTCTATAGGTCCAATATAATATGTGGTAGAGTAAATAAAGTTTTGTTGATTCAGTTTGAGTATTCCAAGCATATTTTGAATATACTTATAAGCATAGCTCATATTATCCGCCCTGAAAATCGTTAAAGCAACGGCAAGAATTACAATAAAATATGTATGTTGTAGTATTCTGGCCCATAATTGAGGGTGGGTTTGTTCAAATTCTTTGAGTTTGAATATTTTTTCCAAAACTATGACCAATCCGTTATAAATGCCCCATATTATAAAGGTCCAGGATGCCCCATGCCAAATTCCTGTTAATAAGAATACCAGCATAAGTTTTATCATACTTTTATATCTGCTGCCACGCAAAGGAATATTGCAGTATACGTATTTTTTGAACCAGGTGGTTAATGATATGTGCCATTTTCTCCAACCTTCGGAAAATGATTTTGAAGCCCAAGGATAGTTGAAGTTTTCTTTAATGGTAAAACCAAAGATAAGACCTAGTCCTATAGCCATATCTGAATATGCACTAAAATCAAAGTATAACTGCATAGTATATGATGTTGAGCCTAACCAGGCTACCCAATGCGGAAAAGTAGAAGGCTCCATGATAAATATTTTGTCTACTATTTCTCCAAGTATGTTAGCTAAAAACATTTTTTTTGCCAGTCCAATTATGAATCTTTTTGTCCCTATAATAATTTTATCTGTAGTTATTTCTCTTGAATCTATTTGTTTATATATATCTTGGTATTTTAGAATTGGACCTGCTATTAATTGCGGGAAAAAACAAATAAACAGTGCTAATTTATAAAGGTTTGTTTGAGCTTTGCTTTCTCCCTTATACACATCAATTATATATGACAGTGCCTGAAATGTGTAAAATGAAATACCTAAAGGTAAAATTATATTTAGTGTATCAATATGGCATTTTAATAATTCGTTGATATTTGTGATTATAAAATTTAGGTACTTAAAATAAATTAAAAAACTTAATGTCAAAAGGATAGTTGTTATTAGTGTAAGTTTTTTGTATTTTGGATATTTTTCGATTAAAATGGCTCCGCTGTAGTTTATTAAGATAGTTAGGAGCATTATTATAAGAAATTTTGGTTCTCCCCAAGCATAAAATATTATACTTGCAATTAATAGGAGAATATTATGAAATTCTTTTTTTGTACAAAGGCATAATACTAATAGAATTGGTAAAAATACAAAAATAAATGTCATTGAACTAAATAGCATTATTTTCTCCTCTTATCAGGGTATAATTCAAAAAACCAGTCAGCATTATCCTGATGTAAAATAATAAATAATATATCCGGTTTAAAATCTAGAATTATTGATTCAAAAACATTCATGTCGAGATTAGATTCTCTAATAGGAGGCATTTCTTTGAAGTTTCCTCTCCATTTATCTATTTGGTAAAAATTAGTACTCAAGAATCTGGACATGTTTTCTTGAAAAGAATCACCTAGGATAAATAATTTATATTTTCCATTTTTGTTGGTATAAGTTTGATGTAATCCATCCTCAACAATATCTATATTTTCAGGATGTTTGTAGTTGTAGTATGTGTATTTTGTATTCAGTAATTTTTGATAATTAATATATGCAAGGCGATAGTATGTTCCTTCCTCATATAAATCAGCACTACTTCCTGCTCTTACGAGATTATTGGTTGATTTTTTATATTCAGAAAGAGGTGTTATATGTATGTCTGGGAAATTTTTCGATATTTGTTTGATAAATATTTTATAGAGTTCATAAGCAGCTTCATCTGTTGGATGTGTATCTGTTTTAAAGAAAACAAATTTATTTTCTTTCTTTAATGTGAGCAGTTCTTCTTCAGGATATAATATTTCATAGTTCAGGTCTTTATAAATTTTTTCAACTAAGGTTTTGACTTTATTTTGTTTTGTCGACTTTTTAGGTAATCGCATTAAATCCATATCTTTGTATAGGATTTCTTTTGATGGAACTACCATTATATATAATTTGATATTGTTCTTATTGCAAAACTCTTTGAGTTGCCGAATGTTTGTTGATATTATATTTAATTGATTATTTGTATATTTCTTGTATCCATGAAAATCCTGATTTGCCAGCATCCATCCGTTCGACTTATAAAAATGTATAGTTGGAAATTTTACTAAATCTCCGGAACATATAACTTTTAGATTGTTATAAAGTTGTATAATTTGGTTTCTTCCAAAAAATCTGTCATTAAACCAATTTTCAAATTCATGTCCAAATTTATAGTTAAAGTGGTTATCTTCTAACAGTTTTGGAAATTTTGCAAGAAATCTTTCTTCAGAATCGGAGATACTATCATGATTTATGATACTGATTGGTAGAAAGAGCATGCAAAAAATTGTAATAATAAATATAGTATTAGTGGGATTGTTTTTTTTTAGTATATCGATAATTATGAAAAATTTTGAGTAAATTATATAGGAAAAAGTTAGAATAATGAAAAATAAAGGAAAGTTAAATTCTTCATTTGAAGAATAATCCAGCCAAGCATAATTTGTTACGCATAGAATTAGTATGCTAAATAAAATTGCAGCTATATTTAAATTTTTCATATTTCCTCAGTAATAATCTATATATTTACAAATATATGTTAAATTTTTATACTGTGCAACATTTTATAATTTGTTTATTTTTTCTTAAATAAAAAAAGTCTGACTTAAGTCAGACTTTAAAAATGGTCGGGATGACATGATTCGAACATGCGACCCCCTCGTCCCAAGCGAGGTGCGCTACCAAGCTGCGCCACATCCCGATTTTGATTTTTTGTTCACTTTTTGCGAACAATTTCAGTTTAGAATAAAAAAAGTTGTACGTCAAGCATTTTTTTATAGCTAAATTTTACATTTTTATAAATATTTTATCTTTTAGCTTTGTGTATGATACAATTATTATATTATGGTTAGGCTAATAAATAGAAAAAATATGGGACAACTTACGAATCTTGCATATTCTATTATGAAGGTTCAAGAATGTTTTACATATATTACGGAATTTGAGGTACCAGCTGTGAAGCCTTGTATTTATGCAATGTGGCATGAAAATCAATTTTGTGTTCATGGGCTTCCGGATAGGGCAAATGTAAATATTTTAATTAGTAATTCCCTGGATGGGGAAATAATTGCAAAGGTTTGTGAGAAGTGGGGGTTTAAGACTTGCAGAGGCTCTTCGAACAGAAAGGGAGCTGTTTCCGGTACTTTGAAAATGATATCAAAATTAAAACAGGGTGAAAATATAGCAATTATGGTAGATGGTCCAAGAGGACCTTTGCATAAAGTAAAACCGGGAGCTGTAGTTTTAGCAAGAGAAGCTAATGTTCCTATTATTCCAATTCATTGGTATTCTCCAAATTTTACATTTGTAAAATTTCCTTCTTGGGATAAAATGACTTCGCCTATAGGTCCTTGTTGGTTATTGAATTTATATGGCGATCCTATTTATCCTGAAGGTAAAACAGATGAGCAAATTGCAAAGGAAGTTAGGGATTCTTTGCTAAATTTAGAAAAAATCGCTCCTGAAAAATATAAAGAGGCTAAAAATTTGAAGTTATGGAAACGAAAAAAATAACAGTTTCAATCTTGCAAATGTCTTCAATTCTCGGGGATATTGATGCAAATTGTAAAAAAATCGAAGAACTTGTTGGAAATGAACTTCCAAAAGGAAGTGATGTTCTTGTATTGCCGGAAGTTTGGACTGTCGGCTGGGCTTGTTCTTATTTTCGTAAATCTGCTCAAGTTTTAGAAAATAGTAGTGTGATTGCTTTTCTTTCTTCTCTTGCAAAACAATATAATATAAATATTATTGGAGGAAGTTTTATTACAAGAGATTCGGACAAATATTATAATACTTGTCCAGTTATTGACAGATGCGGAAATTTATTAGCAGTATACTCAAAGAATCATTTATATTCTTATTACGGATGTGATGAAGGCAGTTATGTTTCACCAGGTGATTCTCCTGTTTTAGTCAATATTGAAGGAGTAAATTTTGGATTGACTATTTGTTATGATATAAGATTTCCTGAAATATACAGAGCATATAGAGTTGCAGGTGCTGATATTTTTGTTAATTGCGCAGCCTGGGGGGCAAAAAAGCCGGTTCCATGGGAGGTAATGACAAAATCCAGAGCTGTGGAAAATCAGACTTATATGATTGCTCTTACACAGAGTGGATATATAGATAATGGAGAATATAATCTCGGGGAGTCCAGAATTATTGATTACAAAGGCGATGTGTTAACATCAATAATGAAAGGTGAGGGTATTAGAACTGCAGATATTTATTTAGAGCCAATGTATGATTTTAGGAGTATGTGTACCATATTAAGTGATATTAAAAATAATTACGAGGTTAAAGTAGTATGCGCAAAATAATTAGTCTTTTATTGTCATTATGTTTTTCGATAACTGTTGCCAGCGCTGATTCCGTTACAAAAACGATAAATTCGTTAAATATTAATAAAAGTGCTATTTCAGTATCGATTAAGGATGTTGATACTGGTAATTGTGTATATTCACTTAATTCCAAAATGCCGATGATGCCTGCATCTACATTAAAGATTGTAACTTCATCTGCAGCATTGGATACATTAGGTCAAGATTATGTTTTTTCAACAAAATTGTATAAAAGTACAAACAATGATTTATATATAAAATTGGGTGCTGATCCTTTTTTAACTTCATCTGACTTAGAGCAGTTGATAGATTTGGCTAAGGCTAAAAATATTATTTCACCAAAAAATATATACTTAGATGCTTCAATTTTTGATAATGTGGAGTGGGGGGAAGGTTGGCAATGGGATGATGACTTGAATCCATTAATGCCTAAATTTAGTGCATACAATTTAGATGGAAATTTGTTGAGAATAGAAATTACACCAACTAATAATAGTACCCCGGCATCGATTGTTACTAAACCTTTTTATCCTTTAACATTTATGAATTTAGTAACAACTGATTTTTCTGAAAAAAATAATAGTGTATCTATAGATAGAAATAACAGTATTGCTCCAAATGTTATAAATGCGACAGGTACTGTTTCAAAAACAGAAATTATTAAAATTCCTGTTAATAATCCGAAAATGTATTTTACATTAAGATTAGAAGATGCTATTCGTTCTAAGAAGTTAGATTATTTTAATCCTATAAGAGTTGCAACTTTGCCACCTTCTAATGTTTATTTGGTCGGCGAAATCAATCATGAGGTTTCTATTGCAATGTCTTCTATTTTAAAAAATAGTAATAATTTGACTGCTGAAACTTTATTTAAATTGGCTGGTGCTGTTTGGGCAAAATCATCCGGAAAAATAGACAATTCTCTTGGAATGCTAAAGAATTATCTTGATAAGTTGGCTATAAATTCTGAGGATGTAAAAATTGTTGATGGAAGTGGAGTTTCAAAAAATAATCTTATGACGGCAGATTTTATGTCTTCTTTTTTGGTTTTGAGGGCAAATGAAGAAGATTTTGATACTTTTAGAGCATATTTACCTACTCCGGGGGAAGGAACCCTAAAAAACAGAATGTTGTATTTTCGAAACAATCTTAATGCAAAAACCGGTACATTATCAGATACTAGTGCTATTGCCGGTTACATAACAACTAGAAAAGGAAAAGTTTATGCATTTGATATAATGATTAATGATGCTAAAACTTCTGCTGCAGATAAGCATAACATTGAAGAACAAATTCTTCGTCAGGTATTTGTAACTTATTAATAGAAAAGGATTTTAAATATGTATGAACCGGAAGTTACTATTATAACAACGACATCAAATATTGTTGATAAAGGGCAAACCGATGATTTTACTTTATTAATAAATTTGCTTGATAGGCAGACTTATCCCTATGTAGAACATTTGATTATTGATAATGCTTCTCAAGATGGCACTGTTGAACTTCTTAAAGAATATAAAAACAATGGTTTTATTAATTTTTTCTCTGAGCCTGATCATGGTAAATTTGATGCTTATAATAAAGGTATAATGCGAGCAAAAGGAAAGTATATTGCATTTTTAAGTTGTGATGATTTTTATCATGATATTACTGGAATTTCAGATGTTATCACTCTTATGGAAGAAGAAAATGCGGATTTTTGTTTCTTTCCTTCATATTGTTGTCATCCTGACGGATATGTATTTTTATTTACGCCTGCAATGTTGAACGCTTTTCAGGTTACACCATGTCCTAGGCAGGCAATGTTTTTTAAGCGGGAGGCATTAGAGCAATTAAGATATTTTGATGATAAGTTTAAGCTTTTGGCCGATTATGATTTAACTATAAGATTAATGTTAAACGGATTTAAAGGGGTATTTTTTGATGGAAATATTGTAACTTATAAGTTAGGAGAGCAGGTTGCAAAACATACTGTTCAAGTTGAAGCTGAGTGTAGTCATATTTTTTATAAAAATTATAAAAACATGTATCCTATGACAAATGAAGTTTTAGACAGAATGGTTAAATTTTCTGAAGTACCTCGACCTCTTCTTGAAAAATTTGCAGATAAATTTCCTCCAGAAGATAGAAATTTATTTTTTGAACGGTATGAAGCTATGTACAATTTGCGGCTCCAGGCTGTACAAAATATGAAAGCTCAGGAAAGAAATAACAGAGGATAATTTTAAAGTTAAGAAACTTATTAAATATTTGCAAAATATATTTTCAAGTTTATAATTAAGTAAGATAGTATGTTTTATAGAAAGTTAGGGAAAGATGAGTGAACAAAGAATAGCGGTATTAGGTTGTGGCCTATGGGGTAGAAATATTGTTCGTAATTTTTACAACTTGAATGCATTAGAAATGGTCTGCGACCTTGATGATGAAAATCTTGCTAAGGTAAAGGAGCAATATCCTGGAGTAAAGATTACAAAAGACTATAATGATATTTTAAATAGTAAAGAAATTACCGGTGTTGTTGTTGTAACGCCAAGCCATACTCATTTCAAATTTGTTAAGGCTATGTTGGAAGCTGGCAAGCATGTTTATGTCGAAAAACCTATTTCAACTGTAGCGCAAGAGGCACGCGATTTAACAGATTTAGCTGATAAAAAAGGTTTGATTTTAATGGTTGGGCATCTTTTATTATACCATCCTGCTGTTAACCGTTTAAAAATGCTTGTTGAGGATGGTGTTTTAGGAGATATCGTATATGCCCAGAGTGATAGATTGAATATAAATTATTTTAAAAATGATAGGAGTGTTATGTGGGATTTAGCACCACATGATGTTTCTATGATAAGTTACGTCTTAGGAAAAAATCCTAAACGTGTAATTTCAGCTATTGGTTGTTCTTCCGATGGTAATGATATTATGGATATAACTCATATAGGAATCCAGATGGAAGGGGGCGCTATTGCACACATTACTGATAGTTGGATTACTCCTAGAAAGCATGTCCAATTATTGGTAAGGGGAACAAAAGCTACTGCAATTTTGGATGATACGGTTCCTGAACATAAATTAACTATTTATGATAATTTTAAGGCCGGAAATAGTGAGAATGTTCAGCTTGATTATCTTGAAATTGAACCGTTGAAATTGGAATGCCAACACTTTATCAGTTGTTGTGAAACAGGTAAAAAAGCAAGATCTGATGGTGAAAATGGTTTTATAGTTGTAAGTATCTTAGAAGAAGCTGAAAAAATTATGCTTGGCGATAGAGCAAAAAATCTTGATAATTTTGATTTTGCTTGGTCAAGAACGAAAAAATAGTAAGAGAGGATATTATGGATATAAAAAATAATACGGCAAATATTGTATCAATAACCCGTATTTTTGTAGCTTATGCTGCTATCGGTTTGCTTTTTATTGATAATAAAAATGCATATATTTGGTCTGTTATTTTAACAGCAATTGCATTTTCTATGGATGGTGTTGACGGTTATATTGCAAGAAAATATAACCAAGCCTCAGAGTGGGGGTCAGTTCTTGATATTATGGGGGACAGAATTGTTGAAGCTTCATATTGGATTGCTTTTGCAGTTTTAGGTTGGTTGAATATTGTGTTTCCATTAATTTGTATAGCAAGAGCATTTACTACTGATAGTATAAGAAGTGTTGCCTTATCTAAAGGGATGACTGCTTTTGGAGATAAATCTATGCAGTCTACTGCTTGGGGTAAATTTATATGTGCGTCTAAATTTATGCGAATAAGTTATGCTGTGGCAAAGGTTGCTGCATTTATATTTCTTATAATTGCATATATTCCAACTTTGCCATCAACTTATGCGGAAGTTATTAAATTTATTGCAGTTATATTGGCATGGTTTGCTATTATATTTTGTGTGGTCAGAGCAATTCCTGTTGTTGCTGAGAGCGGTAAGCTATTCGAGAAGAAATAGAGGAATTATAATATTATGTCCAAGTTGAATATAGTTTTATATGAACCTGAGATACCTCAAAATACCGGAAATATAGCAAGACTTTGTGCCTGTTGTGGAGCAAGTTTATATTTGGTTGGCAAATTAGGGTTTTCTTTGAGTAGTAAGTATACAAAACGTGCAGGTTTGGATTACTGGGAGAGTGTGGATTTACATAAACTGGAATCTATGGACGAGTTGTACAATGAATTTCCTGATGGTACGTTTTATTATTTGACAACTAAGACTGATAAATTATATACAGATATAGAGTTTAAAGATGGTGATTTTATTGTGTTTGGTCCAGAAACGAGGGGGTTACCTGATAAATATGTCAAGGATTCTCATGCCAGAACTATTCCAATGAAAGACGGGCAACGCAGTTTAAATTTATCAAATTCGGTGGCAATTGTAGCTTATGAGGCAATAAGACAAAATGGACTTTAAGCTTCCAAAACGAAAAGAAAACTCAAATAAAGCAACTTATGGCAGGGTATTAAATATTGCCGGTTCTGATTACATGTCTGGTGCTGCTTATTTATCCAGTGTGTCAGCATTGAAAATAGGTTGTGGTTATTGTTTTTTATGTTCAACAGAGAAAGTTATAAATGCTGTAGCTTCGCAGACTCAAAATATTGTTTTTCTTCCTTATTCAGAATTGTTAGCTAATATCAGTTTGGCAACTGTTGTTGAAATAGGATGTGGCTTGGGCTTAAGCGACACTGCTGTAGAAATTTTTAATACAGCTATTCGTAATATTCCGCAAGAAACACCAATTATTATTGATGCTGATGGTTTAAATATTTTATCAAAGTTTCCAGAAGTTTTTATTGCAAGACATTTTAGAAAATCTATTTTAACCCCGCATCCAAAAGAAGCTGCCAGACTTCTTTCTTGTAATTTGGAAGATGTACTGTCAGATTTGGAAAATTCGGCAAAAAAAATTTCAAAGATTTATAACTGTATAACTGTTTTAAAAACTCATAAGACAATTGTGGTTTCTCCTGATTTGAAGCTGTATGTGAATAGTACCGGAAATAATTCAATGGCAAAAGCTGGTTCAGGAGATGTCTTAGCTGGCATGATATCAGGTTTGGTTGCTCAAAATATGGATATATTCGAAGCTGCTTGTTTGGGTGTATATTTACATGGATTATGTGGAGATTTTGCAAAGGAAAAGCTTACCGAATATTCAGTAATGGCTGAAGATTTGATAAGCTTTATTCCTAAAGTTATAAAAAGTTTATAAATTATGCATTGAAGTCAATATGCTGTAAGCTAGAATTTAAAGCTTCGCTTCTAGGAGTACCATGTGCTACCTGCCAGCTAAAGCTATTTTTTTGACTTTGAGTCAGATCATTTATTGATTCCACTATAGAATGAGACTTTTGTGCAGCTGTTTCTGTTGGAGCAAACGGACTTGTATATGTTGATTCAGAGTTAAGTGAATCTAAAAATCTTAAATAGCTATCACCTTTTTTTGCTTTTGCAACTGTTTCTTCTGCGGCTTTTACCTCTGCAGGTGAAAATATTTTACTTGCTTTAACGTAAGCATGTGTTGTTGCACTTTCTAATCCTTTAGTTAGCATAGTTTCTCTGCCTGTAAATGTTACTTTGTTAATCATTCTTTTTCTCCTTTGTTTTGCTATTTATATTGTATTAGTTACTATTCTAGTAAACTACTTTAATTTTTGAAATATATAACCCAACCAGATAATGTTGCTCTCCGATTGGGTTATTTATGGTTTAAACTTTTATCTTTTTTATAGTTATTTGAGGTTTCTTTTTTAAGGTATTTAGCTTTCTATTTGTTCCATTATTTCAAAAGGTCTTTCAGCTACTTTCATTGTATTTCTGGTAATAATACCTCTTTTTAATTCAGTGAAACTTGCTCTTTTGGAACGAAATTTGTCTTTTAAAAATTCATAAGCTACTTTTGGATCACATTTTGAACCGCAGGTAAATAAATCTACTGCAGCATATCCTAATTCCGGCCAAGTATGTATTGCTAAATGACTTTCAGCAATTATCACTACCCCAGACACTCCATAAGGGCTAAACATGTGGAAACATTTTTGAACAATTGTAGCACCACATTCCAGCGCTGAATCAATCATGTATTTTTCAACTTTATCTAAACTATTTAAAGTATTGGGGTCGCATTCAAAAAATTCTGCAAGTACATGTTGTCCTAAATGGATTTCATCCAAATTAGAGTTCATTTGAAACATGTCTAAAGGTGAGTCTGTCAATTTATTATTCTCCTTATCATAAATGTATATTTTCACACTATTTAATAATATAATAAAAAAAATTTTTTTTTGTAATATTATTGATATTTTATTTTTTGTTTGCGTTATTAATGGTTATAAATACACTTATATAACAGTTTTCAACATTTTTTCTTATATTAAGTTTTATTAATTATATTTTCAATTGCTCTATTTTATTATAAACTTATTTTATGAATAATAAAGTTTTGGTTATTGATGATGATATTGCAATAAATGAACTTATAAAGGTTAATTTAGAACTCGCAGGATATAATGTTATTCAGGCGTATGATGGCGTTAAGGGATTTGCGTTGGTAAAACAAGAATTACCTTCTCTTATTGTTTTAGATGTAATGATGCCTGATGTTGATGGTTTTACTGTGGCCAAAAGAGTTAGGCAAAATGAAGAAACAAAATCAATTCCTATTATAATGCTCACTGCATTATCTCAACTCAATGATAAAATAAATGGATTTAATATAGGTGTTGATGATTATCTTGTGAAACCTTTCGAGGTTGAGGAGCTTTTGGTTAGAGTCAGGGCTCTTTTGAAAAGAACCAAACAAATACCGGAATCTGCCTCAACGAGGGATTTATTGACTTTAGGTGAAATTACATTGTTACCTGAGCAGTATAGTGTTAAAATTGGAGATAAGCAAGCCAAGTTAACACCTATTGAATTTGATATATTTAATCTTTTATTTCAAAATCATGGCAATATGGTCTCTTCTGCAAAATTATTAAAAGATATTTGGGGCTATTCTCCAGACGATGATATAGAAACAATAAGAGTTCATATAAGGCATTTAAGAAGTAAAATTGATAAAATTTCAAATGGTAAAAAGTATATTGAAACAATATATGGCGGTGGATATAAGTTAAATATTTAATTAAACACTTACGGAGGTTATATGAGAAAAGTATTCATAGGAGTTGCTTTATGTTTGCTTATTAATACTTGCAGCTGCACAGCTTCTGAAATATCTTCATCATCAAATCTTGGCTATAATATTCAAAGTAGTTCTTCTTATGGTGTTATTGAAGACGAAATATTATATCCTATTTATTATCCGGAAGTTAATATGTATGGATATGAAAATGGGAAAGGTGTATCGATATTGCCGCCAAAGTATGAAAATGCAAGGCCGTTTTCAGAAGGTATGGCCGCCGTCTATGACGGATATCGGTGGGGGTATATTAATAGGGATGGGGTTTATGTCATTAAACCTCAATATGGAGCTTATAATGTCTGGGGAATGCAAATTGTTAATCCTTTTGTGAATGGGACAGCTGCTGTATATTTAGGAAATGGTAATGTGAATGGTTTTTCGGATTGTCCGGGGCCTGAAGAGTATGCTTTAATTGATAAATCCGGGAATATTGTCAAATATTTTGATACACTTGCTCCATCTTGGTATGGTTCTGAGGGTGGCAAAGTAGGAGAATATCATGCCAGCTTGAATGGTAAGGGATATCTTGTTGATGGGCAAGGTAATATTTTAAAACAGGAATATTAAAAAAAGAGGTCTTATAATTAAGACCTCTTTTTTTACATTGTTTTAAATAATTATGCTTGAGCTTCTTCTGCAGGAGCAGCTTCGGCTTCTTGAGCAGCAGCTTCAGCTGCAGCTTTTGCAGCTTCTTCTTCAGCTTGTTTTTTTGCTAATGCTTTTTTAGAAAGTTTTACTGTTTCTTTTTTTACATAGTTTAAAGTTCCGTCTTCGTTGCAGTTTTTAATTAAGTATGCAACAGTTTCTGTAGGTTGAGCACCTTTAGAAATCCAATCCAAAGCTGTAGCTTTATCTAATTTCATAACTTTAGTTTTTGGATTGTAATGACCTAGTTCTTGGATAGGTCTGCCTTCTCTTTTTGTTGTAGAGTTGATAACGATAATTCTGTATGTAGGGTTTTTCTTAGCGCCCAATCTTTTTAATCTGATTTTTAACATTTTAATTTCCTTCTTTATTATTCTTTGTCTTGATATATCGATATTTCAACCGCCGCTTGTTGAATTATCTGAACAGGGTTAAAGAGGAATTACCCTGCTGTATCTAAATTTAAGCATAAATAAATTTTCTGTGCAAGAGTTTGTAAATAATTATGGCAAAATAAGGGGTTTTGCTGCGTAATTCTTTTGTATGAGTTGATTTTATTATTTTTTGCGATAAAATTTGGAAAGATACATGTATAGTAAAAAAAAGGATATTGAAAATGAAATCAACATTAACAAAACTTCAAGACAATTTAGTTAGTTTAAATATTATTATTCCGGCTAAGGAAGCAGATTCAGCTTATAATACTGCAGTAAGTCGTATTTCACAGCATATTAATATTGACGGATTTAGAAGAGGTAAGGCACCAAAGGCTGTTATTGAAAGACACGTAGGTGTTGATAGAATTCAACAGGAAGCTTTAGAGATTGTTTTACCAAAACATCTAGGTCAGGCTATTTATGATAATAATTTGGACGTAATTACTCAACCTGCAATTACAGATTATAAATTTGAATCAGGTAAAGATTTAGAGGTTACTGTTGAGGTAGAAACAAGACCAGAAGTATCTTTAGGTGCTTATAAAAGTTTAGATATAAAAACTGAGGTTCCGGCAGCTGATCCTGAAGCTTTTGATAAGGCTTTAAATGGATTTTTAACTCAGCACGCTTCTATGGAGTTAGTATTAGATAGACCTTCAAATGAAACTGATACTGTAGTTTTTGATTTTGATGGAACCTGCAATGGTGAACCTATTCAAGGTGGTTCAGCTAAAGGCTATGCTTTAGACTTAGCTCATTCTAATTTTATTCCTGGATTTGCAGAACAACTTGTTGGACATAATATTAAAGATGAATTTGATATTCAGGTTACATTCCCGCAAGATTATCATGATGAAAAATTAAAAGGTCAGCCTGCTACATTTGCTATAAAAATTAATGAAATTAAGAAAAGAGTGCTTCCAGAGTTGACTGATGATTTTGTAAAAAAATCAAGCAGATTTTCTACTGTAGAAGAATTAAAGGCTGATATTCAGGACTATATAACTCACCAGAGAGAAAGTCTAATGAAGTCAAGTGCTGAAAATTCTGTTTTCAAGGCTGTTGTTGATTCTACATCTGTAGAAATCCCTCAAAATATGATAAATCGTGAGGTTGAATCTTTAAAAGCAGAATATCAGCAAAGACTTGCATACCAGGGTATGGATTGGAATACATTTGTACAATCTCAAGGTAGTGAAGAAGAATTTAATAAAACTTTAACTGAGGATGCTAAGGCTAGAATTAAAAATTCATTGATTATTGATAAAATTTCAAAGGAAGAAAAAATCTCAGTTGAACAGTCTGATTTTTCTGAAAAAGTTTCTCAAATGGCAAGTGTATACGGTCTTGCTCCACAGGATTTGATAAAACAATTTGGACAAAATCCTGATTTCTTGACATCTTTATCTCAACAAATAGTAAATGATAAAGTTAGAGATTTCTTGGTTAAAAATAATAATATTGAATATGTTGAAATTAAACCGGAAAAACAGACAGTTGAAGCATAGTAAATTATGAGTATAATGTTAAAATAAGAAAGGGAATTAAATCATGAGTTTTGTACCTGTAGTTATAGAACAATCAAGTAGAGGTGAACGATCATTTGACATCTTTTCAAGATTACTAAGAGAAAGAATTATTTTCTTAGGAACTGCAATTGATGATATGGTTGCAAACTTGGTTGTTGCTCAGTTGTTATTATTGGATAGTGAAAATCCTGAAAAGGATATAATGTTATACATAAATAGTCCGGGTGGAAGTGTAACTGCAGGATTTGCAATTTATGACACTATGCAGCATATTAGAGCAGATGTTTCTACTATTTGTTTAGGGCAAGCAGCTTCTATGGGTGCATTTCTTCTTTCTTCTGGTACTAAGGGTAAAAGAATGGCTCTACCTCATTCTAGAGTATTGATTCACCAGCCTTTAGGCGGAGCTCAAGGACAAGCTACTGATATCGAAATTCAGGCTGCAGAAATTATAAGAATTAAAAAATCTTTAAATGAAATATTGGCTTCTAATACAGGACAATCTATTAAAAAGATTGAAAAAGATACAGATAGGGATTATATCATGACTCCTCAAGAAGCCCTAGAATACGGAATGATTGATAAAGTTATTTCTCGTGATGTAGTAAAATAACAAATTGGAGATATTATTAAATGCCTAAGCATGATGATGACAAATTAAAATGTTCTTTTTGCGGAAAAACGCAGGATCAAGTAAAAAAATTAATTGCAGGTCCTGAAGTGTATATCTGCGACGAGTGTGTTGAACTTTGTAATGAAATTTTAGATGAAGAATTCTTTGAATCTAAAGATAAAGATGGTTCTACAGATAGTGAAAATCCTGAAAAATCTGAAAAACCAATACCAAAGCCACATGAAATTAAAGAATATTTAGATCAGTATATTGTTGGTCAAGATGATGCTAAAAAAGTCTTGTCTGTTGCTGTGTATAACCATTATAAACGTTTAAAACATAATAAAGATACCAGTAAAGATTCTGTAGAAATCCAAAAATCAAATATTTTGTTAGTTGGTCCTACAGGTTCCGGTAAAACTTTATTAGCCCAAACATTGGCAAAAATGTTGGATGTTCCGTTTGCTGTTGCGGATGCAACTACATTGACGGAAGCCGGTTATGTAGGTGATGATGTTGAGAATATTCTTTTAAGGTTATATCAAAATGCTGAATTCGATTCTGCTAAGGCGGAAAGAGGTATTATCTATATTGATGAAATTGATAAAATTTCAAGAAAAAGTGAAAATACTTCTATAACAAGAGATGTTTCTGGTGAAGGGGTACAGCAGGCTCTTTTAAAAATGATTGAAGGTACTGTTGCCCATGTTCCACCTCAAGGTGGACGTAAGCATCCGCATCAGGAATTTATTGAGATAGATACAAGTAATATTTTATTTATAGTAGGCGGAGCATTTGTTGGTTTAGAAAAGATTGTTGATGCAAGAGCAGGTGTCGGCAACTCTGTTGGCTTCGGCGCTAAACCTGCAATGTCTCAGGCTGAAAAGGAGGCTAATGCTGTTAAATTATTGAAAAAATTACAGCCTGAAGATTTACTTAAATTTGGTTTAATTCCTGAATTTATCGGGCGTGTTCCTGTTTATGCAGTTTTGGATCAGCTAAACGAAAAAACCTTAAAGATGATTTTAACTGAACCTAAAAATGCAGTATTAAAACAGTATAAAGCTTTATTAAAAATGGATGGCGTTGATCTTGAATTTGAACCTGAAGCAGTAGATTTAATTGCAAAAGAAGCAATTAAACGTAAGACTGGAGCAAGAGCATTACGTTCTATTGTTGAAGAAATAATGCTTGATGTAATGTATGATGTTCCTACGAAAGAAAATATTGACAAATTTGTAGTTACTGCGGAAATGGTAAAGAATAGAAAAAATGCTGAATTGATTCCTCTTCCTACTAAATCGGAAAAGGATAAAGAAATAACTGCATAAGTATTTTAATTTTAGTAAAAGAGGTGGATATATTGTCCACCTCTTTTAATTCTATGTATAAAGGCTTTAATATTTTAATTCATTGCCAAATGCTATTTTTTATGTAAAAATAAATTTAGATGGAGATTTGTGTATGGGAGCTTCAAAGACTTTAATTCTAATAGACGGTCATGCCTTAGCGTTTCGTCAATATTATGCGTTAGAGCGTACAAATATGCAAACAAAAGATGGAACTCCTACTTGGGCTGTATATGGCTTTTTTAAGGCGATTTTTGATTTATTAAAGAATAAAGATTTAGCTCCTGATGCTATCGGTGTTGCTTTTGATGTTTCACATCATACGTTTCGAACAGAAAAATATACGGAATATAAAGCTAACAGGGAATCTATGCCTGATCCTATGCGGATTCAAATGGATTTGATTTATGAAGGTTTAAATGCATTTAGTATCCCTATATATACAAAGGAAGGTTTTGAAGCTGATGATGTGATTGGTACAATATCCAAGCGGGCCTGTGAATTAGGACATAAAGTTCTTATTTTAACAGGGGATCAGGATTCTTTTCAATTGATTGAAAAGAACGGGTGCGTGAAAGTTATTATACCTTCAAAGGGTGAGTTATTGGAGTATGATTGGGATAAGGTTTATCAAAAACTTGGAGTATATCCGAATCAAGTGATTGATTATAAAGCTTTGCGCGGGGATACTTCTGATAATATTCCTGGAATTAAAGGTATTGGAGAAAAAACTGCGGTTAAACTATTGTCTGAATTTAAAACTGTAGATAATGTTTTGAATAGTGCAGATAAAATTACAGGTAAATCAGTACGTGAAAAAATTGAAAATGGCAGGGAGCAGGCCGAACTTAGTAAGTATCTTGCTACAATTGTGCGGGATGTTGATGTTTCTTTTGATTTTGATAAAACTAATATTGTGCTTCCTGATATCGCTAAAGTAACAGATTTTCTAAGAAAAATGCAATTCTATAGTTTTCTTAAGAATATTGAGTTTATATTAAAATCTTTTGATAAATCTGACTCTGCAAATCTTTCAATATCAAATTTAACCGATTTTACTGATAATAACCGGATTGAGCCGGTTTCACAGAATGGGCAATTGGGATTATTTGCTCAGGCAGTGCAGTCTGAAGTTAATAAGGTTGAGTTTGATTATGATACAAAGCTTATTACAGATACTATTGATTTCGAGCAAATGTTGGCTCATTTATCAAGCCATACAGTAATTAGTTTAAAGGTCTTTGCAGATGTTAAAAATGCGGTTAACATCGATATATATGGTATTGCATTAGGTATAAATAAAAGTTTTGAATATAATAGTTCATTTATAATAAAGAATGAGCATCCAATTTCTATTTCATATTATATTCCATTAGGTCATAATATTTCACAGCAACTTGATTTTGGGTATGTTATTGACAGTCTGAAATCTTTGCTTGAAAATTCGGATGTAAAAAAAGTAACTCATGATGTAAAAGTAGAATATAATATTTTTAGAAATTTAGGAATTGAGATAAAAGGCATTATATTTGATACGATGCTGGCAAGTTATATCAAAGACTCAAATTCTTCATCTGAATTTGATATTCAATGTATGGAAAGAATCAATCATATTCTGCCAACTATTGTAACAGAAAATAAAAAGGCAAAATTTTCTGACAATAATATAAATACCGTAAAAAGTTATGCTGGTGATGTAATTGCAAGTTTGTTTGAACTTACTAAATATTGGGTGGGTGAACTGGATGAAAAAGAATATAAAATCCTTCGAGATATTGAAATTCCTTTAGCTCACGTACTAGCTGATATGGAATATATCGGGATTTCTATTGATGAAGATTATTTAAAAGTTTTAACTTGTGAATTGGATTCTAATCTTTCCGAATTGGAAATTAAAATTTTTGACCTTGCAGGGGAAAAATTTAACTTGAATTCTCCAAAACAGGTTGGAGAGATATTGTTTGATAAATTACAATTAAAAACTCGAAAAAAAAGGGGAAAATCTAAGAATTCAACAAGTGCAGAAGTTTTGAATCAGCTTGCGCAGGAATATGAAATTGCAAGACTTATTTTAGAATACAGGAAATATTCAAAATTAAAGTCGACTTATACTGAGGCATTACCTCTGTTGATTGATAAAAAAGATAACAGAATACATACTACTTATAATCAAACTGTTACAACTACAGGTAGGCTCTCTTCTTCTAATCCTAATTTGCAAAATATTCCAATTAGAACAGAAGAAGGCAATAAAATCAGACAGGCTTTTGTACCTAAGGATAGAGAAAATTATTTTATATTGTCGGCTGATTATTCCCAAATAGAGTTAAGGTTGCTCGCTCATGTTTCTGAAGATGAACATTTAATTAATGCTTTTAAGTCAGGGGTAGATGTTCATACTCTTACTGCATCAAAAGTTTTTGAAGTTCCTCTTTCCGAGGTTACAAAGGATATGAGATATAAGGCTAAGGCTGTAAATTTTGGTATTGTTTATGGACAAAGTAAGTATGGATTGGCAAAGGCGCTGGGTATTAAGCCTGATGAAGCAGATAATTTTATAGAAAAGTATTTCCAGACATATCCTGGAATTAAGGCTTATATGAATAATATGGTTGAAAAAGTGGAAGAACTTGGTTTTGTTGAAACTATTCTTGGACGTAAGCGTTATTTGCAAAGTGAGATATCCAGTCCTAATGCTATGGTTCGTGAATTTGCCAAGCGTGCAGCTATTAATCAACCAATGCAAGGGTCTGCAGCAGACTTAATAAAACTTGCTATGATTGATTTTTCTAACAAATTAAAAGAGCATAATTTAAAATCAAAAATGATTATTCAAGTCCATGATGAATTAGTTGTCGAAGTTGAAAAATCAGAATTGGATTTTGTAAAAGAGTTAGTATTGCAATCAATGGAGTTGGGTCAGCCTTTAAAAGTTCCTTTATTGGTGGATGTGAATGTAGGTGAATCATGGAAAGAATCTTAAAATTTATATTAATAATGGCATGCATATTGTGTGGAACATGCATTCCGACATTTTCTGCAGAATTAATGAATTTAAGCACTTTAATTACTGCGCAAAATGTACCTTATGAAAGTTGTACAAAAGTGTTCAATACTGATAATGTTTCATTGTTATATTTAACAATTGCTGCAATAAATGCAAATCGATTTACTGTTGAAGAAATTCAGTCAACATCAGGATATGTTTTGTTTACAGCTGTAAATAAAAGGTTCTTGGCTACTGTTACAAACGTGAATACAAATCAGGGAATGTTAAAAATTACACCAGAAGACAATAATTATTTTTTTCAACCGGGAATTGTTTTGAATATATTTAAATATGTTGACTTAAATGTTCAGAATAAGCCGGAAACAGTGAAGTTAAATTAGGTGAAGTTAAATATTTTAAATGCATTTTGTGTTGTTATTTTGTATACGGTTTCTGTGCTAATATTTCTAAGTTTTGCAATTTCTTCAGCTACATATTTTACGTACAGAGGCTGATTTTCTTTACCTCTGTATGGAACTGGTGCCAAATACGGATCATCTGTTTCAAGTAACATAAATTCCAAAGGAATATTTTGGGCAACTTCTTTTGTTTTTTTTGCATTTTTAAAAGTAACAACTCCACCGAGTGCTATATAGATTCCATTTTTAATACACTCTTTTGCAAATTCAAGGCTGCCGGAAAAACAATGTAAAATAGCTTTTGAATTTCTGTTGTGTTTTTTTAAAATTTCAAGAGTGTCAAAATATGCATCTCTGCAGTGAATATTTATTGGTAAATTCATTTGATTGGCAAATTTAATTTGTTTAATAAAGACTTCTTTTTGAAGTTCTTTAAATGATTTGTCCCAATAGTAATCAAGTCCGATTTCTCCAATACCTATTATTTTTCTATTGTGTTTTATTATTTCTTCCATATCATTAAGGGTTTTATCTGTAAAATATTTGGATTCTTCCGGATATATTCCTATGTAGCCATATATATTTGTGTATGGTTTTATAAAATTATCTATTTCAAAAATATCTTTATTATTTGTTGACGGTATAATAGTTAAAATACCTTCTTTTTGAGCATTATCAATAGCTTGCTCTATATTAGTTTCTTTTAACATATTTACATGAGAGTGAGTATTTACTATTTTTATATTGTTCATACTTCAATTATATCATGTGATTTTATATGTTCACCTGTTTAAAATTTTTTGTTGATTGTGATACAATGATTATATGGAAGAGAAAAATTTAAAAATTTCCATAGCTCATTTGTATCCAAAACTTTTAAATCTATACGGTGATATGGGAAATATTATTACCCTGAAGAAAAGATGTGAATGGCGTGGAATTCAGGTTGATTTTGAAGAAATTAATATAGGTGATGATATCAAGAATCATGATCTTTACTTTATTGGTGGGGGGCAAGATAAACAACAGGAGGATGTTGCTTCTGAATTATATTCACATAGGTCTGAGTTATTGGCCCAAAGGGATGACGGTGCTGTCTTTTTAGGTATTTGTGGCGGGTATCAACTTTTTGGGCATTACTACAAACCTCATGATAAGGATAAATTGGCAGGAATTTCGTTGCTGGATGCTTATACAATTGCTGGGGGAAAAAGATTTATAGGTAATGTTACGGTAAAAACTGATTTTCTGGCTCCTAATACTCTTGTTGGGTTTGAAAATCATAGCGGATTGACTTATCTTGAGGGCGATACGGTCCCGCTTGGTATTGTTAGTGTAGGAAATGGTAATAACGGTAAGGATGGGTATGAGGGAGCTCGGTATAAAAATGTATTTGGTACATATCTTCATGGTTCCTTGTTGCCTAAGAATCCTCATTTCGCTGATTTTCTTATTACACTTGCTCTAGAAAAAAGATATGGTGAAAAATTTGTTCTTTCGAAGTTGGATGATGATATTGAAGTGCAAACCCATAATTCATTGGTAGGAAAAGCATACTAATTTTTCTATTTATAGCTGTAATGCAAAATTTTGGCACAAAAAAAAGGCTATAATAGCCTTTTTTTGTTAGGTATAATTTATTTAATATTTTTTACGGCTTCAATTATTCTTTTTGAAGCTTCTTCTGGTTTCATTGGTATTTTTTCACCTGTTTGACGAATTACAAATTCTACATTTCCTTCAGAAATAGTTTTCCCTACCGTAATTCTATATGGAAATCCAATTAAATCTGCATCTTTAAATTTTACTCCAGGTCTTTCATCTCTATCATCTAAGACTGCTTCTACACCATTATCCAAAAGCTCTTCATATAGTTTTGTGGCTATATTCATCTGAACTTCATCTTTTGTACTTACAGGTACAATAATTGCATGATAAGGTGCAATAGCTAATGGCCATTTTATACCCCATTCATCGTGGTGGGCTTCAACTGCTGCCGCAGCTGTTCTGGATATTCCAATACCATAGCATCCCATAATATAAGGTTTAGCTTTACCATCAGCATCAAGATAGACTGCATTCATTGGTTTTGAATATTTTGTTCCAAGTTGAAAGATATTTCCTACTTCTATTCCTCTGGTAACTTTAAGTGGTTGTCCGCATTGAGGACATAATTCACCTGCTTCAACCAGTCTGATATCTTCATATTGTAGTTTTTGTATTTCTAAATCATTTAGATTAGCTCCAACTAGGTGAACATCATTTTGATTTATCCCAACAACAAAATTTTTCATATTTTTAACAGTAGTATCTGCAATTATTGGTAGTTTATCAAATCCTTTAGGTCCTATAAATCCAGGAATTGCATCGAATCCATACTGTTGCATTAATTCTTCAATCTCACATGAAGTTGCGATTCTGATATCCATTCCTCCTACTGCATTCATAAGTTTAGTTTCTTCAACAGCTTTATCTGCTCGAATTAGTGCCATAACAGGTTTTTTATCAATAATATATATTAATGATTTCAAAATCAAAGTTGTTGGAATATCTAAAAACTTAGATAACTCTTCAATAGTATGCGTATTTGGAGTTTTAACTATTTCGGTTTTATTGAAGTATTCTTTGCCATCGACAATGGCTTCCGGCAAAGAAGATACGGCATGGTTAGAGTTTGCTGCGTAATCGCATTTATCGCAGTAGAATACATCATTTTCTCCGGAATCAGTATCTGTTATTACCATAAATTCATGAGAAACACTGCCTCCGATAGCTCCTGAATCAGATTGAACTGCTTTTGTTTCTAATCCACAGCGTTTAAATATTCGAGTATATGTATCCCACATATTTTTGTATTCTTTATCTAATTCTTCTTGAGATGTACCAAAGCTATATGCATCTTTCATAATGAATTCACGTCCTCTTAAAAGGCCAAAACGAGGTCTTACTTCATCTCTGAATTTAGATTGAATTTGGTATAGGTTTGTTGGCAGTTGTTTGTATGATTTAAGGACATCTCTTGCAACCGCTGTAATAATTTCTTCATGAGTAGGTCCAAGACACATTTCGCGGTTATGTCTGTCCTTTAACCTCATTAATTCTCTTCCGTAAGCTTCCCATCTTCCTGATTCAACCCATAATTCTTTAGGTTGAACAAAAGGCATTAAAAGTTCTTGAGCGCCTGCGTTATCCATTTCTTCGCGAACAATATTTTCAACTTTTTTTAAAACTCTCCACATTAGAGGTAAATAGTTATATACACCTGATGTTAATTTTTTTATATATCCGGCTCGTGCAAGCATTTTATGAGATATAACTTCTGCATCAGAAGGAAATTCCCTCATTGTTTGCACAAATAATTTTGACATTTTCATAATAGCTTATTCCTCATATATTATCCAATGACTTAATTTTAGCACAAAAATATTCTTATTTTAGTTTATTTAGCTCTTTTTTTACGGTTTGTATAGGAATAGATAATGTCTGGTTATGTTTTATTGCTTCATTCAAGTATAATTTGTAGTCTGGAATATTATCCATATTTTTATATATTTCAGCAGTTATATAGTATAAATCTCCCGAAGATTCACAATTTGCAATTGCATCTTTCATAATGCTTATGGCTTCATCATATTTTTCCTCTTTGGCTAATATTTTGGACAGGATTTTATAGGCTTCAGCATCAAGCGGATTCAATATTATGGTTTGTCTTAAATTTTCTTTAGCTTTTTGAATATCCCCTTGTTCATAGTAAATTACTGCTAGGTTGTAATATGCCCAACTATAGTCTGGAGAAAGGCTAATTACTTTTTCAAATTTTTCTTTTGCTGATTCTGAATCTCCAAGCTCTTTCATTATATTACCTATATAAAAATGGGCATAAATGTCTTCATCATTGAGGTCAATCGTTTTTTGAAAATAATCAACCGCTTTAATGTAGTCTTTCATTTTAAAATATACAAGTCCAATGTTAAAATAGGAGTTTGAATCCTTACTATCGGCTTTTATTACTTTTTCAAAGCATTTAATTGCGTTTTTAAAGTCTTTTAATTCTGTATATACCAACCCAAGATTATAAATGGCATCGATTGATTCCGGTTCAAGTTCAATTGTTTTTAGATATGCATCTTTTGCTTTTTCAAGTTTTTTCATTTTTTCATATACTATACCAAGGTTATAGTATATTCCGTCATCATAATTAAACATCTTTGATAAATATAAAAGATGCTGTAATGCTTCTTCATTAAATCCGCAATCCATCAATAAAACGGCTAATTGACGTCTTGCCTGAAAATTAGAGGAATCTTCCTTTATTAATTTTTGTAATTCTTCTATTTTATCGAGTTTAGACATAGTAATGTATTTAAATTACAGGAACGTCAATAGGTTCTGTTAGTATTACATTTAAGATTTCTTCTGAATTAATTTGAACGTCTTTACCCAGTCTTATTGCATCTGCAATACTGTCGTATACGAAATATCCGGCTGTACCAAATGCTCCTCCTATAGCGGCTACAGGTACAATTACGTATTGCCAGCCGGAATCGGTTACGTCTTTGCCCCAATTTATTGCATTTTTAGTAACATTACCTGATTTTTTGCAGGTTTGTCTCCATGCGTCCCAATAACCTTTTGTTGTAGTTATTCCTCCATCATTTGTTAAATCTTCTCTTCCTATAATCGTCAGTGATAGTGGCAATTGGCGGCCATTTGGAGTTACTACGTGATCAAAATCAAGATAAAGAATTGGTCCTTTTGACATTCTTTTTGCAGGGATAATTTCTTTGATGTTTCCTCTGACGATAGAACCCATAGGTAAAATAACATCATTATCAGCAGTCTGATCTGTAACCAGCATGGCTGTAAAATTACTGCCTTTTCCACTATATCCGGTATTTATTGGAGATAACATTTTTAGAGCAAGTTTAGTGCCTGCAGGGATTCTTTTTGTTTTTGCATTGGCATTAAACGGTGCGGCAAATGCTAATTGCGCTGTCATTAATATTGTTAATATTACTGCTAATATTTTATTCTTCATAATTAATCCCTCTTCATTCTGTTTCGTTTGTATTTTAACATATTCTTTAGTTTTTGTTAATATATTTATTGCAAAGCTTTAAGAAAACGAATTGCTTAATTTTAATCCTACTGTCCCTATTATTATAAATATAATAGATAAGATTTTAATAAGATTAACAGGTTCATGAAATAAGACTATCCCTAAGATGGCTACAAGTGTCATTCCTACAGCACACCAAATTGCATAGGCTATCCCTATATCTATTTCTTTAAGTGCAATTGAAAGAAAATAAAAGCTTATAGCATAAAAAATTATAAACAGGATACCTGGTAATATAATTTTAAAACCGTTAGAAAATTTCAGCATTAGAGTGCCGCTAACTTCAAACAATATCGCCATAGTTAGAAATAGTCCGCTCATAGTGATTCCTTTCTTTTTATAACTCTGTCTAATCATAGCATTAAAAAAAAGAGCCTGTAATAGGCTCGTTGAATTAAGAATAGCTGGAAGTATGAAAAAGATTAATTATATTAAATGTAATATATACGCTTTTTGAAATTAGTAGTATGTACAATCCTGTATTAGCCATTTGGCTTAAGAATATGAAGTTTTATTTATTGATTGAATATTTGTTTTTTATATTGTAGAATATCTGTACATAATTATATATATGTTTAGTAGAAAGCAGACAGTGAGGGTGGAAGATAACTATGGAAATATTAAATAAAGCAACAGTTGGAGTTTTTGGCGGTTCAGGTTTTTATAGCTTTTTAGACAATATTGAAGAAATATCTGTAAAAACACCTTATGGCGAAACCAGTGATAATGTGTTTTTAGGTAAGATAGGAAATCATAATGTAGCATTTATGCCAAGACATGGACGCAATCATTCAATTCCACCTCATCTTGTAAATTACAGGGCAAATGTTTGGGCAATGAAACATCTAGGTTGTAAACGAGTAATTTCACCTTGTGCTGCAGGTAGTTTGCAAAAAGAAGTAAAACCTGGTGATTTTGTTATTTGTGATCAATTTGTTGATTGGACAGATGGCAGAAAAACAACTTTTTTTGAAGGACCGGTTGTTCAACATCCGTCTCCTGCAGATACATATTGTCCGGAATTGAGAAATTTAGCTATTGAAACAGGCAAAAAACTCGGTATTACTGTTCATGAATCAGGAACTGTTGTTGTAATTAATGGGCCGCGTTTTTCAACAAAAGCTGAGTCTGCTTTCTTTACAAAGCAAGGGTGGCAAGTTATTAATATGACAGCTTATCCTGAAGCTTATCTTGTTAAAGAATTGGATATGTGTCCTTTAAATATTTCACTTATTACTGATTATGATGCGGGGCTGGTAGGGGATGTTCCTCCTGTTTCTCATGATGCTGTTATTGAAGTATTTAATAATAATGTGGCGAATTTAAAATCTTTATTATTTACTATGATAGAAAATATTCCACATGAACAGAATCATTGTAACTGTATGAATTCTACAAAATTGGATATATAAAATATAATTATATTTGAGGAATTATGGCAAATTTTATTATATTTTTAGATAGAATTGTGAATTTGTATTTGTATTTTGTGCTTGGCGCTTGTATGCTGTCGTGGGTACCTAATATAAACCCTGATTATCCATTCTTTCATTTTATTTTTAAATTTGCCGGCTTTTATTTAATTCCACCGGTAATGGGTGTTTCTTTTTCACCAGCTATTGTTATGTTGGCTGCCGGTTTATTATCTATGGCTCTTAGAAAAATTTTTAATAAATACTATGCTAATAAAGCTCCTCAGATAATTGTTTTGACAAAAGATGAATTGTTAGAAAAATTAAAAGAGGAAAAAGGAAAGGGTAACGATGATGGCAATTAAAATTGTTTATGCAATTGCAAATTGTTTTTATATATATTTAATGATGATAGTTATACGCTGCTTTTTAACCTGGATACCCGGTTTAAATTGGAATAATCCTATTTTAAGAGCATTACGCGAGTCAGTTGATTTATATTTAGACTTGTTTAGAAAATTTATACCACCATTGGGAATGTTTGATTTATCTCCAATCGTGGCGACTTTTGTGTTAATTTTTATACGAAATGCTATTGTATATGGAGCATTATTTATATTTGCAGCATTAGGATGGTTATAGGTAATTAGAGTATGAAAATTGTAATATATGGCGCAACTGAAGTGGGATGTCTTTTGGCAACGGAATTTTTTGAAGACCATGACATTACTGTTATTGATAAAGAAGAAAATAGGACTGATGAATTTGATAAACTTGATATCAGTTTTGTGCAAGGAAACGCTTCAGATATTAACGTTTTGAAATCTGCTGATATTTTAAATTCAGATGTGTTTATTGCTTGTACCGCATTAGATGAAGCAAATATTGTTGCTTGTTTATCTGCTAAAAAAATAAGTGGAATTCGAACTATTTGTTTTGTTTCTAAGGAAGAGTATAAAAATGCTATGGAATTAGATAAATCAAGTGATTATCTTGGAGATTTCTTTATTGATTATGTTATTTGGCCAGAAGCTTTATTAACACAAGAGCTATTCAGAATAGTTACGGTTGCACATGCTCTTGATGTAGAAAATTTTGCTGATGGTAAGGCAAGATTGCTCGAGTATAAAGTAAAACCCGCCTCATCTATAGTAGGGAAAATGGTAAAAGATTGCGGTTTTACTAAAGATACAATTATTGTTGGAATAAAAAGAGACAATTTATTGTTTATTCCAAATGGTTTAACTGAGATTAATGAAGACGATAAGTTGATTTTTATGGGGACTTCACATTCTCTTGACATTTTGGCAGGAACATTTTTCCACGAACGCGAACAGGTAAAAGCTGTAGCTATTATTGGCGGTGGTAATGTAGGTTTTATGCTGGCTAAATATCTTGAGGATATGAAAATAAAAACTAAAATTATAGAAAAGGATTATAACAGATGTGAATTTTTATCACAGGAACTCGATAAAACACTTGTGATTAATGGAGATGGTACAAATTTAAAACTCTTAGATGAGGAATCTATTGGTTCATGTGATGTAGCTATTGCTGTTACAAATAATGATGAGCGTAATCTTCTATGTTCACTTTTAGTGAAACAGTTGGGAGTAAAAAGAGTTATATCTCGTGTATCTAAAGTTTTAAATGTTCCATTATTTGAAAAAGTTGGTATTGATATTGCAGTTTCACCTAAAACATCTGCAATAAATGAAGTTAGAAATGATATCGATGAAACTAATGTAGATATTTTAGCTACTGTAGAGCAAGGCGCAGCTGAAGTTCTAGAAATTCTTGTGAATGACGATTTTAATAATAAAATGATTAAAGATTTGAATTTTCCTGCGCCTGCTATTGTTGGAATTATTCAACGGCGGAATAATGTTATTATTCCAAAGGGCGATAGCGTTATAAAAGTTCATGATGTTTTAATTATTTTTACTATGGCTGAAAATGCACAAAAAATAAAGGATTATTTTAGAGTATGCGGTTAGGTTATATTGGTAGTGCATTAAGTTTAATATTAAGAGATATAGGTTTTGTTACTTTTATTCCTATACTGGTGGCATTGTATTATCATGATTGGAATTCTGTTCTTCCATTTTTAGCAGCTGGTGCTTTTGCTCTATTTTTGAGTTTATTTTTTAAATATATTATTAAGGGATTGTCTGATGTTGATGTAAATTCTCTGAATGATATAAAACGTTCGGAAGCCTTAATGATTGTGTCGACATCATGGATATTGTTTGCTTTAGTCGTAGCAATACCATATTTATTTTATGATTTATCTTTTGTTGATTCTTTATTTGAATCTGTATCCGGGATTACTACAACGGGAGCAACAATATTCCAAACATATAATTATCCTAAAGTTGTATTATTTTGGCGTTCATTCTCTCAATGGCTTGGCGGTATGGGTATTATAGTTTTATTCGTTGCTATTTTACCGCAGTTTGCTGTAGCGGGCCGTCAAATGTTTTTTGCAGAGGCTCCGGGACCAACAGAAGATAAAATTACGCCAAGAATTAAAAATACGGCATCAGCATTATGGATTGTATATGCAGGAATGACAGTTATTTGTGCCATTTGTTTATGGCTTGCCGGCATGAATCCGTTTGACTGTATTTGTAATGCCATGTCTACGCTTGCTGCTGGTGGCTTTTCTCCAAATCCTTTGAGTATAGCCGGATATGGCTCTAATTTAATAAATTGGATTATTATTATCTTTATGTTTATTGCTGGTTCAAGTTTTGCACTGCAATCAAGAGCTTTAGCGAAGCGTAAGCTGTCATTGTTTTGGAAAAGTGAAGAATTCAGGTGCTATGTATGTATTATTTTAATATTTTCTCTTGTGCTTGGCGGGATATTGTTTTTTGAACAGCATTACTCTCTTTTTCACTCAGTAACAGCTTCTGTTTATCAAATTCTTACATTATCGACTTCAACAGGTAGTGCCAGTGAGGATTTTCAGTTATGGTCATTCAATGCAAAAATAGTATTATTTTTAGCTATGTTTATATCATCATGTTCAGGTTCCGCAGGCGGTGGTGTAAAAATTACTCGTTGGATATTGATTTTTAAATATATTAATAATGAATTATATAAAATTCTTCATCCAAATGCTGTCAAAACTATAAAAATTGATAATACGGTTGTTGCGCCTGAAGTTATAAGACAGACTATATTTTTTATGATTTGTTTTATGTTGATTTTTGCAATTGTTTCAGTTGCGATTACATTTATAGAACAAAATGCGACTTTGGGTATAGTTGCTTCTATTTCCTCATTAGGAGATATAGGACCTGGTTTGACTAAAACTACTGGTCCTATGGCTTCATTTGCAGCTATTCATTCAAGTTCAAAGTGTCTGATGATTTTCAATATGTTAATTGGGCGTCTTGAAATTATTCCATTTTTGATTTTATTTAATAAGGATTTTTGGTTAATAAAAAGATAGCATATTATCAATAAAAAAAGCCAGCTGCCATATTGACAGCCAGCTTTTTTTATTATTATTTATGTATTTTATTTTATTTACTTTTGGCAAAAGATTCATTTGCTCTTGATTGAATTTCTTTATTAATGATATTAATAAATTCATCAATTTTAAATGTTCCAACTTGACCAATGCCTCTTGCTCTTACTGCAACAGAATCATTTTCAATTTCTTTATCTCCGATTACACAAACATAAGGTATTTTTTTATCTTGTAGAGATTCTCTGATTTTGTAATTCATACTTTCAGATCTATCATCAAGGTTAACTCTAATTCCTGCAGCTCTCATTTTTTTGTAAACTTTTTCTGCAAAATCTGCGTGTTTTTCATTTGAAATTGGAACTATTGCAATTTGAGTTGGCGCAAGCCAAGTTGGGAATGCACCTGCATAGTGTTCAATTAATATTCCATGGAATCTTTCCATAGAGCCAAAGACAACACGGTGGAGCATAAGAGGAGTTTTTAGTTGTCCATCTTTGTCTTGGTATTTTATGTCAAATCTTGCAGGAAGGTTAAAGTCAAGTTGAATTGTTGCACATTGCCAAGTTCTTCCTATTGCGTCTTTGATTTTGAAGTCAATTTTAGGACCATAGAACGCGCCATCACCTTCATTAATGTCGTATTTCATTCCACGTCTGTCCATTGCTTCTTTAAGACCTTTTTCTGCTTTATCCCAATTTTCAATTTCGCCGATAAAGCTTTCCGGTCTTGTAGATAATTCCACTTCAAATGACATATTAAACAAAGCCATAGTATCTGCGACGAAATCAATTATATTGTTAATTTCATCTACTAATTGTTCTGGGGTACAGAAAATATGTGCATCATCTTGAGTAAAACCTTGAACTCGTGTTAATCCTGATAGGGCTCCTGATTTCTCTTTACGATAAACAGTACCCAATTCAGCCATTCTTAGAGGTAAAGAACGGTATGAATATCTGTTTGCTTGGTAAATTAAAATATGGAAAGGGCAGTTCATTGGTTTGAGAATGAACTGTTCATCAGAATCTTCATCTTTTTGGATAAAGAACATATTATCTTTATAGTGGTCTGCGTGGCCTGAAATCTCCCATAATTTTGATTTTGCAATATGAGGAGTATTTACAATAACATACCCTCTTTTTCTATGTTCTTCTCTCCAGTAATTTTCAATCTGTTCTCTTACTGTAGCTAAATTAGGATGCCATAAAACGAGACCTCCGCCCAATTCTTCTCTTGTTGAAAATAGGTCAAGTTTAGTTCCTAATTTTCTATGATCTCTTTTTTCAGCTTCTTCAAGAAAGGTTAAATAAGCTTGTAAATCTTCTTTATTCCAATATGCTGTTGCATAAATTCTTTGAAGCATTTTATTATTTTCATTTCCACGCCAGTATGCTCCTGCAACTTTCAGGAGTTTAATTGCATTTGCTTTTATATAAGATGTATTTGGAAGGTGTGGTCCAGCACAAAGATCATTAAATAAAGCATTTCCATCTTTATCTTTTGTAATGTATAACGTAGGGTTATCGTTTCTGTGCTCTTCTAATAACTCTGCTTTGTAGATTTCACCTTCGTTTTTGAATTCTTGAATTTGTTTATCAACATCAGGTATTACGTATTTTTCGAATGTAAGATTTTGCTTGATGATTTCTTTCATTTTTTCTTCAATTTTTGAAAGATCATCTTCAGTGAATGCGTGTCCGTCTGTTAAATCAAAATCATAGTAAAAACCGTCAGCAGTTGCCGGTCCTATTGCTAACTTTGCAGATGGGAACAGGCTCTGTACAGCTTGTGCCATAATGTGTGATGTTGAGTGTCTTAGAATAGACAATGTTTCGTTGTTCTTTTCCATTTTTCTTCTTTCTGTCCTTTTAAGGGTCGTAAATTTTTTCGGATCTTTTCCGCTTCAGTCAATAACACTTGAAAGAATTATTTACTCCCGAGGTGGACCCCTCTAACTGTACTAACATTATTATTATAGTATAAAAAGCTTTTATTGCGAAGAATAGATTTTATCAATAATGCTTTTTGCTGTAATGTAGCCTGTTGACCAACAATTTTGCAGGTTAAAACCTCCGCAGAATCCGTCAATATCAAGGACTTCTCCGCAAAAATATAATCCTGAATAACGTTTAGCTTCAAGTGTTTTTGAATTTATTTCTTTTAAATCAATACCTCCGCAGGTAACAACTTCTCCATCCGGAACCTTGCCTGTAACTGTAACTTCAAAATTTATAAGCTTATTCAATATTTTGTCGCGTGTTTGTCCGTCAATTTTGTAACAGGGGGTTTGAGGATTAATATTTAAATTATTTAAAATCCATAGGGCTAAAGACTTAGGAATAATTTTACCTAACAAATTTTTAATCTTCTTATGCGGATTTGTATTTAGCATTGATTGAAGTTCAATATTATTAATTAGATTTAAATTTAATTGATATGGCATAGATTCTCTTGCTCGAATTGATGATATTTTATAAATAGCCGGTCCTGAAATTCCCTTATGAGTAAATAAAATGTCTTTGATTGCAACGCCTGCAATGCTTGAAAAATCTTCTTTTGTAGTAAGTCCTACAAGAGCCTGAGTAGGAGGTTGTATTTTTATGTCCAGTTCTTTAATTAGTTCAAAACTTGTGTGCCCGCCAATTGCTATAACAACGTAGTCAAAAGCATATATACTCTTATTTGTTTTAAGTTTCCAACCGTTAGAAAGTTGTTCAATTTTCTTTATTTCTTCTTTAATTAAATTGCATTTTGAAATTGCTTTCAGTAGTTTGTCTCTTACATCTGCAGAAGAATTTGAAATGGGGAATATTCTGTTATCATTTTGAGTGTATACATTTACACCGATTTTTTTGAAAAAGTCAATTGTATCCGCAGTTCCAAATTTAGAAAATACTGAATATAAAAATTTTTCGCCTCGAGGATAGTTTTTTGCAAGTTCTCTAAAGTCATATTCAGCATGAGCAAGATTACATCTTCCCCCGCCGGTTGGTAAAATTGTTCTCAAAAATGAGCCTTTATCAAAGATGCTTACGTCAAAATGTTCTTGCAAATAGTATGCGCAAATACAACCAGCAGGACCAGAGCCGATAATGGCGACGGTTTTATTCTTAAAAATCAACTCTTGTGCCATATAAAAATACCATTTCTGGATTTTCTAAATCATTGTGCATTTCAACTATTGTTTTGTGTAATACCGGGTGTACAAAATCGGCATTTAGTTCCATCATAGGTACTAGAGTAAATGCTCTCAGATGGACATATTTATGTGGAATTGTAAGATTTTCTTCATTTATTATGTCTTTATTATAAAATAATATGTCTATATCAATAGTTCTATCTTCATAATTGCTATTATCGTTTCTGGTTCTTCCCAATTGCTTTTCGATTTTTTGACAAATTTCTAATAATTCTTTAGGTGAATATGTGGTTTTTGCTTCTACAATAGCATTAACAAACCATGTTTGGGTATTCATATTCCAAGGTTCAGTCTCATAAAATGCAGAAGTTCTTACTATCGTAATTTTATCTTCAGCACCAAGTAAACTTGCTGCCTGTTGAACATATCCTATCCTATCACCTTTATTTGAGCCTAAACTTAAATATACTATTGCCATAATCTGATTTTATAAATTTTTGTATCTAATGTCAACATGTTAGGTTATTTGTTGTATAATTTTTTTGTTATGGTTATTTATTCTATTATTTTAATTTTATTGCTTTTAATAGTCGTATCGATGTTTAGTGAGTTGTTTTTGTACGGACTTATCTCAACATTGGTTTTTATAATTCTTTTACCTTTTTATTATATTGTAAGGGTTTTTAACGGTAAATTCTTATATGGATGGCGTGAAAAGATGGGCTATTTTAAAAACCCTGATTTAGGAAATAAAGTTATTATGTATCATGGGGTATCTGTTGGTGAAGTAATTGCCCTTGAAAATCTTATTAAAAAAACAAAAGAGGAATTCCCTGAATATAAGATTGTTGTTACTACCGGCACAAAAACAGGACAGGAGATTGCTATTAAAAAGTTTTCAGAAATTGTAGATTTTATAACTTATTTCCCGTTTGATATTCCTTATTGTGTGAATGTCTTTTTAAATAAAGTTCGTCCAAATGTAGTGTTAATTGCTGAAACTGAATTATGGCCTGTGTTTTCATTCTTTTGTAAAAATAAAGGTATAAAGCTGTATTGTATTAATGGGAGAATGTCCGATTCTACATATTCTCTATATAGACTATTTGGTGGCTTTTTTAAGCATGTTTTATCAAAATATACTAAAATTCTGACTCAAAGTGATATTGATAGAAACAAGTTAGTCTCTATTGGTGCACCTGAAGATAGAACGTATGTTATGAAAAATTTGAAGTTTGATGTGAAAAAGTCAGATGAACTTATAGATATTGGTCAAAAAGGGTACAGAGTTATTATTGCCGGTAGTACGCATAAAGGTGAAGACGAAATTGTCTTAAATATGTTTAAGCAGATGAAGGAGAAGTATAATGATGTAAAATTACTTCTTGCTCCTCGTCATATTACTCGTTTATCAAAAATAAAAGAGATACTTGATTCTTTGAATTTAAATTACGGGTATCGTTCTAATAATGATTCTTTTGTCGAAAAGGACATTATTGTATTAGATACTATGGGTGAACTGAGTAAAATGTATTCTATTTGCCATATTGCATTTATCGGCGGTAGTTTTAATAAAACAGGTGGACATAATCCTTTGGAAGCAACTGTGTATGGTAAACCTACGATTACCGGGCCTTCTATACATAATTTTAGGGATATATATTGGCTGTTATCACGTTCTTCTGCAGGAAAAATTGTGAGAAATCCAAAAGAATTATTTGAATATGTTGATAAACTGCTTTCTGATATAGATTTTTATAACAAGGCTTGTAATGATTGTAAAATTGTATTTAAAGATCAACAAGGTGCACTTAATGTTGTTATTAAAGAATTAAAAGAAATATTATAATCGACAAAATTTGTAATGGCGAGAATCCCTTTATATATGGGGTTCTCGTCTTTTTTAGTTTTTAGTTTCCTCACAAAAGATTACGAAATGTAACGAAAAAAGAGTAAAAAATTAAAGGAAATAAAAAGATTGTCCGATAAAAAAGATATAGGAACACAAGAAGAAAGGAAAGACAGTCATGGGAATGAGTGCATCTCAAGCAAGATTTCTAAGCTTGACAGCTCGAAAAACCAATGTTGAGTACGAAGGACAACAAATAAACCAACAAAGAACAACGTTGTCCAACGAATCAGCAAACTACTACAGTCAATTGACTCAAATGACTGTCCCAACTCCACCGTCAAGCCAAGATTATACAAAAACAAGTTATACCTTCACCGATGGAGCAGAAACAAATGTAATAAATTCTCTAATAGCCCAAAAAGATGGATATTACATATTAAACTATACTCAATCAGTTCTAACCGATACAGTTGTATCCAACGGAAATGTAATAGTAAGTCGAAAAGAAACACGCGATCCGAATAGCGGTGCAGTAACAGATACAAGTTATTATGTAGGTTCAACAAAACTAAGAACCCTAGGCACAGATGATCCAACCGATCCATATCTATCCGGTTTAGATGACAAAGAACGCGAAAATGCCCTTGCTCTGGAAGCCCAATATTTAACAATGCTTCAAGAAAAATACGGCGAGCAAAATTGGTATGTGAAATATCAACTGAATACAACTACTAAAACCTATGAACCAGTGTTCTACAGCCAAAGCCAAGTAGAAGATGCTGACTATAGCGATAAAACAGGAGCATCTCTATCAGGAATAAAATCCTATGTATACGGTCAAGCAACAGAATCTCGAGAAATAAAAAATGCAAAAGCCCGAGTAGAACAAGATACTTCAGGTCGCTACATAAGTATTCTTATTTATGAACTGGACGAAGATGGTGATATAAAATTAGACGAAAATGGAAATGAAATCGGTACAGAATATACTCTAACTGCTACCACCACAACCGATGATAATGCATACAATGATGCAATGAATCAATATACATACGATAAAACCCAATATGATAAAGAAATCCAAGAAATCAACGCAAAAATAGAAATTATTCAAGCCCAAGATAAAAATCTGGAATTGCGATTGAAACAATTGGATACAGAAGAAAATGCAATATCAACAGAAATAGATTCAGTCAAGAAAGTTATATCAAAGAACGTAGAATCAAGTTTCAAAACATTTAATGCATAGTTACAAAAAGGTTCAAAAATAAAATCCAAACGGATAAGCAAAAGAAACAGAAAGCTCATAAAAGAATTTCTGATAAAAAATATACAAAAATTTTCCTTTCCCTTTTTCCTATTGATTTTCAACGACTCGTAAAACAGTCGTTTTTTTTTACATTTGGTCTAGTGATATAGCTTTTACTCCAGCATATCTGGCTTTATCCATTAGTTTTACAACAGCCCCATGAGTAGCTTCTCCATCTGTTTCGATTAATAATCCGTCAGGGTAGTTTTTTATTTCCTGGCTTAATACCGTTCCTAATCTATCAGGTGAAATTTCTTCGTTATGAATATAATATTTATTATTTTTTGTTACTACCACTGTTAAAATTTTTGTTTCTTTTTCAACTTTAGATTGTTCAACATTTTCTGGAACAGTAAGACTGATACCTTGCTTATCTAATAATGGAGCAATAACCATCATAATAATTAATAGAACAAGAAAAATATCTGTTAATGGTGTAATATTTATTTCATTGAACGTTTCTCTCATAATTATTCTCCATCTGTTGGTGCATTAAACTTACTAGCATTTTGTGATAATTCTTTTTGTTCTTTTTTGTTTAATGGTTCTCCTGCAACAACAAGCTTTTGATATTCTGCATTTTGTGCTGCATTCATTATTTCCATAATTTTAGCACTTTTAATGTTTTTATCTGCTTTAACAACAACTTCTGGTTTTTCAACAGTTCCTTTTGCTGCAATTAATTTATCTGTAAGTTGGGTTAAAGTTGTTGGTTCACCATTTACATACATTGTTCCATCTTGAGTAACAGATACTGTTACTTTTGAATCTTCAATGTTTATTCCGTGATTTATTTCAGGAACATCAACTGCGTTGTCCATTGATTGAAATGATGGTGCCACTACCATCATAATAATTAATAGAACAAGAAAAATATCTGTTAATGGTGTAATATTTATTTCTGTAAATAATTTTTGTTTTTTATTACTGCTGAATGCCATTTTTATACCTATGATAAATTAACTTTTGAAGATGAATACTTTGAAGATGTTTCATTTTCGTCAGAATCAACAAAACTTAAAAATAGTAATTTAATTAATTGGAAATCATCTTCATAGTGTTTTACAATTGATTGGAATGAGTTGAAAAATATAACAGCAACAATAGCTACTCCTAAACCGAATGCGGTAGCTATCAATGCAGAACCTATACCTGATGCTACTGTTGCAGCTTGGTTTCCTGAATCTGCAAGAATATTAAATGTTAACAGAATTCTGACAACAGTTCCAAATAGACCTAAGAAAGGAGCTACACCACCAATTGTACCAAGTATTGTTAAATGGCTTTCAAGTTTTCTTGATGCTAATGCTGCAGAAATATCAAAAGATCTTGAAAAGCCTTTTTTCTGTTCTGAAAAAATTCTTACAGCTTCTTCAATTACTTCACCAATTACACCACCACAGCGGATTGCTATATTTTGAGCTGCACCTAAATCATTTTTAGATAATTCTCTATTTAACTCTCTCATATAAATAGTAATATCTCTTTGATTTTTTTGATAGAATGACCATTTGCTGATGACTACACCAACTACCAAAATAGAACAAACAAATATTGGTAACAGTACCGGCCAGTCCATTTTAATTGAATCTAATAATAATTCCATAATTTTTTATCCTCATTTTATGTAATAACTTTTCCCTAAACTTAGTATTTTGTTGCACCAAATACATTATAATCAAATGTAAATTGAATATCTATACTTGCACCTTTGTATTCAAGTGGAAGTGGTCTGAATGGTGCAGCTAAATGTACTGCATTTATTGCTGCTTTATCGGCATTTGGTAATCCTGATGATTTGAATACACTACAAGATAATAGTCTACCATCTTTTGCTATTTTAAATAGAAGAACTACACGTTTACTTTCATTTCCTTTTGGAGGATCCCAGTTCATCTTAATACGACGTTGTAATTCTTTCATGTATGGGCCAAAGTCTGGTTCTCTAATTGCATCAATACCAGGTCTGCCTCCTCCTCCTCCAGGATTTCCGCCGCCTGAGCCAGAACCACTTCTGTATCCAGAGCCAGAACCAGAACCTCTTGAGCCGGAACCTGACGCAAGTTTTGAACCTGAGCCACTGCCCACTGGCGCAAGTGAAGGATTAGGAGAGAATGAACCTCCACCTTTTGAACCTCCATTTTTAGACGAGCCGGAGCCACTTATAGGTCCTGTAGCGTATTGTCCTGCTCTTGTTCCTCCTGGAGGAACTGGTACTTTGAAAGGTGATGATGTCGGTTTTGAAATCGTTTTTGGTGTCATTGGCGGACGCACAGAAGGTCTCGTTGTTGGAGGTTGAGGTTTGGCCAATGCTGGTTTTTGAACAGGTTTTTCAACTGTTTGTGAAGGTGTTATATTTTTTTGTGGTGTTGCACTTTGAGAAGGTGTTTTATTTACCTGTTTTTTAGGTGTAACACTTTGGGTAATTTTATTCATCAATGATTGCTTTTTAGGCGCAGGAGAAGGTGCAGGTGATGACGGTGCAGGCTTTGATGCTTGGGCTGAAGATGGCATAGATACAGGTTTTTTAGGATCATTAATTCCTCCTGTTCTTGAGTTTCTGTCAGCTCTGAATCTGGTATTTTTATTTAGCGGAGTCTGCTCCTTGTCAACCAATACAAATTCGATATCATTGATTTTTGGTTTTGGTTTTTCAAACATAGTTAAGTGGATGCCTAAGATTGCTAAAATCGTTAATATTAGCCACAAAGTTAAAATTGTTGCAGGATGTAATATTGAAGATATAACAATCCCTTTTTTTAACGAAATTGATTCTTCATCTTCTCTCGTAACTGCCGGCATTTTAAATTCATTTTTTTCTTTTAACTGCCTAGAATTTTGGTCTCTTCTGTTATTTATATTTTCAGTGTATTTCCCTAATATTGACATTTTATTCCCTAACAACAAATGATTTATTCTTTGATATTTGTTAATAATTTTATTTTAAATTGAAAATAAAATTATTACCCGATTTACTAGTTTTCTATACTGGCCGGGTTGACTGTAATTGGCTGCGTTAATATAAGTTCAATAGATGCATTTGCTGGTATTTCTACATCAGAACCTTTATCCCATAATGATTTAACTAATCCACCACCGGCACCAACTGCAGTCATTAAAGCTGCTCCTCTGCCTACACTGCCTCCAGAAAGAGGTCCGGCTATTGTTCCAAGTACAGCTCCTGCACCTGCACCTATTGCAATATCTTTAGCATATTCAGTTGTAACTTCAAATTTTGTCCCTCCAATTAGAGTTCCTGAATTATCATCAGTTTTTACAACTGCAGAAATTGGTATATTTAAACCTGTTGGTGTAATAATAGATGTAAACCTAAGAGTCATTTTCCCATTCATTGTACCATGTTTTGCTTTTGAGACTTCTATAACCGTTCCAGTAACTGAGCTTCCTGCAGGTGCAATCCTGTTGCCATTATAATAAAAATCTGAATTTAGTGCCAATGTGATTGTTTGTCCTGCGTATGCTGTTTCAGAACTTATTGGAGCCATTAGTACAGATCTGAATGTTTGACCTGCTGGTACTGTTATTACACTTCCTTTCAGGGTATTATTATTCAACTTAAAACTATCTGAATTGTAGTAATTAGGTTGGTATGTTGGTGTAACTGCGTTTTGTTGATAACTAAAGTTTGATGCCGCAAATGTTGAATTGGCACAAAATAAAAGTGCAGTTAATATGATAAGTTTTTTCATTGAATACTCTCCTCCCTAATACATAATCTTCTATTATAAATATAATAGCTTAATTAAAGATTTTGTCAATTCATTAATGGTTAATCTGTTAAGGTATGTGTAATAGATGCAGGAGCTGTAAGTATAATAATTTGTTGTTCTCCTGCAGATATTTTTGTATGTTGTCCCATACATCTTTTCCCGCCTGGTCTGATTTGCAGTGTTGCTCCTCTGTGATTCCACGATATACCTTGAAATTTACTTTGATAATGAGGCATTTTTACCCATTCTGAAGGGGGAGTGAGTTCCCCTCCTATTAAGTTATTATTTGATGTATATAAGTATCCTCTTATAGGAATTTCAAATCCGTCAGGCATAATGATTTTTGTTATTTTAACTTTCATTGATGCATTTGTTCCTACGACAGGTTCATTAATTTTTTCTATATATCCGTAGAATTCGGTATTTCTCGGAATGATATTTGTTTCGTACATAAACAAATCATTAGTTGCTATAAATTTAACTTTATAGCCCTCAGGGCATGTTTCTGTTGAAATTTCTTGCAAGTTTATAACAGGAATAAATGTTCCTACTGGTAAAATGATTTCGTCGTAGTTTCTCATTTCCAGTTGAATATTTTGTAGCGGCTCTTCAGCTTTTGTTTGATGTTGAGTATTTACAATAAGTATAAATACGATAGATATTATTGTTAAAAATATTCTCATACGGTTATTATAACAATTTTTGTACGGATTTCAATAGTATTCTTTTAAATGACAGCTATATTAGACAGTTTCCGTACTTTAAATTTTCTTTTTTTA